>Ga0180121_10000811_pt1 | contig 13178 bp, 8 predicted proteins | sample AntDrymUQ5402106_2_FD_129676 | JGI IMG/M metagenome (GOLD analysis project Ga0180121, IMG submission 129676) | Polar desert sand microbial communities from Dry Valleys, Antarctica - metaG UQ540 (21.06) (version 2) (version 2) | ecosystem: Environmental > Terrestrial > Soil > Desert | place...
ACACATTTATTACCGCCTTTAATGAAGCTTTGGGAACTATAACGATATCTAACAATACAACTGATATCATCGTAAATGATCTGGTCGTTCAAATAGCTTCCGGCAGTATTGTGAGAACAACCGAGGGTGTAGCTCCAAACAGAGTTCATACAATTCAATTTAAGAATTTTAGACACTATTCAATAATAAACGTTGATGACAATATGAATTTTCAAATTAAGCTATATGAACCTACAGTCTTAAGATCAGGTGCAATTCATATTGTATACGGTAATATGGATAAACTGATACCGTCAAATGATGTGTTCGGACAAGTAGGTTTAAGGGGTCTTGAGGAAACTGATTGGAATAATAGAACGAACTCTGTTACTTTAATGTGGTCTCCTACGACGCCCGGGTTCACTAACGCTGTGAGATGTGAGTTATGCAATCCACCTTTTCCGAATAGTGGGCTGACATTTATCTGGGATGGCCCCTGCGGACTTCTTCCCGTTGAATTGTCATCATTTGTCTCCTCAATTAATAGAAGAGACGTTACATTAAACTGGACAACAGCTTCGGAAACTAACAACTCCCGCTTTGATATTGAAAGGTCAATAGTCAGTGGTCAATGGTCAATGGTTGGATCTGTTCAGGGTAATGGAACAATACTCTCATCAATGAATTATTCGTTTACAGACAGGAACTTGAATACAGGTTTGTATAACTACAGATTAAAACAAATAGATTTCAACGGAAACTTCGAATACTTCAATCTAAGCAACGAAGTTAACATTGGTATTCCGACAAAATTCGATTTATCACAGAACTATCCGAATCCATTCAATCCATCAACAACGATCAATTATGATTTGCCTTATGATGGAAAAGCAACTTTGAAGATAATTGATGTATCAGGAAAAGAAGTTTCAACTCTTGTTAATGAGTTCCAGACTGCAGGATATTATACAGTAAACTTTAACGGTAATAATCTTTCAAGTGGAATTTATTTCTATACATTAACATCAAATGACATTGCTTTAACGAAAAGAATGTTGTTAGTCAAATAGTATTGACGTGTGGCACAATTGAGAATAGTTAAATTTGTATTAACTATTACAAATGTGCCACGCTTTTTAATTCTGTTAAAGATATTTACCTTCTTCTAATACGACCTACATTACAATTTATTGACCATTGACCATTCACTCCGCGGCGGCGGATGACCATTTTCCATTGACCATTCTTCATTCACCATTGAGCATTCACCATTCACCATTGACCATTCACCATTGCCCATTCACCATTGACCATTCACCATTCTACCTTTTGAGAAAACATCTTATCAACTAAACTTACTCAATCAATTTCATCTTTATCAAACAAGCCTGCGGAATTTTCCGGCAGCGACTTAGCAGTATTCGCTCCAAGCCTTTTAAGTCTTTCTATCTTTCCAATAATCGTTCCGCCTTTTTGTGTCGAATCATTTAGTTTATTCATCGCATCCAGGTAATCGCATTTCATTCCTTCTATTTTTCTGCCTAGACTGGTGAGGTCTTCCATAAACCCCACGAACTTATCATAAAGCGCGCCGCTTTCTTTAGCGATCTCAAAAACATTTTTTCTTTGGCTGTCCTGTTTCCATATATATGATATTGTCCGCAGAGTAGAAAATAGAGTCGAAGTTGAAATAAGCACAATGTTTCTTTCAAGAGCTTTTTCAAATAACCTGCTGTCTTCCTTTAATGCAATGTGAAGCGCAGGCTCTATTGGAACGAACATTATTACATAATCGGGTGAATTAATTTCGTAAAGGTTTTGATAATTCTTATTTCCCAGATCGCTTACATGTTTATTCAGATTTTGTAGGTGAACCTTGAGATGCTCGGGTTTTTTTTCATCATCTCCGTTAAAATATTGTTCATATGCTATTAGTGATACTTTCGAATCTATAATAAGGTGTTTATCTTCCGGAAGGTTTATGACATAATCCGGACGGAGATTTTTTCCATTATCATCTCTAAAGCTCTCCTGTTTCCTGTAATGAATACCTTTTTCAAGGCCGGCTTTTGAAAGTATGAGTTCAAGCTGCATTTCTCCCCAATCTCCCTGAATCCTTTTATCTCCGCGTAGCGCATTTGTAAGTTTGATAGTATCTACACTTACCTGCTGATTTAACTTTACTATGTTCTCTAATTCTTTCTTAAGCGATATTCTTTCACGTGTTTCTTCTTTAAAAGTATCGTCAACTTTTTTTTCAAAGTCCTGTATTTTTTCCTTTAGAGGGTTCAGAATATCAAAAACTTTTCTTTCATTCAGCTCCAGAAATTTAGTGCTCTTTTCTTCAAAGATGCGGTTGGAAAGATTTGTAAATTCAAGTTTCATTTTGTGCTGAAGTTCAGTCAGTTCATTCTTGTGTTCTTCGAGCCGGCTCTCAAGACCCTTTGATTTTTCTTCATACCGGGAAACTTTTGCATTCAAAGAAATAATTTCATAATTCTTTTCTTTATTTTCATTCGCTGCCTGTTCATAAAGAGACTTCTGCACATACCCCAATTCAAGATTTTCAAAAGGAATGCCTTCTGTTTTATGTAATTTTGATTTAGCTATCAGCCATGCAGCTACTGCGCCAATAATGAGTCCGGTGATAAGGTATATTATTTCCATGAATATAAATTGGATACAATGAAGAGAAACGTTGATAACACGGATTTACGGAAAATCCACGATAAATGGTTTAACTTATTAAAAATTAATGACAACCTGCTTTAATCAGCGCTTTCCTGTCTGATGCCGGCAGGTGTGTTTCAATAAAAGCTGTGTTATATAAAGGATTTTGAGTTTATAGCTGATATTGTAAAAAAATTAATTGAAATTTTTATATCATTTTATTTGCATCCGATAATTTTCTCTTACGTGAACATTTATAAACGTAGTCAATCCTCTCCCGCTTTCAGCTAATATTTTCATTTCCTCAATATTATCTTCTCCGGTACTTTCAAAGGTATATAAATAAATATTACTGTCACTAAATTGAACTTTAATATGGTCCTTCCCATTTCGTATGCAGTGATTCCGGAGTTACCAGATAAATTTTTATATCTTTTCAGTTTATCCTCCTTGGAGTTTTTGGGTTATTATGATTTTTAAAATTATAAAATTGTTATCTTATCTCCCTTAATTAATAAATCGACTATTTGGAATTGATTTGACAACTTTGATAGACTGCAAGGGTTATGATAATATTTGAGTTCAGAGCCTTGAAAAATTATTTCTTCTGCTTTTCCTTAAGTAATTTTATTTTATCTTCCATATATTTTTTTTTCTCTTTACTTATTGTTTTGTTGGTTTTTAAAAATTCTTCAATTTCATCGAAACTCCATGGTACATCTATATCTTCGTTCATTAATTCATTAAATTTTGCTTCTGCATCGGAGGCATCTTTATTTAGAAACTTCAAAACTACACATTTTAAAAAGTAAAGAATTAACTCGTAATCCTTTTCCTTTATTTTATCTTGAGCTTTATTGAGTGTCTCCAGTGAATTTGCATAATCAGAAATTAATAAATAAAATTCAGCGAGCGAAATATAATATTGATAATTATCCGGTTTCAATTCAATTGCTTTTAGGTATTCTTTTTCCGCATTATCATATTTCTTCTGTTTTAAATAAACTGCTCCACGGTTGTTATATGCTAATTGATAATCCGGGTTTAATTCTATTGCTTTATTATAATCGTCAAATGCTTTAGAATCCTCATTAAGTGCATGGTAAATAGTCCCTCTATTATTAAATGCTATTTCATCATTCGGGTTTAACTCAACTGCTCTGTTATAATCTGCTAATGCCTTATCATTCTCTTTAAGTTTTTGGTACACTCTCCCTCTATTATTATACGCAGCGGCATATTTCGGATTTAATGTAATTGCTTTGTTATAGTCCTCTAACGCTTTATCATTTTCTTTGAGTTTATCGTATAGAATCCCTCTATTGGTATATACATATTCAACCGGATTTAAATCGATTGCTATATCATAATCGGCTAAGGCCTTATCATTCTCGTCAAGTTTTTCATGAGCATTACCCCGATTATTATAGGCATCCGCATACTTCGGGTTTAGCTCAATTGCTTTAGTGTACAATTCGATTTGTTTTTTACCATCTTTTTCAGCGTAAGCTAAATCAAAATACTTATCGGCTTCCACAAGATTATTGATTTGTATTTTTTCCGAATCTGTAACATCCGCCTTTTTATTAATTGTATCTATAAATTTACTCTTAAATTTATTTATCTCTTTCTTATTTTCTTTGGCTATATCTTCAATGTCCTTTGCTGTTGTTTTCCATACCGCATAAAGTTTACTTACAAAAGATTCAAAGTCTTGAATCTGAATGAAATAACTGTTTGCAGTTTCATTTATAAGATTTATTACTCTCCAGTGGAGATCATCAGGGTCCCTGCCACACCACATCAATAAAAACTCCTTGTTGTCTTTCATTTTTATTTTTTCCAAAACTTTCATTACAGAATGGTCAGCGCCGTTATAACCCACAACTACTAATCCCAATCTTGACAGGGTTTCCTCTAATTTTCTTTCCATATTCGGCTGCAAGTTGTATGTCTCCAAAGTTAAGTTCTGAATATTCTCGAAAGAGTAATCGCCGTGAAGTTTTATTATATTAGGTCTCAGACTTGTAATTGAGATATAGCTTGCGATTTCATTTTGAGAAAAAACTCTCGCCTTTATGTCCATGTATTTTAATAATGCTTCATTCAACAGATCATCGAAATTGACCGTGAACACATTATGTATAAAACCGCTTTGCATGAAATTAGAAAAATAATAGTAAGCTCCGTCCGGTTTTTTATTTTCGATTAGATCCTCGATTAATTCTTGCCTTTTTCCTTTGTTCTCATTGTATTCTTCAAGCCAATTTCCGTATAAACCGTCTTTATGAAAATCATCTTCAAACATTTCAAATAACCTCTCATCTAATTTTTCCCCTTCAAGCTTTTCATCGTTAGAGACTCTGAGTCTTACATTATTCGGAAGCCCGGAAATTGTATTCTCTTTACTTAATTTGTTCCTGAATCCTTTTTCTTTATCTTTTACAAATTTATTGAATTCTTCCTGACTTTCTTTTACAAACTCATTTACCCGGTTAACATACACATCTATGGATTCATTTGTTTTCCGATCCAAATCCGGATCGACAGAAAAATTTTTTTTAAACGAAAGTTTTTTGCAGATATCTATCACTCCCGATCCTAAAGGAATGCCGGAGGAATATGAGCAGCCCGCGCCGAGAAAAAAACAATTTGAAGGTATATTAAACTCATTGTGCTTTTCTCTGATGTTGTTGATTAAGAATATGTCTTGCTTAATCTTATCCTGCTTTAACTTAAATTTCATTTCTAAAAAAAATTTACTTAAGAATAAATAATTAGATGAATTTATTCAAATTATATACTTCAGTTTAAAAATAAAATCCTATAAAATTATTTCAAACCCGTTGACATTAACAAAGTTGTCAAATCTTATTTTTATTATTACTAAACTGAACCAGGAAGATAGATTTGACAACTTTAATCGAAATAAAAAATTAGATATGAATAACCTGTCGACTTACTTTTTATTATCACTGGTTTTTGTTATTTTGCTCCTATTTAGTTTCATATGTTATATTGCAAGTAAATTGCATGATTTATTATTCAAGTCAAACCAAATTGTGCTTAATACTTATTAATTATTTTTTACAAACATTATTTTTAAAATTTAAAAATTATTATGATACATTCAGAAGATGAAAAAACTGAAAATCTGCAGGATGAGGAAGCTGTGGAAAAGATTAGGAAGCTGGTAAAAGCCGCTCAGGTATGCATGTTTACAACTTCTTTACAAACGGTACCCTTCAATACGCGACCCATGAGTCCTGCAGAAACAGATGATGAAGGCTGCATTTGGTTTTTTAGCGGAATATCTAGTGATAAAAATAAAGAAATAGAGCTTTATTCGGGTGTACAGTTGACGTTTTCCAATATTGGCAGCAATGAGTTTTTAAGTATATACGGAGATGCAGAGATAATAGTAGACAGGGATAGATTCGAACGGTTCTGGTCTCCTATAGTAAAAGTATGGTTTAAAGAAGGAAAAGATGATCCGGAGTTATCATTGATAAAAGTCACACCAAAACAATCTTACTATTGGGATACCCAGCATAACAAAATGGTTTATCTATTTAAGATGCTTGCCTCTATTGTAACCGGAAAAACCATGGATGATAGTGTCGAAGGCGAATTAAAAGTTTAAAAGGTGCTACATGATTTATAGCAAAATAATTGTTTTCCAAGTCCTTGCTTTGTAAGCTAAAATAACAATTTTCTTAAGCTGGTTCACTCTGTGAAAACAATAAACTGTAGGGTTTGTCATTCTCGCGACTGGGGAATCCATAAGGTTATTGATTAGTATATTTTACAAAGTCTATTTAAGAAAAAGAACATTCCCTACAGGTGCATTTGGAAAGAACAATAAGATAACGAAAAAGATAACGAAGTAAATTAAAATTTATTTACGCACAATATTCTATGTAACACAGTTTAGAATGTTGAAGTTGTTATTATATTTTACTAACGTGAATTCCTATTTTTATGAAAAACAAAAAAATTATCCGGAGAGTAAATGACGGCTTTGCCGCCGATGACACAGAAACCATTTTATCGTATCTGGCTGATGATGTTAGCTGGACTATTGCTTGAATATCAGAAGTGGTTGGCAAAAAAGAATTTCGCAAAGAAATACATAGTGACGCATTTGAAGGAGAGCCTACAATAACTATAAAAAATGAAATTGAAGAGAGTAATTATGTTGCTGTTGAAGGCTCAGTTCAATGTAAAATGAAAGATGGAAACATATTTGACTAAGAGATTACACCCGCGCAGTATATTTATTATTTTTATATTATTACTCGCTGCCAATTCTTCATTCGCCCAATTTAATCAAACATTTTTTGACAGCACGTGGATGGGTTTTAATACCGGTTCACATTTTAATTCAAGATATCCTTATTCCACTAAGCTTGCAGATATGGATAACGACGGAGATTCCGACGTTATTGTAAGTCAGACCACATTTGCAAAGGGCTTCACATACATGAAAAATACCGGTGGAGGATTTTTTGAAATCGCAGGCCATTATACATCGCAGAAATCCCCACGCGATGCATGTGTTGGAGATTTTAATAATGACGGGAAAAAAGATGTTGTAACTTGTAATTATTATGGTTCTCCTGAAGGTAACACTATTGCTCTATTTACTCAGCAGGCCACAGGAGTTTTTTCTCCTGCGGTAAATTATCCTTCAGGTGAAGCTCCCGCAGGTTTAACTGCAGCGGATTTCAATAGTGACGGATGGCTGGATCTCGTGGTTTCTAATTATAATTACGGACCCAGTACTGTATCAATTTTATTTAATAATGGCAGCGGTACATTTAATTCACCCATAACGATTCCGTCCGGAAACAACTCATGGAGGCTGGTTTCGGGAAATATTAATGATGATAATCTTCCGGATATAGTTGTGGCTAACGGAGATCAAAAAGTAAACATTCTTTTTAATAACGGAGGAGGAAATTTTGCTTCCCGGGTTCAATATGAAATTTTGCCGGGAACAGGGGGAGGCGCAGAATTAACCAGTGTTCAGATAGGAGACATAAATAATGACGGGAAGGTAGAAATATTTTATGCACCGGGAAAGAGATTCTATGGTTCCGGCGGCGGCGGAGGAAGCGGATCAGTAGGAATGCTCCGAAACCTTGGCAATGGAATATTTGCGACGGTGGAATTTATTCCAATGGTTGTGTACACTCTTGGTATTTCGGATATAGAAGTTGGAGATTTAAATTCGGACGGTTGGAATGATCTTGTCGTTGGGTCTTATAATGGAAGAGCTGTTGACGGATACATGGTTTCAATGAACAATGGCAGCGGAGGATTAATTGCACCGTATCTAAATCCTGCCGGGCAGTATACTATTGATGTTATGATCGGCGATGCTGATAATGACGGGAATAAAGATATCCTCACCGCGGATTTTAGTTCATGCATGATAACATTTCATAAAAATTTTGGAAATGGTGATTTTCCTTCTCCGGGCCTTTATCCTACCAACTCAATTATTGCATCTTTTATGGATGCTGCCGATATTGACAATGACGGTGATCTTGATTTGCTTACTTCTGCAACCGGCGCGGCAGGCGGAGCAAGTAAACCTTCAATACTAAAAAATAATGGCAACGGGTCATTTCAGCCAGGAGTATTATACAGTGTAAGGGACGGTGGTGTTCAGGGAAAATTAAGAGACCTAAATGGAGATGGATTTCCAGATATTATTTACGCAACAGCATCCACCTCCCCTTCATACGATTTTCATTATGCTTTGAATAATGGAGATGGGATTTTCGGGCAGGTTTTGACAAAATCATTAGGCTCCTGTGGATGGTTTGATATTGATGCAGTTGACATGGATAATGACGGTGACATGGATGTTATCGTTACTGAGAGTAAATCCTGCCCGAGCATAAATGAATCCGGAAGAAGAATTTATATTTGTCTAAATGACGGGAATGCAAATTTTGCAAATCCTATTATTGAATTAACAACTGTAGGTTTTCCATCACCCGTTGCATTAGGGGATTTCAACAGGGACGGTATTGTTGACCTTGCTACAGGGCACCGACTTTCGATCAATATAAGTCTTGGAGTTGGAAATGGACAGCTGCAAAATTCGGTTGTATATCCCTCTGATAACGGTACATTTGATGTATGTGTAGCGGATTTCAACAATGATAAAAAGCTGGATCTGGCGTCATCTCATTTAAGTGATTCGGCTTCAATAAATGTGATGTTTGGAAACGGAGATGGCACCTTTCAGCCGAAACAATATTATTATGCACCGGCTTCTACGGATCTACAAAATAGCAGAGGACTTACCTCGGCAGATATAAATAATGACGGCTTTGAAGATATTGTTCTTGTAAATGGAGCTTCGCATACTTTAACGGTTTACATTAGTAATGGCGAAGGGACATTTACACATGGTACAAGATACGGTGCCTACTATTATTCTGAATCCCCAATTTTTGCAGACTTTAATCTTGACGGAAAAGGTGACATAGGATATGTATCCGGTCTTCCTCCAGGTGGAATAGGTAGCGCTGTTTCAGTTCTTCGGGGAAAAACCACTGAATCCATGCTTATAAAAAAACATTTGAATCTTACAATGCTTATAGAAGGATTTTATAATGAAGGATCTAATACAATGACAGGTGACAGCATAACAGTTAATCTAAGGAATACAACAGCCCCGTATGACATTGCGGATTCTTCCAGGAGTTATCTCAGCTATTCAGGAGTGGGAGCTTTTGAATTTAATTACGCAATTAAATCAAGTTATTATATTCAGGTAAAGCACAGAAATTCAATTGAAACATGGACTGCTGCGGGAGTAAATTTTTCATCTTCTGTTGAAGGGTATAATTTTACAACTGCTTCATCAAGAGCATTTGGAAATAACCAGATTCTGAAAGGAACAAAATATTGTATATATAGTGGTGACAGCAATCAGGATGGAATTATTGACGGCTTTGATTTGTCTATGATTGATAACGACATATTGAATTTTGCCTCTGGATATCTAAATACAGACATCAACGGTGACAGCTTTATTGATGCAACGGATGCACAGATAGCAGGTAACAATGCTTACAATTTTATTGGAATTATTGTACCATAAGATTTATGAAAAACTGGGGGCGTTGACTTTTTTATTTTATAGGATCACTATAAACTAGATATACAAACCGCTTATTCATAAAATGACCAATTTCTTATTCAAAGATAAAACTTTCATAAATTGGCATACATTATGTATTCAGAGATCATGTATTCTGAAAAATATTTTATAAATTCAAAAGAGATTAAACAATGAGAAAATTAAAAGTTTTGATTTCGGTATTCACTGCTGTGATGTTCTTATGGCGGCAGTTTCGACCTAAACCCGGTCAAAAATGACATTCTTGTCAGTGATATTTATTTATTTGTATTGCAAATATTTATTCGGGTAATACTTAAAGTAAAAATAGTCGGAAAGTAAAATTGCAATATTGTTTTACTTTCCTATTTTTTTCACTGCGAAAATTTCTAAAACAGAATGTTCTAAGCAGCAATAAACAGAGCAAGAAATAAAAAGGAGTATGATCTAATTCCCGTAACGACATTTTCTATTACACAAGAAGCCAAAGAATCTGTATTAGTAGGTGCTGAGGCTATTCACCTTCATGTCAGGAATCATGAGGGAGAAGAATCATTAGAAAATAGATTTGTTTCAGAGCAAATTTCAGTCCTAAAAAAAATTCTTCCAAACACACCAATTAGAATAAGCACAGGGGAATGGATTGAGCCGGACCCTTTAATAAAAGCGTATCTTATAAACCAATGGCAAATATTACCGGACTTTATATCATTAAATTTTTCTGAAAAAGATTTTAAAAAAATTGCAGACTTACTGATAGCAAAAAGCATAGGAATTGAAGCCGGACTGCCTCTATTTTTGATGCATGTGAACTAGTTGAATCAGGACTAATCTAATTAATAATTGTTTCAGAATATTAATCGAACCTCAGGAACAAAATCTTAGCGAAGCAATTAATTTGTTGAGTTAATCGAGAAAAAACTCAAAAATAAATTGTCTAACAAAAATTTTTATTACATGGTCATAACAATACCACATAGGACTTATATTCAATTGCTTTAGACATAGGTTATGAAACATGGATGGGATTTGAAGACACACTATTTTTAAAATCTGGAATGAATTCCAGAAGTAATAAAGAATTAATTATTGATGCGATGCAGGTTAAGAAAAGAGTCATATCTGATGTTATCCTTTCGCTCGCATGTAAATAAAACTCTCTATAACTTCATAACTTCATTTTTCACATTTTAAATTTTCGATAATAATATTTATATTGCGTACGAGAGATAGACAGCAACCATTCTATTCAATACCCACAGTGCAATTATTTAGATAAGCAATTAAAAAAATTATTATGAACAAAAAGTTTAGAGGTGGAGTAAACATTGCTATTAAAATCCCAAAAAGTAAGTATGAAGAAACAGTATTTTTTTACAGAGATGTTTTGAAATTAGAAGTAAAAGAAAAATCAATTGATAATCCAACTGTTTCCCAAACACATGAAGTAAAGTTTGGAAATAATATTGTTTGGCTTGACTGCGTTGACAATTATACACATTCAGAAGTGTGGTTGGAACTCAAAACACCTGATGTAAAGAATGCCACTGAATATTTAAAGTCTGAGGGAGTAAGTACATGCGATGAACTGGAACAAATTCCGAAAGATATGCATTGGATAATGGATCCTGCAGGAACAGTTTTTATAATTAATAAACAAGAAAAAATTTAATGGTCATTTTTTAATACATGCCTTAAACTGTGACTCTTACAAACATCAACTAATGAGAATTCATACAAAAAAAACCCAGGATGAGCTCACACCGGAACTAGCACTTGAAATGTTAAAGGAAGGTAATGAAAGATTTGTAAATAATATCAAAGCCCATCGTAACTTATTAGAACAAGTTAATGAAACATCATCCGGACAGTTTCCTTTTGCAACTATTTTAAGTTGTATTGACTCAAGGACTTCCGCAGAATTAATTTTTGATCAGGGACTGGGAGATATATTCAGCATTCGTATTGCCGGAAATATTTTGAATGAAGATATTTTAGGAAGTATGGAGTTTGCCTGTAAAATCTCCGGTTCTAAACTTGTTGTTGTCCTCGGACACACAAACTGCGGTGCGATTGAAGGTGCTTGTAATAATATTGTCATGGGTAACATAACTTCATTACTTAATAAAATAAAACCGGCTATTAAGGAGGAAACTGAAACAACATTAGAAAGAAATGGAAATAATAAATCATTCGTCAAAAATGTAACTGAGAATAATGTATTTATAACAGTTCAAAAAATTCAAGAGCAGAGCAGCATCTTAAAGGAAATGGAACAATCAAATCAAATAAAAATCATTGGTGGCCTTCATGACATTGACACAGGACAGGTAATCTTTTTCGAATAGATTAGCCGGATGTAATCTTAGCAAATCTTCTGGACAAATTTAAATGCCGGATAGTATATTTATTGTTACCATTTTAACTTCCTCCAGGTAATCTTCTCAACAGAATTTTTATCGTAAACTTTAACAATGTTATCACTTAAACTTATTAATTTTCCAATTTAAGTTAAATACTATTTTATTTTTAATCAGATATTCTTGAAGTCACCTAAACGCCTCTGCAACAACGCACCAAACTGATTATCCATCTCCCTCAAACTCTCCTTTCCCAACCAGCGCCAGAGTCTCCTGTTTTAGCAGGGACTCTGACAAAACTTCATCCAGCAGAGTCCCGGAAAAACACCGGAGACTCTTCAAAAAAACTTTACTGAAAATTGATTTAGCATTTTATATTTGATTTTACTTTACCAGCAAACACTTCTTTGTATCAGTTAAAATACCATTCGCATAGATTGAATAAAAATAAATTCCGCTCGATAAGTTACTCGCATCAAACTCTACTTCATAACTTCCTGAATTCTGCTTTTCATTGACCAATGTTGTCACTTCATTTCCAAGAATATTATAAACTTTCAAGATTATAAAACGATTTTCGATTAAAGAATAATTAATAACAGTTTTCGGATTAAACGGATTCGGATTATTGCTGAGATTTGAAATTTTCTTTTTCGATTTATTAAAACTATCAACCTCCTCCGGACCATCTGTTATATTATCTATAACATATAGCCGGTTTCCGTTTGCGTCATACTTTACAATTGAATAAAATTTTTGAAACTGATTCCAGAAATAATTTATTTGATAAACATTATCGCTTGAATCAATTTCCAAAAGGGATACCTTCTGCATCGTTTCGTAATTCGGAACATTGTCAACGTTCGGTGAATAAAATCTTTCCCAGGTAAGTATCACTCCGCCACCGCTGTTTGTCTGACGATATTTTTTTATTACAAAAGCGCTTTGTGCTAATTCAGAGACCCCTGCAACATAAATTGTATCTCTGTCCTTCACTTTGATAGAAGAACCTTTATCCTGTCCGCCTC
>Ga0180121_10000812_pt1 | contig 13173 bp, 11 predicted proteins | sample AntDrymUQ5402106_2_FD_129676 | JGI IMG/M metagenome (GOLD analysis project Ga0180121, IMG submission 129676) | Polar desert sand microbial communities from Dry Valleys, Antarctica - metaG UQ540 (21.06) (version 2) (version 2) | ecosystem: Environmental > Terrestrial > Soil > Desert | place...
CCCGCGCGCTGGCCTGGCGCATCCGCTCCAGGATTGAATCCGGCACCGACACCCCGGGAACCTCGTTGGCCAGGAACTCGGCGTTTCGAAGCGACACCAGAGGCCAGATGCCGGCGACGATGGGAATGTGGAACCGCTCCACCCGCAGCAGGAACCGGTCGAGCTGATCCAGGTCGAAGATCGGCTGAGTGACGGCGAACTCCGCTCCCGCATCCACCTTCCAGGCGAAGCGGCTCAGCTCCCGCTCCAGATCGGGGGCAGCGGGATTCACCCCTACGCCCACGACGAAGCGGGTGGGTTTTCCCAGCGGATTGCCGCCCGGGTCCAGCCCCCGGTTCAGCCGCGATACCAGGTTGGTCAGACCGATGCTGTCGATGTCAAAGACCGCCGTGGCCTCCGGGTACGGGCCCATCTTGGGCGGGTCGCCGGTGATGATGAGAAGGTTGTGAATCCCCGCCGCGGACGCGCCCAGGAGATCCGACAGCATGCCCAGCAGGTTCCGGTCCCGGCAGGCGTAATGCACCACGGCCTCCAGTCCCACCTCGCGCTCGATCATCAGCGCCGACAACAGTGCGCCCATCCGGCTCTGGGCCCGGGGACCGTCCGGCACATTCACGGCGTCCACCCCGGCGGCCTTCAGCAGCCGGACCTGGTCGAACATCGGGGCGGGATCAACCCCCTTCGGCGGAACGATCTCGACCGTGGTGACGAACTGCCCGGCGGCAAGCTTGGCGCCGAGACGCGAGCGCCGCTCCAGGGGAAACGGCTCGACCGCGGCGGCCACCTGGGCCACGGTCGGCGCCACAGCCTGGACGTGCCGCGGTGAGACGCTCTGGACGAACCCGACGATGGCCTTGATGTGCTCCGGGATGGTCCCGCAACAGCCACCGACGAACCGAGCCCCGGTCTCGACCATCCGACGGGCGTAGCTGGCCATGTACTCGGGCGACGCCATGTAGATCTTACGGTCGTCCACCTCCCGAGGCAGCCCGGCGTTCGGCTGCGCCGATAGGGGCCGACTGGTTACCCGGGCCAGCTTCTCGATGGCTTCCAGCACCCCGTGGGGGCCAACGGAGCAGTTCACCCCGATCACATCGGCACCCATGGCTTCCAGCTCGGGTCCAAACGTTTCCGGGTCGGTTCCGTAATGGGTCTTGCCATCGGTGCCGACCGTCATCTGCGCGATGATCGGCAGGTCGCACAGGCCACGCACCGCCTCGAGCGCGGCCCGCAGCTCCGCCACATCACTGAAGGTCTCCAGCACGAAGCCGCTCACGCCTCCGTCAATCAGTCCGCGGACCTGCCGGGAGAACGCCGCCCGCGCTTCCCCCACTGACATCTGGCCGAAGGGCTCAATACGTTTGCCGAGGGGGCCGATAGCGCCGGCTACAGCGGCACGGTCTCCGGCGGCCTCCCGCGCCAGCCCTGCCGCGACCGCGTTAATTCGCTCGGTCTCATCGGCCAGCCCGCAGGTGGCGAGCTTAATCGGGTTGGCGCCGAAGGTGTTCGTCTCGATCAGCTCGGCACCGGCGCGAACGTACTCCCGGTGGATCTCGCGGACGAGGTCGGGCTGGCGAAGGTTCAGCTCGTCGTAACAGACGTTCAGAAACATCCCTCGGCCGTAGAGCATGGTGCCCATGGCGCCATCCACCACGTGAACCCGCCCGTCTGCAATAAGGTCCGACAGGGTCTTCGGCAATCGTTTACCTGTCGTAGTTGAGGTTGGGGGAGAGCCAGCGCTCCACGGCCGGGACGTCCAGGCCCTTGCGAGCGGCGTAGTCCTCGACCTGGTCGCGTTCGATCTTGCCGATGCCGAAGTACTGCGACTGGGGATGGGAGAAGTAGTAGCCGCTCACCGAGGCGGCAGGCAGCATGGCAAAGCTCTCGGTGAGCGTCATACCGGCGCGATCCTCGGCGCCGAGCAGGTCGAACAGAGTCCGCTTCTCGGTATGGTCGGGGCACGCGGGGTAGCCGGGGGCGGGGCGGATGCCCTGGTAGCGCTCCTTGATGAGCGATTCATTGTCGAGCGCCTCGCCGGGGGCGTAGCCCCAGAACTCACGCCGGACCCGCTGGTGCAGCAACTCAGCAAAGGCCTCGGCCAGCCGGTCGGCCAATGCCTTGGTCAGGATGGCATTGTAGTCATCGTGCGCGGCCTCGAAGCTTCCTACCAGCGTCCCGATGCCCGCGCCCGCCGTGACGGCAAACGCGCCGATGTAGTCCGCCACGCCGGACTGGCGCGGTGCGACAAAGTCGGCCAGGGCCAGGTTGGGACGGCCCGGGGGCTTGATCATCTGCTGCCGCAGGGTGTGGACAACGGCTCGCCGGTGGGCCCGGCTCTCATTGGTGTAGAGCTCGATGTCGTCTCCGACGCTGTTGGCGGGAAAGAAGCCGAAGACGCCACGCGCCCGGAGCAACCGCTCACGAACAATGCGGGCGAGCAGCACCTGCGCGTCGCGGAACAGGCTGGTTGCCGCGGCGCCCCGAACCGGATCCTGGAGAATTGCCGGATAATGGCCCGACAGCTCCCAGGTCTGAAAGAACGGGGTCCAGTCAATCAGTGGCACCAGCTCCTCCAGGGGATAGTCGTCCAGCACCCGAACCCCGCTGAAGCACGGCTTCGGCGGCACCGCCGCGCTCCAGTCCACCGGCAGCCGGTTCTTTCGGGCATCGGCGATGGGCTGGTGCCGCTCCTCCGCCTTCCGGTTTCCCCGCTGCGTGCGCAGGTCCTGGTATTCCGACCGAACCGAGGCGGCGTAGTCGGTGCGCTGCGTGTCGCTCCGCAGATTTCCAGCGACCCCGACCGCGCGGGAGGCGTCGATTACATGGACAGTCGGGCCCTGGTAGTTGGGCTCGATCTTGACCGCGGTATGCACCCGTGACGTGGTGGCGCCACCGATAAGGAGCGGGATGGTGAATCCCTCCCGCTGCATCTCACTGGCCACGAAACTCATTTCCTCCAGCGAAGGCGTAATCAGCCCGCTCAGCCCGATGATATCGACCTGCTCGTTGCGGGCCGTCTCGAGGATTCTGGCGCAAGGCACCATTACGCCGAGGTCGATGACTTCGTAATTGTTGCACTGGAGTACGACGCCAACAATGTTCTTGCCGATGTCGTGGACGTCGCCCTTGACCGTGGCCAGCAGCACGCGGCCGTTGGTCCTGGACTCGCCGGCATCGTTGCCGAGCGCAAGCTTCTCAGCCTCGATGTAGGGGATGAGGTGGGCCACGGCGCGCTTCATCACCCGGGCGCTCTTCACGACCTGTGGCAGGAACATTTTCCCGGCCCCGAACAGGTCGCCCACGATGTTCATCCCGTCCATGAGCGGTCCCTCGATCACATGGATGGGCCGCTCGGCCTGGTGCCGCGCCTCCTCCGTGTCCTCCACGATGAAATCGGCAATGCCGTCGACGAGAGCGTGCGCCAGTCGCTCGGCTACGGGGGCGTTGCGCCACGCCAGGTCGGTGGCCTGCTCGGCTGCATGTCCTTTGACCGTATCGGCAACCTGGAGCAGCCGGTCGGTGGCATCGGGGCGACGGTTCAGAACGATGTCTTCCACCCGCTCGAGCAGGTCGGGCGGGATGTCGGAATAGATCGGCAGCTGGCCGGCGTTGACGATGCCCATGTCCATACCAGCCTCGATGGCGTGGTAGAGGAACACGGAATGGATCGCCTCCCGCACCGGATCGTTGCCCCTGAAGGCGAACGAAACGTTACTCACACCCCCGCTCACGAGGGCGTGGGGCAGGCTCCCCTTGATGCGCCGGGTGGCCTCGATGTAGTCCACCGCGTAGTTGTTATGCTCCTCGATCCCGGTGGCGATGGCGAAGATGTTGGGATCGAAAATGATGTCCTCGGCGGGGAAGCCGACCTGCTCGGTGAGGATGCGGTAGGCCCGGCGGCAGATCTCGACCTTCCGTTCCGCCGTGTCTGCCTGGCCCTGCTCGTCGAACGCCATCACGATCACGGCCGCCCCGTAGCGCCGCACCAGGGTCGCCTGGCGGACAAAGCTCTCCTCCCCTTCCTTCAGGCTGATGGAGTTGACCACGCCCTTCCCCTGAACACATTTGAGCCCCGCCTCGATGACCGACCACTTGGAGGAATCGACCACCACTGGCACCCGGCAGATGTCCGGCTCGGCGGCGATGAGCTGGAGGAACGTCGTCATCGCTTCCTGCGAGTCCAGCATCCCCTCGTCCATGTTGACGTCCAGCATCTGGGCCCCACTCTCTACCTGCTGGCGCGCGATCTCGAGGCCGGCGTCGTAGTCGCCGGCCAGCACCAGGCGGGCGAACTTGCGGGAACCGGTAACGTTGGTGCGCTCACCGACGTTCACGAAGATGCTGTCCGGGCCGATCGACAGGGGTTCGAGTCCGCTCAGTCGGAGGCGGGGCAGCGGGGCAGCGGGGCGGCGGGGCGGAATCCCTGCCACCGCTTCCGAGATCGCCTTGATGTGTGCTGGAGTCGTGCCGCAGCAGCCGCCCACGAGGTTCACCAGGCCGCTTGCGGCGAATTCGTGAAGCACGGCGGCCATGTGCTCCGGGCTTTCGTCATACTGTCCGAATTCGTTGGGCAGGCCCGCGTTCGGATGGGTGCTCACGAAGGCGGGGGAGACCCGGGACAGCTCCTGGACATATTGCCGCAAGGCCCGGGCACCGAGCGCGCAGTTCAGGCCCACGGTCAGCGGCCGGGCGTGTGCCACGGAGGTCCAGAACGCCTCAGTGGTCTGGCCTGAGAGCGTGCGCCCACTGGCATCCGTGATGGTGCCGGAGATCATGACCGGCACCCGGAACCCGGCGGAAGCGAAATGGGCATCGATGGCGAAGAGCGCAGCCTTGGCATTCAGCGTGTCGAAGATGGTCTCGACCAGCAGCAGGTCGGCCCCGCCGTCGAGCAGCCCTCGTATGGCCTCTCCGTAGGTTGCGACCAGGTCGTCGAAGCGTACGTTCCGGAAGCCCGGGTTGTTCACGTCGGGCGAAAGCGAAGCGGTGCGGTTGGTGGGTCCCAGCACGCCGGCCACGAACCGCGGCAGGTCGGCGTCGCGGCGCTCGAAGTCGTCGGCCACCTCGCGCGCGATTCGGGCGGAAGCATGGTTCAGCTCGTATACCAATTCCTCCATCCCGTAGTCGGCCATGGAAATGGCGGTCGAGTTGAAGGAGTTGGTCTCCAGGATATCCGCGCCGGCATCCAGGTAGGCCCCGTGAATGGAGCGGATGATGTCGGGCTGCGTGAGCGACAGGAGGTCGTTGTTCCCCTTCAGGTCGCGATGCCAGTCTGCGAAGCGCTCGCCGCGATAATCCAACTCGCCCAGGCCGTAGCTCTGGATCATGGTGCCCATGGCCCCGTCCAGCACCAGTATCCGCCGGGCGAGCAGAGGCTCCAGCTCGGCGAGTCTGGCTTCCCGGGTGCGGATGCGCACACCGGCAGGACGGTTGGCGATGGTGGTCAAACGGGCTCCTAAAAAAATCCTTGGGGCCAAAACGCCTCAAGGGAGAGCGTTTTAGCAGATTGTTTAACGTGGCCGCAATCGCGCAAATCACCACGGGATCAGTTTTTACGACGTTTTTAAGTTAGTTAAACATCCGCGTCTAAGCAAGTCGGGAGTCAGGAGTCGGGAGTTAGGTTGCGGTTCATCGGCAGCAGCACGCGGTGAAAAGGTGTTCGTTTCTGGTGCGTCTCAGCGATGTTTACCCGATGGGAAATTATCGACAGCTCAACGTTTGGAAACGCGCACATGGCATGGTGCTGGGGGTCTATAGTGCAACGGAACGGTTCCCAGCCCGCGAGCGCTATGGGTTGGCGGCCCAAATGAGGCGTGCCGCCGTATCTGTCATATCGAACATCGCAGAGGGATGCGGTAGGCGAGGAGACAAAGAGCAACTCGGTCCATTGAACGGCCGGGACATCGGAACCGCATGCCGCTTAGGGGTTCTTAAGTGGGTCGAGATAGCTCCCGACTACAACAGCCCCATCACCAAGCCGCGCACGACGTACAGCACCAGCCACGCTGCCATCGGGCTGAAATCGATGATCCCGACCGGAGGGAGGATCCTCCGGATGGGGTCGATCAGCCAGTTGGTGAGGAGATAGAAGGGCCGCATCCATTTTCGGTAGGGGCCAAAACCGAACCAGGAGCCGATCACACGGATCAGAATGGCGGTCATCAGGAAGGTGAACGCGAGCCCCACCAGCGACTCGATCCAAATCCGCGGACCGCTCTGTGCCATCCACTGCAAGCGCACTACGGCGTCGACGAGCCAGGCGGTAAGACTCATCAGGATCAGCCCGGCGCCGACGACCAGGCCGAGCAGCCAGAGCGACGCATTCTGGGGGTTGCCTCCGGCTCGCAGGATCCGCTGTTCCAGCGGCTGAAGCACGGGATCGCTCACCTTGCGCACGAAGCGGGGCCACCGACCGAACGGAGTGAGGCGGCGGTTCCGTACCGCCCAGTGGGTCAGCGCCACGATGGAAGCGTATACGAGCGCGGCAATGACGAGGGTGCGAACCGCGAGGTGGAGAACGGCTAGGAAGGCCATGAGGGGTGTGGGGTCACTCGGCGGTGGGTGGCTCGCCCACCTCCATGGGACGCTGGGCACCCGAGCGGGAGGTGCACATGAGTGTAAAGCGGCCCCCGTTTGTGGTGGCCTCGCCCAGGATGGCGCTGTCACCCCGGCAGGACACAATTTCCCGTTTCTCGGGACGGCGGTACGCCACGGTGATGACCGGCTCGCGCTGGAGGTTCACCATCCGGCGTACCGTGGTAGGGGTGAGACTCTCGACTCCCATCTGAGTCAGGTTCGCGGCGGGGCGGCCCCGGTGCACCGACCGATACGCGACGGCACGGTCGATCAAGTCGTACACCTCGGCGCCAAGCGTGTAGGCATCCTGCTGGTCGGGAGGGAGGTTGTTTCGGGCGTCGGCCGCACGGGGTCGTTCACCGGCACGGCTACCGCATTCAGCGGCCACACACGCCAGCGAGAGCGTGAGCAGCCAGATGGGACGGCCCCTCATTCCATGGCGAATTCGCGGTTGAACACAACCTCGAAGCTGAAAGTCTTGCCTTTGCTCTTCGTCTCCATGTGATCGGCGATGCGCTTGAGGCGAGCCGGGATACCGAGGATTTTTTCCTGTGCCTTCCGTCCGAGCTCACCCAGGCCTTCCAGGCTGTCGATCTTCCAGTAGCGAATCTGTTCTTGAACGATCCGGAGGTAATCGCGCGGCCCGTAGATGCCCGAGCGGCGTATTACTTCGGCGAGCTCCTTGAAGCCGGGCATGGTGACGCCGGGCATATCGATGGCCGGAAGAATGAACGATGCCGAGTGGAGCGCCTGGTCGGGATCGCGCTTGAGGATCTCCTCGAACACCGTGCGGTAGAAGGTGTAGTGCCGCGCCTCCTCCTTGGCCACCTGGCTGAGGATGACACCCAGGCGGGGCTCGTACTCGGCTACGATCTTGCCGGTTTCGCTATGAGAGAACTGGGTCGCACGCTCCTGCACCGTGGTGTAGGCGAACACCCGGTAGGGATCCCGGTCCCAGGCCGGGTGGAACCCGGCCCGAAGGTATTCAAACTGCATTTCTTCGAGCCTGCGCTGTTGCAGCAGCCGGGTATCGCGGATGTAGTCGTGGAGCACCTGGCCGTGCCGGTCTTCCTCGGCGGTCCACAAATTGTTCCAGCTTCTCCAGAAGCTTTCGTCTCCCAGATGGACGGCCAGGAGGCGGTGGAAGTGCGGCAGGCCTTCTTCGGTGAGGAGGTTCAGGGCCAGAGCAGCCCGGGCATGATCGGGGATGCCGGCGGCCTGCTCCCGCATCGTGGCCAGGTGGGTGTCGGGACACTCGTCCGGTTGCGGCTCCAGAAGGTCAGCCGGAAACCAGAGTTCCCGCTTCCGCTCGTGGACCTCCATGAGCTCCTGGACCTTGTCTTCGAGGTCCTGGAGCACTTCGATCTTCGAGTAGAGTTCGCGGGTGGGTTCGGTGACGAGGCCCATGGGTGCCCTAAGAAACGACTGGAAACCTACCAATGTGGGACGGGACAGCCTCCAAAGATAGTGATGACGGTCCCGTGAGTGCCACTGCGAGGGGGGCTAGGCGCCGGGGTTCCCCAGCAGCTTCTCCATCAGGAGCCAAGTGCGGCGACCCAAATAGTTATCCCGCACAAAGATGCGGCGCCAGCCCAGGGCGGCGAGCAGGCCTTCGGAGCGGGGGTCGTCAGTCCAGAACTCAGCGAGGTGAGCCCCCGACTCGGTGGCCCTGTCTTCGAAGGCGGAAAGGAGGCGGTGGGCGTGGCCCCGGTGGCGTTCCTGGGGCAAGACAACCACGTCGACGAGGTGAGCCACGCCGCCGCGGAGCCAGAACCGAAGACCACCGATCCAGTCGCCGATCTCGTTGCTCAGGATCAGGTAGCGCTCGTCGGGCGCATTGGACCAGCCACCCGGGTCCTCTTCCTGCTCGAGGATCTCCGAGAACCAGGCCGCAAAGTCCTCGTCCTGCTCCATGTCGCGAATCGTCAGCTCACTCATCTGCCACCGCCTTCCCGATGGGAGACTCCCATCCCTTCGCCAGCAACACTAATGCCACGCCGGATGTTCCTGTCTGTGAAGGTAGTCACCGACCCCGCGGGCCATATCACACAGGTTGGCGGCTGCAAAGTGGATTTGCCTTGGACTTATGCGAGGCTAAGCTTGAGGTATGGACGCAGCGTGCGTCCGGTACACACGTGAGGCAGGCTCATGACAACAACCACCGCTCAACCCACTCGCCCCGTCATCGTCCATTGTCCCTTCTGCTCCGCAGCCAACCGTGTTGACCTGACGCGGCTTGCCTCCGGACCCAAATGCGCCAAGTGCGGAAAACCGCTGCGCCTCGACCGGCCCCAGAAGGTGACGGACAAGGACTTTGAACGAACGATAACCGGGTCGAGTGTCCCGGTGCTGGTTGACTTCTACGCCGACTGGTGCGGGCCCTGTAAGGCCATGGCGCCCACCCTGGACGAATTCGCCCAGAAAAAGGCCGGTGAGGCCCTGGTCGTCAAGCTGGACACGGAAGCCAACCCCGCAACCGCCGCGCGATTCGGAATCCGTGGCATTCCGACGCTCATCGCCTTTGCGGGTGGGAAAGAGAAGGGCAGACACGTCGGTCTGGCAGACATGAAGGTCCTGGAGCAGCTGGCAGGGCAGTAACGGCACGACGACGCGGCTGGTTAACGGAGGCCGGTGGCCACGGCGACGGTCACGGCAAGCCCAGCCAACGCCATGAGTCCGGCGTACAATGGCGCGGCGAATCGGATCCAGTCCTCGTAGCGAACGCCGGCGGCCGCCAGCATCGCCATCAGCGCGCCGTTCGTCGGCGTGATGGCGTCGCACATCCCGGCACCGTACTGATAGGCCAGCACCGTGACTTGGCGCGAGAGGCCGATCAGGTCGGAAAGCGGAACCAGTAGCGGGAGGGTAAGAACCGCCTGGCTGCTGGTGCTGGGCACCGGTACGTGCAAGGTCGCCTGAAGCACCATCATACCGAGCGCAGAAAAGGTAGGTGGGAGTCCGGCGATGGGTGTGAACATGCCATGGACGATCGTGTCCACGATCTGACCCTCGTTCAGCACTACATAGATGGCTCGGGCAAAGCCGATCAGGAGCGCGGCCAGGGCCATCGACCGGAAACCGTCCACGAAGGCGTCAGTGGTTCTGCCGATTCCCATCCCGCCAAGGAGTCCGGCCAGGACTCCAATCACGAAAAACAGCGCCGCAAGCTCGTTGAATTCCCAGCCGAGTCGTTGGGCGCCGTAGAAGTAGACCCCAAACGCGGCAAGGATGGCCAGGAGGACGGTGATGTCGCGCCAGTCGAGTGGGACGACCTCATCACGGGGGGCGGCTTCGGCGGCGGTTCGGGTGCGCCGGGCATGGTACATCGTGCCGGCGATCCAGATGCCGAGCGCCGGAATCAGGAAGGCCATCCGGAAACCAAGACCAGATCCGGTGGGCAGCTCGGCCACTTTTTGAGCGATGATGACCTGAAAAGGATTCAGTGGGCTGAAAGCCGCGCCGACCGCCGCGGAGCCCAGGCTCATGGCCACGGCGGTGACTGGGGTGAAGCCGAGCTGCCGGACCAGTAACAGCAGAACCGGCACAAACGCAATCAGCTCCTCCTGCATCTGCATCATGATTCCGCCAAGGGCGAACGCCACGCTCGCGACGGGTATTACCAGGATCCCGCGTCCTTTGAGCCGCCGGACCAGGCCGTTCACCAGCCGCAGGAATGTGCCGGTGCGCTCGACGACGGTGAAGCCACCGCCAATCAGGAAGACGAGCGCGATGACGGACGCGGCATCCACGATCCCCTTGGGGATGGCTACAACTGCCCCGAGGGGTCCCACCGGCTGCGGCTCGACTCGGGTGTACGTGCCCGGCACGACCACATTCCGGCCGGTGGCCGGGTCCTCACGGCGCTCATACTTCCCGGCCGGTAACACCCAGGTGAGCAAGGCGGCGACCAGGACGCAGCCGACCATGAGGGCAAGCGGGTGGGGGAAGGAAAGACGGAAAAGACGCCCGTCCTGTCCGTCCTCTAAAGGTTGCGGCACTGTCGACTCACGGGAGGCGTTCGGCTGCAGGCGATCCGGTCGTTCATGCTTCGCGTCAGCGGTCCGCAGGCGGCGGTCTGGGCTTCACGAAGAGCATCATCCTCCGAGCTGGCCGATGCGCGGCCGCTTCCCCGGGCCCCGGCATAGGCTACCGTCACGGTGCACTCCACCCGTTGGGATGCCAGGGTTGACCAGAGCAGAAATCCGGCGAATGCGAGCACCGCCAATAGGGTCAGAAGCTTGCCAGGCCGGGTCAATCTGCCTCCTCGAGGGTCTGACTGCGGGGGTGGCCCCGGAACCGGCCGGGCGGTCAGCCTGTTCCGAGTCTGTATCCCCGACTGGTAAGGCCTACGTGAGGAAAACAGCGCAATGAGATGTAATGAAGTTCTGACTGTCCTCTGGGAATACCTGGACGAAGAGCTGGCTCCGACAGAGGCAGGGGCAGTTCAGTTACACCTCGACCGCTGCCCCCAGTGTCATCCTGCGTATTGCTGCGATCGCGCGTTTCTGGAGCTCTTGGCGCGACAGTGTGCCAATACCCCCACTCCCGCGAAGCTGGTGACCAGGGTGCGGTTTCTGTTATCCATCGCAAACCGCTAGCCGGCGAGGCTGGCTCTTCTCGTTCGCGCCGGGGTGTCCGGCGTCCCCACTCGTTATATTGCCGCGATCAACGTGCTCCGGCCGGTCGAGCCTCCGCCGGTACTCCTGGTGTCTCGGCGCCGCGTTTGCCGTCATCAATGGGCGTTACCATCGTCAGCCAGCCGCTCTTGAAGTGAATCGTTTGACGAAAGCCTAGGGGATCGGCTTTTGCATCCCCGACGTCCGGTAGCGAACGAGCGTAGCTCGTGGCCACCTCGGCCTGCCTGATGAGGTCCTCGTGGGACGAGCCGTTGCTGCCGTGGGCATATTCGCGCGCAATGGCCATTGCCTGGGCCTGCTCGCGCCCGTATCTGGCGAACTGGTCGGCCGGGATCAGGCCGGACTGAGACGCCAGCCGGGAACCCAGGTGGTAGTCACGGCAGGACATGAGCGCCACAGCCAGCATCACACAACCAAAGGACCGCTTCATTACACATCCCGGAGCCAAGGTCCATGTTCGGGCCGACATCCCTGCGCCCGAAGGTAAACCATCGAGGCGCCGAGCAGGAGTGTTGCTGCCGCGGTTTTTCCTCATTGCCCTCGCGGCACTCCAGCCACTCCCCGCCTTGGCGCAGCGAAACGATCTTGCGCCCCTTACGAAGCCGACCGTGATCCGCTGGTGGCACGGCGCCGCATTTCTGGGTGGCCTTTCGGCGCTGATGCTGCTCGACAGGCCGACGCAGCGATACGTGCAGGGCCACCGATCGCCATCGGCCAATGAGTTTTCGGGTGTGATACGCCGGTTCGGGCAAATCGAGGTCTACGGCAGCGTTACCGCCGGCATTCTGGCTGTCGGGCTGGTGAGCGGCAACGACGAGCTGTCTCGCGCTGGAGGGCGGGTGGCCGCGACTCTGGCCCTGGCGGGCTCCACGTCGTCACTCAGCAAGCTGGTCTCGGGACGGCCCCGCCCCAACGAGAGCCTCGATGCCGATGGCTATGTCCCATTCTCAGGTCAGGACGCGATGCCATCGGGGCACACGACCATGGCCTTCGCTCTGGCCGCGACACTATCCGACGAGATCGACCGTACCTGGGCTTCGGTAGGACTCTACACCCTGGCTACCGGTGTGGGCTGGTCCCGCATCAACGACAACCGGCACTGGCTCACGGACGTGGCGGCTGGGGCCGTGCTCGGCATCACCTCTGCCAGGCTGGTGAGCGGTCGCTGGCGGATTTTCGGCTTGCGCCCGCCTAGCTTTCTGATCGGGCCCAATCCAGGCGTCGCCTGGACCCTGGCCTTCTAGGCCCGCCGGCTGGCTCTACTGCTCCTCGGGGGCTTCGTTGCAGGCCCCCTCCTGGCGCAGTCCCCGTCCTCGCCCGTAAAGCTGAGCGGCTATCTGCAGGTGCGTGAGGTCTACCAACGCAACATCGGACTCACCAGCTCCATCAACCGGGCGCGGCTGGCGGCGTCTGGCGCCATCAGCGGCGACGTCACCTGGCGGTTACAGGGCGAATTCCGCACTGGCACGGTGGGAACCGGCAGAGCCAGCGTGTCACTCCAGGACGCCTATCTGCGGTACAGCCCCGGCCCGTGGGCCCTCCAGGTGGGGCAGTTCAAAACGCCATTTACCCGCGAGTTCACGACATCGCTGGCTGACATTGAAACAGCGGATCGCTCGACCGCGGTCGACTCCCTGGCACCCAAGCGCGACATCGGCGTCATGGGCGAGTACAGCGTCCAGCGCGTAAGTGCCGCTTGACGTTCGACTATGTCTCCCGGAAGACCGGTGACCCGGGCGTCAGGAAGGGCCGAGTCCTGGCCCAGGTGCAGGCGAAGTTTTGACACATCCAACTTCCACGAGGTCCAGTGTGCGGCTCCTGACCCTTGGCGCGTTTGTCCTCTGTCTCGCCGCTTCCAGACCGGTGAATGCTCAGAGCACTCCTGCCGGGCCGCTGGTGGTATTCAATGCCGGAAGCCTGGCCAAGCCGTTCCACGACTTGCTGCAAGCGTTCAAGGCCC
>Ga0180121_10000813_pt1 | contig 13172 bp, 9 predicted proteins | sample AntDrymUQ5402106_2_FD_129676 | JGI IMG/M metagenome (GOLD analysis project Ga0180121, IMG submission 129676) | Polar desert sand microbial communities from Dry Valleys, Antarctica - metaG UQ540 (21.06) (version 2) (version 2) | ecosystem: Environmental > Terrestrial > Soil > Desert | place...
AGCCACCCGAGCCCGCTATTCATCCAGCGGGTGAGGCGGTCGGGCGGCGCGCCGTGCGGCCTGAGCAGGATCGCGCTGAGCGCCGGCGAGAGGGTCAGTGAGTTGATCGCCGATATGACCGTGGAAAATGCGATCGTCAGCGCGAACTGGCGGTAGAACTCGCCGGTCAGGCCGCTCAGAAACGCCACCGGCACGAACACGGCGCACAGCACCAGCGAGATTGCTACGATCGGGCGGCTCACCTCGTCCATCGCCTTGTGGGCGGCGTCACGCGGCGAGAGGCCGGCCTCGATGTTGCGCTCCACGTTCTCCACCACCACGATGGCGTCGTCCACCACGATGCCAATGGCCAGCACCAGCCCAAACAACGACAGCGTATTGATCGAGAACCCGAAGGCCAGCAGAATGGCGAAGGTCCCCACGATCGAAACCGGCACCGCCACCAGCGGAATGATCGAAGCGCGCCAGGTCTGGAGGAACAGCACCACCACCAGCACCACCAGCAGGATCGCCTCGAAAAGCGTTATGACCACCTCCCGGATGCCGTCCCGCACGTTGACGGTGGGGTCGTACACAATCCGGTACTCGACTCCCTCGGGGAAGTTGGCTTTCAGCTCTTCCATCGTGGCGCGAACGGTGTTGGAGAGCTGCAGCGCATTGGAACCCGGCGCCTGAAAAATGCCGATGCCCACAGCCTCCTTCCCGTCCAGCAGGGAGCGGAGCGCGTAATCCCCGGCGGCCAGCTCGAGCCGCGCCACGTCGCGGAGGCGGGTAATCTCGCCGTCGGCGCCGGTCTTGAGGATGATGTTGCCGAACTCTTCCTCATTGGTCAGGCGGCCGCGCGCATTGATGGTGAGCTGGTAGTCCACCGGCACCGGCATCGGCGGCGCGCCGACCACGCCGGCCGCCACCTGGACGTTCTGCTCTCGGATGGCGTTCACCACGTCGGAGGCAGCCAGACCGCGGGCCGCTACTTTGCCGGGGTCGAGCCACACCCGCATGGAGTAGTCACCGCCGCCGAAGACCTGGACCTGGCCGATGCCGGGGATCCGAGCCACGACGTCCTTAACCTGGAGCAGGCCGTAATTGCGGAGGTAGGTGATGTCGTACCGGTTGTCCGGCGACAGGAGGTGCACCACCATGATGAAGTTGGGCGAGCTCTTGACCGTCGTGACACCGAGCTGGCGGACCTCCTCGGGCAGGCGCGGCAGGGCCTGGGCCACCCGGTTCTGCACCTGCACCTGCGCCAGGTCGACGTCGGAGCCAACCCGGAAGGTCACGGTAAGCGTGAGGACGCCGTCAGATGTTGACTGCGACGACATGTAGAGCATGTTCTCGACCCCATTGATCTGCTCTTCCAATGGGGTGGCGACGGCCTCGGAGAGCACCCGTGGATTAGCTCCGGGATAGACGGCCTGGACCACGACTGAGGGTGGAACGACCTCCGGGTACTCGCTGATAGGCAGGGCGAACATCGCGATGCCACCGGCGAGAAAGATCACGATCGAGAGCACGGCCGCGAAAATCGGCCGGTCGATGAAAAAGCGGGAGAATTGCATCGGTTAGCGCTCCGGGGCCGGCGTAACCGAATCAGGCACCATCGCCTCCACCGTCGGAGTTACCTTCATGCCAGGCCGGACCCGCATCAAGCCGTTCACCACGATGCGCTCCCCCGGCTTGAGGCCGGAGGTGACGATCCGAAGGCCGTCGCTCAGCCGCCCGGGCACGACCGGCCGATAGGCCAGCGTATCACCCGGTCCAACCACCAGCACGAATTTGCGATCCTGGTCGGTGCCGATGGCGGCATCGCGAACCAGCGTCACGCTCTTCTTCTCGGTGCCCACCAGCTTGACGCGGGCAAAGAGGCCCGGCGTGAGGGCCCGGGAGCGGTTGGAGAAGACCGCGCGGGTCCGGATCGTTCCGCTCTCGGGATCGACCTGGTTGTCCACGAAGTCGAGCCGGCCCTCGTGCGGAAAACCGGACTCGTTCGCCAGCCCCAGAAAGACGGGCAGCTGTGCCGTCCGCCAGTTGGTTCCGCCCGAGTCTCTCGCCCGGCCGGCATATCGGAGATAGGTCTGCTCGTCGCTGTCGAAGTAGAGATACATGGAATCGACCGACACAACGGTGGTGAGAACGGCCCCCGCCGGCGGGCCCGCCTCCACCAGGTTGCCCTCCGTCACCAGCGCATTACTCACCCGCCCCGTGATCGGAGCGCGGACCCGGGTCCATTCCAGGTTGAGCCTGGCGGTCTGAACCGCGGCTTCCGCGGCACGGACCTGAGCGCCACCCTGAACTTCGGCGCTGGTCCGGCTATCGAACTCTTCCCGCGAGATCGCCTGCATGTCCACCAGCGTGCCGGCTCGTTGTTTTTCACTCTTTGCCAGCGCCGCTGCAGAACGGGCGCTCTCCAGCTCCGCCTCCACCCGAGCCAGCTCAGCCTGATAGGGGCGAGGATCGATCTCGAACAGAACCTCGCCCTTCTTCACCTCTCGCCCTTCGGCGAAGGCCACGCGCCTGATGTATCCGGAGACTCGGGGACGGATCTCCACCTGGTCCACAGCCTCGAGCCGGCCGGTGAACTCGTCCCATTCGGTGATCGCCTGCTCGGGAACCGGCGCTACCGTCACCGCCTGGAGCGGGGGAGCAGCAGGCGGCTTGCTGGTGCCGCCCATGGTAAGAACGCCGAGCACGAGGGCGGCGGATGCTGCCAGCACGATGATGACGGTGCGCATGGGACCTGTCCTCTGATCAGTTAGGTCGGAGGTCCTTATTGACCTTCCGGTAGGTAGCTAGTATATACCTACTGGTCGGTATGTCAAGATAGACTTGGGGTGGTACATTATTGTTATTGTTCCGACCAGCAGGTCGGTCCGATCATATGAAGGGGCAGATGGATAACTCATTGGATGAGATCAAGTTCGGCCCCGACGCCCGGCCGCAGCGGCAGCGGCAGCGGCCGGAGGAGCGAAAGGAAGCGATCCTCGATGCCGCCCTGGCGACCTTTTCGGACCTGGGGTACAACCAGGCAACACTGAACGACGTGGCCGACCGCCTCGGCGTCACCAAGGGGTGCCTCTACCACTACTTCGAGTCGAAGGAGAAGCTCCTGGTCGACCTCATCCGCGATCGGATGGGCTCGGCGATCGTGTCTGATGAAGGGGACGAGGCGGTGGTGAAGGCCGGGGGAACCCGGGAAGAGGTGCTGCGGGGATTGCTCGAGCGGATCTGGCAGCGTCTGAATCAACCGGGACAGGCCGACGTGGCCATCCTGGCGATGACAGAGCTACCGAAGGTGCCGGAGGGCGGCCGGCTGGTGTTCGATGAGGTGGTCTGCCGCAGCCGAGAGAGCCTGCATCAACTGCTGGAGGAAGGTCAGTACTGCGAAGACATCACCGAGGAGGACATCGAGCGCGCTGCCCGGGTGATTCCACTGATGATTATGGGCGTGGCTCTGGGCACCCGGGTATTCCGCTCGATTGATCCGGTTCAGCTCTCGGTCGATCAGGTCGGCAAAACCGTCACCGATATCCTCATGTACGGGTTGTTGGGCACCTGCCCCTGCGACGAAAGTTAGTCATTCACTACTTGCTCGCTGGCTCCCGCCGTTCCGCCAATAGCCGCTCGGTAAAGTCCAGCCGCTCCTCCAGCTGGCTCACCCGGGTCTCGAGGGAGTCGATGTAGTTCTGCTGATCGCCCAGGGCCAGCAGGGCCTGCTTCCTGGCCTTGCGCGGATTGATGAACTCGCCTGAGTCGTACCAGCCGCTGGTGGCTGACGCCATTCTCCTGCCCTCCCGTCTGTGCCAGTATCGGATGATCATCCAGATCATGAACATCCAGAACACGAATCCGAAGAAACCCATCGTTGTTCTCCCGGTTGTCAGCCAGTGGCTGTCCCGCTGTCCCTCTGTCCCGCTGTCCTCAGCGCTTCCTCAATCTCGTCGCCCGCTTTACGCAGGATCTCCGCGACCCGTTTCAAAGCGGGATCGTCCGGTCCCCGCCGCCACGCCTTCTTGAAGGTGACCGCGGCCAGATGGGCGAAGGCGCTCTGCACCTCGCCGATGCCACCGCCGGTGAAGTCGCGAACCGTCTCCCGCACCCGGTCGAGGATCTCATCGAGCAGATCGCGGTGCTCCTCGAGGTAGCGCTCGCCCTCGGGCGTGACGTGGTAGACCTTCTTGCCGTCGGTGTCGACCGCACGCACGTAGCCTTCGTCTTCCAGCAGCTGGAGCGTGGGGTACACTGTCCCAGCCGAGGGGGTGTAGCAGCCCGCCATCTTCTCTTCCAGGGCCTTGATAATCTCGTAGCCGTGGCGGGGCTTTTCCTTGAGTAGCCGGAGAATGACGAACTTCACCTCTCCCGACTCGAACATCTGGGAGCGCCGGCGTGAGCCCCTTCCCCCGGTGTTGAAGACCCCGGACCACATTTTGGACCCGAATGGGAATCCGGGCCCGAAGCCCCAGTCATCTCGTGGTTTACACATCTAGAGACCTCCGATACTGCGTGTGAGCTTACGTACGATATATCGTACGGTATAGCGGGCTCGCCGTCAATAGGACATCTGAACGAGCTCCTCGACTGCTTACCGCCCTACCGCCCTACGCGCAAAAACTTGCACGCCTCGACCGGGGCCAATCCCGTGTGCATGTTTGTCTTAGAACATCGTGATGACACCACCGCCGCAGCTCGAGCAGGAACCTCATGGCGAAGTCGGTCAAAGATCTCCTTGAAAGGACGATGGGTGCCGCGGAGGCGGTCCCACCCACCAGCCAGACCTTTCCTCCCCTCGATGTCGAACAGATCGCCCGGATGCTGCGGCTCGACGAACGGGCCGAGAAAGCTGGGCGAGCTCGTCAGCCTGCAGCAGACGCGGACGGCCCGGACGTGGCAGAATTGGAAGTGTTGGGGATAATCGAGGAGGCTGCTCGAAAGGCCAACGAGGACTACCTCTCCCAGCGCGACTTCTACGAGGGACGCATCCGCAGGGCAGCGATCACGCCCGACCTCAGAGTTCAACTGGAAGCCGCAGGCGCCAACGCTCTGGCCGACTTCAAGGCCGAGATCATTCACGACCAGAACACGCTGCACACGCTGCTCCAGGCGGCAGGGAACCGGGAAGAGGAATACCAGGAATTCCGGGAGCGGAACCGGCTCAGCCGTCTGCCGAGAAACATCTCCCAGGGCCAGCGAACCTTTGCGTTCATGATCCTGGCCGTCTTCGTCGTTCTGGAGTCGATCCTCAACGGGATGTTCTTCGCCGAGGGGAGCGAGGCGGGCATCATCGGCGGTGTGGTGCAGGCGCTGGTGCTCTCCATTCTCAACGTGGGCGTCGCCTCACTCTACGCGATCTACGGCCTGCCGTTCCTGTTTCACCGCCGGCTCTGGGGCAAGGTCATGGGCGGGCTGGCGACAGCCGCGTTCGTGGTCTGGCTGGTGGGACTTAACCTCGCCATCGGCCACTTCCGCGACCTGTTCGTGCAAGGCGCTGGAAGCGTGCAGATGGCGGAGCTCCTGAACCGGTTGACCGGCGCGCCGCTGCTCCTGGGCGACGCCAAGTCCGGGCTCCTGGTGCTGCTCGGCATCGCGCTGGGGCTGCTGTCGGTCATCGATGTCGCGGCGTCGCGTGACCCCTACCCCGGCTACGGCGCCATCGGACGGGAGCGCCAGAGCGCCATCGAGCGCTACGCCCATGAGAACGCCAAGTCCCTCGCGGCCATCATGCAGCTCAGGGACCAGACGGTGGACGACATGACCTCCGCCATCGAGTTGATGCGGGCGACCCAGTTTGACATGCAACAGGCGATCGAGGGACGCGCTCGGCTGCACCACAACTACCGGGCCTACCTCGAGCACCTTGCCGTGGTGCATGAGCGGCTGATTCAGCGCTACCGGGAGGGAAATCGCCGGGTCAGGCGGGGGGATGTGCCGGCATACTTCCGGCAGCCGCCGGCCCGGCCGGGATTCATCGACCCCCCGGTGATGTCACAGATGCCGGGTTTGGAGCCGGACGTACGCCCGGAGGTGATCACACGGATCGACGAGGATATCAAGGCGGTCAACGAGAAGTTTTCGCAGACGGTGCCGGAATACCAGACCGTGGGCCAGCTCGCCAACATAGGGGGCGGCGAACGTGCGGCTTCGTGACTACACCCGGAGCTCGACGCTCCCGGAGGAGACCCACCGGTTCGGCATCAAGGCCCGGATTGCCGCGGTAGGAGTTTTCCTGGTCTTCCTGCTCGGCACCGGCATTTCTTTCTTCGTCAAGAGCCAGTCGGGCACCGTCCCCACCGACGCGGTGAGCCTCTGCCCCACCAAGCGTCCTCCTTCCGAGATCGTGGTCATCCTGTTGGACGTGTCGGACCAGTACTCGGAGCCGCAGCGCCTCCAGGTGCAGCACTATCTGGCCCGCATCCGCGACAGTGTTCCCCGCTTCGGGCTGGTCGAGGTGTATACGGTAGACCGGCTGGGACGACGGGTAACCGAGCACGTCACCCACCTGTGCAATCCGGGCGCCGGCGACGACCTGAGCCAGATCTATCAGAACCCCGAGCTGGCCCGGAAGAAGTGGCACGCCTTTGCCGCCCAGCTCACCTCTGACATCGACCAGCAGATATCGGCCCCGCGCCTGCCCACGTCGCCCATCTTCGAGGCGATCCAGGCGACCGCGCTGAGGACCTTCGGGAAGCCGGAATACGACGGCCTGCCCAAGCAGCTGGTGATCGTCTCGGACCTGATGCACAACGTCCCCGGCGGACTCAGCATGTACCAGAAGGTGCCGCCATTCGAGGATTTCAAGATCACGTCGTATTTCTCCCGCATCCGCGCCGACCTCCGCGGGGTCTCGATTCTCATCGCCTACCTGGTTCGCTCCAACGCGCCGAAGCAGTCCCCCGACCACCTCGGCTTCTGGCGGGACTACTTCCGGTTCCAGGGCGCGGAGATCGAGGCGGTGGACAAGGTGTTCGGGGACAGATGAGGGCGGTAAGGCGGTTAGGGCGGTAGGGCGGTAATTGCGAAGCCTGACTGGCGGTATGATTTGAGATCATGAAACTCGCCGAGTTGGTGGATACCTCCCGCCAGGTTGCCCAGGCCAGCGGACGCCTGGAAAAGATCGGCCTGCTCGCGTCGCTGCTGGCGAAAGTGCCCCCGACAGAAATCGAAATCGTCGTCGCGTTTCTCTCCGGATCCATTCGCCAGCAGCGCACGGGCATCGGCTGGGCCGCGCTCCAGGCCGCCATGCCGGAGCGCGCCGCCGAATCTCCCTCGCTGGAGCTGGCAGAGGTAGACGCCACCTTCGAGCGGATTGCAGGCGTTGGCGGCGGGCAAGGGTTCCACCGGGGAGCGGCAGCGACTGCTGCGCGAGCTGCTAGCCAGTGCGACCGAGGCCGAGGGGAGCTTTCTCTTTCGTCTCGTCACCGGCGAGCTGCGCCAGGGCGCGGTCGAAGGGCTGATGCTGGAGGCGGTGGCGAAGGCCGCAGGTGTCCCTGCCGAGGGAGTGCGGCGGGCCCGGATGTTGGCGGGAAGCCTGCCCGGCGTGGCGAAGGCCGCGTTGAGCGGCGATGCCGCCGAGCTGGCCGCGTTTAATACCCAGCTATTCCGGCCACTGCACCCCATGCTCGCCGGCTCGGCCAAGGACGCGTCTGAAGCGATCGGAGAGCTGGGCGAGGCGGCGTTGGAGTACAAGCTGGACGGCGCCCGGATCCAGATCCACAAGAGCGGCGACCAGGTGGCGGTGTATTCCCGCCGGCTCAACGACGTCACCGCCGCGGTGCCGGAGGTGGTGGAGCTGGTGCGGGCCCTGCCAGCCCGGGAGCTGATCATCGACGGAGAAGTGATTGCGCTCCGGGAGAACGGCACGCCGCATCCGTTCCAGATCACCATGAGCCGGTTCGGAAAGCGGCTCGATGTCGCCCGGGCCCGGGGTGAAGTGCCGCTGACGCCGTTCTTCTTCGACCTGCTCCATCTCGACGGCGGATCGCTCATGGATGAGCCGGCCCGGCGGCGGCTGAGTGCACTGCACGACATGGCGCCCGCGCCCAACGTGATTCCCCGGCTGGTGACCGCGTCGAGTGTGGAGGCCGATCGCTTTCTCCGCACCGCGATGGAGCAGGGGCACGAGGGGATCATGGCTAAGGCGCTGGACGCGACCTATCAGGCGGGGCATCGCGGGCGCCGTTGGCTCAAGATCAAGCCGGCCAACACGCTCGACCTCGTGGTGCTGGCCGCCGAGTGGGGCCACGGCCGCCGCCACGGCTGGCTCAGCAACCTCCACCTCGGCGCCCGCGATCCCGCCGGTGGCTTCGTGATGCTGGGGAAGACGTTCAAGGGGATGACCGACGAGATGCTCGGGTGGCAGACCAAGCAGCTATTGGAGCTGGAGGTCGCCCGCGAAGCGATCACGGTGTACGTGCGTCCGGAGCTGGTGGTAGAGGTGGCGTTCAACGAGGTGCAGGCGAGCTCGCAATATCCGGGCGGGGTGGCGTTACGGTTTGCGAGGGTGAAGCGGTACCGGAGAGACAAGAGTGCGGTCGAGGCGGATACGATCGGCTCGGTGCAGGAGATACATCGCAGGACGACGAGTCTGTCACCCTGAGCCGTGGCACGACCAGTCGGCAGGGGACTCCATGCTCCGTTCATTCGAGCCCTTCGCGGAGTTTATCCTGAGCGGAAGCGAAGGGCTCACGACCGGATCTGAGCCCACCCCAGACTCCTCATCCCGAACCCGAGTGCAACGAGGGGAGGGACCTAGCCCGATGGTCCCGGGACTCGCGTAGTAGGTCCCTCGCTACCCTCGGGATGAGGAGAGCTAGGTGCGGTTATTGTCCCTGTCCAACAGCCGCGCTGTCCCTCGCCGGTGCCGGCGCCCGCCTCAGGCTGTCGGGCCGCCACGGTACCCGCCTCATCGCGACGCCCTCGAGCTCGTCCGCGATCCGATCCGCCTCGTACACTTTCCGGAGCGACTCGACGATTCCCTCCGAGTGCACCGCCACCGCCCGCGACACTTCGTCGGTATAGAGGAACCGGTTGGGCAGTTGCTCGATGTTGCCGTCGAAGATGAGGCCCACAACCTCTGAGTTCTGATTGATGACCGGGCTCCCCGAGTTGCCGCCAATGATGTCATTGGTCGTGACGAAGTCGAACGGCTGGCTGAGATCGAGCCGAGCCTTGTGGGTCTTCCAGCGCTCGGGCAGACGGAATGGCGGCTTGTTGTCGAACGCCGCCGCCCGGCCGAACAGACCGTGGAAGGTGGTCTTGTAGGGAGCGATGGTGCCGTTCATGGGGTAGCTCTTCACCACTCCGTCGCTGATCCTGAGGCTGAAGGTGGCATCCGGCGGGAGCGATCGGCCGTAGGCGGCGAAGATTGCCTGTCCCACCCTCTCGGCGTTGGCCGAGATCACGTCGTTAAGCCGGGCCGAACGCTGCTGCACCCGCGTGGCGAGGGGATTGAGTCTTCGAGCCAGTACGATCAGCGGGTCGGTCGAGCTGGCCACCGCGGCCGATCCACCCGTGACCAGCGACGCCCGGGCCGCCGAGTCGGCCAGCTTGGTGCCGTTGATCGCGGCCTCGGCTGCCACCTCGGGGCTCCGGCCCGCGAGGAAGGTCTTCAGGTAGGGATCGTTCGGCGGGAGATCCTTGCTTGCCTGGGCGAGCCAGGCCTGCAGCATCGCCTTATCCTGTTCGGGATCGCCGGGGAGGCTGCCCAACAGTGAGCCCCGGATGGCCTCGAGCCCTCCACTCCGGTACTGCGGGAGCCGGAGTGAGTCGGGGAGCTTGGCCTGCTCGGGGATCCGGACGATCCCGCCGGCCGCGTTCAAGAGCGGCGATCCGCTGAAGCTGTACCAGCGCTGCTGCTTGGCGATGGCCGCCTGCTCTCGCTGCGCGGAGACGATTGCGTCCCAGGCCGAGCCGTAGCGCGCGCGGAGCTTCGGATCGGAGGCGATCCGCCGGCGGAAGTCCCGCTCGAATGCGCGCTTCTGCGCCATCAGGGATGAATCCTTGAGACCCGCGAGATAGCCGGTCACCGCCTTTTTCGAGTTCTTCAGGCTGAAGATCTGGTTCTCCAGCGCGCGCCGGGTCTCATCGTCTTTCCTTGAGAGGTCTTCCAGGACCGCCAGGTTCCGGTCGTAGGAGCTGAGCTGGGCCGGGTACTGCACGTCGCGGAGGTACTCCATCTGGGCGACGGTCAGCAGGCGTCCCGTGGAGCCCGGGTTGCCGGTGACGAAGACCACGTCACCCTCCTTGGCCCCGCTGGCGCTCCATTTGAGGTAGTCCTTGGGCTGGAACGGCTGATTGTTCTGATAGACCCGAAGCAAGGTCAGGTCGAGGTCGTAGCGCGGATAGGTGAAGTTGTCGGGGTCGCCGCCAAAGAAGCTGATCGCTTCCTCGGGGGCCATGACCAGCCGGAGGTCATCGAATCGCCTGAAGCGGTAGAGCGAGTAGATGCCGCCCTGGTAGTAAGAGATCACCTGGCAAGTCAGCCCAGTCTCCTGCTTGCAGGCGTCCTGGATTGCGACGATGGCCGAGTCGCGTTGGGCCACCTGCTGTGCGGGCGCCCGGGCTTTTACTGCACCCTGAATCCGGCCGGTCACGTCTTCGATTGATTGGAGCTGGTCCACGTACAGTCCCTCGCACTTCCGCTCGTCGGCTTGCGTGTTGGACACGAAACCGAGTTCCTGGAAGTTCGAGTCCGGGGTGGAGACGGCGGTGATGCACTCGCGGGCGCAGTGGTGGTTGGTCATTACCAGCCCACGGGAGGAAACGAAGGAAGCAGAGCAGTTGGGGAGCCGCACCGACGCCAGGCGGAGGCGATCGAGCCAGCCTTGGGGCGGAGTGAACCCGTAACGCGCCTTCCAGTAGTCGAGCGGCGGCGCCTCGAAGGTCCACATGGTGCCGAACTCCTTGACGTAACCGGCGGGCAGTGTGGCGCTGGTGTCGATGGCGGCGGGAGCGGCCACCTGGGCACTAGTGGCTCGGGTGACGAGCAACGAGAGGCCCAGTGCGGTAGCCATGGTCCACGGGGGTATGCGGCGCATCCAGTCATGCCTCGCTTGAGTTGTCTACTACACCAGGAGCCTTCGAAACGACCCGAAAGTTAGCGCCACGCGCCGCAGCAGGCATCCACCCATCTGGAAGTGCGGAACCTGTACGATGAATCGTGATGGTCATGGCGAGTCGCCCCGCGCAGGTATCGATTCTATCACGAACGCGGGCTTGGGTACGGTGTTCACGCTGGTCGTGGTGCCGGTGTTCTACTCGCTCATCGCGGCGCGGCACCGGCCCAGCCTGGCGGAGGAGGGATCCGGAACGAGGGGGGCCTTGTTGCGGTGTCATACTGAAGCGCGGGGGGACCGAAGGTGTCATCCTGAGCGAAGCGAAGGAGCTGGAACTCTACGACTCGGGGAGTTCGGTGGAACCTCACCCTGGATCGCAAGCCGGTGGTCTAACCCTCGCATGCCCCCTCGCTGGATGGCTCGGGGCAGGCTCTCGCAATGACTCCGGCCGACTAGGAAACCGATCCGGGCCCTCGAACGTTACTTACGGCATAGCGGTCTTTCCTCTGAGGAGTAAGCATGAAGTACGTTCTGGGTTTAGCGCTGATACTGTTGATAATCGGAGCCGTCCGACTCACCCGGGCCGCATCACCCTCGCCCTCGGGCGAGCGGCCTTCGGCCCCGGCGGACAGTCTCGCCAAGGCCACCTTTGCCGGCGGCTGCTTCTGGTGCATGGAGGAGTCTTTTGACCAGCTCACCGGCGTCGCCTCGGTGACCTCGGGTTACACCGGGGGCCAGACCGAGAACCCCACCTACGGGCAGGTCTCTTCCGGCGGCACCGGCCACGCGGAGGTGATCCAGGTGGTGTATGACCCCCAAAAGATCGGCTACCCCGCGCTGCTCGACGCGTTCTGGCACAACATCGACCCGCTGACTCCCAACGCGCAGTTCTGCGATAAGGGGCCGCAGTACCGCTCGGCGGTCTTCTACCACACCGATGAGCAGCGCGAGCTGGTGGAGGCGTCGAAGCGCAAGCTGGAGCAGTCCGGCCGGTTCAAGCAGCCGATCGTGACCGAGATCGTAAAGGCCTCGACCTTCTACCCGGCCGAGGAATATCACCAGGACTATTATCGCAAGAACCCGGTTCGGTACAAATTCTATAAATGGAACTGCGGCCGCGTTGCGCGGTTGAAGGATGTGTGGGGAAACGACGCCGCGGCCACTACGCCGGCAGCCAACCCGCCACCGGCCGTTGCCACGATAAAGACGAAAGGATGGAGCATGACAGACTACCGGAAGCCCAGCGAGACCGAGCTCAAGCAGCGGCTCACCCCGGAGCAGTACAAGGTGACCCAGAAGGAGGGTACCGAGCCGCCCTACCGCAACGCCTACTGGGACAACCACGAGGCCGGGATCTACGTGGACGTAGTCTCCGGCGAGCCGCTGTTCAGCTCGCACGACAAGTACGAGTCCGGTACCGGGTGGCCCAGCTTCACCAAGCCGCTGGAGCCGGCGAACATTCAGACGCGTGAGGACAAGCATCTCTTCTCCTCCCGCACGGAGGTTCGCTCCGCGGCGGCCGACTCGCACCTGGGACACGTGTTCGATGATGGTCCGAGGCCGACGGGACAGCGCTACTGCATGAACTCGGCGGCACTCCGGTTCGTGCCGGTGTCGAAGCTCAAGGAGGAAGGATACGAACAGTACCTGCCCCTCTTCCAGGAATCCAAGGAGCACGTGGCCGGCAAGTAGACGGCCGCAAGGAACGACCCTTTGCGCCTGCTCCCTGGCCTAAGTGAGGGAGCAGGCGCCCTGGTGACCGCAACCCCGCGCCCAGATCCACTCGAGGCCCATGTCCACAGCCACCAGAAAGCGGGCTGCGATGCAGCCGCCGATGAAGACCGACGCGCTGGACCGGCTCCAGGAGGATACGCTCGGCTATTTCTGCCCTTCACGGTCCGTGTAGGTGAGGCACTTGAGATTCGGGTGTTCCAGCAGTTCGTCCACCGAGGGTATTCATGCGGCGCAGCAGGAGAGCTTCGCGACGTCCTTGGTGAACGTCTGCGCGGCGAGCTTGATCCCTTCCGAGAGGGTCAAGTACGGATGGAAGATCGATGTGAGATCCTCGATCGTCAGCCCGAACTTGATCGCCAGCGCCGGCTCCGTGATCATCTCGCCCGCCTC
>Ga0180121_10000815_pt1 | contig 13146 bp, 14 predicted proteins | sample AntDrymUQ5402106_2_FD_129676 | JGI IMG/M metagenome (GOLD analysis project Ga0180121, IMG submission 129676) | Polar desert sand microbial communities from Dry Valleys, Antarctica - metaG UQ540 (21.06) (version 2) (version 2) | ecosystem: Environmental > Terrestrial > Soil > Desert | place...
AGGTCGTCCTGCACACCGGCGGATTGAACTGGGCGAGCGAGAAGGCCGTGGTCGAGAAGGTGCTGGGTGGCCGACCTGGCGTGGAGTCGGTCGAGGCGAACCCTGTCTCGCAGACGGCGACGGTGACGTTCGACACGCGGCGCACCTCGGTCACCGAGCTCCGCCGATGGGTCGAAGAGTGTGGTCTCCATTGTGCAGGTCAGTCGGTGCCGACGCACGTGTGCGACGCGATGGAGGAGCCCGCAGTTGGTCAACGCGTCGACCACGGAACGGGCGACGGACACGGCGCGCACGCGACGGACTCTGAGTCGGCCATGCGATCACCTGAGGAGGCGATGGGCCACGGCGGGCATGCCGGGATGTCGATGGACGCGATGGCCCATGACATGCGGAATCGGTTCATCGTCGCCGCCGCCCTCTCGATCCCTATCTTGTTGTGGTCGCCGATCGGCCGTGACGTGCTTGGATTCCGGGTCACTGCACCGTTCGGGCTGCGCGATGACGTCTTCTCGCTGATCCTCAGCCTGCCCGTGATCTTCTATGCGAGCTGGATCTTCTTCGACGGCGCCCTGCGAGCCCTGCGTGCCAGGACGCTCGACATGATGGTGCTGGTCGCCGTCGCCATCGGAGCTGGGTGGCTCTACTCGGTCTTCATAACCCTGACAGGAGGCGGCGAGGTCTTCTACGAAGCGGCCAGCGTGCTCGCTGCCTTCGTGCTGCTCGGTCACTGGTTCGAGATGCGGGCTCGCGGCGGGGCGAACGACGCGATCCGCACGCTCCTCGATCTCGCGCCGCCCAAGGCCGTCGTCATCCGCGAGGGTGAGCCTGTCGAGATGCCGACGGCAGAGGTGATCGTCGGTGATCTCCTGCTCGTCCGCCCGGGCGCCAAGATCGCCGTCGACGGCGTGGTCGAGGAAGGCGAGAGCGACGTCGACGAATCGATGGTCACCGGAGAGAGTCTGCCGATCCACAAGCAGCCAGGCTTGGAGGTGGTCGGTGCGACGATCAACGCGAACGGAACGCTCAGGGTGCGCGCCACCAAGGTGGGTTCCGACACCGCGCTGGCACAGATCGTCAAGCTCGTTCAGGGGGCCCAGAACTCCAAAGCCCCGGGGCAAAGGCTCGCCGACCGGGCGGCCTTCTGGCTCGTCTTCGTCGCCCTGATCGGCGGCACCGCAACCTTGCTCGTGTGGCTCGCGGTCGGCGCATCGCTGAGCGAGGCGCTCCTGTTCGCGATCACGGTCGTCGTGATCACGTGCCCCGACGCCCTTGGCCTCGCGACCCCAACGGCGATCATGGTCGGCACGGGCCTGGGCGCCCGTCGGGGAGTCTTGTTCAAGAACGCCGTCGCCCTCGAGGCATCAGCTCGGATCGACACGGTCGTGATGGACAAGACCGGGACCTTGACCAAGGGTGAACCGGAGGTGACCGACGTGATCGCCGATGGGATGCCCGAGGACGAGATGCTCAGGCTCGCGTCCGGGGTGGAACGGGAATCCGAACACCCGCTCGCAGACGCCGTCGTTCGGCTATCTGACTCGCGCGGCGTGCCGAACGCTCGCGCTAACGCCTTCGAGAACGTGCCAGGCCACGGGGCGATCGGCGCCGTCGAGGGGCGCCGAGTCGCCGTCGGCAGCGTCCGCCTCATGGAACGTGAAGGCATCGACGTGAGCACCGTGGTCGCGAGGAAGGACGAGCTCGCCCGTGGCGGCCGCACCGCCATCTTCGTGGCCGTCGACGGTCGAGCGGTGGGTGTGCTCGGGATCGCCGACGCCCCTCGTCCGACCGCTCGCGCTGCCGTGACGTCGCTGCGTGAGGCAGGCGTCGAAGTCGTGATGCTCACCGGCGACAACCAGGCAACCGCTGAGCGGATCGCCGGCCGACTCGGCATCGACGCCGTGATCGCGGAGGTCCTACCGGGTGACAAGGCCAGCAGGATCACCGAGCTCCAACAGAGCGGGAAGAGGGTCGCGATGGTCGGTGACGGCGTGAACGACGCCCCCGCGCTCGCGCAGGCGGATCTCGGCATCGCGATCGGAGCAGGGACCGACGTGGCGATCGAGACCGCCGACGTCGTGCTGATGCGATCCGATCCGCTCGACGTGCCCACCGCGCTCGCGATCGGCCGTGGCACGCTCAGGAAGATGCGACAGAACCTCGGGTGGGCGATCGGCTACAACGCGATCGCGCTGCCGATCGCGGCGGGTGTGTTCGAGCCGAGCCTCGACCTAGTCTTGCGCCCCGAGATCGCCGCGTTGTCGATGTCGGGATCGAGTTTCATCGTGGCACTGAACGCGCTGGCCTTGAAGCGACTCGATCTGCCGGAACCCGCTCAGGCTTTGGAGAGTGCGATCGAGCCGACGACCACCAGCAGCGCGGCGGTCGGATAACCCGCCGTCAGATCCATCACTCCTTCGGACGCGAACCGCCACAGACCCAGATGCGTCAGCCAATGTGACACGCCGAGCGCAACGCCGACCCAGATCAAGCTCCATCCTCCGAGCCGGCGCATCTGGTACTGGCGCACCGTGAGCTGACGGCGGCCCTCAGCGTGCTGTTGGTGCGCATGTGTCGCCCATGCCTCCGGCGACTCCTTCCGTCGGCGCTTCGACTTGGACATGTCGGATAGTCCTCCTCAGGACGTCGAACTCAGCCGAGACCGCGCGAACCAGCGTCTCGTCGGTCGAGCACGATCACTCCTCGACCGTCACGGTTCCGACCATGCCTGCGTCGTAGTGACCGGGAACGTGACAGCCGTACTTGACGACGCCATCGCCAGAGAACGTCCAGGCGATCGACTGCGTCTCGCCCGGCGCGAGGCTGATAGCGTACGCCTCGTCTGCCGGCAACATGTCCCCTTCCATGCTGGCCAACTCGCCCTCATGAGTCGCTTGGAATGCCTCGTCCCCGATCACGAACTCGTGACCCACCGTGCCCGGGTTCGATACCACGAACTCGATCGTCTCGCCCTTGGAGACGGTGACCGAAGACGGATCGAACAGCAGGTCATCAGAGGCCGTTACTTCGATCATTCGATCCACGTCGCCGACTTGGGCCGGCTCGCCGAATGCGAATCCGCCAGCGCCGTCGGCCCCACTGCCGTCGCCCATGTCCATGTCCCCGTCGGCGGGAGACACCGACGCGACTTCAGGCGATGCCCCCTCGTCACCTCCACATGCGGCCGCGACCATGCCAAGGACCAGGATCACTACCATCACCCGAACACGCATCACACCCTCCTCGATCGTCAGGCACCGAGCGATCTGCTCGCTCGACCGTCTACATACTACCGTGCGTCGTAGCTAACGGTCTTCCCAACACCTACTACGCGAGCTCGTAGTGTGTTTTCAAGCTCCGATCCGACACGACCGATGACATGACGCATGAGGCTCGCCCTCTCCAGTCTTCGATCCCTGGTCGCGATGGCCCTGATCGTCGCCTTCGCTCCCGCCGCGACGGCCGGTGGCACCGACGGGGTTGCGCCTCTGCTGCCCCGAGCTGCATCGAGCTTCAACGACGTCGCAGACGGCTCATGGGCTGCCGCCGCTATCGAGTACGTCGCGCGGAATCACGCATGGATGCGTGACTACGGCCCTGATGTCTTCCGCCCCGAGCGCACCGAGAGCCGCGCTCTGTTCGCCAGGGCGCTTGCGCGGGCCTTCGCCAGGGGCGACGAGGCGGAAGGGGACCCCTCGTTCACCGATCTTCCGAGGACCGATCCGCGTTACCCATCGGTCGCCATCGTGGTGGAACGTGGGTGGATGACCACGACCACCGGAGATGCCTTCCGGCCCGACGAACCCGTCACGACCGTCGAGGTCCACGCGGGCCTGCTCAGGGCGCTTCGACTTCGCCGCGAGCTGAATGGCCTCGACACGATCGCGACGCTCGACGGGGTCGCACTCGACCACGGACGTGGCTTCGCACCCCTTGCGCTCGGCATGGTGCTCGGCTTCCGCCTCGACCACGATCGTGACGAGCTCGACGTGCGGCCGAAGTCCGAGCTCTCACGGGCGGAGGTCGCGTACTCCCTGTGGCGCGCACATCAGGCGCTCACGGTCTCGAGCTGGAGGCTCCGCGATGTCGCCGCGTACCGCACGATCATCCTCGGCCGCCTGGGCCCACGTCTCCGCGCGATGGCCGAGTTCGGCTTCGACTCGGTGGGCCAGCCCTACCTGTGGTCGGGCGAGTGGCCGAAGGCGACGCCCTCCGGGTACTGCTGTGGGGGACAAACCACCGGGGGCTTCGACTGCTCCGGCATCGTCTGGTGGGCGATGCGGGACGACGAAGGCGGGTACGGGGCTGCGGCGATCCGCGGCTTCCGCGGGTGGTCCCTGCCGCAACGCTCCTCGGCAGACATGGCATCCGTCGGACCCCGGATCCCCTATCGAGACACTCTGCCAGGCGACCTGCTGTTCTTCGATGGGACGGGAGACGGAGTCGTCGACCACGTCAGCATCTCGCTCGGGCGCGGCTGGGCGCTCGACGCCTCCGATTCTTACGGGGGCGTATCGGTGATCCGCGTCGGTGAAGGATGGTATCGGGAGCGCTTCACTCACGCTCGGCGCATCATCTGATCGCGCGTGTGGTTGCCACACCGCGATCGTAGTGGGGGAGATGGCAGACTGCGTGCACGGCCTCGACACGTGCCGAGCCGGTGAGGTTGCGTGCGCTCAAAGGGAGAGCGAGCGCGATCGATACGACCAGGACGCCGGCGAATCCCCCGGCGAACGAGCCCGCGCGACGGCGTGTGGCGCGGCGAGATCGGGAACCGGTCAGTCGAGCCACCCGTGCACCGAGGCCGTCGACGCCGGCCGCGAGGGTACCGGCGGGGTGATCGTGCGTATTCGCGGCCACATCGACGAGTGCGGCTGCCAGCACGACCGGATCGCCGACGGCGTCCGCCGCCCGCTCGTCTGCCGCCAGCTCCAGCCCGAGGATCAGATGATCGGCTGCGAGGCGCATCGGTGGGAAGAAGGAGAACGCATGCGAGACGATGCGCCCGAGCGACTGGAGACCCCCGTGCCGGCCATGCGCGTGCGCTCGCTCGTGGGCGAGGACCGCCGCGACCGTGCTCGGCGAAACCCGGCCGAGCAGTCCCCTCGAGATGTAGATGCGTGGGCGCATCAGTGTGCCCACCGTGAGGGCGAGGGGCCGGTCGCACTCGACGAGGTGCACCAGCCCTCGTTCATCGATCGGGCGGGCCGGCAGCGATGCCAGCTGGGCACGCTCTCGACGAGCGGCGCGCATCGTGTGAGCGGCGGACCAGATCAGGCGGATCGCAACGCCGAGCAACAACACGGCCGCAACGATCCGGGGCCAATGTTGAACAGGGTGTCGGAACAACTGATCTGCCGCATCAACGCACCGCTCAACGAGCGCGGGAAGCGTGCGCGTCGGCATGGTCGCCGGACCGACCACGGCGCCCAGCACGACGATCGAGGCCATCGCCATCGCCATCATCGAGCTCGATGAGACGGCGATGAGCGCTCGAGGTGAGCCTTCGCGGATCAGGAAGCGCCCGAGGATGTACGGGAGGGCGCCTGCGATCGCGGCGAGCCCAACAGCGATGACGAGCCTCATCGGTCGGTGCGTCGCTCCTTCTGCACCTGCCGGATGGCCTTGCGAAGCGAGTTGATTTCGTCGTCATCCACGCTCCGTACGAAGCTGAGGAGCGCGCTGGCCCTGTCGCCAGCTCCGGCAAGGACTTCGGTGACGAGAGCCTCCACGTGCTCATCACGGGTGCGCTTCGCCGAGTACAGGTAGGCCCTGCCGTTTCGCCGCCTTGACAGGTAGCCCTTGCGCCAGAGGCGGTCGAGGACGGTCATGACGGTCGTGTACGCCAGGCCCTTGCCAGCTGACGAGTCGAGCACGTCACGGACGGCGACATCAGCGTCCAGATGCGCCCAGATATGATCCATGATCGCGCGTTCGAGGGGACCGAGGTCGCCCTTCAGCTTCGCCACTCCTCACTCCTCTCCGAACGTCGATCCTCATCCTCGCATCTCCTGCGCCCCGCGGTCACGAACGGTGCCGCAGCACCGCGCGCCGGGATTCGTACTCCTCGCTATCGATCTCTCCGCTCGCGAATCGCTCGTCGAGCCTGCGCTCCGCCTCGGTCGGTTCGGATGGATCGCGTCTGTCGCTGCCACGCACGACCCACACGACGAGCAGCACGATCCCAACCCAGATCGACGCCATCATGATCCAGCCCCACCACCAACCCCCTGCTCCCCACATCATGTTGAATCACCTCCGTGCTTCTATGCGATCACCTGCTGGCCTCCTCGCCAAGGGCCGGAGGACCCTGCGGATGATGGACCATCGGAACTGGATCGCCGCCGAGGTTCACAGAGGCGGCCATCCGTGCCGGAAAGCGCTCGCTGCAACGGCGCGAACAACCACTGCCAAACTCCGGTGAGCATCAGGGCACCGATCCCTATCAGGAGCAAGCCGCCGCCCGTCTCGAAGCCCCTCCCATGGCGCCGAAGCATCACGATCACCGCCGGCGTTCCCGCCCCTGCGGCGAGGGCGAGGAACGGTAACGCCAATCCGAGCGAGTAAGCGAGCAGCAGCGAAGTGCCTGCGACCACGCTCGATGTCGACGCTGCCACCGCAAGGATGCCTGTCAGGACCGGACCGATCACGGTGACCATCCGATCGCGAACGCCATGCCCAGCGGGAACGCCGTCGACGGTCTGGTCCGTGTCACCCCGGGGTGCGGAGGCATCACGCGCATCCATGTCGAGGAGAATCCTACTATGACGCGTAGTAGTCGGTATGTTTCGGTCAGCAGACGGTGGCGAGGAGGGTGTACGGATTCACGGCGTCGTCGATGATCGCGTACCCGTACGCGCTTTCCGGCCAGCTGGTCGGAGTCACGTTGGGGTGATACTCGAACGTGTCGCTTCGAGCTCCGTCGTGACCCGCTCGACCTTCCCGGTCTGCGCCACGACCCTTGCGGCGATCTCTTGCACGCGCACATCGATCCCTGCCAGCTCGGCACGAGCCGCGTTGACATCCTCGACGAGCTGTTTCGCCCTCGAGTATGCGTCGTCGACCTCGTCCTGGCTGGGCGCCGCAGCTGCGAGACCACCCACCGCCAGTGAGGGAACGGCGAGGATAACGGTCAGGACGCGGCGAAGGGACATCTGCATCATCGGGAGAGCCTCCGAGCGGTCGGCGGTTCGCCGAAGACTACTACGACCCATCGTAGCTGTCGATGTGAGGTCTTACATCGGCGCCCAGGATGAACCCTCGTCGGTGCTCACGCTCAGCTGGGCCGTTCCGTCCTCCGAAAGAATCGCCGTGTACAAGGTCCTGGGGGCGTCCGCATCGATCTGCACGATCGAGGCGCCGGGAGGAACTTCGATCGAGTTCCAGGTCGATCCCCCATCGCGCGAGATCGCCGCGACCCCCATGCCCGACACGATGATGAAGTCCCGGTCATCGGGAGCCCACGTGACCCACATCGCCCCAGGGACGCCCCCAAGCGCTCGCCAGGTTCGCCCACCGTCGATGCTCTCGACCGCCCCCGCCTGCATGTCCGGCGCAACGACCCTGCCGGGACGCGACGGGTCGACCAGTATGCTCCCCATGAAGCCCTGCCCCACGTTGGGATTCCGGATCTCCCACGTCACACCCGCATCGGTCGAAACCAGGAAGCCCGCAGCGGGCGAGGCAGCGAAGAGCGTCGAACCGCTCCCGCCGAGGGCGTGGATATCGGTCGCCGGGAGTCCGTCGTTCCGGACCTCGAAGGTGCGACCACCGTCCGTGGAGACCCGCAGACCGGGATGTCCCCCGACCCAGATCGCGCCATCGAGGATCGCCCAGCCCATGGCATCGGCGTCGTCCAGGCTCTCGACGCGGGCCCAGCTGCTTCCTGGGTCAACCGAGGAAGCCACACCCTCGTGGCCGCCAACGAACCAAGGCCCATTCCCCGGCACCGAGATCAGGGAATGGAGGTCCCCACCGACGAAGGGAGCAGAGCCTGTCGCGGGGGCGATGGCTTCGTTCCCGCCATCGCTCCACAGCACGACAACCGCAACCACGACGCCGGTCGTCGCCAGTGTCAACGCCACCAATCCTTGCCGGTGCCGGGGAGTCGGACGTCTGGCCCCTTCGCGTGATCGCACCGCGCGCCGTCCGCGCGCACGCGTCGTCGCCTTAGCCATCGTCAGGCTCCGAGGTGCTCCGAGCCGTCGTGGGCACGGATACATCAGATGGACCGGGTGGCTCCTGGTGGCGTTGCCGTGCCCCGATCCGCATGATCACAACCATCGCACCAGCGCAGAGCAACACGGGCGTGAAGCCCAAGATCGTTCTCATCAGGTTCCCCCTTCGAGTTCATTCACAGACGCGCCCAGCGCGCCTCGATCACGAGCTCACGCAGCGCGAGGAGGTCGCTCGAGGATGTGCGTGGCCTCATCGGATCCAGTGAGGACCGGCCGAATGCGGTATGTGGCCACGATGCCTGGAGCGAACGCGAGTCCCGCGAGGACGAGAGCGACGATGCACAGGGCGGAAGTCGGCGACTCACCGAAATCACACTCCGGGCACGGCGCCATGACCATGCCGATCGCGAGCGGGATGACAAGGATCAGCAACGCCAAGATCAAGACCACCGCCCCCAGTCTCCGTGTCATCGCATCAATCCTGCGCCCGCCGATCTCGCGATCGGCTCATGGCGTGATGTAGGGGAGGTCAGGCGCTTGGGCAGGTTCGATCGAGTCGGCCACCACGATCACATCTTGACCGACGGGGTAGACCTGCCCGGTGACCTCGATCCAGCTGTCGTCCTCGACGGTCCCTGGGGGCACGTTCACCACCCTGATGCTGATGGGCGTCGCGTCGGCGACGCAGCACGTCACGACGAACCGGGTCAGCACGAGCTCATCGCTCGGTGTGGAATCCCAGCGCTCCGCGAAGCCCACGAAGCTCGCTTCATCACCCGCGCGCCGACCGAGCAGATTCGCGCCGCCTTCCCAGTACTTGGAGGCCGCGACGAAGAAGAACGTTATCTCGCTGTTCTCATCGAAGGCTCCCCAGTACGTCCATAGACCCCGGCCGGAGAACTGCGCCTTCCTGGATGACGAGAAGGAGCCCAAAGTGGCCGGTGGCGCCGCCGTCATCAGGACGATCGGCGCGATCAGGATCGCGGCCACCACCACTCCACGCCTGGTGGATGTGGCTAGTCCCCGCCGACGGGCCGTCGCCGCCGCACCGACGGAACCCAGCGACAGGATGACCGCGCCCGTCGGCACGATCCACGCGGTGCGGGTCGACAGATACAGGTTCAGACGGCCGCTGAGCTGCAGGAACCAGAACATCGCCGCCCACGCCCCAAGGACTCCGGCACCGAGCAACCGGGTTCGATCCCATCCGCTCTGCGCGGGTGCGAGCTCGGGAACCTCGGCACGAAGCACGTCGACGGGCGCGGTCTTCATCCGATCGCCAACTCCAGCCACAACGAGAAGCCGAGCGTCGCCACGGCTGCAGTCGCAACCAATGCACCCACCGTCGAAGGCTTGAAGGTGCCCCCGTACATCGCACCCAGCTTCATGTCCACCATCGGGCCGAACACGAGGAATGCCAGCTGTGACGACGGGCCGAACCCGTATTGCGAGAACGACGACGCGATGAAGGCATCGGACTCAGAGCACAGCGACAGGATCGCCGCGAGTCCCATCATCGCCACGATCTCGATCACGGGGACCGCCGACAGACCCTGCACGATCCGCTGCGGCAGGAAGGTCTGCACGACCGCCGCCACGACCGCGCCGCCGACCAGATACTTGGCCATGAAGGTGAAGTCGCCGACCACGTGTCCGAAGAATCTGCCCCACCGTGACTCCGGCCGGCCGAAGTCAACGGGGGCCTGATCCGGCTCACCGGACTCGCGGAGCAGTTCCTCGGGCATCTTGCGACCAAGTACCCACCCCACAGCCATCGCTATGGATGCTCCGAGCAGCACGCGACCGCCGACCATCAGGAGCGTCGAACCACGTCCTCGATACGCCACGAAGGTGGACGCCATGACCACGGGGTTCACCACCGGCGCCGCGAGCATGAACGTGATCGCTGCCCCGGGCGGCACCCCTCGGAGCATCAGTCTGCGCGCGAGCGGCACGGAGCCGCACTCGCAGATCGGGAAGCCGACGCCGGCCACCGCGGCGACGGGTAGTTGCAGCGGTCGTGGCAATCGACCGATACGCTCGATCGCTGACATCGGCACGAACACCGCGACGATGGAAGCTGCAACGGCGCCGAGCGCGACGAAGGGCAGCGCCGAGATGATGAGCGACGAGAAGATCACCATCCAGGTCTGCAGCCAGCCGGCTCGTCCTCCGCCGAGGGCCCATGCAGCGAAACCGAGCGCCGCCAGCCCGGCGACCACGCCGGCGAGGAATCGACCGTTCACCGATCGGTCGAGGATGATCGCGGTTCGCCGGGTCGCCATCAGCAGTACTTCCCGAACGAGACCGAGTACGAGAGGAAAGCGTCGGCCATCACTGGATCTCCGTCCTGGTCGGCCATGGCCATCAACGCATCTCGGACGTCCTGTCGTGAAACGCCTGCGGCGAGCTGTTCGGCGTCGATGAACAGGCCGCCCGGCACCTGACCTTCCAGCGCTCCACCGATCGACGAACGGATGGCCTGCACGACATCTGCCGGGCCGAGAGCGCTCGTCGCGGTGATCGAGCCGGTTCCGGCGACGACGAACAGGACGGGGGCGTCGACGAGGGCAGTGACCCCGTCGACAAGCCGACCGAGAGCCCGGTCAACGTCTTCGATCGGGCCCTCGAGCACGACTCCAAGCACGTCGGGAACCGCGTCGTCGCCGAATCCGACGGCGGTCGCGCGGAGGGCACGCTCCACCACGCCTCCCGCAGATGGAGAGAGCGCCCGAACATCGCGGTCGTGGTCGACGTACCAATCGCCCCCAATGAGGCCGCGATCGGTGGGGGCATCGGCGATCAAACCGATGAGCGACCGCTCATCCGTACGTTGGTCGAGGTCATCTGCCAATGTGGCGATCGCGGAGACTGGCGCTCCGGGGCCCCACGCAGTCACCATGCGCCCGTCCCGATCACGGATCAGGCTCGCCGTGATGCCGTGTTGGGCCGGCAGGGTTCCTGTGCCGATCGTGGTCAGCACAGCTGCCGGGTCGAGGGGCACCGAGCCCACCGAAGCTTCAAGGGTCCCGGCACCGTCTCGCATCAGACGGGCGATCGTTGGCCACCGCTCCTGTGCCGCCTCGAGGTCGCGAGTGCCGATGCCCTTGAGGCCAACTTCCACGATCAGGCGCGGCGCGGGGCTCGCGGACACGCCGGGGATGGGGTCCGTCCGTTCGAGCATCGGATATGGCCGCTTCATACCGATCAGGTGCGCGAGCGTAGGAGCGATGCGATCGATCTGCGTGCCTTTGGGGAGCAGACCTTCGCTCCGCACGCCGTCGCCGGCGAACACGAGTGGGACCCGGACATCGGTCTCGAGGGAGGGCCACCCAACGCCGGACCGGTCGACCGACACCACATCGGGTGCGCTCGTCACGCCGAGCACCTCAGGAGAGCGCCCGTCGTAGAACCCCGCCGAGATGAGTTCCCGGGCCTCTGCGGAGAGCGAACAGAACGGCACGGGGCCGGCCGCCCGTGAACCATCTCCATCACACGATGCTCCCGCGCAGGCTAGACGAAGCCCGGACGCCGGCACGATGAGAAAAGCCCCGACGGCCATCGCCACCATGAATCGGCTGTCCCGCGCCCGATGGAAGAGCTTCCTCACTGGCTCCACCGTACTACGAGGCGTCGTAGCATCCGACAGGCCCCCTATCATTCGGTCCCGCCCACACGACAGGACCTTCCCTCTGGAGCCTACGACGCAGCGCGAAGCGTCCGCCAACAGCGAAGCCCATAGCACCCTCGCCAGGACGCTGCTCGCTCATTCGCGGCCTACTACGATGCATTGTCGTTGACGTCGGCTGAAGTGCTTCGCTAGGGTCGTGGTCGAGGGCTCGGGTGACCGAGTCTTTTTGCTGAGGAATCCAGGGGGTCGGATGAGGCACCGAGTCGCTCTATCGATTGCTGGACGCGTGCTAGTTCTCGTCCTGGGCGTCATGGCGATAACCACAGGTGGTCCGATGCTCTTGCCGGCGACCGCGGCTCCGTCTCAGGAAGACGTCACGTCGGCGAAGCAGGAGCTGCAAGCGTTGCAGCGTCGCTTCGAGGTGGTCGCCGAGCGGTACAACGAGGCGCGGTACGACCTATCCCTCAACGAAGGCCGCCACCTCGCGGCCCGAGATCGGATGCGCGCCGCACAGGCTGATGTTGACCTTGCAACACGTCGGCTGACGAAGAGGGCGGTCGCTGCATACACGAGCATGGGCACGCAGTGGGAGGGGATCCTCGAGGCCGACAGCGTGGCGGAGTTCAGTGACCGACTGGAGTTCGCCGGTGCGATCGCGACATCCGATGCAGAGTTGGCAGCGGAAGCGGAGAACGCACGCCAGGTCGCCCAGTGGGCCGCGGAGGAATACGCGAGAGCCGTTGAGGAGTCCCGCGTGCAACTCGACGCGATGTCGGCGAGTCGAGTCGAGATCGCAAGGCTGCTCGACCAGCAGGAAGCACTCTACGAACAGATGAGCGTGGACTACGAAGAATTCATCGCCGCACAACGCACGGCCCTAGACACCGCCGCGACAGCCGAAGTCGATCCGTCGGGGTCGTCTGGGACAAACGCCGGAAGCGGCGACGGCACGACATACGTGCCGCCAGGAGGTTCGTCGCAGGCGCAAATCGCGGTGCAGGCGGCCTACTCTGTCGTTGGCACGCGGTACGTCTGGGGATCCTCAGATCCGTCCGTAGGGCTCGATTGCTCAGGCGTGACGGTATACGCATGGAGGCAAGCGGGCGTCACTCTTCCGCATTCATCAGAGGCTCAGTACTCCAGCTATCCAAGGATCCCACTGTCGGCCGTACAACCCGGGGACCTAGTGTATTACGGCAACTTCGGTCCACATATCGCGATCTACGTGGGTGGTGGAAAGATCATCCATGCGTCCAGCCCTGCCCCCGGGGGACAGACTCGTATCGATTCCATGTATGGCTATGACGAGCCTTGGGGAGCGGTCCGGATCGTCTGATGGGA
>Ga0180121_10000816_pt1 | contig 13145 bp, 10 predicted proteins | sample AntDrymUQ5402106_2_FD_129676 | JGI IMG/M metagenome (GOLD analysis project Ga0180121, IMG submission 129676) | Polar desert sand microbial communities from Dry Valleys, Antarctica - metaG UQ540 (21.06) (version 2) (version 2) | ecosystem: Environmental > Terrestrial > Soil > Desert | place...
CCCTCGCAGGGGATGCTCGACGTCCTCGCCGACCGGAGCCCCGACGTCACCGCGCTCCGCGGATCCGGGACCGACCTCCCGTTCACCGATGACAGCTTTGACCTCGTCCTCAGCGTGGCAACGATGCACCACATCGCCGATGCCGATGAGATCCGGCGCACCCTCGCCGAGATGGTCCGCGTGGCCCGCCCGGGCGGCCGGGTCCTGATCTGGGACCACAACCCGCGCAATCCTTACTGGAAGCGGTTGATGGCGAAGGTCCCCCAGGACGACGGGACCGAGCGGCTCGTGCCCGAGGAGGAGGTGGTCGGCGGACTGACCGCTGCCGGCGCCCAGGTCCTGTCCTCGGATCAGCTCGGCCTCGTGCCCGACTTCGTCCCCGCCTCGCTGCTCCCGATTGCCGCGGGCTTCGAGCGTGGGACGGAGCGAATCCCGGTGCTGCGCCGCCTCTGCGCGCACAACGTGGTGCTCGCCCGAGCGTGAACCCACTCCACCGACGCCGCGGGTACCCTCGCGCGGCTACCGTGCCGACCGTGACCGGGGACCAGGCTGCCGCCGAAACGCGCGAGTACGGACGCTCCGCCGCCGGGCTCACCCTTGCGCTCGGCGCCGGGGGGGTACTGACGTACGTCTTCTTCGCGCTTGCGTCGCGAAGCCTCACCCCGACCGAGTACGGCGAGATCGTCGTCCTCTGGTCCGTGGTGTTCCTGCTCGCCTCGACGCTATTCAGGCCGATCGAGCAGCTGCTCGCTCGGACCCTGGCCGAGCGCAAGCAGGTCGGTGCCACCAGCGACGACGCTCTGCGCTCCGCCGGCATCATCCAGGCCGCGATCGTCGCAGCGCTCATCGTCGGGTTGCTGATCGCGCGGGTGCCGATCGAGGAGAACCTCTTCGGGGACAATCCGGAGCTCTACTGGGCGATGGTCGTCTCGCTTCTCGGCTTCGGTCTCGCCTACTACGTGCGTGGCTTCCTCGCCGGCCGAGGCCAGTTCCCCCTCTACGCGACCCTCGTCCTGCTCGAAGTGGTCCTCCGACTGGCGTTCGCCGTGATCGTCGCGGTTGGCATCGCATCAGGTCCCGGTCTGATTGCCCTCGGGATCGCCGCTGCTCCCGTCGCAAGCCTGCTCGTGTTGCCATTCGCCCTGCGCGGGCGCGCAGGCCCGAGCGCTGATGTCGGTGCCAACCCGATTGCGGGAGAGCACGAGCTCAGCCTCGGTAGCGGCGGGGCGTTCGCGGCGGCGGTGCTGTTGATGATGCTGAGCGAGCAGGTCCTCGTGAGCTCGGGAGCGCTGTTCGTACGGGCGGCCGAGGGCGCGGCCGCCGCCGGGTTCATCTTCAACGTCCTGCTGATCGCGCGTGCGCCGCTCGTCCTCTTCCAGGCCGTTGCCGCGAGCCTGCTCCCGCACCTGACCCGGCTGCGCGCCCGCGGTGACGAGACCAGCGAGGAGGCGTTCAGATCTTCGCTCGGGAACACGATGCTCCTGATCACCGCCTTCGCCGCGGTCACAACTTTCGCCGTCGTCGCGATCGGGCCACAGGTGATGCAGCTGGCGTTCGGGGATCAGTTCGAGTACGACCGCCTCGGCCTGGCGATCGTCGCCGTCGGCATGGGCTTCTATCTCGTCTCCGCCTCGCTCAACCAGGCGGTGCTGGCGCAGGGCCAGGCGAGGCGGGCTGCCGTGCCGTGGGTGATCTGCGCCCTCGCCTTCGTCGCCTACAACCTGCTGTCGCCGGGCGACCCGTTCCGGGCGGTCGAGGTCGGCTTCGCCGGGGCCGCGGTCCTGCTCTCGGGACTGCTCTACCTGGTCTATGCCCACCCCCGATCCAACGTCGAGGACTTGATCGAGCCTGGGTCGGGTCGCGAGGTGGAGGCCCGCCTCGCCGCGATCGACGAGATCGCCTGAGATCGCAGGCCCGGTTGTGGCGTCGTGAACCAGCTTCAGGCGAGTCCAATGCCGGGGCTTCTCCCGATCCATCCGCAAGACAATAATCACCGCCTGATGACGTTCGCGCCGGGAACGGCGTCATCGGGTCTGCACGCGGTATAGGCTCCCGCGGGCCGTATGGATGTCGCACCCCCCGCTCGCGCCAAGCGCATGCTCCTGCTGCTGCCGATCGTCCTCGCGGCCGGGCTCATGTCGGGCTGCGTGGCTCAGCGGCCTGAGGATCCGGTCGTGCTCACGGGGTCGGACGTTCCGAGGCTGGCGGGGTCTGTGCCCGAGAAGGTCGTCGCATACCGCTACTTCAGCGGGCAGTGGCAGCAGGTGCCCGTCCAGGTCGACGAGCGCGCGATGGTTGACCTCGGGACGGTCTACAACGGACCCGCGAACGGCGTGCGAGTCCTGTCCTACACCGACCCCAATACGTTTGCCGGCGCCGACCCCGATGCGACGCTCGACGCCAACGACGAGATCGCGTTCATGGGGATCGACGCCGGCAGTCAGGCCCCGGCGAGCGCGAACCCGCCGAACGTCGTTGCCGGCTCCGGCGAGGAACTGCGCGTGCACGACAGCGTGGGCGACCCGACTGACTCCTACATGTACCTCTATCGCCAGACCGGCAGCCTCGACCCGGGGGCCGGCCGCCCCTACGTCGACTATCGGTTCAACCTGCTCTCGGGCAACTACAAGGGCACCTACCGGTTGGCCGACGGCCCCAACCCCGAGAACTCGACGATCACCACGAGCTTCTACGCGCGGCACTTCTCCGATCGATGGACCGACGACGTGCTGAGGGTAACGACGCCAAGGGCGTCGGGCGTCGACATCCTCGACCGCCACAAGAACCTCTTCGCGCCGGGAAACTGCGTCCGAAGCGAGGACACCTTCGACGACGCCGAGGGTGCCTTCATCGTCAACAAGAGCGGACCGGTCCGCGCGATCCGTGCCTACATCGGCGCCAACAGCGGCCCGCTCACCGGGCGCCAGCACATCTTCTACGAGCGCCGCGAGGACATCACGACTTTCCTGCGCGTCCACGCCATTCCCGGCGTGATGGACTTCTTCGACTACAGCCCGGCGGCCAACGGGATGATCTACCGCAGCGACGTCGACCAGCGGGGGGTCGAGATCAACGGAGTGCCGGACGTCGTGACTGCAGGCAGGATCGGATGGGAAACGGTGGACGGGGCCCAGGGAGGACTGTCGATCGTGCACCGCGTCGACACGGACGTTCCCAGCCTCGGTGGGACGTCCTACTACCTCGACGACAAGACCCCATCGGGCCCCGCCGAGACGCAATGCACAGGCGACGGAGAGGCTTGGGGGTCGAGTGGCGCGTGGATCAACCAGGGGATCCCCAACACCGATCCGCGGTCCTCTCCCTTCAACACGCTCACCAGCAAGCGGACGCTGTTCTACGAGCTGCCGGGGAAGGCGGACGGTCCCAAACGCTCCGCCCAGGTCGACGCGCCGCTCCAGGTGTCAGTTGCCCCGCACGGCTGAGGCACGCCGCGGGTAGCGCCACCCTGTCGGCGGGACTCGTAGCCCAAGGGCGATCTCCGCCAGGACGGCCGCAGCGGGCAGGGCCGGGCCGGGTCCCCGCTCCACATCTATGCTTTCCCGCCCATGGCTAGCGCTTCCGAGGACACCAGCTACCGGTTCATCGCGCCCCTCGTCGGCCCCGACGACGAGCGCCGCTTCACCGACTCCGGGATCGAGGTCGACGGAATATACGGCGCCGACGACGTCGCCGAGGACGTCGAGGAGCGCCTCGGCGAGCCCGGCTCCTACCCGTTCACCCGCGGAATCCACGCGGGCATGTACCGCGACCGTCTCTGGACGATGCGCCAGTACGCGGGCTTCTCCTCCGCCGAGGACACGAACGAGCGCTACCGCTACCTGATCGAGCACGGCTCGACGGGGCTGTCAATGGCCTTCGACCTGCCGACCCAGCTCGGCCGCGACTCCGACGACCCGCTCTGCGACGGCGAGGTCGGGCGCACCGGCGTCCCGATCGACACGATCGAGGACATGCGGATCTGCTTCAAGGAGATCCCGCTCGATGAGGTCTCGACCTCGATGACGATCAATGCCCCCGCGGCGGTCCTGCTGCTGCTCTACGAGCTCGTCGGCGAGGAGCATGGCGTCTCGTCCGAGCAGCTGCGCGGAACCGTCCAGAACGACGTGCTCAAGGAGTACATGGCCCGCGGGAACTACATCTATCCGCCGGAGGCGACGATGCGGCTGACGACGGACATCTTCGAGTACTGCGCGGCGAACGTCCCGAGGTGGAACACGATCTCGATCAGCGGCTACCACATCCGCGAGAAGGGCTGCTCGGCCGTCCAGGAGGTCGCCTTCACCCTCTCCAACGCGATCGCCTACGTCGAGGCGGCGCTCGCCCGGGGCCTCGCGATCGACGCCTTCGCGCCGCGGCTCGCCTTCTTCTTCAACTGCCACAACAACGTCTTTCAGGAGGTCGCCAAGTTCCGCGCCGTGCGGCGGATGTGGGCTGAGATCGTCCGCGATCGCTTCGGCTCCGCGGACCCCCGCTCGCAGGCGATCCGCTTCCACACCCAGACGGGTGGCGTGACCCTGCAGGCCCAGCAGCCCGAGGTGAACATCATCCGCGTCGCGCTGCAGGGCTTCGCCGCAGTCGCCGGCGGCACTCAGTCGCTGCACACGAACGGGTTCGACGAGGCGCTCGCGCTGCCGACCGAGCGCTCGGCTCGGATCGCGCTCCGCACGCAGCAGGTGATCGCCTACGAGTCCGGGGTGACCGAGACGGTCGACCCGTTCGCGGGCTCCTACTTCGTCGAGTCGCTGACCGACGAGATCGAGCTCCGTGCCAAGGAGCTGATGGAGCAGGTCGCCGGCCTGGGCGGATCGGTCGAGGCGCTGGACTTCATGCAGCGCGAGATCGAGGAGAGTGCGGCGAGCTACCACGAACGCTACAAGAGCGGTCAGGACACCATCGTCGGCGTCAACAGGTTCGTCACCGACGCGATCGACGACGTCGACATCCTCAGGGTCGACCCCGAGGCCGAGCGGCGCCAGGTCGTGCGGCTGAAGAAGCACAAGGAGTCGCGGGAGCAGGAGGCGGTCGACGCGCGACTCGCGGACCTGACCGCGGTCGCCTCCGGCGACGGCAACATGCTGCCGCCGATAAAGGAGGCCCTGCGTGCGGGCGCCTCGATCGGCGAGGTCTGTGGCGCGCTCCGCGACGTCTACGGCGAGTACCAGGGCGGGGCGTTCTTCTAGGAGATGGTGATCGCGGAACGATTCGCGTGGGCGCATCTCCCCAAGGCCGGCGGAACCGCCACGCAGGCGATGCTCGCCGCCGTTCCGGGGTTGATCCACCACGCCGACCCGATCGATTCCAACGACAAGCACGACGCCTTCTGGGTTCGAGAGGACGCCATCGCCGGGAAGCTCCGCGCCATGAACATCCGGCGGCTGCCCTCGTGGGTGCTGAGCGCGGCCCACCACAAGTCGGTCTCGGGACTGTGGCCGGACTTCGAGCCCCTTCCCCTGCCGTCGGTGGAGGAGATGACCGAAAGCACGGACCCCGACGACATGCTCCGCTGGATGACCGACGGCCCGCGCATGCCGGTCGACCGCTGGCTGCGCACCGAACACCTCCTCGAGGACGTCTGCGCCCTGCTCGAGGAGGTCGATGCGATGTCGCGCCGGTCCAGGCACAGGATCGACGCCGTTCCCTGGGTAGGCAAGTCCTATGACCACGACGTCGCGCGCGCGTTCGCACCTTCCGACATCAGGCGCATGTACGAGAGAAACCCGGGCTGGGCCGAAGCAGAGCGCGTCGCGTACGGCGAATCCACGAGCTCGGCCTTCAGCTAGCGCGAGGGGACGCTCGAAACTGCGCGCGACATCTATGCTCCGCCGCCGATGGCAGCCACCCTCAGCGGCTCCGCGAAGCTAAAGGCCGCCGCTCTCGCACGCCGCGCGGCCCGGTCGCCGACCGGCAGGAGACTGCTCGCCGCCATTCGCGAGGGTTCCCCGGAGGTCGCGGCACCCGCGGGCGAGCTGGACGTCGACGGCTGGTTGACCAGCCTCTTCGGCGAGCGCCTGGCGGAGATCGAGGCCGCCTGCGCCGACGCCGGCCTCGAAGCCTATGCGTTGTTCCGTGACCTCGACGACGACCTCTGGGCACTGTTGCTGTCGCGCGGCTACACGAGCTACCCAAATATTCTCGCCCTCCTGCCCGATGTACCCGAGCCGGGGCTGCAGATCAATTGGAACGGCGCGGCCGGACTGGTTCTGCTCAGCCAGAGCAAGGCGTTCTACCACCACTCAAAGGCGATGGTCGCCACCCATTCCGGTGTCACCCTGAACGACTCCCGGGTCCTCGACTTCGGGCTCGGCTGGGGGCGGCTGACCCGATTCTTCGCCCGCGACGTCGCGCCGGGCTCACTGTTCGGGGTGGATCCGAGCGAGGAGATCCTCGACGTCTGCCGCGCCAGCCGCGTTCCGGCCGAGCTCGCCCGGTCCGAGTTCGTGCCCGAGAGGCTCCCCTTCGACGGCATCGACCTCGCCTACGCCTTCTCGGTCTTCACCCATATCTCCGAGAGCGCCGCGGAAAGCTGCCTGCGTGCCCTGCACGGTGCGCTCAACCCGGCAGGGCTGCTGATCATCACGATCCGCCCGCCCGCCTATCTGGTCCTCGACCCGAAGATGCACGATGCCCTCGCCGCGCTCGGCGATCCCGACGAGGCGATGAGCGAGCCGCGGTACGTCTTCGTCCCCCACCCGATCGGCGGCGGCCATCCGCAATACGATGGCGGCGGCATGACCTACGGCGAGTCGGTGATCAGCCTTCCGTACATCCGCGAGCGCTGGGGTGAGCTCTACGATCTGCTCGACGTCAAGGTCGTCACCGAGGACGTCTACCAGGTGGCGGTCACGCTACGCCGCCGGGACTGACGCGACGACCGAATCTCAAAGCTCTTCGGCCACCCTGGGTGCTTCCCGTCTGAAGTACCAGACGGCGACGACGCAGGCAACGACGAAGATCGTGATCGCGGGGATCAGCTTTGCCCAACCCCCCGCCGCCTCGGCGGCGCCGGGCGCGCCGGAGTCGATCACCCATTTGTTCGTCTGGACCAGGATCGGAACGATCGGGTTGGCGAAGATGACATCGCGGAGAACACCCTCGGGAATGATGCTGACCGGGTAGAGAACGGCGCTGCCGTAGAAGAGGGCGGTCGCCGAGACCGACCAGATGATCGCGACGTCCCGATGACGCACATACAGAGCGGAGAGGTAACTGGAGACGGCGCTGGTGAGAACCACCAGCGCCAGCACCGAGAGCGGGAACAGCAGCCATGTCCACATCGGGGACACCCCGAGGGCCACGGCAAAGATCAGAACCGCGATCATGTTCATGCCGAGGTTGAAGAAGCTGGTGAGCACGATCGACATCGGGACCACGAGACGCGGAAACTGCGTCTTACGGACGATTCCCTCCTGGGCCACGACCGCCGTGGTGGCCGTCACGGTCGCCTCCTGGAAGAACGAGAACAGGACGATGTTCAGGAGCAGGTACACCTCGTAGTGCTCGACGCCCTGCGAGCCGATCCTGAAGATCTGGGTGAAGACGGCCAGCAACACCGCGAAGAGCATCAGGGGGCGCAGCAGCGACCAGGCGTACCCGAGCACGGTCCCGAAGTACGCCTTCCTGAAGTCGGAGACGGACATCAGAATCAGCAGGTCGAAGAAGCGCTTCCAGCCGCCGCCGACCGCGCCGGGACCCACGACGGGCCGCAAGCCCGGGTTGGCGGCCAGCTCCGCCTGACTGCTCACATCGCTCATCGGGATCCCTCGAGCTCGAGCTCGATGTCACCGTCCACGGTGATCATCCCCCCGGCGCCGCCCGGGGTCCCGAAGACTACGAAGTCGATCATCCGCATCGCCTGCACCGCCATGTCGCCCTGGGTGCGATTACGCCGGACCCAGCAGGTGAGGTGATAGCGGCCGGGGTTGAGCGGGTTGTCCAAGGTCCCGGCGATCTGGATCCGCCCGCCGGCTGGGACGTGACCCGGCTCCCCGTTGCCGAGGACGAGCGCTCGCTGATGCCCGAAGACCAGCCTGCTGTCGGCGTCGAGCACGTGAAACGTGAGCACGGGCTCGAGCAGCTCAGATTTCGCCTCGAGCACCGCCTCGAAGCGGATCGGCCGGCCGAACTCGATGTTGGTGATCGGATCGTCGTCCTCGTCCAGTAATCGCGCCTCGATGATCGCCGTGTGCAGATCGACCGCCAGGTTCTCGCCTTGATCGGTCTTCCCGGCGTGCTCACCCTCGAAGTTGAGGCGAAGGTAATGGCGTCCGATCTCCTCCGGTTCGCCGATGTCGGTGACCTGGCCGTCATGAAGCAGCATGGCGCGGTCGCAGAAGGTCTGGACCGCGGTCATGTCGTGCGTGACGAAGACGACGGTCTTGTCCGCGTCCTTCATCTCGTGGAAGACGTCGTAGCACTTCTGTTGGAACGCGGCATCGCCCACGGCGAGCACCTCGTCGATCAGCAAGATGTCGGCCTCCGTCTGCAGCATCACCGAGAAGGCGAGCCGGACGGACATCCCCGACGAGTAGTTCTTCAGCTTCAGCTCGGTGAAGTCTTCGAGCTCGGCGAACTCGAAGACGGCGGGGAGCCGCTGCCGCGCCTGCCGCGGCGTCAAGCCCATCATCACGGCGTTCAGCACCACGTTATCCCGCGCCGTCAGTTCGGGATTGAACCCGACGCCGAGCTCGATGAACGGCGCCAGTCGGCCCGCAACCCGGATCGTCCCGGCATCGGCCCGGTAGATGCTCGCGAGGATCTTCAGGAGGGTGCTCTTGCCGGACCCGTTGCGGCCGACGATGCCGAAGAACTCCCCCTTGCGGACGTCGAAGGAGACCTTGTCGAGCGCCCGTAGCTCGCGGAAATCGGGACCTGAGAACGGGTGCAGCGCACGCTCTTTGAACGTGTCGATGCGGTGCTCGGGGATCCGGAAGAGCTTCTCGAGGTCGCGCGCCTCGATCAGGACCGGTCCCTCGGGCTCGTCGTCGCCCTGCACCGGGTCCACGGCCGGTTGCACCTGGCCGGGCATGCTCACGGCTGGCACCTCGAGAGCATCGTCTCGATTCTCGCCATCACCGGCGGGTCGAACGACCGCTCCCAGCTGCTCGGCCACTCGACGTGAGCGTTCGTGATCCTCGCCTCGGCGTCCGCGGTTCGCTCGACCGCTGTCGCGAGCCCAGCCACCGTCGCCTCGATCGTCGGCTCCACAGCGATCATGTTCCCCGATACCGACTCCAGAGCCTCGGCCGTCTTGGTGTCGAAGGTGTTGGTGACCGTGAGCAGCCCCGCGGAGGCCATTTCGATCGGGACCAGGCTCGGGTGCGGCGTGAACATCAGCGACAGGCCGACATCGTGGCCGGCGAGCATCTCACCGTACGCGGCCTGACCCTGCCGGTTGAGCACGTCGAGATGCATGCCCCGCGGCAACGAGATCTGGCTCCGCCCCTCGACCGAGCCGATCCCGAAGAACTGCCAATCCGAGCCGAAGACGCCACCCTCGATCGCGTCAGAGATCGCGATCAGACCGAGCTCGAAAAGGTTCCGCTTCGCGTGCGGCTCAGCTCTCGCGTAAAAGAGCAGCTTGCGGGTCTCGCGGGCGCGGAGCTCGTCGAGAGCGGGCGGCAGGACCGGGGTGATTGCGTTCTGAAAGGGGACCGAGTCGCGGTTGCCGCTCTCGATGCCCCGCGCGTAGACGCCCTCGCCGTGCTCGGCGAACCAGTCGCGCAGGAAAGTGGTCGAGAAGAGCGCCAGATGGGGGAAGTCGTAGGTCTGCTTCGCGATCGCGGCCCAGGAGCCCATCACGAAGGTGAAGGGCTCGTACTCCTGAATCAGATAGAGGAAGCGCTCGGAGTTCGTTTCCCGGATCGCGTTGCGGGCGTGGTGGGCGGTCCACCACGTGGTCGCGACGAACCGGTCGTCCGGATGGACCGGCAGGGGCGTGCCCAGATCGCGCGCGAAAGCCACCTCGAGGTTCGACATCGCGCCCGCCATGCCGCTGTAGGCCTCGACCTGCTGGCGCCAGTTCGACGGCAGCGGGGGCGTCGGGTCGACGGCGACGACCCGAACGCGGTGCCCCGACTCGGCGAGCTTTCTGGCGAGGTTGAACTTGGCGATGTAGCCGCCGAAGAGATGCTTGAGGTCGATCGTCGGGATCAGGAGGTTGATCCGCTGCGGCTCGCGATCGCTGACCGAGAGCTCGATCGGCTCGATCATGCGCTGGATATGCGCGGCCTCGGGATCGCCGTGGTCGGGCAGCACCCGCCTCTCGATCGGGGGCGGCAGGCTCGAGTTATGCGGGTGCCGGTTCGGCCTCAGCTCGCCGCGGCTGTCGAAGGCGACCAGGTGATGCCACAGGATTCCCCTGACGAGCAGCCGCTCGACCCCGAGCGTCTCGTCGTACCCGAAGGCCGAACGCAGCGAGCGCACTGCGAGTCGAGCAATTCCGAGCGGTGATCGCTCGGCGCGGATGAAGCGGCGCAGAGCGCGACGCTTGCGGGCGCCCATCCGATCGCCGAAGCGCGCGAGCAGGACCGCGCCAAGCACCGCGAGGCGGACGTATCCTCGGAAATAGGCCCCTCGCGAATCGGAGAAGAACCTCCGGAGCCCCTCCGACGAGAAACGCTCGATCAACCGGTGGGCGCCACCGGAGCCGCCCGGTCCGCTGATCCCCGCATTCGCGGCCGCGTGCCCCAGGGCGGCGCCACCGTGCTGCACGTAGTCGTATAGCGGCCGATCGACGTAGGCGACATCTCCGAGCGCCATCGCCACGAGCGCGAGCCAATGGTCGTGGTACTGCTCACCGGGCACCTCTGGAAACGGCAGCGCACCTTCGACCACCTCCCGGCGCATCAGCGAGGCGGCGCCGGTCACCGTGTTGGCGATCAGCATGGAGAGGAAGTTCGTGTGGTTGTTGCGACGCGACGTCCAATAGGTGTCGGCCTCGACGACGCCGTCGGTGTCGACCAGCCGCTGATCGCTGTAGACGAGCATCGCGTTGCCGATCGCCCCTCGCAGGGTCGCGAGCTTCTCGGGGTACCAGTAATCGTCCTGGTCGCAGAGCGCGAAAAGAGACGCACCAGGCGGCGCGAGGCTGAGCGAGCGTTCGAAATTCAGGTAGAAGCCCAACCGCCGAGGGGCTCGCGAGATCGAGAAGCGCTCGTCGCCGTCAAGGACCGCTTCGATCTCGCGAAAGCGGTCCAACCGCGAGCAGTCATCGCTCACCACCGCCACCCAGTTCGTGTCCGTCTGCGCCCGCAGCGATTCGACCTGGGTCCGGAAGAGCTCCATGTCGGGGTTGAACGTCGACATGCAGACTGCGATCAGATCCCTACTGCCGCCGCGGGGCGCGCCGCTCTCCACCCGGTCTCGATCGCCGATCTCCACCCGGGCGATCTCGACACTGGAGAACGAGCCATCCTCGAGCCCCGCTCGAAGGGAAACGCGGATCACATCACCCGGTGCAGACCGGGGACCGATGATCACCGTTGCCCAGAAGCCGCTGCGATAGCTGCGCACCTCGGGGTCGTCCTCGGAGTCGGGGTCGGACTCGGGGACGAAGCCCTGGCCCATCGCCAGGTGCGGATGCAGAGCGCTGAACAGATCCCGGCGTGGCATCGCGGAGGCGGTGAGCGGATGCGGTATGCCATCGACAAGCAACTCGAGCCTGGTGATCTCGCAATGACGGTGGAAGCAGGTGCCGAAGCAGAATGCGGCGGTCGCCTTGCCGGCCGGCAGGGTGGCGGGCGGTCCGGCCTCGAGCTCGACTCGAAGCCCCGTGGCCGGCGGGCCGGCGTCCAACTCGGCTCGGACTCCAGCCGATGCGCCCCCGGCCGGCCGGCCGGGAGTTGAATCGCCCCGCGGGGGGCTCACGCCTTATCGTTCCTCTTTGCGAAGACGAGATGGACGTCGGTGCCATGCATGTCCTCGTCCTGCAGACTGCTGACGTCGAACCCCCGTTCGACGAGAGCGTCCTCGAAGTGCCGGAGCCGGTCCCCATCGTCGTGAACCTCGGACACGATCTGCCGGATGCGAGGCCAATCCTGGTCGGCGATGCCCTCCAGGACCTCATGCTCGGCGCGCTCGACGTCGATCTTTAACAGGTCGATCCGCTGAACGCCGGCCTCCGCGATGACCTCGGAGAGCGAGCGCACTTCGCATTCGAGCGCGACCGACTCGAACCGATTTGCGACGAACCGGCTGATGTGCTCAGGCTCGGCTCCGCGGTTGCGCATCACCTCCTCCGTCGAGGCTCTGTCGCGATCAGGATCCGCATACAAACCGGACATCGCGTCGGAGGCGGGGTAGTAGAGGAACGGTCGCCGTTGGGAGTGGGCTCCGACTCCATAGTTATGCGGCATGCATGCCTTCATGCTGCTCGTATTGTCCCGAAGCATCTCGAAGATCGGCTCGATCGGCTCAAAGCTGTGCACGACCCCCGCCCCACAGTCGACGGCGAAGAAGAGCGCTGCGACCCCCACGTTCGCGCCCACATCGAAGACGACGGCGCCAGGATCCACCTCGATGCCGCATTGGAGGTACGACCGCTTCGTGACGATCTCGTTGAACTGAAAGAGGAGCTGGATGGGATCGTGGTGACTCAGCATCGCCTGGATCCGCGCGTCAGACTCCCTTGCGCTTTCGACCTCGTCGCTGCTCACCTCGCTGATCATCTCACCGGTGATGCGGCAAGCGACTGGCCCGGAATGGCTGCTCGGAGATTCGCTCAGGCAGCAAGCGGTGCAAAGTCCTCGGGGAACCCGGAGGCTCCGAAGAACCAGCTCTCGACCGCGTAACGGGGGTTGGGCATCGAGGGGTCGGAGCCCGTCTGGTGCAGGAACCTGTCATCGAAGAGCAGGAGATCGCCCGGCTCGAAGATCGGGCGCAGGATGCCCGTCTCCCCCGCGACCTCCTCGACCTTGCGCGGCGAGATCACGTAGCTGAGGGGCGCGCCATCCGTCCCGGCGGGAACGAGGTCCTCGATGCGCCGCGGCACGACGTCCAGGCCCGGAGCGATGTCCCCGCAGCGCGACAGCGAGAGCCATACGTTCAGCGCTCGCACGTCTCACATGAAGTTGCCGTCCTGGTGCCACGCGCCACCGATCGACGGATCGGCCTTGCGCAGGGTGCAC
>Ga0180121_10000818_pt1 | contig 13135 bp, 11 predicted proteins | sample AntDrymUQ5402106_2_FD_129676 | JGI IMG/M metagenome (GOLD analysis project Ga0180121, IMG submission 129676) | Polar desert sand microbial communities from Dry Valleys, Antarctica - metaG UQ540 (21.06) (version 2) (version 2) | ecosystem: Environmental > Terrestrial > Soil > Desert | place...
ACGACGAAGGACGAGTCGTGGCGCTTCACCGATCTGAAGGGGTTCGACCCCGAGACCTTCTCCGCAAACGGGGCGGTCGAGGTCACGGCCGCGCCCGCATTGCTCGAGCTCGAGGCTTCCGGCGTCGTGCGCGTGTCCGAAGGCGGTCTCGAGATCGACCGGGCTCCCGAAGGAATCCGCTTCGAGCCCCTCGCGGACCATCCTCGTCTCGGCGAGCTCGTCGGCTCGGACGAGAAGTTCGCGGCGCACAACGCCGCCGAGTGGAAGCACGGCCTGCTCGTGCACGTGCCGAAGGACGTCGTGCTGGAGCAGCCGCTGCTCGTGCGGATCGTCAACTCTGTGGAGGGCGGCTCCCTCTTCTGGCGGCTGCTGATCGTTGCCGAGCCGGGCAGCCGCGTCTCGGTGATCGAGGAGTACGCGTCGACCACACCCGAGCTCTCCGGCTACCTGAACGCGGCCGTCGAGATCTTCGTCGAGGACGGCGCCAAGGTCGAGTACGTCTCGGTGCAGAACGTCTCCCGCGAGACGTGGCATTTCGGCAGCCACCACGCCTGGATCGGGCGCGACGCCGAGCTCGACTGGGTCGCGGCCGGCTTCGGCTCCAAGAAGGGAAAGATCCGGATCCAGAACGACCTCGCCGGCCAGGGCGCGACGTCCCGCGTCACGGGCGCGTACTTCGCGGACGGGGTGCAGCACCTGGACTACGACACCTTCCAGGAGCACATCGCGCCGAACACGACCTCGGACTTTGCCTTCAAAGGCGCGCTCCGGGACGAGTCGACGGCCGTGTGGCGCGGGATGATCCGCGTCGAGAAGGACGCGCAGAAGACGAACGCCTACCAGGAGAACCGCAACCTGCTGCTGTCCAAGCAGGCACACGCCGACTCGATTCCGGGGCTCGAGATCCTCGCCAACGACGTCCGCTGCACCCACGGCGCGACGCTCGGGCAGGTCGACCGGGAGCAGCTCTTCTACCTGATGGCCCGCGGCCTCTCCCGCGGCGAGGCCGAGCGGCTGATCGTGCGCGGCTTCTTCCAGGACGTGCTCGACCGGATCGAGCTAGAGCCGGTGCGCGAGGCGCTTGGAGCCGCCCTCGAAGCGCGGATCCCCCAGGCCTAGCTGTTTCCTCGAGAGCGGCTTGACGCCACCGATCATGTGACCTACGGGGTCGGCGAACTGGCCGAGCTCGATGTCGTGACCGACTGTCAGGTAAGGACCGCCGGGCGGCCGCGGAACTCGTCGACGACGGCGAAGGCCTAGCGTGCGTCCGCGCAGCCCGGTATCAATGCACCTGTGCGTGCCGCGCTTGCGATGGCAACTCTCGCCGCGGCGGTCGCGGTTGTCGGCGGGCACGCCGAGACGGTCGCGACGAAGACGACGTCGTGCGCGCCTCCGCGGGCTACGGCGGCCCACACGACCCGGGTCGAGCGCGCGCTGCGCACCCACCACGACGCCTGGGGGAACGCGCTCTTGAATGCGCCGGACGGCCCCAGCTATGACGCCGCGCGGCGCCTCTTGCCGCCGCTGCTCTACGCGCGCACCGCGGGCAAGCGGCCGCTCACGGAGTCCGGCGTCTACTACCTGCCGTTCGGCCAGCCGCTCGGCGCGCGCGGCGCCGGCTCGATCGCGCTCCACGTCGCCGACGGGAGCCAGGTGATCGCCGAGCGGGTCGGCGGCCGGCGCGTGACGATCCTCGTCGGCGCGAAGGGAGCCGAGCGGTACGGCTCCTGCGTCTCCCGGCTCGGCCACGCCCGGCTCGGCGACGGCTACCAGCCGATCCTCACGACGACCTACATCGACTCGGCGCGCGTCCGCTACCGGCAGGAGTCCTTCGCGGTTCAGACGTCGGAGACGGGCTCGCTCGTCAGCTTCATCCGGCTCGACGTCGACGCGACGAACGCCTCGGCGAAGACCGTGCTCGTTCGCGCGAAGCCCTCGCTGAGAGCACTCCGCAAGGTGCTCGCCTTCAGTTCCGGAGGGTCGGTCAAGAGCTCGGTGCTCACCTACCGGATCAAGCGCGGCACACGGAAGACGGTCTATCTCGCCTGGATCAACTATCCGGGCAAGCGCGGGATCGCCGTCGGCGCGGCCCGCTATGAGCGCGCACGCGGCGCCGTCCGCGCTTACTGGAGCGCGCGCCTGAAGGAAGGCACCCAGATCGTCGTGCCGGAGCAGCGAGTCAACGCCGCCTACCGCAATCTGCTGATCCAGAACCTGCTGTTGACCTGGCGCTACAGCATCGGCAACCCCTACGAGCAGTTCTCGTTCCCCGAGGGCGTGGACGTCGCGGGCGTGATGGGCGAGTTGGGCTACCCGAGCGTGGCCCGTTCGATCATGCGCACCTCGCTGACGCGGAAGGACACGCCCTATCCGAACTGGAAGATGGGCATGCGACTCGTCGGCTCGGCGCTCCACTACCGCCTCACTCGCGATCGCGCCTACGTAAACGGCGCGACGCCCGCGCTCGGCCGGTACGTCGAGGAGCTCGGCCGGCAGATCGGCGCGAGCGGCACAGGGCTCCTCGGACGGGAGCGCTACTCGTCCGACATCCCCGAGCAGGTGCTGGGCCTCCACTCGCAGGCGACGGTCTGGCAAGGCCTGAGGGCGATGAGTCGGGTGTGGGCGGAAACCGGGCAGGCGGAGCTCGCCAGGCGTTGCGAGGCGCTCGCAGTTCGACTCGAGGCGGGCCTCCGGCGGGCCGTCGCCGCCTCGCAGCGTCGCCTCGCGGACGACTCGCTCTTCTTGCCCGCGCGGCTGCTCGACGGCGAGCGCGCCTACGACTCGCTCACCCAGGCACGGCTCGGCAGCTACTGGAACCTCGTCATGCCGTACGCCTTCGCCTCTGGGCTCTTCGCGCCTGGAAGTCCTGAGGCGAACGGGAGTCTCCGATACCTCCTCCGCCACGGCGCGCGTTTGCTCGGCGTCGTGCGGGCGGGGGCCTACGCGCTCTACAGGGATCCCGTCTATCCGACGTCCGGCACCGATCAGGTTTACGGGATCAATGCCGCGCGCTTCCTCGCCGACAGCGATGCCGCCGACCAACTCGTGCTCAGCCTCTATGGCTCGCTGGCGGTGGCGATGACGCCGAACACATTCGTCTCGGGCGAGGCCGCGAGCGTTGCACCGATCGCCGGCAACCACTTCCGCTCCATGTACCTGCCGCCGAACGGGGCGAGTAACGCGGCGTTCCTCCAGACCCTCAGGTCGCTGCTCGTGCACGAGACCCGGGCTGCCGACGGAGCCCCGGTTGGTCTCGAGCTCGCGTTCGCGACGCCGCGGCCGTGGCTCCGCGCAGGCCGCCGGATCGTGGTGCGGCGCGCGGCGACGAGCTTCGGCCCCGTCTCGTACTCGATCGAGGCGCGTACCGACTTGATCGTCGCATCCGTGGAGGTGCCCGCGCGGCCGGCGCCGAAGACGCTGAAGCTGCGGCTACGTCTGCCCCGCGGCCAGCACGTCGAATCGGTGGCGGTGAACGGCGAGCCGGTCGAGCCTCCTCCAGGTCAGCAGCTTGGCGAGACGATCGACCTGAGCGGGCTCGGCGGCCGCCTCGAGGTGCTGGTCCGGTACGGCAGCCGCCGCCCAGCGTCGTCAGCCGGCCTCACCGCGGTCAAGCGGCTGCGCATCCGGTACATCGCACACGACGGCCGGCCGAACAGCGCCTGGGTGGTGCTGCCCGCGTGGTACGGGCCCGCGGCCAATCCGCCGCTGCCGCTCATCATCTCCCCGCACGGACGAGGCCTGAAGGGACGTGCGAACTCGATCCTTTGGGGCGACCTACCCGGCCGTGGCTCCTTCGCCGTGATCAATCCGGACGCGCGCGGGCGGCGGGTAGCCGGCCATTCGTGGGGCTACGCCGGCCAGGTCTCAGACCTCGCCCGGATGGCCGAGATTCTGCGGACAACGTTGCCATGGCTGCGGATAGACCGGCGCAAAATCTACGCATTCGGCGGCAGCATGGGCGGCCAGGAGACGCTCCTGCTCCTCGCTCGCCATCCGAAGCTGCTGGCGGGCGCGGCGGCGTTCTCGTCCGTGACCGACCTAGCGCTCCAGTACCGGAACTTCAACCGTCTGCGGTGCAAGAACGCGTGTCGGACCCTGCTCGGCGAGCGGCTCGGCTCCACGCTGCGGAAGCTCGCGCGCCGCGAGGTCGGAGGCGGGCCGGGCGGCTATCCCGGTGCCTACGCCGCCCGCAGCCCGATCACCCACGCGCGCTCCATCGCCGGCTCCTGTGTCCCGCTGCAGCTGTGGTGGAGCGTGTCCGACCAGATCGTCGTCGACCAGCTGTCGCAGTCGGGCAGGCTTTTCTGGGAGCTACGCCGTCTCAATCCGGGGGCAAACGTGGAGGCGTTCGTCGGCTTCTGGATCCACTCGGCCGAGATGCGCGCTCGCACCGGGCTCCCGCTGGCTCTCTCCAGGTTCGGGCTCCTCACCCCCGAACGAGCGTGGCAGGGCATCCGCCGTGTCCGGCCGCCTGCGGACAAAGTCTGCTCCCGGGGCTAGGCCGCCAAGCGTCGCTGCGTTATCGTCGGCCAGCGATGCAGGTGATCCTCGCCGTGAGTGATCTCGCTCGGTCGCTGGACTTCTACGAGCGTGCGTTTGGCTGGCGCCGAAACGAGCTGATCGACTTCGCAAACTACGTCGAGCTGCTGCCGCCGGACGGTGGTGCGGTCGGTCTCTACTTCGACGGTCTCCCGGCTGCGGCGGCGAATCGCATCCCGTAGCGCGTGCAGCCCGAGATAGACGAGATAGGCGGCGCCGACCAGTTTCAGCGCTTCGAAGACTGGTTCAGACGCGACGAGCAACGCTGCCAGGCCGATGCTCGCCGCGGCCGTCCAGCACGCTTGTCCGGACGCGACGCCCACCGCAGTGGTCACGCCTCCCCGCCGCCCGCCGAGCAGCGTGTTACGGATCGTCAGAGCCGTGTCCTGGCCAGGTGTGACGATGACCAGAATCGCGATTCCGAGGAAGCCAGCGAGCTCGGCCATGACCAGAATCTAGCCGAGCCAGCGTCGCTTCTTCGGACGCAGCCCCGTGTCCTCGCCCAGCGACCTTGCGGCTTCGACGAGGTCGTCCGCCTCGAGCGTCGTCACCTCGTCGCGGTCGAGCTCTTCCAGCGCTTTTCCTTCGACCCGAGCGAGGCGGAGTGCCTGCCGGTTCAACGCTTGCTCGAAAATCGTGCGGGCGTAGCGGGCGTTGCCGAAGCCCTCGCCGCGCGCGGCGCCGCCAAAGATCCGCTCGAGTGCGTCGTCTGCGCCCGGGCCGAGCTCGTACTCGAGCTCGCCGGCCAGCCGGTGCGTGATCTCGAGCAGGTCGCCGGTCGAGTAGTCCGGAAACGACAACTCGCGGGCGAAGCGGGAACGCAGGCCCGGGTTCGAGTTCAGGAAGCTGCGCATCAGTCGGGGGTAGCCGGCCACGATCACCACGAGCCGGTGGCGGTAGTCCTCCATCCGCTTCAGCAAGGCCTCGACGGCCTCGGCGCCGAAGTCGAGCCGGCCGTCGCCCCCCGGCGTGAGCGCGTACGCCTCATCGATGAAGAGAACGCCGTCGAGCGCGCGCCGGATCGCCCGGTCGGTTTTCATCGCTGTCTGGCCGACGTAGCCGCCGACGAGGGATGCGCGGTCGACCTCGACGAGGTGACCTTTTTCGAGGAGTCCCATCGCCCCGTACATCTCGGCGAGAAGGCGCGCAACGGTCGTCTTGCCCGTGCCCGGGTTGCCGAGGAAGACGAGGTGCTGGCTCGTCGCCACCTCCGGCAGCTCGTGCTCCTTCCGCCGTGCCTGCACCTGGAGGAACGCCACGAGAGAGCGCACCTGCTCCTTGACGGTCTCCAGGCCGACCAGGCCGTCAAGCTCGGCCTGCAGCTCGGCGAGCGGACGGGGCGGCCGGGCGCGCCGGCTGAGGCCGAGCAGGTCCTCGAGCTCGGGCCCGGCGGTGCGCCGGAGCTGGTCTCCGAGTTGACGGGCGGCGCCACGGAGGTTCTCGATCGGATTCGGAGGCACGAGAGGGGCGTACCCGCGTTCAGCGTTCCTCTAGCGCGCGCTGCAGCTCCGCGACCTGCTCTTCCAGGCGGGCGACACGCTCTTCGATTGGAGGTTGGATTGAAACGCGTTCCGCCTCTGCCGGCGCGGGGGTATCGCCGCCGCCGAGCAGCTGGACATACCGATCCTGGCTCTGCCCCGGCCGGCGCGGCAGGCGGAGCACCAGCTCGTGCTCGGCGAGCGTGTCGAGCGCCCTCTGGACGTCTTCGAGCGAGCCAAACGGGTAGATCCGCTCCACGCGGTTCTTCAACTCGCCGGGGGTCTGTGCGCCGCGGAGCATCAGGACGGCGAGCAGGGCGATCTGGGAAGGGACGCGGCCGAGCGCGTCGTCGAGGAGGTGTCGGTACTTGGCGACTCGGCCGCCCGGGCCGCTCGCGAGCCGCACCCAGCCTCGCCGCGAGAGCTTCTCGATAGCGGCTCGGATCGCCGCCTCGTCGTAGTCCCTGATGGGGTCGCGGTTGGTCGCCTGGTTGCAGGCGAGCCGCAGCGCGTTCAGCGAGAGCGGGTACTGGTCGGGCGTCGTGCGCTGCTTCTCGACCAGGCAGCCGAGCACCCGGATCTCGACGGCATCGGCATCCACGCCCTGGACGTTAGCGCGCTCGGACCGCGAAAGCCTCGCGTCAGCGGCGGGCTTGAACGGGCTCGAGCCGGCGGAGCGGGGGCGAGCCGATCGAGACCGCGATGCCCGCGGCGATGAGCGCTGCGACGGCGCTGAGCGCGAACGTCGTCGTGAAGGCGGACTCGGCCGGGACGGAGCTCGAGCCGATCGTCTTCGCGGTCAGGAGGGCGGCGCCGACCTGACCGCCGATCACGGCTCCGATCATTCGCACGACGGTGTTCATCCCGCTCGCCACGCCCATCTCGAGCGCGTCCACGTTGTCGGCGATCAGCGCCGCCATCGCCGCAAATGCCGCTCCGACACCGAGGCCGAGCAGGCCGCTGGCGACGAGGACGTGCCACGCCTCGTCGTGGGCGCCGGCGAACATGACAGCCGCGACTCCGACCACGAACATGCCGCCGGCAAGCGCCCACTTGGAGCCAAGCCGCCTGCCGATCATTCCCGCCGCCGGCCCGGCGAAGAGCATCGCCACGGAGCTCGGCAGCAGGAAGAGCCCCGCCTCGGTGGCGGTCGCGTCGAAGCCGTAGCCGCGGCGGGAGTCGGTGGCGACGAACGCCGGCAGGAGGACGAAGCAGCTGAAGAGGGCGAAGCCCGAGACCATCGTCGCCCCGTTCGTGAGCAGTACGGGACGGTGCCCGAGCATCCGCATGTCGACCATCGGCGAGGTCGTGCGCAGCTCGAAAAGCCCCCAGAGGACGAAAAACGCGGCCGACGCGGCCGCCGTCCCGAGGAGCAGCGGCGAGCTCCAACCCCAATCCTCCCCCTCGGTCAGCGCGACCATCAGCGAGAGCAGCGCTCCCGAGAGCAGCAGCGCGCCGGGCACGTCGACCCTCGAGGGCGAGCGTACGGGCGACTCGGGCACGAAGCGGTGCACGAGCAGGATCGACGCCGCGATCGGGATCGACCCGAGCACGAAGAGCCACCGCCACGAGAAGTTGTCGACGATTACTCCCGAGAGCACGATCCCGAAGCCGCCGCCCACGCCCCACACGGCCGAAAGGAGGCCGATTCCCACCTTCACCCGTTCGGGCGGCAATTCGTCGCGGATGATCGCAAAGCTGAGCGGAAACAGCGCCCCCCCGGCTCCGGCGAGCACGCGGAACGCGATCAGGGACCAGATGTTCCATGCGGCGGCCGCGCCGACGCAGCCAGCCAGGAAGATCGAGAGGCTGACGAGCAGCATCCGCTCCTTGCCGAACTGATCGCCGAGCCGGCCGAGGATCGGCGTCGTCACGGCGGCCGAGACGAGGAAGCCCGTGAGCACCCAGGTCACCCAGGCCGTGCTCCCGCCGAGCTCGTCCTGGAAGGTCGGCAGCGCCGGAAAGACCATGGTCTGCTGCAGCGCAAACGCGGCTCCGGCGAGAGTGAGGATGCCGAGGGTGACGTTGTGGTGCCGGCGGTCGTCGTGCATCAGGAGCTAACTACGCACGCACGAGCGGCTTGTACTTGATCCGGTGAGGCTCGAGCGCTTCGGCCCCGCGGGTCTCCTTGACCCACGCCGCGTACTCCTCGTAGCTGCCCTCGAACCACGTCACCTGACTGTCACCCTCGAAGGCGAGTATGTGCGTCGCGATCCGGTCCAGGAACCAGCGGTCATGGCTGATCACGACGGCGCAGCCGGCGAAGTCGAGCAGTGCGTCTTCGAGCGCGCGCAGCGTGTCGACGTCGAGGTCGTTGGTCGGCTCGTCGAGCAGGAGCACGTTGCCGCCGCTGCGGAGCAGCTTGGCGAGGTGGACGCGGTTCCGCTCGCCGCCGGAGAGGTCGGTCACGCGCTTCTGCTGGTCGGAGCCCTTGAAGTTGAACCAGGAGACGTACTGGCGCGAATTCACCTCCCGCTTGCCGAGCTCGATCAGATCCTGGTTGCCGGAGATCTCCTTCCAGACCGTGTTCTCAGGATCGAGGTCGGCGCGTGCCTGGTCGATGTAGGCGAGCTCGACCGTCTCCCCGATCCGGAGCGCGCCCGAGTCGGGCTGCTCCTCGCCGGAGATCATCCGGAAGAGCGTCGTCTTGCCGGCGCCGTTCGGGCCGATCACGCCGACGATCCCGCCCGGCGGGAGGGAGAAGGTCATGTCCTCGACGAGCAGGCGGTCGCCGAACCCCTTGGCGACGTGCTCGGCGTCGACCACCACGTCGCCCAGTCGCGGCCCGGCCGGGATGTGGATCTCGACCCTGTCGAGCTTCACGTTCTGCTCCTCGGCGAAGAGCTTGTCGTAGGCGGTGACGCGCGCCTTCGCCTTTGCGTGCCGCGCCTTCGGGCTCATCCGCACCCATTCGAGCTCGCGCGCGAGCGTTCGGCGGCGCGCCGACTCGGTCTTCTCCTCGACCGCGAGCCGTGCCTGCTTCTGCTCCAGCCAGGACGAGTAGTTGCCCTCGAACGGGAGCCCCTTGCCGCGGTCGAGCTCGAGAATCCAGCCGGCTACGTTGTCCAGGAAGTACCGGTCATGGGTGACGGCTACGACGGTGCCTTTGTACTGCTCGAGGAAGCGCTCGAGCCAGGCGACCGACTCGGCGTCGAGGTGGTTCGTCGGCTCGTCGAGGAGGAGCAAGTCTGGCGACGACAGCAGCAGGCGCGCCAAGGCGACGCGGCGGCGCTCACCACCCGAGAGCGTGGTTACGTCGCGATCTCCCTCAGGGAGGCGGAGCGCGTCCATGGCGTGGTCGAGGGTCGCCTCGAGCGACCAGGCATCGTGCCGGTCGACAAGCTCCTGGACCTTGGACTGCTCGGCGAGCAGTGCGTCGAAGTCCGCGTCCGGCTCGGCGAACCGAGCAGACACGGCGTTGAAGCGGTCGAGCAGGTCGCGGAGCTCGCGCACGCCATCCTCGACATTCTCGCGCACGGTTCTCTCGGGATCGAGCTCGGGCTCCTGCGCGAGCATGCCGACGGTAGCGCCCGGCGCGAGCTCGGCGACGCCGCTCGACGGCTCCTCGAGTCCGGCCATGATCCGCAGCAGCGTCGACTTGCCGGCGCCGTTCGGGCCGAGCACGCCGATCTTCGCACCCGGCAAGAAGGACAACGAGATGTTCGCCAGCACCTGCCTGTCGGAGCCGTAGAACTTGTCTGCCCGGTACATCGTGAAGACGTAGTCGCTCATTGTCCGGGCACGATAGCCATAGGCTGCGCGGATGCCCGAGCTCTACTTCGAGGACCTCGAGCCCGGACGGGTGCACGAGCTCGGCAGCCACACCGTCTCGGAGGAGGAGATCGTCGCCTTCGCCCGGCAGTGGGATCCGCAGTCGTTCCACATCGATCCCGAGGCCGCGAAGGAGTCGGTGTTCGGCGGCCTGATCGCAAGCGGCTGGCACACGGGCGCGATGTGGATGCGGCTGTACGTCGACTCGCTGCTCGACGGCGCCGCGAGCATGGGCTCGCCCGGGATCGAGGAGCTCCGGTGGCTCGCACCCGTCCGCCCTGGCGACACGCTGCACGGGCGGCTGACGGTGCTCGAGGCCATACCGTCCGAACGGCGACCCGACCGCGGCACGGTGCGGATCCGTGGCGAGATGGTCAACCAGGACGGCGTCACGGTGCTTTCGATGGTCTCGCGCGGGCATTTCGGCCGTAAGCTTCCTGGATGAGCGTCGCGCGCCTTCGGCTCGCTCCCGTGGGGGAAACCATGTTTCCCCCACGAGCCCCCTTCTTCTGCTTTGCGGGGGAACTTCCAAGTTCCCCCGCACCCCCTAAAGCTCATGGGCCAAGGGTTGGCCCATGAGCGAGCTCGGCCTCTTTCCGCTCGGGATCGTGCTGCTCCCGTCCGAGCAGATCCCGCTGCACATCTTCGAAGACCGGTATCAGGAGCTGATCGGAGAGTGCCTCGACGAGGAGCGCGAGTTCGGGCTCATCTATGCCGACGACGACGGCTTGCGTGAGGTCGGCACGCTCGCGGCGGTCACCGAGGTGCTCGACCGCTTCGACGACGGCCGGCTCAACGTCGTCGTCGAGGGCCGCGAGAGGTTCCGCCTGCTGGAGCTGACGGAGGGGCGTTCCTTCCAGACCGGCCTCGTCGAGCCGATCGAAGACGAAAACGACGTCGCCGATCCGGAGGACTCAGAGCATGCGCTCGAGCTCTTCCACCGCCTCGTCGAGTTGACCGGGGCGGAGGTGGAGGAGCCGCGGCTCTCGGCCGAACAGCTTTCGTTCGAGCTGGCCGGTCGGTTCGAGTTCGCGCCGGAGCTGAAGCAGAAGCTCCTCCAGCTCACGTCAGAGAGGCAACGCATGCACCTGCTGGCGGAGTTACTCGCCGGTGCAGCCACTGCCGTCGAGCGCGAGCGGGAGATCGCCGAGCGCGCGCACGGCAACGGCAAAGTAGACCCGCGCTCCTGACGTACCATGGCAGCGTGGCCGTAACCGCCCGTCCCAAGCTCGACGCCCAGCGACTCCGCGCAGATTTCGCCTACCTCGAGGAGCTCGTGAACGGCAAGTCGGTCGCTTTCCTCGACTCGGCCGCATCCACGCAGAAGCCGCGCCAGGTGCTCGACGCGATGCGCGAGTTCTACGAGCACTCGTACGCGAACGTCCACCGCGGCGTCTACCGACTCGCCGAGCGGGCGACCGAGGGCTACGAGGGCGCGCGCGAGAAGGTACGCGCGTTCGTCAACGCGCCGGCAGCGCGAGAAGTCGTCTTCACGCGGAGCGCAACCGAGGCGCTCAATCTCGTGGCCTATGCCTGGGGGCTCGACAACCTCGGTCCGGGCGACGTCGTGGTGATCACTGAGCTCGAGCACCATTCGAACTTCGTTCCGTGGCAGTTCGTCGCCAACCGCACCGGCGCGAGCTTCAAGCACATCCCGATCGACGACCAGGGCGAGCTCCAGCTCGACGCGCTCGACGAGATCGCCGCGTCTGGACACGTCAAGGTGGTCGCGAACAATCTCGTCTCCAACTCGCTCGGGACGATCAATCCGGTCGAGAAGCTGTCCGCCTGGGCCCACGAGCAGGGGGCGATCATGGTCGTCGACGCCGCGCAAGCGGCTCCTCACCGCGAGATCGACGTGCAGGCGCTCGGCTGCGACTTCCTCGCAATCTCCTCGCACAAGCTCTGCGGTCCGAGCGGCGCCGGCGCGCTCTGGGGCCGGCCGGAGCTGCTCGAGCAGATGTCTCCGTTCAACCTCGGCGGGGAGATGATCCGCTCGGTCGCGCTCGACCGGACGAGCTGGAACGAGCTGCCGTACAAGTTCGAGGCCGGAACGCCCGCGATCGCGGAGGCGTACGGCTTCGGCGTCGCGATCGACTACCTCTCCGAGATCGGCCTCGACGCGATTGAGGCGCACGAGCATGAGTTGACGAGATACGCCCTCGGCAAGCTCTCGGAGCTCGAGTGGATCCGGCTCTTCGGACCGCCGGCCGAGCGGCGCGCCGGAATCGTCTCCTTCGACGTCGAGGGCGTTCACCCGCACGACGTCGCGCAGATCCTCGACTGGGAGGGCGTCGCCGTTCGCGCCGGCCACCACTGCACGCAGCCGCTGATGGCGCGGCTCGGCGTCACCGCGACTACGCGGGCGAGCTTCTACCTCTACACGATTCCCGAAGAGATCGACCGCCTCGTGGACGGCCTGCACAAGGTCAAGAAAAACCTTGGTTGAGATAGATCGAGCCTGATGTCCGAGTTCGATCAGCTGTATAGAGAGGTCATCCTCGACCACTACAAGAATCCGCGCGGCCACGGGCTGCTCGACGCGCCGGACGGGGTAGCCGAAGGGCAGAACCCGTTGTGCGGAGACGAGGTGACCGTCTCCGTCCGCTTCGACGGCGATCTGATCGCAGACGTCGGCTTCGAGGGCCGCGGCTGCGCGATCTCGCAGGCGGCGACCTCGATGCTGACCGAGATCGTCGTCGGCCGGAACGCGGACGAGATCGCCCGGATGCCGAAGGAGGAACTGCTGGAGGAGATCGGGATCCCGCTCTCGCCGGTCCGGCTCAAATGCGCGATCCTGGGCCTCGGCGTTCTGAAGGTGGCGCTGCACAAGTCGAAAGGAACACCGCTGCCGGACGAGTGGACGCAGGGCGACGACCTGACGATCGCGTAGTGGCGGTCACCGTCGATGTCTGTCCCGCGGCGGAGCTCCCGCCCGGCCACGTGAAGATCGTCTGGTCAGGGCCGATCGCGATTGGCGTCTACAACTGCGGCGGCAAGCTCTACGCGCTCGAGGACCGCTGCTCGCACGACGATGGCCCGCTCTGCGAGGGCGAGTGGGAGGAGGACGAGTGCATCGCAATCTGCCCCCGCCACGGCGCCCGCTTCGACATCACGACGGGAGCTCCGCTCACGCTCCCCGCCTACGAGCCCGTCGAGACGTATCCCGTCCGGATCGAGGACGGCTGGGTCCGGGTCGACGTGGTGGTTTCCGACAGCTAGGGCGCCTGCTACATTCCGGCTAACCGCGGAAAGGAGGTGGTCCGGCAGTGGAGATTTCCAGTACGGGCAGTGGAGGTGTCAGCCGGTAGGGACGTGCCCCTAGGACCTGCAAGGGGAATCGTCTA
>Ga0180121_10000819_pt1 | contig 13134 bp, 13 predicted proteins | sample AntDrymUQ5402106_2_FD_129676 | JGI IMG/M metagenome (GOLD analysis project Ga0180121, IMG submission 129676) | Polar desert sand microbial communities from Dry Valleys, Antarctica - metaG UQ540 (21.06) (version 2) (version 2) | ecosystem: Environmental > Terrestrial > Soil > Desert | place...
ACTTGACGTAGTCGTTCAGATTCCCGACCGCGGCCATGCTCGACCGCTTGTCGATTGCCTGTTCCACCTCCGGGGGAACGGACACGTTCTCGATGATGAAGCTCGCGATCTGGAGCCCGTATTTGGCGGCCACGACGGGATTGATGAGCGGCAGGAGCGCCTCCCCGAGCTCGCCGTACCGGCTCGCGACATCGAACACAGGCACCTTGGCGGATGCGAGCGCGTCGGCGAAGATGCTGACGATCCGCGAGCGCATGGTGTCGGCGAACTCGTCCAGACGGAAATTCTGATCGGAGCCCGCCACCTCTTTGAGAAAGAGCTTCGTGTCGACGACCCTGAAGTCGAACGTGCCGAAGGCGCGCGCCCGCACGATCCCCAGGTCTTCGTCGCGCATCATGATGGGATTGGCCGTGCCCCACTTGTTGCCGGTGAAGAGCCGGGTCGTGACGTAGTAGACGTCCGCCTTGAAGGGGGAATTGAAGCCGTATTTCCAGGATTTCAGGCGCGTCAGGATCGGAATGTTGTCGGTCGTGAGCGTGTGCTTGCCAGGGCCGAACGTGTCGCCGAACTCGCCGAGATAGACGAACTGCACCTGCTGCGACTCCCGGACAATCAGCTGCGCGCCGTTCTTGATGGCCTTGTCCTCGTCAGGAAAGCGGTACGAGAGCGTGTCCCTCGAGTCATCGGTCCACTCGATGATCTCGATCAGCTCACCCTTGATGAAATCCATGATGCCCATATTCGTCGCTCCAGTGTGTCGGCGGCAGCTGGCGGTCGCGCCACGGCCGGTACCGTATTCTAGCGAGGCGCCGCCTCGCCAGGTGCATTCTTTGATACCGTGCGCGAATGCCACCCGGCGCAGAATCGCTCCATTGCCCGAATTGCGGCGCCCCAGCGGACCCGGACACGCGCCGGTGTGCGTATTGCCGGGCGCGGCTTGCGCTGATGACGTGTCCGGCGTGCTTCGCGGCGATGTTCGACAGCATGGCCTATTGCCCCCGCTGCGGGGCCCGCCCGGAGCCCGTCGAGCAAACTTCCTCGACCGGGCGGTGCCCGGGGTGCAGGCACGAGCTCACACGGCTGGATATGGGGCCCGTCGCGATGCTGGAGTGCAGACGTTGCGACGGCGTGTGGGTCGACGCTCAGACATTCGAGCAGATTTGCGCCAATGGAGAGTCGCGCGCGGCATTGCTCCATCGGTCGCCGACGCCGTCGCCAGCGGCGCCAGAAACACGCGTCAAGTACCGCCCGTGCGTCCGCTGCGGCAAGATGATGAACCGCGTCAACTTCGCCCGGCTCTCCGGCACCGTCGTCGACGTGTGCCGCGGCCATGGCACCTTCCTGGATTCGGGGGAGCTCAACGCCATCGTCACGTTCATCCATGGGGGAGGGCTCGCCCGGATGCGGCAGCATGAAGATGAGCAGCGGCGCCTCACGGCGGCGAAGCAGACACCCGCACCCCCTGCGCGCTCACCGGCTCACGGAGGCTCGTCCGACTGGGATGCCCCCTCGCTGGCAGAAATGCTGTACGAGCTCTTTGGCGGGTAAGAAGCGTCAAAGGACCGGGGCCAATTCGATGGACCCGTAATCGGCGAGTACATCCCGCTGTCCGACCAGCGGGACAGGGCGGCGGCCGAGCGACGCGAACAGTGCGCTGGCCCTGCTCGCGGTCCACCCGGTGAGGGGCCAGAGCGTCGGGTGGATCTCCAGAACAATCGACAGCGAGCGGCCGCGGGCCCGGATGGTCTCCGTCGCGCCCGCGAGCACCTCGAACTCGAAACCTTCCACATCGATCAGCAGCCAGTCGGGCAGCACGGCATGCGTGCCGCAGTAGTCGTCGACCGTGCTCACCGCGACGGTGCGCGCACCCCCGGACCGCGGTGCATCAGGGTTGGGTGAAGCGAGGCGGCTCAAGCCGCTGCCGGACCCACCAAAGAGCAACGACCTCCCGGGCGTGGCACCCAGTGCGACCTCTTCGACCTGGACCGCGTGATTCAGGCGGTTCATCCGGAGATGCCTGCGGAGCACGCCCGCCGTTCCCGGATTGGGCTCGAACGCGATCAGGCGGCCGCCGGGGGCCGTCCACCGCGCAATCTGCAGCGCATAAATACCTACGTGGGCGCCGACGTCGAGGCAGCACTGGCCGGGCGTCATGCGGGCGCGCAGCATCGCCGCGAGGTCCGCCTCGTAGTCGGGCTGAATGAACCCGCGGAACCTGGGGTCCAGTCGGAAAGACTGACCGTTGATCTCGGCCCGGACGCCCCGCCCCGCGCTGAGGGCATGGAGGAGGTGACCGTATATAGGGCTCATGCGCTGGCGCAGCGGCGAGTGCCGGCGGCGCGCGCCACCGGCGAGCGTGGACACGACGTGATGAATGCGGCCGAGCAGACCGCCGAGCCGCTGTTCGACCAAATCCTACTTTCCAGGCTCGAAGGTGAGGGCCACGCCGTTGATGCAATAGCGAAGACCGGTCGGCGGAGGGCCGTCCTCGAAGACGTGTCCGAGATGCCCGCCACAGCGGCCGCAATGCACCTCTGTCCGCGTCATGAAATGGCTGCCGTCGGTCGTCGTCGCGGTCGAGCCCTCAATTGGTTCGAAGAAGCTGGGCCAGCCGGTGCCGCTCTCGAACTTCGGGCCTGACCGGAACAAAGGATTCCGGCATCCGGCACAGTGGAACGTGCCCGGCCGCTTTTCATGCAGCAACGCACAGGTGCCGGCCCGCTCGGTGCCATGCTCCCGCAGGACCTGGTACTGCTCGGGCGTCAACTGCCGCCGCCACTCCTCCTCCGACTTCACCACGTCGAACGTCTCACTCGATGTCTTCACGCCCTGTCCCCCTGCTGCGCGGCGCTGTGCCTGCGTCGTCCCGTTGTCAGCGCGGTCCGAAACCCTCCGTGTAGCCCCGCAGGAATCCTGCACGGTAGCCGGCCTGGTAGTCGACGCGCTCGCCAAGGCGCGATTCGTAGCCCGCATCCGCCTGCTCGAGCTCCCGCTGTCCATCGAGGTCCCACTTGCCGCCGTTGACCTGGCGGTCTTCCTTGCCGGCCTGTCGTCCGTCGGCCAGGCCTCTATCGAATCCCGCCTGGAATGCAGGTGTGCCTCGGCGAAGCTCAGCGGGCGACCCCGCGGCAGAGTTCATCTGCTCATTTCGTACGGCGTCCTGACGGATCGCAAGAAATTCCGCCCGCGTGACGAAACCGTCGCGGTTCGCGTCGGCCTGCGCGAACGACCCCAGGTCAGCCGTCCATTCCCCGCGGCGCAGGCGGGCGTCGCCGTCACGGTCGGCTCGCGTGAACTGGGCGACGAGATCGTCCCGCCGCTGGGCCCTGGGAGTCGCCCGTGGCGCCGCGAGCTCCCCGCCCGAGAGGACACCGTCGCGATTCGTGTCCTGCTGCCGGAACGACTGATCGTTGCCGCGCCATTCGCTGCGCGTAATCACGCCGTCGTTATCCGCATCCATCACGTCCATCCGAACTTCCTCGAGGCGCACCTCGGCCCCGGACAGCACTCCGTCGCCATTGCTGTCCTGCCGGCGGAACGACTGGTCGTTCCCCTTCCATTCGCCCCGCGTGATCACGCCGTCGTTGTCGGCATCCATGCCCTCGAAGCGGATCTCCCCCGCCCTCGCGCGATCGCGTTCCACGGCCTGCGGGTTGCGCTGGACGTCACGCGGCCGCTCCTGGTCGCCACGCGCCGCATCCCCGGCCCACGCCGCACTCGGAACGGCAAGGACGCAGGCCACGGTCCCGGCTCTCAGGAGTTGCTGAATGGTCATGTCGGTCACCTCATGATGTTCGCGCTATTGAAGCGTGCTGCAGGCCTGCGGATCGCCGCTCTCGAAGCCGCGCCGAAGGGCGGCCGACCGCTGTTCAGACGTGCCGTGCGTGAACTTCTCGGGAAAGACGCGTCCGGTCGACATCCGCTGGATCCGATCGTCGCCGATCGACGCCGCGGCCCGCAATCCTTCGTCGAGGTCACCGCTCTCGAGCTCGATGCGCCGCTCCGCGGCACGGCCAGGCTTCGCTGCCGCATGGGCCCACACGCCGGCGAAGCAGTCCGCCTGCAGCTCCATCCCGACCGAGAGCGCATTGCGTTCGGAGGGGCTCCGCGCCTGCTGCTGACGCGTCCGGGCCTCTATCCCCAGCAGCGTCTGGACGTGATGGCCGAGCTCGTGCGCGATGATGTACGCTTCGGCGAAGTCGCCCGACGCGCCGAACCGCTGGCGCAGTTCCTGGAAGAACCCCAGGTCCAGGTAGACGTGGCGATCGCCAGGACAGTAGAACGGCCCGCTGGCCGATTGCGCGTAGCCGCAGCCTGTCGTGTCCACGCCGTCCCGGAACAGCCTGAGCCGTGTGCGCTGGTACCGCGGACCGAGCAGTTGCTGCCAGGTGCCTTGCGCGTCCTCCATCACCGCGTCCAGGAAATCGACGGTCTTCTCCTCCGCCGGCGACGAGGCGGGGCTCCCGGTGGTCCCCACGCTCTCGGTCGGTGCCGGACCACCCCCGCCCCCGACGAGCGACAGGAAGTCCACACCGGTGAACCAGCTGAGCAGCAGCAGAACCAGGACGCCTCCGATGCCGAGCGGCATGCCGCGCATGCCTCCGCCGGATCGGCCGCGCAGGTCCTCGATGTTCCCACGATTGCCAGGGGTCCACTTCATCGTTGCAGCTCCTTCCTCCTCCGCTTCCTGCAAGAAGCGGGTCCGGCCTCACGGTGCCGTGGCGTGCGCCCCCGTCGAGCGGCCCTCGGTCATTCCACCCGGATGTGGCGCCACTTACCCTGCTGAAACCGGGCGACCGACAGGAGGCACCTCGTCGAGTGGCCGATGAGGATCGCGGTCCAGACCCCTGAGGCCTGCAGTGTTCCCGTCTGCTGGAGCGCAAAACAGACACCCAGGGGAAGCGCCAGCTGCGATACCAGCGTGATGTACAGCGGGCTGCGGGTGTCGCCCGTTCCCTGCAACCCCCCCGTGTACGTCAGGGCCACCGTGATGAAGAGACCCGACACGCTCAGGTATCCGAGCAGTTCGCGCCCAATGCCGACGACAATCGGATCCTGCAGACCGAAGATGCCCAGGAGCTGTTCGGGAATCAGGAGAAACAGCGCTCCAATGATGGCCGCCACCGAGAGGCCGATCCGCGCGGTGATGTGGACCGCGTGCGCGCTGCGATCCGGCTTCCCGGCGCCCAGGTTCTGCCCGGCCACGGCGGCCGCCGCCCCCATCAGCCCGACCGATGTCCACGTAATCAACGAGAACAACTCGGCGTAGCAGACGGCATACGCGGCTTGCGCTTCGGCGCTGTACCGCAGCGATCCGATGAACCGCAGCAGCATGACGCCGCCGATGTTCATCGCGACACCCTGAATACCCGCCGGCAGTCCGAATCGAAAGAGCGACCGGATGACGATCATGTCCGGCCGCCAGGACATCGTGCGCGGAAAATGGACCACGAGCTTCCCGGCGCAAAGCATCCACACCGCCACCGCGGAGACCGAGACGCTCGCGATGACAGTTCCCATCGCGGCCCCCAGGGTGCCAAATGCGGGAATGGGCCCCAAGCCGCGGATGAAGACCACATTGAGGCCGAGATTCAGGACCGTCATCGCCACGCCCAGGCGCAGCGGCGTCCGGGCGTCGCCAGCCGCCCGCAGCGCTCCGCCGAGCATGAAGAACATGAGGAGCCCGATGCTCCCCGTGAACATGAGCCGCAGGAACGGGAGCGCTTCGGCGCGCACTGCCGGCGTGGCATTGACGAGAGACAGCAGCGTGGGTGAGAGCGCGTACCCGAGTGGCGCGAGCACCGCCAGCGACAGCACCAGCGCCGTGATGAACGCCTGGTAGACCGTTCGATTGACCCTGTCGGCATCGTTCGCGCCCGCGGATCGCGCAACGAGCACCGCCATGCCTGTAAAGAGCGAGCTGATGAAAACGATGACGACGAGGAAGATCTGCCAGCTCACGCCGATCGCGGCGTTCCCGGTGTATCCGACGAAGTGGCCGACCAGCGCGTGATCCACGATCCCCTGGAGGCCGCCAATCGCATTCTGCAGCACCGTCGGCCAGGCGATTTTCCAGACCGCGGGGAGGATCGGGCCGTCCACGATCGAACGGTCGAAGCTGCGCGGCCCCCCCGGACGGGTGGGCGCATGCGGTGCAACGGGGTCTGGGGAGGTAACGGTCCCGGCGTCGCTGACGACGGCAGCGGCGGCCGGTTCGGGCTGAATGTCGGGAGACACGGTCGAGCGCGATCATAGCAGGAGCGCCCGGCGGCGCCGGCGAACACCGAAGCTAGCGCATGGTCTTGATCGTGCGCCGGACATCCGCGTGAGCGAGCACGACCGCCGGCTGCCGCTGAAGCGCCTCGTAGTAGCGCCGCGGGAAGCCTTCCCCGGTCTCCGACGCGGTGAGCAGCTGCTCGACCTGGTCCATGAGCGCGGCGGCATCGGCGTCGGTCGCTGGCGAGTCGGGCTCCGCGGTCTGATCCATCCGCACGATGAGCTCCGAAAGCGCGTGCAGCCAGGCAAACCAGGGATCGCTGATGACCAGTTGCAGCAGCGTGGCGTTCGAACCGATGCGGCCGCGGTCCATCTCGTACGTCACGCGCGTGTCGTCCAGCAGCACTTTGTGCAGCTGGAGCAGCCGCCCGCGCAGATCGCGAAGGCGCGCGCGGTTCGACTCCGCCATGAGCGCATAGGGGGATTGCTCGCGCCGTGCTTCCGAAGGGGAGCGCGCGGCGGCGAGCAGCGCAACGACATCAAGCCGCATCGTCGTCATCCGCAGGGACCCGTCCGCACTCCTCGGCCACTCGGCACGGGGACGGTCCCAATAGAGCTCGAGTCCATTGCCGTCCGGGTCGCGCAGGTACAGCGCTTCGCTGACCCCATGATCGCTGGCGCCGTCCAGCGGGACCGCCGCCTCGTGGAGCCGGCGCAGCGCCTCGCCGAGCGCCGGCCGATCCGGGTAACGGATCGCGAAGTGATACAGCCCTGTGGTGCCAGCCGCGGGAGCGCCGCCCCCTTCACTCTCCCATGTGTTCAGGCCGATATGATGGTGATACCCGCCGGCGCTCAGAAACGCTGCCGACGATCCCATGCGCTGTGTGAGCTCGAATCCCAGCACGCCCGCGTAGAAGGCGACGGCGCGATCCAGGTCAGACACCTTCAGGTGTACGTGTCCGATGTCGGCGCGGGGATCGATGGGGTTCGTCATGCGTCCATGATCGCGCACGTGCGGGGGGGCAGATCAAGCCGGGGGCGAGCCCACCCGCCTGCCACAACCGACGTCCGACGCTATAATTCTCAGCATGAAGTTCATCCAGCGGGCCGTGGCGGCTGCCGTCATCGGCGGATTTGCCGGCGCCGGTACGGCCGCTCAACAGCAGGAACGCTCCTCCGTCCCCGAGAAACACAGGTGGGATCTGTCCCGGATCTACCCCGACGAACAGGCGTGGCGCGCCGCGAAGGACAAGCTGGTCGCGGAGATCCCGTCAATCGCCGCTTTCAAGGGCACGCTCGCGGCTTCGGCGCAGAAACTCGCAGACACCCTCGAGCTCGGGAGCCGCATCTCCAAGGATTTCGACCGTCTTTCCGTCTACGCCGGCATGATGTCGGACCTGGACACCCGCGTCAGCACGTACCAGGGCATGCGCCAGGAGATGTCACAGATCGGCGCACGAGTCGGCGCGGAAATGGCGTTCGTGGAACCGGAGATCCTGAAAATCGACCCGGCGACGATCGAAACATTCATCGCGCGCGAACCGAGGCTGAAGGTCTACCAGCTGTATCTGAAGGACATCGTGCGCCGTCGCGCCCACACGCTGTCGGACGGCGAAGAGCGCATCCTCGCCGGTTCGTCTGTTGTCGCCGGTGCCCCGTCCGACGTGTTCGGTATCCTGTCCAACGCCGACTTCCCGTACCCGACGGTCACCCTGAAGAGCGGCAAGAGCGTGAAGCTCGATAGCGCCGGCTTCAGCCTGTATCGCAGCGTGCCAGATCGCACCGATCGCGAAAACGTGATGTCGACCTTTTTCAGCTCGCTCGGCGCCTTCCGTGGCACGTTCGGGGCGACGTTGAACGGCCAGGTGCAATCGACTGTGTTCTACGCGAAGACCAGGAAGTACAACGGTGCGCTGGAGAGCGCGCTGGATCCCGCGAACGTGCAGACCGCCGTCTACCGGCGCCTCGTCGACGGCGTGAACAAGCACCTGCCGACGTTCCACCGGTATCTCGGCCTGCGGAAGCGGATGATGGGGGTTCCCGAGCTCCACTACTACGACCTGTACGCGCCGCTCGTCTCGTCGGCGGATCGAACGTACCCCGCCGATGAGGCCGAGAAGCACGTGATGGCCGCGCTGAAGCCCCTCGGCGACGAGTACGCGACCGCCGTGAAGCGCGCATTCGGGGAGCGGTGGATTGACCTCTACCCCAGCCCGGGCAAGCGATCCGGCGCGTACTCCAATGGCGGGGCGTACGACGTTCACCCCTACATCCTCATGAACTACAACGGCAAATATAACGACGTCAGCACCCTGGCTCACGAGCTCGGGCACGCGATGCAGTCGTACTTCTCGAACAGGACCCAGCCCTACCCGCTTGCCGGGTACCCGATCTTCGTCGCGGAAGTGGCCTCCACCTTCAACGAGGCCCTGCTCATCGACCACATGCTCGGGACGATCGCGGACGACGACGAGCGGCTGTCGCTGCTCGGGAGCTACCTGGAAGGAATCAAGGGGACGGTATTCCGGCAGACGCAGTTCGCCGAATTCGAGCTCCGGATGCACGAGATCGCCGAAAACGGCGCGCCGCTGACCGGCGACGCGCTATCGAAACTCTATGGCGACATCACCCGGAAGTACTACGGGCACGACAAGGGGGTGTCAGTGGTGGATGACTACGTCCAGCACGAATGGGCTTTCATCCCGCACTTCTACCTCAAGTACTACGTGTTCCAGTACGCGACCGCCTTCACCGCCTCGTCGGCACTCTCCGAAAAGGTGCTTGCCGGGGATCCGGCCGCCACGGCCCGGTATCTGAGCTTTCTGGGGGCCGGCGGGTCGAAATATCCAATCGAGCTTTTGAAGGAAGCCGGCGTGGACATGACGACCGACGAACCTCTCGAGCTCACGATGCAGAAGATGAACCGGGTGATGGACGAGATGGAGAAGATTCTCGCCGGGCGGAAGTAGCCGGGCCTACGACGCGAGCTGCAGCCCCTTGGGCCGTGCGGCTCCGGTCGTCTCTCCTTTGCCCTGCCACACCGCACCGTCCAGCATGCGGAGCGAGGGGGCCTTGAGCTCTCCCTCCATGCGCGCGGACGCGCCGAGCGAGATCAGCTCGCTGGCCGACAACGTTCCGGAGACGTGTCCCTGCACGTCGATCACCCGTGCCTCCACGTCCGCCGCGAGGTGCGCGCCAGCCTTCACCGTCAGGGCATGCCCCTCGACGCTGATGGCACCTTCCACGCGGCCGCTGATCACCAGGTCTTCGTGAGCGATCACTTCGCCTTTAATCACGATCGATGCGCCGATTTCCGAGCGTTGTTCCAATGGGTCCTCCGTGAATGACGCGCGAGCCTCCGCAAATCGCGCGCCGTTCGCTGCCCTGCGGCTGCACAGGATTTCGGAGGGCGCCGGGCGCGCGGCTCGCAGCCGCGCACACAAATTCCGACAGAAGATTACATTTCGCGTCAGCGGCGGTGCGTCTCCGGCCTCGTCAGCACCTTCCGCGCAGCAGCAAGGTCGCGACGCTGGGCCGCACTCAGCCTGGGGAGACGCAGGTCGAGCTCTTCAATAGCGTCGACGACAGCGGTCGCAACGACGTAGTGCGCAAACCACTTCCGGTCCGCCGGCACCACGATCCAGGGTGCATGCGACGCACTCGTATGCCGGACCATCTCTTCGTACGCCTTCATGTAGTCGCCCCAGCGGTCCCGCTCGCGCACATCGCCCATGGAGAACTTCCAGCGCTTCCCGGGCTCATCGAGGCGCTTCAGAAAGCGCTTCCGCTGCTCTTCTTTCGAGACGTGCAGAAAGAACTTCCGGATGACGAACCCGCTCCGGGCCATGTGCCGCTCGAAATCTGCAATGTCCTCGAACCGCTCCTGCCATACGCGCGGCGTGACGAGCTCGCGAGGAAGCCTCTGGGCTTTCAGCAGTTCCGGATGCACCCGGGCGACCAGGACCTCCTCGTAGTACGACCGGTTGAACACCCCGATCCGGCCGCGCTCGGGTAGCTTCAGCGTCGTCCGCCAGAGGAAATCGTGATCGAGTTCTTCGGGGGAGGGCGCCTTGAACGATGCGACCTGGCAGCCTTGCGGGTTTACACCGGACAGCACGTGCTTGATGACGCTGTCCTTGCCCGCGGCATCCATCGCCTGGAATATCAGGAGCACGCCCCACCGGTTGTGAGCGTAGAGCGCTTCCTGCAGCTCGGCGAGCGCGGCGACCCGGGCCGCGAGCGCCCGGCCGGCCTCTTCCCTCGACAATTCGACCCGGCGCGAGCCGTCCGTGTCCATCGCGCGGAGCCGGAACCGACGCCCGTCGGTAACGATGAATGGTGCGATGTGCGTGGCCACGTCGCTATGATGCCCCGGATTGCTGTGCGAGCGACTTGGTCATCAGCACGAAATGGCACGGACGCGTAGCCTCCGCGGGGTCCGAGAACGGCTCGATCCCGCACTCCACGTAGCCAATGTGGCGGTAGAAGGGGGGCAGCTCCTCGCGCAGATTCACGACGCGCAGGTCCGCATGCCTCGCGCCGGCGCTGCGGCAATAGTCCTCCGCCGCCCTCATGAGCGCTCGCCCGAACCCGCTGCCCTGGCGGGCGGGATCGACGGCAAGCAGGCCGATGTATCCGCGGTCCCGGCGCAGTTCCACATAAACGGAACCCACGGGCGCGCCGTGATGTTCGAGCACCATGAACGTCCCCTTGCCCTGCAGCGCGAGGACCCCGTCAGCGGCGATGCGATCGCCAACCTTGAAGAAGCGCTCCACCACGTAGGCGGCGTTGATGAGCCGTGTGAGTATCGGTACATCGTCGGCGGTCGCGACCCGGGTAGACAGCACCGTCAGAACTTCCGGAACGTCAGGTTCAAGCGGCCGGAAACCGGCAAGCCATCCGGCGCCGTGCCGATTTCGATCCGTGTGACGCCGTGGTATCGCAGCCGCGACGGTCCACCGAACACGAATGCGTCCCCGGACTCGAGCAGGATCTTCTGCACCGGGTCCCGCCGCTTGAGTCCACCGAACAGAAAACGGGCGGTGTCCCCGATGGACAGCGAGACGACCGGTGCACCGTGCGCAAGCGACTCGGCGCTCTCGTCCTTGTCCTGGTGGAGCCCCATGCGGCTGGTCGCGGTGTACCAATTGACGATGCAGGTATCCGGAGTGAACGTGAACCCCGCATCGGCTGCTACCCGTGCGGCCAGGATCGTGAGGTCCGCGGGTATCGAGGGCGGTGGCCGACCATCGACATCAGAGCGGACATCCTCGTAGGAATAGGTGCGGGCATTCCAGTGTCTCCCGAGGCACAGCATCCGGACGCTCATGACGCCGCCGCCACGTACGACCGGTGTGTAGAATCCCGCATCCCCGGCTCCCAGGGCGAGGCAGCAGGCTGCAACGGCTTGTTGCTGGGCGAGCGGCAGGTACCCGCGCAAGTGCAGCGCGCCGGGGGCGATCTCGACCCATTCGGGAACGGTCGGCATTACCGTATGATTGCGCAAATCGCAGTAGAAGTGACACGGCCCGCGCAATCCCTCCGCATCGGCTGACGGGCTGCGGATCCGACTTGCGCCGGGCAGGATCCTGCGACAGGATCGCTCTCATTGGAGGTGTCGGTGCGCCTGGTCGGATCCGCTGTCTTGTGCCTCGCCGGCACCGCCGTACTTGCTTATCCGATCGCCGCGCGGCCGGCATCGCCGCTCCGGCACGCGCAGGCTGCTCAGACTGCCCCCGCAACCTATACGGACACCATTCCGGGGACGTCTGTGAGCTTCGAGATGGTCGCCCTGCCGGGAGGAACGTTCGAGATGGGCAGTCCGCCAGGCGAGGTCGGCCGCGGGGCGGACGAAGGGCCACGCCATTCGGTGACCGTCGAACCGTTGTGGGTTGGAAAATACGAGGTCACCTGGGATGAGTACGAGCGGTTTGCCTTTGGGGCCGCCGTTCCCGCTCCCCAGGTTCAAAGCGGGAGTACCGGACTCGTCACGCGGCCGACACCGCCATATGGCGACGAATCATTTGGATTCGGCAAGGGGCGGCAGCCGGTCATCAACATCACCCACCATGCCGCGATGGAGTACACGCGGTGGCTCTCGCAAGCGACCGGAAAGGTTTATCGCCTGCCGACTGAAGCCGAGTGGGAGTACTTCGGGCGGGCTGGCTCGGCCGACGCTTACCCGTTCGGCGGCGACGTGTCGCGTCTTGGCGACGTGGCGTGGTATGCGACCAACGCAAAGGGGCGCCCTCATCCGGTCGGCTCGAAGGGGCCGAACGCTTTTGGCCTGTTCGATACGCTCGGCAACGTGGCAGAGTGGTGCCTGGATCGCTACGACCCGCAATTTTACGCGCGCAGCCAGGCAAAGGCGCCGGTCGTGCTCCCGTCCGACCGCCGCTATCCGGACGTGACGCGCGGCGGCTCGTGGGCAGACGAACCCGCGCTGCTGCGGAGCGCGGCCCGGCGCCCGTCGACAGAGGCGTGGAGCAGACGCGACCCCCAGCGTCCGCAGAGCATCTGGTGGCACACCGATGCCACCATCGTAGGGTTCCGGATTGTTCGGGCAGTGGAGGAGGATCCGGCCTTGCGGGACGTACGATCGACGGTCACGCGGGATAGTGAGAACAGGTAGGGGTTCGGGGTTCGGGGTTCGGGGTTCCGGGTTCGGGGTTCGGCGTTCGGCGTTCGGCGTTCGGCGTTCGATGGTCAGTTCACGCAAAGGACATATCATGGCTGATACTCGCGACGGTTCGTCGGACGCAAGTGCGTCACGGCGGGACTTTCTCAAGACCGCCGCAGCGGCGGCTATCGGGACGACGCTGGCAGGGCGGGAGATGCACGGGGCGTTCGCCCAGGGTTCTGATGCGATTCGCATAGGACTCATCGGCTGCGGCGGCCGGGGATCGGGCGCGGTAGGGG
>Ga0180121_10000820_pt1 | contig 13125 bp, 14 predicted proteins | sample AntDrymUQ5402106_2_FD_129676 | JGI IMG/M metagenome (GOLD analysis project Ga0180121, IMG submission 129676) | Polar desert sand microbial communities from Dry Valleys, Antarctica - metaG UQ540 (21.06) (version 2) (version 2) | ecosystem: Environmental > Terrestrial > Soil > Desert | place...
AGTGCTGGCAGGAACACTATATGCAGTTCTAACCATCTTTCAATCCGTCGAAACCGTTGCATTCCCAAATTTATTAAAGAACGAAAAATTTTACTTAAACTGTCTTAACGTTTGATGAAGTAGAAGTCGTTTTTATTTTTGCTTCCTGTCTAACTTCTCTTACTTCTTCCACAACGTTTTCATTAACACCTTTATCTTTGTATAAAATTCCGAAAGGAACTACGACGCAATAACCAAAAATTAAAAGAATCGGAGCAACTACTGTTGGAAGAAATCCATTGACCGAATTCTCCGACATAAAAACATATCCAAGAATAATTATTGCGATGCCGGCCCCAATGATCATATAATTCTTTGAAGTCATTGCGAAGTGAAGGTGACTCAATTCTTTTTTTTGCCTCTTTGATTTTAATGCTTGTACGCTTTGTTGTTTGGTTTTAGCCATTAAAATTATTTTTTAATTTTTGATAATTCATTGAAATAATGTGCAATACTCAGTATACCCCTATGAAAATTGTTTAAGTTTAAATGTTCATCAGGTGAATGAGCATTTTCATCCGGCAAACCAAATCCAAGAAGAATTGTAGGGGAATTTAATAGAGTTTGGAAAGTATTTACCACAGGAATGGAACCACCCTCTCTCACAAATACCGGTTCTCGGCCAAATCCTTTTTTCAATGCTTCAACTGCTGCATCAATCCCCGGAGAATCTAGCGGAGTTATCGCCCCCTTTCCTCCATGCAACGAATTTGCTACAACTTTTACAGATTTTGGAGAAACTTTCTTTACGTAATCAATAAAGAGTTTTTCGATCTTTTCTGGTTCCTGGTTGGGTACAAGTCGCATGGAAATTTTTGCTGCTGCTTTTGATGGCAAAACGGTTTTAGCGCCTTCTCCCTGGAATCCGCCCCAAATGCCGTTACAGTCAAGAGTGGGCCTTCCAGAGGCACGTTCAATAGTCGAATACCCTTCTTCGCCAAACAACTCATCTACTTCCAGACCTTCAATATATTTCTTTTCATCAAACGGTAGCTTTGAATATTCCGCTCTTTCTTTTTTTGTTAATGGAAGGACATCGTCATAAAAGCCGTCGATCAATACTTTACCTTTTTCATTTTTTAATTTGCATATAATATGAGCAAGCGCATTTATAGGATTATCCACTGCTCCCCCAAAAGAACCTGAATGAAGATCCCTGTTTGCTCCGGTTACCTCAACCTGCATATATGCAAGCCCTCTTAAACCGTAACAAATGGAAGGAACATCGTAATCAAACATCGCTGTATCTGAAACGATCACATAATCGCATTTCAGTAATTCCTTATTTTTCTCAATAAATGAATCAAGATTTACACTGCCTATTTCTTCTTCACCCTCAATCAGAAATTTAATATTAATGGGTAAAGATTTATTGTTAATAATATGCGCCTGAATGCTTTTCATGTGAATGAAAACCTGGCCTTTGTCATCAGCAGAACCCCTTGCATAAATATTATCTTTACGAACAACTGGAGAAAATGGGGGATCGGTCCACAGATTCAGCGGATCTACGGGCTGAACATCGTAATGCCCGTATATTAGAACTGTTGTTTTATCATCACCTGCTTTTAACCAGTCTCCATATACAATAGGATGGCCCGGGGTTTTATAAATTTCTACATTTTGGAGTCCGATTAAATCAAGCTGCTGCTTAACATAATCAGCACACTTTCTAACATCTTCTTTATTTTCAGGATTAGTGCTGATCGATGGGATTTTTAAAAACTCCTTTAACTCATCTACAAAGTTGTTACGGTTATCATTAATATACTTTACAATATTATCCATTCAGTGTGATTAAATAAAAAATGCGGTTTAGAACCGCATTAATTTAAGCATTTAAACTTTAAGATTAAATTTATTATTGTTTCTTTTCAATAAGTTCCATGTCTTCTTTTGCGCTTTTGTTATTCGGGTCAAGCTCAAGTACGCGCCTATAACTGATCTTTGCCTCTTCCAATTTTTCCAGCGCGACTTCCGATCTTGCCTTCCACAACCAGGACGGGACATAGGCATTATCAATTGTGTTTGCTTTATCAAATTCTCTCAGTGCATCTTCATATTTCTGCAGTGAATAATTAGCAAGTCCTTTATAGACATAAACCGCAAGCTGTTTTGACCCAAGTTCAATAGCTTTGTCAAAATCACTAATCGCATCTTCAAACTTCTTTTCATTAAATTTACTTATGCCGCGCTGATAAAATATATTGTCATCTGAGCTATCCGCCGAAATTGCTTTATCAAAATATTTATAGGAGTTTGTATAATCTTTTTTATTTGCATAGATCTGTGCAAGCTTAACATAATCTTCAGTATCAAAAATAGATTCAGGGGCTTTTGAAAAATTCACCAGCGCTTTGTCGTAATCTTCTTTTTCATTGTAAATATAAGCCATTAATTTATATGCTGAAGAAAGATCTTCATTTGGATTTGCTAAAATTATTTTTTCAAGTATTTCCGATGCCTCATCAAATTTTTTCTGCCCGTATTTTACTTTTGCGATGTATGTCTGACCATCAATCGATCCTGGTTGTAACTTTGCATATTTCTCAAATGTCTGAAGCGCCTCGTCCCAATTCTCATTGAAATAAAGCAGTCTTCCTTTTTCTAAGTATGCATTAGCAAAGTTAGGATTATCCTGGATTGCTTTGTTATATTCCGCTAATGCTTCATTGTATTCTTTTTCTCTGAAGTGAATTTGTCCGAGTCCAAAGTGAGCCCTTGCATAATTCGACCTTAAACTTAGCGCTTTATTATAATTTTCTGCCGCGGGTTTAAACGCTCTCCTATAATAATATGCGTCACCTAATCCTACATAAACAGAAGGATTTTTAGGTCCAAGAGATTTTGCCAAAGCAAGAACAGTCAGAGCGTCATCGATCTTTCCGGCAATCGTTAAATTTTTTGCCTGTGACATAAGCGCGTCTAAATTCTCAGGCTCAACTTTTAATGCTTTTTTATAATAAGTATCAGCTTTGTCATATTCCCTTCTTTTGCTATATAAATCTCCGAGTGAAGTCAAAGCTGCAATTCCTTCATCATCTTTCTTAATGGCCTTTAAAAGATTAGTTTCTGCATCTTTAAGCGAACCTGTGTTCATCAATGCAAGCCCATAATAATAGTATCCATCGTAACTATCATCTTTATTCACAACGTTCTTTAAAACTTGAACAGCTTTAACATAATCTCCAGATTTGGCAGCATTAATTCCTGTTTCAATGTCTTGGGAATAAGCGCTTGAAGCCATTATGAAAAAAAGTACCAATGTGAGTATCTTACTTACCAGTTTGTTCATCTTTTTATAAAGTAATTAGTTTAAGTTATCAAAATAAAATATCGTGTTAATTAATATCAATTGTTCTGACCGGTTGTGTTACCGGGACAAGACTGTTTTTAAGAACAATTTTTTGTCCATCCGTCTTAACTATAAATGTTATAAAACCTGTTGAAAGTTTTATTCCTGTATCAGTGGTAATTACATATACAGTTCTTCTGTATGGATAAGTTCCGTTATAGATCAATCCCTGGTGAAACTCTCTAAAATCATCCTGCCTCCCGTTGTCAAATATCTTCGAGATTCTGAGTGATTTTACAGAAGTATCAATTGTGTCTTGATTACCTTTTGAAAGCCAATTCATATTTATTATTCCGATTGCACTTTCATTTTCACGGACTAAATTCAGCATCTGGACTGATGTCGAGCAAACGGCAGCATCTGTTGCATATTCGGTTTTTTTAAGTATGCTGTCAAGAACATAATCATAAGTAGAGGAATTTTTTCTTTGAATGAATAATCTGATCTTATTATTAATACCTTTGAAGAATTTAGCAACTTCTTTATTTTGTTCCTCGTCCTGCGATTTTATATCCGACCAGTTTTTATATACTCCTGTGAAAATGTTTTTCAGATCATCGGAAGTGATACGAGCAACAGGATTTTTATTATTCACGATGAAACCAATTGCATCAATAGCAATAGGATATTCTTTTATTTCCAGCTTGTTCTTCTCAATCACGGCTCTTTCCTGTCCGTCAAAATTTCGGGTAACAACTATTAGATTGGTTTCTCCATTGATCAGATCGGCTTTAGCTACTTTGTTTGGAGCGACCTTCATTCGGATCTTTGCCTCAGAATTTAGTCTTTCAAATTCTCTGATTTCATCTTTCATTAAAGGTTCGACATTCTCATCCACCACAATCGATAAATCCCCTGTTGTTGAGACTGATTTAATCTCATCAAATTTACATCCATTTAATATTAAAGAACAAATAAGAAAAGCAAAAATATACTTTAAATGGTTATGCATTTTTGTTAAAAAGCTTTTCTCTTTCTTGATTCAGATTCTCAGATCTTTGCTGCAACTTTGATTGTTTTACTTTTGAAATCGAATTAATAAATCTGTAAACACCGTAAATCATTAAAACTATTCCAAACATTATCTTAGTACTGTCATTGTTGCCCGGATATAAAAATCCTGTCAAAAGTAACAAACCAAAAGCAAAAGTAACTATAGCAGTGGCGAAATTAATATAAAATATTGCATTCAAAATAAAAATTTTTAATTATCGTCGCTGCTTTCTTCCTCTTTTTCTTCCTCTTTATCCTCATCATCATCATTCTTCTTCTTATCCTTTGCACTTAGAGTAAAGCTGAAAGGCACACTTACCCAACACTTTACCGTTTGTCCGCCCTGGATCGCTGGATTGAATTGAAGGTTCATCACTTTGTCAGCAACCTCATCTCTAAACACTTCAGGCCCGCTAATGCCTCCCACTTTAATAACTGATCCATCTGTGCCCACTAATACTTTAGCAACAACTCTTCCTTCAATTCCCGATTGACGAGCAATTTCCGGATATCTCATTGAGCCTTTAACAGATCCAAGGTTAACTGCAACCGGGGCCTTTTCCACTTCAAACTGTTGGAATACATCTTTTTTCTTTTCTTCCTTCTTCTCTACTTTCTCTTCTACTTTTTTCTCTTCTACCTTTCCTGAAAATTCAGGGTTAACCTTTGATGGATCATCTGTGCCGGTTGATGCTACAGGAAGCTTTACATCTTCAAGCTCTTCCTGGCTTTTTAATTTAACCTCTTCTGTTACCAATTTTTTTGCAACAGGTTCAGGAACCAAAGCTGATAGGTCTTTAAAAGCAATATCTTTTGGAATTTCAGGAGGAACTTCATCAATTGGAGGGGGCTCTTCAATATCTTGAATGTTGAAAACTCTTTCCTCCGCCTTTTTCTCCTCTTCTGCTCTTACTTTTTCTATATACATTGCTCCGAGATAGCCGCCGATCAAAAGTACATGAACTACCACGGCAATAATAAGACCCCTAGTTAGATACTTCTGATAAAGTTTTTTCAATTCAGGAGCTCCGTATTTCATGTTCTTTTGGATCTCAGCAAAGACCTCGTTGCTGTTGTCTATGTTGTTCGACATTTTGATCTCCGTTTTTTAAATTTTATTAAATTCTTTAGATTATTTAACTTCAATAATAAAAATAAGTTCCATCTCATTTATAACTTAAATTAAAATTTAAATAAATAAAAGTTATTTAAATCATTCTTCGATTTCACCAATGCACATTGAAACATATTCCTTGGCAAATGACATTAAATTCTTAGCTGCAGCTCTGCCCTCTTCAGAGCCCATTGCTTTATTAAGAGCGTCTTCATTTTCAAAGTACATTTCTGCTTGCATAAAAAAACGGGGCTCAGCGCCTCCTAAACCTTTTAATCTTACTATCTCACATTTTACCAATCCCGGCATTTTTTTTGCCAGTGGTAAATGTTCTTTAAAATATTTTTTTTCGAATTCATCCTTATTTTCAGGTGCTTTATAATATGCAATTAGTTTTGTCATTTACAATTCATTTTAATTTTAAATTTATTTTTTAGGACCGAAATACGGTAATATCCCGATTGGATTGTTGAAATACTGCTTAACGAGACTGTCTCTAGAGCTGAACATCGACTGATTATTTAAATTCTGTTCACCAGCCTCTGTATCATTACTTACTAGCTTTATAAATTCTTTTGAATGTTCATCTTCAAGAATATCAAGATTCGTTTTAACATTTAACCTATCCGGTATTTCATAATGAGCCACATAACTTCTTGGAATGATTTGTTTTTCAGGAATTTTTCTGTCATATCCTGAATAAACACCTGAAACAGGGATAACTTTAGGTTCAACTACAAATTTTTCCCTTTCTTCAATATAATATCTTCCGTTCAAAAGATTGTATAAATTCGATGCAAGCATTTTCTTGTATTCATCTTTTGTAAATTCCTTTCCATTTTGAAAATCTACCGGCGCAAATGCGACCGCCCTTGCAGAATAACCTTTACTTGCTAATACTAAAGTTCCGTAATCACAATCTTTGAAAAGTTTTTTTGCATCTTCATGTTTCATCCTGATGCAACCGTGGGAAGAGGGCCTGACACCAAGATGTCCGTAATACGCTTTTCCGTCAATGGAATGAAATCCTATACCTTGGTTAAATGGCATAAAGTGATACATGTTAGCTGCATTGAACTGGGAAGAAATATGATGCTCCTCTTTAACAAATATTGCGAAAAGTCCCGGACGTGATTCTAGAGCTTCGGTATCCCCATATTTATTCCCAGTGGAAACAGGGTATTTTTCTATCCTGCCGTCTCTCCAGTGCTGATAAAGCATTTGCTCGTCTATCCTGAGTTCAAGCCAGCAGTTTTTATTGGTGTAAACAGTATCTTTCAGACCAACATTTATATCTTCAGAAGAAAGAATGTTAAACTTTCCTGCATTCTTAATTTCCCCTCCCTGTGTTTCAAACTCTGTTGAGTTTTTAAAAGTATTGTATTTATATGAATGGCTCCCAACAAACCCAAAAATAACAAATGCCAAGATAATACCTGGTATACCAAATGAATACAATTTGGCATTCCGCTTTTCATTTATTTCAGAATTTGCTTCATTAGAACTAAAATTTAACATTCCTATATCAGATTCTTTACTATCCATTCTGAAAAATATCAAAATTTAATTTAATTTTAAACATATTTCACAGAACAAACCGAATTTAACCGAACTTACCTGTAATGTATTCTTCTGTCAACTTTACCTTAGGATTTGTAAACATTCTTTTGGTTTTTGAACATTCAATTAATTTTCCCAAATAAAAGAATGCCGTCTGATCGCTTACCCTTGCGGCCTGCTGCATATTGTGGGTAACAACCACCATGGTATAATGATTCTTAAAATTATACATCAGCTCTTCAATTTTAGCAGTTGAAATCGGGTCAAGTGCGCTGGTGGGCTCATCCATTAAAATAATTTCAGGTTTTACTGCTATGGTCCTTGCAATACATAATCTTTGCTGCTGACCTCCTGACAAGCTCAAGGCAGGCAATTTCAACCGGTCTTTTACTTCTTCCCATAGGCTGGCATACTTCAAATTCTTTTCCACCAATTCATCCAGAACAGAATTTTTTGATAATCCGTTTAATCTTAATCCAGAGATTACATTCTCATAAATTGACATCATCGGAAAAGGATTGGGTTTTTGAAATACCATTCCTACTTTTTTTCGAATATCCACTGAACTGTATTCAGAAATATTTTCATTTTGAATAAATATTTCGCCAAAAACTCTTGCCTTCGGTGTCATTTCGTGCATCAAATTAAGTGATCTGAGGAATGTCGACTTCCCGCAGCCGGAAGGTCCTATGATAGCAGTGATAGTATTTTTTTTCACTTTAAGACTAATTTTATCAATGGCAATCCTTTCATCAAAATATACCGAAAGATCTATTGTTCGGATTGCCGACTTTGAATCTTTTTCGGTCTCTTTGTCAAGCTCTTCAGTTTCTAATTTTACTGTATCTTCTCCAGTCATAAACAATTTTATGAAGTAAATTTATTTCGTGTGACGTATCTTACCATAAGGTTCACAATAAAAACCAAAAATATAAGCACAAAAGCTCCGGCCCAGGCCTGCCTATGCCAGCTATCATAGGGAGAAATTGCATAAATAAATATCTGAAGCGGTAATGCAGCGATAGGTTCATCTATATTTGTCTGCCAGAAAGTATTTCCGAATGCAGTGAAGAGTAATGGAGCTGTCTCGCCTGCTGCCCTAGCAATTGCTAAGAGAATGCCGGTAATGATCCCTGAAGATGCTGTAGTTAATACAATTCTTAATGTAGTTTTCCACCGGGAGACACCAAGAGCAAGTGATGCTTCTCTTAATGACTGTGGAACAAGCTTCATCATTTCTTCAGTGATCTTTGTGATCGTTGGTATCATCAATATTCCTAGTGCAAAGCCGCCGGCAAGCGCCGAAAACCGCTGCATCGGTATCACCACCACTCCGTAGGCAAATATACCTATCACAATGGAAGGAACACCGCTTAAGATATCAGTTGTAAATTTAATTATTGTTGCAATGAAACTCTTTGAATATTCGGAAATGTATATTCCCGAAAGAATTCCAACAGGAATTCCGATCAGAGCACCTATCCCGATTAGTATCAAACTTCCAACAATTGCATTTGCCATCCCTCCGCCTTCTTCTCCAACCGGCTTGGGAAGTTGGGTAAAAAAATCAAGATTTAGGGATGAAATTCCCGACTGTGTTGTATAAAAGAAAATATAAAGTAATGGAAGAATAGTAATAACTCCTGCAAGTACGCAAAGCGCTATCATCACTTTATTAACGATCTTTCTTCGCATCAGGTTTGAAGGATTTATTAAAATGTATGATTCTCTCATTATGCTTTTCTTGTAACACTATAAATAAGTAATCTTGCTAAGGAATTAATTATAAAGGTCACACCGAACAAAATCAAACCAACCTCTATCAATGAACTTATATGAATACGTCCTGATGCTTCAGCGAATTCATTAGCAATAACCGAAGCCATTGAGTATGCGGGTTCAAATAATGAAGCTTTGATCTGCGCTTTGTTTCCTATTACCATTGTGACCGCCATTGTTTCTCCGATTGCTCTTCCAAGTCCAAGTACTGCTCCACCTAGAATTCCACTTCTTGCATTAAGCAATGCCATTTTTATTGCTTCCCATTTAGTTGCGCCCAATGCATATGCAGCTTCTCGTTGTGAAACGGGGATAGCCTTCAATACATCACGAGTGATTGATGAAATTATGGGAGTAATCATTATTGCAAGAATGATAGATGCAGTCAGCAGACCTGTTCCATAGGCTGGTCCCTGGAAAAATGGAAGAAACCCCAGCGTCGATTGGAGGAACGGCTGAATTGTCGAACGAATGAATGGCGCCAGTACGAATATTCCCCAGAAGCCGTAAATTATACTAGGTATTGCTGCAAGTATTTCTATTAAGAAACTGATTGGAGTTCTTACTGATTTGTGAACTACTTCAGAGAGAAATACAGCGACACTAATAGTATTAGGAAGTGATATCAGAAAAGCCAGTAATGATGAAACAATTGTTCCATAAATAAAAGGAAGAGCTCCAAATTCTTCTTTGACAGGATTCCAGTCCGATGAAAAAATAAATCCCCAGCCAAATTTTTCACGGCTTTCAGCTGAATCAATGAACATCTCGACTGCAATAAATACTACTAAACCTACTAACATGAGTGCAAAGAGTAGCGTGAGATTTTCAAATAAAATATCTCCGAGTTTTTTTTTGCTCTTTATTTCTTTGCGGACGTCCAATATTTTTACTGCTTTTATGACGGATTTAAATACTTATCGGAATTGTTTATCAGAGGTTTAAATTTGTGTAATTTTTAAAATAATTTAGCAAAAATTATGTTGTGTGATAAATTAATTTAACACCCTTGCCTTTCTAAACTTACAACAATTACATTAATTTACTTAACTTAATTAAAAGTTATTTTATTAACTTTCTCCATCGCTTTGCTGATCACAGTCAAGGGCAGTGGGGCGTAACCAAGTTCGTTTACGAACTTCTCTCCATCACTCAAAGCCCACGCAAGAAATTCCTTTAAAATTTTTCCTTTCCATGGATCTTTTTGTTTTTCATAAATAAGAAGGTAAGTATAACTGGAAATCGGATAAGATCCTTTCCCTTTTGAATTTGCGATTGATTGCCTGAGATCATCCGGAAGCTCGTTAACACTTTGCTCTGCAGCTTTTGTCAATGATTCAAGTGTCGGCGCTATATATTCCCCTTCGGCATTCTTCACATTTGCATATTTCAAATTATTCTGAAGCGCATATATCAGTTCAACATAACCTATGGAATATTCAAGCTGTTTTACAAGTCCCGTGACTCCTTCATTGCCTTTACCGCCCTGACCTACTGGAAACCTAACATCTTTTGCAACGCCCACTTGACTTTTCCATTCAGGACTTACTTTTCCAAGGAAATCAGTCAATACAAAAGTAGTACCGCTTCCGTCAGTCCTGTAAGTAACAATTATATCTTTATCGGGAAGAGCGACGCTGGGGTTTTCCTTAGTGATTAACTGATCATTCCATTTTTTTACATTACCTAAAAAAATACCCGCAATTGCTTCAGGACTTAAATTAATATTTTTATCTATCCCAGGAATATTATAAGTCAGCACCACCGAACCAATAACGGTAGGAATATGCAAAATATTGTTATTATTTTTTGAATTTGCTTTCTGCATTTCTTCATCGCTCATAGGGCTGTCTGTTGCTCCAAAATCAACTGTACCTTCAGTGATTTGTTTTATACCACCACCGCTGCCGATGGATTGATAATTTATCTTTGCATCTTTATTTAATTTAGCATATTCATTGAACCATTTTGAGTAGATTGGATAAGGGAAAGTTGCGCCTGCTCCGTTAATCTGTCCACCCGGCTTGTCAATTGTCACATCTTTCTTCCCGCCGCAAGACATTAATACTATACAGAGCAATATTGTTATTATGGTTTTCATTTTATTTTTTTATATGTTCAAAAATACCTAAATAAAGTTATGATCTATGTTAAGAAATTGTAAAGTTGGCTGAAAATAGTTCAGTTTGTTAAGTGATGAGTTTATGAAGTGTGTAGAGTGAATAAATTATGAATAATCCAATTCATAAAATGTATCTTTTTTTTAAACTTTTAAAATTTATTTTTCTATTTTTATTTTTTAATCTTTACTTTCCTTTAGACGCATTTCCTTAAGCGCGTTTCCCCATGCAATGACCTGGTCAAGCATGGTATTTACTCTTTTCTCATTGGATGCATCGGGTTTGAATACGGTAAAATTCACAAAGTCTGTGTAAAGAGAAAAACTAACCTGTGCGCGAACGGTCGCGATCTGTAGCTCTGCCAAAATGAGTCTCAATATTTCAACCGCTCTGTATCCACTTGAGCTTCCGTAACTTACCAATCCGGCTGCTTTATTATTCCATTCTTTGTAAAGGAAATCAATGGCGTTCTTGAGGGCTGCGGAAGTCCCGTGATTATATTCAGGTGTTACAAAAACATAGGCATCGAACGATTCAATTTTCTTGGACCATTTTTTGGTATGTTCTTTTGAATACTTTCTCTGTGAGGCAGGAATAGGTTCATCTAGAAGAGGAAGATTAAAGTCCAGAATGTCAACCAGTTCAAACTCCGCGTCGCTTCTTTTTTTTGTAATTTCATAAACCCATTTTGCAACAGAATCTCCTACCCTACCCGGACGCGTACTTCCGATGATAATTCCTACTTTTAACATGATATTATTTATCTTAGAATTCTAATAGTTCATTTATCAAAAAATTTTGTGTCGGACGTAATATATAAATTTTTAAGTGGATTAACTGTAAATAATTTAATGGACAAATTATTGAAATCGGAGTGATCTTGCGCAGGTAAAGTGTAGTTAAATAGACTAAATATTAAATTTATTAAAATTGAAATTATAAGTGGTATATTCTTAACAGTCGGCGGGAAAAAGAAAAAAAGTTTAATATCGAATTTTCTCTGACACATATGTTCTGAAGCACGGATAATTTAACTAAGATTTAATGTAATCTAATAGACAATTACTTTTATCTAAAATACATAAACCGTTATCTAAATAATTTCCCTCCTCGTTCCCCATCTTCCAATTGGGAACGAGATTAGTCATTCTTGGAATATAAACTTCTGTCAATCAAAAGATGGGAATGAAATATCTAAAGAATGGATTTCCAGAAATTGTGAAACAGTATAATTAATTCGATATTGGAAATTGACAATTGGGACATTCATATTTAACATTTTTCATTAAAAATTTATTATTGGATTACGGTCTTCTCACTACCACCATATTAAACACATTATTAGCAACAATACTTAAATCCAATCCATCTACAAAATTATTTCCAGTTACATCTGACTTTACATATCCTGTTAAGTAAATGTGTGCCATGTTATCAACTAAGGTTAAATCACTTGCGTCAATTATTCCATCTTGATTTATATCACCTGAATAAATACAATATTTACCATTTTTTAATGTTAAATTATTTCCATAAGCTTGACTGGATGAGGTGGTAAAGGAATAGCTTAATGTGTCATTTCGAAAAATAACTTCATTGCTCCATGTTTCAATACTATTTCGGTGTTTAACTACTAATCGACAATCTCGATTATTTACAAAACTACTGAAAGAAAAAATTCCATTTCCCGTTGAGTCTAAAATCCCTTTTGTTGAATCGAAAATAGAATACGGAAAATCATCATCGCTTATATAAACTGTTACGGTATCAGGTATCATTAGATTTAAATTGTAATGTCCTTCGATTAATGCCGTAAGATTTAGCGTAAGAGGAATAATAGGTATTTCATGTTTGAAAACCCTATAGGAATAAAGATCTGGAGGTAGACTCATTTCTAAAGTTGTTTGTCCGGATGGGGTTACTTCTGTTAATGTTGTACTAGTTCCACCCCAACCAATTAATGTATTTCCATTCGGAAGTCTTTGCACTGACCCCATTGAAGGTGAAAATATATCAGGGGTATGTCTATACTGCCAAACCAAAGTCGCAACTTTAGTTACTTCGTTTAATTGATATTCTACAGCTCTGGAAAATAAATTAGGAGGGAGACGGAAATTGCCATTATCATACAGTGTAATATTTCCATTTGGTAATCTTCTTATATC
>Ga0180121_10000821_pt1 | contig 13112 bp, 12 predicted proteins | sample AntDrymUQ5402106_2_FD_129676 | JGI IMG/M metagenome (GOLD analysis project Ga0180121, IMG submission 129676) | Polar desert sand microbial communities from Dry Valleys, Antarctica - metaG UQ540 (21.06) (version 2) (version 2) | ecosystem: Environmental > Terrestrial > Soil > Desert | place...
CAGGCGCAGAGCGGTCCCTCCTCGCCCTCGCCATCCTCGCTGCGGGCGGGGTGCTGCTGCTGTACTTCGCGGTCGTCCGCACCTACTGGGGGCAGCGACTCGACGAGCATGCGTTCACCGGCCGGGCGGTCATCGAGGGTCGCCCGAGCGCGGGCGCCGATGACCTGCTCTCGCTGATCAGCTCGGGAACGCTGGTCCTCGCCGTGATCGCGCTCGCCCTGCTCGCGCTCGTGCAGCGGCGCCCGGCGATGGCGCTGCTCGCCCTCACGGTCGTCGCCGGCTCTCTGCTCGTGACCGAGGTGCTGAAGCTCGAGCTACTGACCCGCCCCGCCTACGTGCCGAGCGCGGTCCTCGACAACTCGTTCCCGTCCGGGCACACGACGATCGGGATCGCCGTCGGCCTGGCGATTCTCCTCGTCGCCCCGCCGCGGCTGCGGATTCCAGCCGCCATCGGCGCGGTTGCGCTGGCGGCGGCCGTGGGGATCGCGACGGTGGCCGCCGGCTGGCACCGTCCCAGTGACGCCGTCGCCGCCTACCTGGTCGCTCTCTCGGTGGCCGCGATTGCCACCGCGGTCATGCTGCGGTTCCTCCCCGCCGGGGCGCCCGCGGCGACGGAGGTGGGAGAGCGGACGTCAGTGCGCTCGCTCGCTCGCCTGCGGCCTGGTCCCGATGAGCTCGTCCTGGGCGGGATGCTGGTTGCCGGGGGAGGCCTCTTCCTCCTCGCCCTGCTCCGCGTCGAGGGCGTCCCGTGGACCAGCGCCGGCGTCGGCTTCCTGCTCTCGGCGGGCGCGATCGCCGCCTCGGCCGCCGGAGTGGTCGCAGCGATGTTCTTCGGGCTGGGCCGCATCGTGCCGGCGGCGCCCGGCGAGCGGACCTGGACCGAGACCTAGCGGGCGGCGACCTGGACGACCGGCAGCTCGGTGCCGCTGATCGCCGCCGGTTCCGGTGTCGGCGTGCTCATCGCGACCGACTCCATCAGCGGCAGCTCGACGGGAGCCTGGGCGATGATCCCGCGCGCGGCCTGCCGAATCGCGACCGCGGCGGGCGCGGTGGGCTCCGCGACCACGAGCGGGGTGCCCAGGTCGGCGTGCGTCCGCAGCGCCTCCTCGAGCGGGACCTTGCCGAGCAGCGGCACGTCGAGCTCGTCGGCCAGAGCTTGGCCCCCGCCCTCGCCGAAGATCGTGAAGCGCTGCCCGTCCGGGGTCGTGAAGCCGGACATGTTCTCGATCACGCCCATCACCTCGAGGTCGACCTTCGCGGCCATCTCGGCGGCCCGCGCGGCGACGGTCTGCGCCGCGGGCTGCGGCGTGGTCACGACCAGGATTCGCGCCTGGGGAAGGAGCTGGGCGAGGGTCATCGAGACATCGCCCGTGCCAGGCGGCAGGTCGAGCAGCAGGTAGTCGAGCTCGCCCCACTCGACATCCTCGAGGAACTGCTGGATCGCCTTGTGGAGCATCGGCCCGCGCCAGACGACGGCCGCGTTCTCCTCGACGAAGAAGCCGATGGACATCACCTTGACGCCGCCGGCGGCCTCGACCGGGATGATCTTGCGTGATCCGTTGACGTCGGGGCGCCGGTTGACGCCCAGCATGCGAGGGATCGAGTAGCCATAGACGTCGGCATCGAGTGCGCCCGTCGGCCTGCCCTCGGCGGCGAGTGCCGCGGCGAGGTTGGCGGTCATCGTGGACTTGCCGACGCCACCCTTGCCGGAGGCGACGCAGATCACGTTCTTGACCTGGGCGAGCGCGCCCTCCGGCAGCCCGCCGGGTCGTCCCAGCTTCTGCTGGAGGCCCGCCTTCTCGGAGTCGGAAAGGACGTCGAAGCCGACGCCCACCGTCGTCACGCCTGCGACCGGTCCTACGTTGTCGACGACGGCCTGCTCGAACTGGTTGCGGATCGGGCACCCCGGCGTCGTCAGCGAGACGACGACGTCCACCCGTCCGTCGTCGTGGATGTCGATCGAGCGGACCATGCCGAGCTCGACGATCGATTGCCGCAGCTCGGGGTCGATCACGGCACGAAGAGCTTCGGTCACTTGAGATTCGGTGGGGAGGGCCATCACGTGGATTGTCTCAAACGGGCGACCTCCGCAGAGATTGGCGAGGCTGGGAGCGTCCTGATCAAGGAAGAGTGGGCCGAAGCGGCCATAGCGGGCCGTGAGGACCGCGATGACGCAGAGCAGGGCGTTCCCAGTCCGCCAAAAAGATCCACCGGGCCCGAGGGCCCGGTGGATCGGGGAGGAGAGGTGGCAGTCCGGCTATGCCCGAGGGCACTTCCGACTGCCGTCGTCTACCCGCGAATATGGGCGGGCAGATTCCTCCGGGCCGCTCTCTCCGTGGACTCCGCTCAGATCGACCGAGCTGGGGTCTCGCGACTCGGGCTAAGTGGTCCTAGACCAGCGACTGAACGCGCTCACTGACGCCCTTGACCCGGGTGCGGGTCCGCTTGGCCTGCTGCACGGCCTTGCGACGGGCGGTGCCACCCCGACGCTCGACCCTGTTCAGCTCACGACGGAGCTGGTTGCGAACGCGGCGAACCTCGACCTCGCGCTTGTGCTGGGTACTGAAGCGATCGTTCAGGTCGGTGACCCGATCGACTGCGGTCAGCGCGGCGCCGACGGGAACGTCGACGGCGGTGCCGGCGGCCTGCAGGACGTACTCGCCTACGGCGTTGACGCCACCCTTGGCCTGACCGGCGGTCCTGCCGGCCTCGGTCGCGGTCCGCGAGGTCGTCGTCTTCGCGGTCGATGCGGTGCGCCTCGCCGAAGACGTGGCGGAGGTCCTCGCCGTGCTGGCGCTCTTCGTGGCCTGGTTCTTCGCCGTGCTGGCGGTCTTCGTGGCCTGGTTCTTGGTCTTCGTGGCCTGGCCCTTGGCGGTCGTCTTCGCCTGCTTGCGAGCGACGCTCTTGGTGCTTCCGGTGTTGTTGGTAGCCATGTGGATTCTCAACCCTTCAGATCGGTGAGTAAGTCGTGCTTTCCTTTAACTTCCTTATTTCTAAGGATGTTCAGTATAGCACCGAACAGCTGTTCTTACACAGCGGCCCGAACCCGGTTACAGAGCCAAGTGTGAGGCGCGTCACAGGACATCCATAGGCCGCTTCGGAATGGGGTTTCGAGGGTCAGACGGGCGCCGCGGCCGGCCGGATGCGCCTGATCCACCCGCCCGGATCATGCAGCTCATCCAGTGACGGCAACGAGGCGGCGTCGGCCCACGCCAGGTTGAGCCCGTCGATCCCGCCACGTTCGACCACCCCGTCGGCAAACCGCTTGCCGTCGCGGTATTGGCGCAGCTTCAGCTCGAAGCCGAGCAGCCACGAGAGCATGCGGACGAGTGGGCTGCGCGTCTGCCGGCGGCGCTCGAGTCCGGCGCGGAGCTGCGGGACTACGTCGCCGATCTCGCCCGCCGCCGCGTCCATGACGTGCTCGGCGTAGCCCTCGATGGCCGCCATCGCCGCCTGGACCTCCGCGATCGTCGCCCGCGAGGCCTCGGTTGCGAGCAGGGTTAGGGGATCGCTCTCCCTCAGCGCCGCCAGGGCTCGCCGCGGATCCGACGTCGCCACCCCCCGAGCGCGGGCCAGGATCTCCTGCGGCGACGAGTGCAGCGAAGCGCCGGCCAGCAGCTCCTCGGTCAGAGCGCCGAGGTGTGTCCTGAGCCAGGGCGCAGCGGCGAAGTGGGCGGCGTGGGTCCCCTCGTGGAGCGCGACCCACTCGAGGACCTCGCCGCGGCCGCCGCCGAGCTTGCCGGCCGCCTCCTCGATGCTCTCGCCGACGAAGACCAGCCGCGGCCGCCGCTCGACGCCCGCCATCGAGAAGTCGTACTGGCCGAGAACCCGCTTGGACGCGACCCCGAGCAGGAGGCCGATCTCGGCTGCGAGCATCCGCCCGATCACGGCGGCCATGGCGTCGCGCCCTGCCCCCGGGAGGTTGCCGACGAGGCGCGCCTCCACCGGGCCCACCAACTCGCGCATCGAAACGAGGTTGAGCGCGGTCCATTCGCGGCGGCTCACCCACTCAGCGGCCGGGATCGGCTCCTCGACCCGCAGCCGGGTATATGCGAGCACGGCCCGCTCGGCACGACCCCCGATCGCTCCCAGGTCCAATCCTGGCATCACCGCCGGGCCGCCCCCGGCCGCCTTCTCGGCGACCCGGCCCGCCAGGTCCCAATCGACGAAGCCGCTCATCCTCCGCTTGCGACCCGCCCGGCCGCCGCGTCCTGGGCCGTGCGGACGGTGCGCAGGTGGTCGGGATCCAGCGCCGCGGCGCAGGTGTAGCGGGCCTCGAGATCGAGCATCGCGTCCGCGAGCTCGAGGCCGGCGAACTCCACCGATCCTCCCGCCTCGCGGACGATGAGCTGCGCCGCGGCGGCATCGACCGAGCGGCAGGCGCGGGCGGAGAGCATCGCGTCGAAACGGCCGGTGGCGACGTAGGCGAGGGAGATCGCAATCGAACCGACTGCGCGAAGCCGGTAGACCTTTCCCTGCAGCGCCTCGACTGCGCCGAGGATCCAGCTCGGCTCCGCCGATTCCAGGCCGACGACCTCGAGGCCGCCCTCGGAGCCGCCGCCGAGGACCGGATGGCCGCCGAGCGTGGCGCCGGCCCCGCGCGTGGCGGCGAACTCCTCGCGCGCGCCGAAGTCGTGGACGAAGCCGAAGTCGACGTCGGCCATGCTGTCGCCGCTCGCGACCGCGATCGAGAGCGAGTGGGATGGCAACGTGCGGCGGACGTTCATGGAGCCATCGATCGGATCGACGACCACCCGCGGCGCATCACGCTCCTCGCCGCCGAGGTGCACCTCTCCGCGCTCCTCGCTGATCACGATCAAGGGCAGCCCGGCGGCGGCGGGTCCCAGCTCGAGCTCTTCGAAGACGATGTCCTCACAGCGGCGATCGAGCTCGAGCGTCATGTCGCCGCCCTCGCCGCGACCCTCGTAGACGCTGCGCTCGGCGATGCTCGGAGCCGAGGCGAAGAGGTCCGCCTGGCGGGCGGCGATCCGGCGGCAGATGTCGAGCCAATCGACCTCGGGCTTCATCGGTCAATGGTAGGCGCTCGGAGGCCGCCAAACGCCCGGCTGAACCTGTGGCCGGGAGACTAAGGTTGTCGCGATGGCGAGCTCGGACCGCGGGGACGGCTTCACGCAGGCCCTCGCCCCGCGCGAGGGCCCGGCGCTCGTGCTCGGCGCCGCGGGTTCAGGACGGACGGAGCTGCTCGTCCGCCGGTTTCTCGGGCTGGTCGAGGGTGCGGTCGCGATCGAGCGAATCGCAGTTCTCACCCAGAGCGCCGCCAATCGGTCGGAGCTCAGCGCGCGCGTCTCGGGCCGGCTGACCGGCTCCTTCGAGGAGCTCTGGATCGAGACCTGGCCCGGGTTCGCCGAGCGCCTGCTTCGCGACTACGCGCTCGAGGCCGGGCTGGACCCGTTCTTCGAGCTGGCAACCCCCGCCGACCGTCTCGCCCTGCTGCTCGACCACCTCGACGAGCTGCCGTTGCGCCGGCACGAGATCCGCGGCAACCCGGCGGGTCTGCTCGCCCGCCTGCTCGAGCGGATCGACGCCCTCAAGGCGGAGGGAATCGGAGCGGCCGAGCTTCGCGATCGCGCCCGGGCGGCTGAGCGCGGGGCCGCCGGCCGAGCCGAGCGCGAGGTGGCGCTGCGGGAGATCGAGTTCAGCGAGCTCTTCGATCGGCATGACTCGATCATGGTCGACCTCGGGATGCTCGACGAGAACGAGCTCATCCTCGAGCTGGGCCGTGTCCTCACCCGCCACCCCGATCTCTCCGCGACCCTCGGCGGCCGTTACGAGTGGCTGCTCGTCGACGAGCTCGAGGACGCCGGCCGGCCCAGGGTGGCCACGCTGCCGCTGCTCGCGCCCCATGGCAACGTCCTCGCCTGCTGCGACCCGGGCCAGGGGTTGAAGGCTCACCGCGTGCTCGGTGAGGCCGCCGCGCTCGGCTTCCGCAGCGAGTTTCCCGAGACGACGGTGCTCGAGCTGGGCGTGAGCCGGCGCTCGGTCGGAGCGCTGGCCACGGCCGTCGGTGCGGCAACGGCGCTGGTCCCGTCCTCCTACCCGAGCGCCGCCGCCGAGTCGCCGCGGCCCGACGCCAAGACCGACGCCGAGCCTGGCGAGGTCCGCTTCTGGCGCTGCGCGAACGAGCGCGCTCAGGCACAGGCGGCCGCGCGCGAGATCGAGCAGCTGCTCGGCTCCGGCTCCTGCGCGCCGGCCGACGTCTGCGTACTGGTGGGCTCGAGCAGCCGCGAGAGCCGGCTGGTCGCCGCGGCGCTGGAGGAGCGCAGCGTGCCATTTCGCAGCGCCGGCTCTGCCGCCTTCTTCGGCCGCCCCGAGGTCCGCGACACGATCGCCTGGCTGCGCGCCATCGCCGATCCCACCGACTCCGCCGCGGTGGTTCGCGCCCTCACCCGCCCGCCGATCGAGCTGCCTTCGGTCGACCTCGCGCGGTGCACGACGATCGCGCGCCGCCGCAAGCTCGACATGGTCTCGGCGCTCGAGGCCGCGCTCGAGAGCCCGCAGCTCCCGCCGCCGTCGCGGGACCGCCTGCGCTCGTTCCTGAAGCTGTACCGAGCCGCGGCCGCAGCCTTCGACGGCCTCCGCGCCGACGTCTTCGTGCGCCGGCTGATCGAGCGCATCGGCTTCCGCCGCCATGGGCTCTTTGCCGCCAGTCCGGAGACGGCCGAGCGTCTCGTGAACCTGTCGCGGCTCGCCGAGCTCGCAGCCGGGTGGGCGCGGCGGCGGCCGGACGGCTCCACCCGCGACTTCGTCCGTTACCTGGCCGCGGTGGGCGAGGCGGGTGAGCGCTTCAGCCGTCCCGCTGAGCCACCGCCCGGCGATGCGGTCCTCCTCGCCGAGCCCGACCAGGTCAAGGGAATGGAGTTCGAACGCGTCTACCTCCTCGGCCTCGGCCGCGGCGCGCTGCGATGGGGGGCCGAGCGAGCCGCCTGGATCCCCGACGGGATGGTGCCCGGGGACCTGCCTCCGGCCGGGGATGTCGCAGACGCGCTGCGCGCACGCCGCGCGTACGTGGCACTGAGCCGCGCCGCCTCCGGCCTCGTCCTCTCCTACGCGGAGCAGGCCCGCGGCGTGGCGGTGGATCCCTCGCCGGTCTACGCGAGCGCGCGAGCGGCGCTCGACGCCCGCGAGGAGGAGCACGCCGAGGAGCTCTTCGGTCCCGCCGAGGGCCTCCACTCGACGTACCGGATGCTGCGCGACGAGGTCCTCGAGTCGTCCTGGCGCGCCGGCGCCGCGCTCAGCGAGATGCGCTTGGACACCGCCGACGACGTCAACCGGTCCGTCGCCCGCTTCCTCGAGCTGCTCAAGCTGGCGGCGCTGATCCAACGCCCCGGGGGCGAGTCCGAGCGCGACTCGCTCGCGGCCCTCAACGAGCTGCTCGGCCGCATCGCGACGCCCGAGCAGCTCGCCGAGCTCGAGCGCTCCACGCTCGACGACTACGTGCTCGGCGAGGGCCGCGATCGCACCCGCCGCTCCGAGCAGCTCGCCAGTCGCGCAGAGCCCGGCCTCGAGCAGTTCATCCCGCGCCGGGCCGGAGGGCTTGGCCTGTCTGCCTCCGACGTCGACCTGTACATGACGTGTCCGCTCAAGTACAAGTTCGCGCGCGTCTTCGCGATCCCGCAGGAGCCGACGATCAACCAGCGCTTCGGGATCCTCATCCACAACGTGCTCGAGCGCTTCCACGCGGAGGAGCTCCGCGGGTTCGGCGACGACGACTCAGGCGGTGCAGGTGACGGCGGGATCGACCGTTTGCTCGCGCTGTTCGAGGCCGGGTGGAGGCGGACCGGATTCGGCTTCACCGACGACGAGCTTCAGTACCGCGATCGCGCCGTTGCCGCGCTCGCGCGTTACCACGAGCGCCACGCGACGGGAGCCGGTCGGCCGGTCTGGCTCGAGCGGCGCTTCTCGTTCAAGATCGGTGACTACACGGTCGGCGGTCGCGTCGACCGTGTCGATCGCCATCCCGACGGCGGCTACGAGCTGATCGACTACAAGACCGGCGCCCCCAAGAGCGCCGCCGACCTCGCCGATGACCTGCAGATCGCGCTCTACCGGATCGCCGCGCGCGACGCCTGGGACATCGAGGCCGCCGACGGCGCCTACTGGTACGTGCTCGACGACGAGAAGGTCCCCGCCGGCGGCGAGCCCGACGCGATGGAGCGGGTCGAGCGTACGGTCGCCGAAGTCGCGGAGGGGATCATCGGCCAGGACTTCGAGCCGAAGCCCGACTTCGCCGTCTGCTCCTGGTGCGACTACCGACTCATCTGCCCGGCCAGCGAAGCCTGACCTGACGGCCTGGGAGCACGTTGGCCGGCGTCATCGTCCGGCTCGCGGCCAGGTGGCCGCGTCGCCGAACTCTTCCTTGGCCAGCGCACTCCCAGCCTCGTCAGGAAGGCCCTACTCTCGCCGCTGCTCCCTAAGGAACCTTTGGAAGTCGCGGGCGATCGCGTCGCCTGAGGGGACGTCCTCCTGGGTGAAGCCGGCGACCTCGTCCTGCTGCTCCTCGAGGCGCTCGACCATCTCCTTGATCTCCGGGTTGGCCTCGACCGCCTGGCTTACCTGCTGCTCGAAGCTTGCGGCCGCCTCCTCGAGCGCGGAGGCCTCGACCGCGATCCCGACGATGCCCTCCATCCGGCGTAGCAGCGCGAGGCCCGCCTTCGGGTTGGGGACGGCGGCGGCGTAATGGGGGACCGCCGCCCAGAGGCTCGCGGCGCTCATGCCACGATCTCGGCAGGCGCCGTGGAAGACGCCGAGGACTCCGGTCGGCCCCTCGTAGACGACGTCCTCGAAGCCGAGCTGCTCGATCATCTCGTCGTCGGTCGCGAGCCCCGTGATCGGCACCGGGCGGGTGTGGGCGACGTCGGCGATCAGCGAGCCGAAGGTGACGACCTGCTCCACGCCGCAGCGCTCGGCGATGTCGAGCACGGCCGTGCAGAAGGTGCGCCAGCGGGTGCTCGGCTCGGTCCCGCTGATGATCACGAGATCACGCTCGGCGCCGTCGGCACGGGCCGCGACGACGAGATTGTCGGGCCACTCGACCCCGCGCATGTGCCCCTCGGTGATGTCGATCGTCGGCCGGTTCGCCTGGAAGTCGAAGAACTCCTCCGGGTCGATTCGCGCGACCAGCTCGGTCTCCAGCGAGGCGGCAATCGCGCCAAGCGCGGAGCTGGCGGCGTTCGCGGCATCGTTCCATCCGGAGAAGGAGGCGACGAGCACAGGCGAGCGCAGAGGTGGCTGGACGGGCGGTTCGCGCTCCCAGACTATTGGGTCCATCCAACCTCAGGCTACCGACGCTGAGCGCTCGGGCGCCGGTGGCCCGTCCGGGTGGGGCTGGATGATCGAGGGGTGGAAGCCGCAACCGCCCCAAGCTCCGAGCGGGCGCCCCTCGAGGGCGTCGCTGCCCTCCAGCCCGGCCGGCCGCTGAGCGGTCGCTTCGCCGTGGTTCGCAAGGACCGCCAGCAGTCGAGAGCGGGAACCCCCTACCTCGCGCTCGAGCTGCGCGACCGGACGGGCTCGATCCCCGCTCGCATCTTCCGTGACGCCGACCAGCTCGGTGCCCGCTTCGAGCGCGGCGACGCGATCGAGGCCCGCGGCAAGGTCGAGCGCTACCGCGGCCGGCTCTCGGCGGAGCTGACCGCGGTCCACCGGATCGAGCCCGGCGCTTTCGATCCGGCGGAGTTCCTGCCGTCCGCCTATCGCTCCGTCCCCGAGCTCGAGGGCTTCCTCGAGCACCTCGTCGGCGAGATCTATGAGTCGCGCCTGCGCGGAGTGGTGGAGGCCGTCTTCGGCGGCGAGCCCGTCGCGACCGAGTTGCGTCGCGCGCCGTGCACCCGCGGCGGGCATCACGCCTACCTGGGCGGCCTGCTCGAGCACACGGTTGCGGTCGGCACGCTCGTCGGCGAGCTCTGCCAGCTCCACCCGAGGCTCAACTCGGACCTGCTGATGGCAGCGGCGCTGCTGCACGACGTCGGCAAGACGCGCGAGTTCACCTACGGCGCCGAGTTCGCGATCAGCGCGGAGGGCTCGATGCTCGGCCACCTCGCGATCGGCGCCGAGATCATCGCCGGACCGGCGCGGCGGCTGCTTCCCAACGAGCAGCGCCTTGCGCTCTTGCACTGCGTGCTCTCTCACCACGGCCCGGAGGCGGCGGGAAGGGTCCGCGGGGCGGGCAGCGGGTTCTCCTCGGCGGAGGCGCTGGCGCTGGCGCGGCTGAACTCGCTCGAGGCGGGCGTGAAGGGTGTCTTGGAGCACGGCCCCGGTCGCTGAGCTGCGACTGATCGAACCTGCTTGGGAGGCCTAGTACTCCGGCCTCCGCCTCGTCTGCTTGCGCTGGCTCTGCCGCCGCTTCGATTCCAGCCGCCGCTCCCTCGCTCCGCGGCCAGGGTGCGTCGCCCGGCGCTTCTTGCGCGGCTTGAGCGCATCGGCCAGTCGCTCGCGCAGCCGCTCGAGGGCGAGCGCCCGGTTGCGGGCCTGGCCACGCGAGTCCTGCGAGACGGCCGTGACCCGGGGTCCAAGCCGCGCCGCGATCCGGTCCTTCTGAGACTCGCTGAGCGTCGCCGAGGAGCGCACGTCGAAGACCGCCTCGATCCGCGACGCGGTCGTGTTGGCGTGCTGACCGCCAGGGCCGCCGGACCGGCTCGCCCGTAGCTCGACCTCGTCGAGCGGAACCACGGTGCCGCCGCCGAGGTCGAGGCCGTCGCTCACGAGCCCGCGTCGGCGGCAGGCGGAACCGGGTCGAGCGCGCGTCGACCGAGCTGCAGCGCGACGAACAGCGCGAACGCCGCGAAGCCGAGCTCGAGTGCCCGCTGCGGCAGGACGTTCGCGATCGCCACACCCGCGACGACCCCGGGCAGCGCGAGCAGGCCCATGGTCACGCCGTCTGCCATCCGCACGTTGCCGAGCCGGCGCTGACGCCAGGTGCCGACGATCGCGACCGGGACGATCACGAGCAGCGACGTGGCCTCCGCCTCGAGCTGGGTCGAGCCGAGGAAGATCGCGAGCGCCGGCACGAAGAGGATGCCGCCGCCAACCCCGAGGAGGCCACCGAGCGCGCCGCCGGCGAGGGCGAAGGCGATTGCGAGGGCGACGTCCATCTAGGGAACGATCAGCTCGACCGAGATCGCGACGAGCATGAGCGCGAACAGCGCCGAGACGGCGCGCTCGGGAAGCCGCTGCTGCAGCGCGACTCCCAGGCCAACCCCGATCACCGCGGGCACGGCGAGCAGCGCCGCGTCGCCCACGTCGACGTTGCCGTAGAAGGCCTGCACCACCGTCGCCAGCGTTGCGATCGCGACGATCGCGCAGAGGGACGTGCCCGTAGCCTCCCGCTCGCCGTAGCCGAGCCAGACCAGCAGCAGCGGCACCATGATCGTCCCGCCACCGACCCCGAAGAGGCCGCTGAAGGCTCCGGCGAGGACCCCGATCACGGCGAGCCGGATCGTGCGATTCGCGGGCACGGCGCGATACTAGGGCCTTGCGGAGAGAGACCCAGAACCCCGGAAATGCCACCGGCATCGACGCCGCTCTCGCGCCGCTGCTCGCCGATCCGGACCGGGCGGCGATCCTGCTCGATCTGGACGGGACGCTCGCCCCGATCGTCTCCCGGCCGGGGGATGCGTCGATCGCGACCACCGCACGCGCCTCGCTCGTGACCGTCGCCGAGCGCTACGCGCTGACCGCCGTCGTCACCGGCCGTCGGGCTGTCGTGGCGCGTTCGATCGTCGGCCTCGACGGGATCGCCTACGCCGGCAACCACGGCTTCGAGGTTCTCGCTCCCGGAGCCAGGCGGGCGGTGCCCGTCGGCGCGCTCCGCGGCCACGGCGAAGAGGCGCCGCGCTTCGGCCGCGATCTCGACGGCGCCGAGCTCGAGGCGGCCGGCATCCAGATCGAGGACAAGGGGCCGATCGTCGCCCTCCACTGGCGGCAGGCCGAGGATGAAGCCGCCGCCGAGGAGCTGATCGAGCGGATCGGCGCGGCGGCGGAGGCGCAAGGCCTGTTCACGCACGCCGGCCGCAAGGTGCTGGAGCTGCGTCCGCCCGTCGCGATCGACAAGGGCTTCGCGGTGGCCGGCCTGCTGAGTGGCACCGCCGTGCGCAACGCGCTCTACGCGGGCGACGACCGAACCGACCTCGACGCATTCCGGGAGCTCGAACGGCGGCGCGACGCGGGCGAGCTCGACGCGATCATCCGGGTCGGCGTGCGCTCGGAGGAGGGGCCCGCGGAGATCGCCGAGCGCTCCGACCTGGTCGTGGCCGGACCCTCCGGCATGGGGCCGCTGCTCGCGGCACTCGCGCGCTGATGCAGTACAAGGACCTGCTGAGGGGAGCCGTGTTGCTGACCGCGAGCGCTGCAACTGCGCTCGCGGCGACCTCCGCGATCGCGATCAACTCGGCCGGCGACGACATCCTCGCCGCGCTCGCCCTCGGCTGGTGGGTGATCGCGATCGGCGTCGGTATCTGGCTCGGCCGCCCCGCGCGCGCGGTCGAGGTCCTACGGGGCCCGCTCGCCGCGGCGCGGACCGCGACCTCGTTGCCGTCGGAGTCGCCGGGACGGATCGCCTTCGGCCGGTTCTGGCCCATCGCGCTGTTCGTGATCGTGACCGGAGCCCTTGGGCCGTTCATCCCGCAGGTGCCGGCGATCGCGACCGGCTTCGCCCTGGCGGTCGCCGGCGCCTGGCGCAGCCGCGAGGCGGCGGTGACCGCGATCGAGGACCGCGACGGGGTGACCTTCTACGTCGAGAACGGCTCGGCGTTCGAGCCGATCAAGCTGATCCGGACGCCGGGGCTGCGAACGGAGCGACCGGCTTAGGTCGAGCTGTCCGCCGTCTCCGGGAGGCCGTGCTTGGCGACCGCGCGGACGTAGTTCATCCGCAGCATCGCGATCGCGTCGCGGACGTCGTCGGTGCTCTCGAGCCGGCGCGCCGCGTATCCCGGCTTGCCGGGGAAGACGGGGTGGTAGTCGATCCGCCCCTGATCGTGGAGCTCGTGCCAGACCGCCTTCGGAAAGCCGAGGTGGAGGGCGTGGTCGCCGTGGAGGTGGCCGATCTCCCGGCGCCCGAGCTTCAGCGACAGCTCCCCGCGGCTGCCGATGGCGGACTC
>Ga0180121_10000822_pt1 | contig 13111 bp, 8 predicted proteins | sample AntDrymUQ5402106_2_FD_129676 | JGI IMG/M metagenome (GOLD analysis project Ga0180121, IMG submission 129676) | Polar desert sand microbial communities from Dry Valleys, Antarctica - metaG UQ540 (21.06) (version 2) (version 2) | ecosystem: Environmental > Terrestrial > Soil > Desert | place...
CGTCGTCTCGCCTCTCCCACCGGCGGGCCCGAGTCGGGCCCGAAGCGCCCGCACACGGTCTCCTTGCAAAGCCGCCAGCGACCTCAATAGTGTCGAGCGGTGACCGCGCCGCTGCTCGAGGCCAAGGGAATCGTCAAGCGCTTCGGTACGGTCGAGGCGCTGCGCGGCGCCGACTTCACGGTGCTGCCAGGCGAGGTTGTCGCCCTGATCGGCGACAACGGCGCCGGCAAGAGCACGCTCATCAAGTGCATGTCCGGCGCCGAGAGTCCGGGCAGCGGCGAGATCCTTCTGGACGGGCAACCCGTCCACTTCCGCTCCCCGCAGGACGCCAGGACGTATGGCATCGAGACCGTCTATCAGACCCTCGCGGTGGCTCCGGCGCTGGACATCGCCAGCAACCTCTACCTCGGTCGTGAGATCCGTCGACCGGGGATCCTGGGCTCGGTGTTCCGGATGCTCGACGGCAACGGGATGAACAAGCTGGCCAAGGCACAGATGACCTCGCTGGGCATCGGCACCCTGCAGAACATGAGCCAGGCCGTGGAGACCCTCTCCGGCGGTCAGCGTCAGGCCGTGGCCGTGGCACGCGCGGCCGCGTTCAGCAGCAAAGTCATCATCCTCGACGAGCCGACCGCCGCTCTCGGCGTGCGGGAGTCCGGACAGGTGCTCAAGCTCATCGAGAGCATCCGTGAACGCGGCCTGCCGGTCATCCTCATCTCCCACAACATGCCGCAGGTGTTCGAGGTGGCCGACCGGATCCACATCCAGCGGCTGGGCAAGCGCGCCGCCGTCGTGTCTCGGAAGGCGATCAGCATGTCCGACGCGGTCGCCGTGATGACCGGTGCGATGAAGATCGACGCGGACGGCAAGGTCACGGCCACCGCGTCAGAACGTACCGCCGACTAGCTGGCGAGCTCGGACTCAGCGACAACCCGAAGCGCCTGCGCGGCGATCGTGAGTGCCGGGTTCATGGCGGCGGACGACGGGAAGAAGCTGCCGTCGACGACCCATAGGTTCGTCACGTCGTTGGTGCGGCACCACGGGTCCAGGACGCTCGTGGCCGGGTCGGTCCCGGCGACGACCGTCCCGCACTGGTGGCTGTTCATCGCGATGTCGAACCACTGGGTGAACACGGCGTCGTAGCCCGCGTCGCGGAGCAAGGCCTTGGCCCGCTTGTGCAGGGCGCGGTGCGTGGATCGGCCGACCGCGGTGCGCGCGATCGTGATCCGCCCCTGGCTGTCGACGAGAACCCGGTTGTCCTGGCTCGGCAGATCCTCGGACATCACCAGCCACTCGACGCTGCGGCGCGCAACCTGCCGGAGCAGTGGGAGCGGCACCTTCGTGGCCCAGCTCTTCATCATCACGGCGTCGACCTTGCCGATGAGCTGCATGGTGCCCAGGGGGAAGCCGTCACCACCGTCTGCGTACCAGTCGTTGACCGACAGGGTTTTCTGGAACGTGACCTCGTTGGGCCGGTCCAGGTCGATCGCGGCGATGTGTGCGTTGTTGTGCATCATGAACCGGCGCCCCACCTGGCCGGAGAAGTTCGCGAGCCCGTCAGGGTGGTCATGGGATCTCGAGGCGAGCAGCAGGGCTGCCGAGTTGACCGAGCCGGCGGCGAGCACGAAGCGCCCGCCGTGCACGGTGCCTACACCTTCGGCGCTCTCGACCACCAGATGGTCGAAGCGCTTCCCGGTCGAGTCGGTGACGATCCGGCGCACAACCATGCCGGTCGCGAGCCGCACCCGTCCGGTGGCTAGCGCGGGGTCCATGGCACACGTCTCGGCATCGCTCTTGGCGCCGATGCGGCAGGGGAAGCCGTCGCAGGTCCGGCATCGGATGCAGGTGCCGTCCTCTCCCCGGTCGAGACCCATCGCGTTGGCGCTGGGGCTGACGCCGAGGGAACGCAGCCGTCGCCCGAGCTCCTCGACGTAGGGCTCATGCGGGAGCGCCGGATGCGGGAACGGTGCGCTGCGCCACGGCTCGGTCGGGTCCTCACCCGTGGTCCCGTGCACCCGGTAGATCCGCTCGGCCTCCGCGTAGTAGGGCTCGAGGTCGGCATAGCCGAACGGCCAGGCAGGGGAGGTCCCCTCGTGGTGCTCGACGGCGTCGAAGTCCTGGACCCGGAACCGCGGGAGGCTGGCGCCGTAGACCTTCGTGCTGCCGCCGACGACGTAGTGCACGCCCGGGGCGAACGGGCGGCCCCTCCCGTCGTACCAGGTCTCGGGTGGCTTGTAACGACACTCGACGAACACCGCGTGCGGGGACCAGTTCTCCGGCTCACGCGGCAGTCGCTCTCCGCGTTCGAGCACGAGGACGTCGACCCCGCGGCGGGCGAGTGCGAGGGCGGTGGTGGCGCCGCCCATGCCGGAGCCGATGACCACCACGTCGGCCCGCAGGTCCTCCACGACATCAGCCAACCACGGCACCGCGCGAGCCCGGGAGGGTGCTTGACTGCACCCATGATGCAACCCCTTCGATGGGCCTTGGTCGGCGCCAGCGACATCGCCGCGACGAGGGTTTTGCCGGCGATCCGCGCCGTGGGAGACACCGCGGTGGTGGTCCGGTCCGGGAACCCTGATCACGCCGCGGCGTGGGCGTCGGAGCACGGTGTCCCGGAAGCGGTGACGGACCTGGGAGCGGCGTTGGAGCGTGACGACGTCGACGCGGTCTACGTCTCGTCGGTCAACGAGCGTCACCGCGAACAGGTCGAGGCTGCTGCGGCAGCGGGCAAGCACGTGCTCGCCGAGAAGCCGCTCGCCCTCACGCTCTCCGACGCCCGCGACATGGTCGAGGCCTGTCGCCAAGCCGGGGTGGTGATGGCGACCAACCACCACCTCCCTGCCTCGGCGACGCACCGGGCTATGAAGAAGGCGGTCCGTGACGGAGTGATCGGTGACGTGCGTGCCGTGCGGGTGCATCACGCCGTCCAGCTCCCGGACCGGCTCGCCGGCTGGCGGATTGACGACCCGGTCGGCGGCGGCGTCGTCCTGGACGTCACCGTCCACGACGCGGCCGCGGTGGCAGCGATCCTCGGCACCTCGGCGCTGGAGGTCACTGCCGTGGGGTTGAACCAGGACAACAGCCAGGACGGCCCGTTCGACGCAGTGATGACCCACGCCCTGTGGGAGGGCGGCGTCCTGGTCCAGACCCACGATGCGTACAACAACCGCCACCTCCCGACGAGCCTGCACATCCTGGGAACGCAGGGGGCGTTGATAGGCGAGGACTGCAATACCGGCGACCCTCTCGGCACCGTGACGCTGTGGCGAGACGCCATCGCCGAGCCGTTGGACGTCGGAGAACGGACCGACCTCTATGAGGTGACGGTGCGGGCCTTCGGCGCCGCGGTCGGCGGCGAGGGGGAGGTCGTCGTGACGGGGGAGGACGGGGTGCGCTCCCTCGCTTACTCCCTGGCGGCCCTCGAAAGCCTGCGTACCGGCGCCCGAACGCTGGTCGCGGGCTAGCGTTGCGCCAGCGCGCGGCGAGCAAGCATGATCAGCGCGACGATCATGGTGAGCGGGACGAGGCCCATCGCGGCGAGGGCCGCGTAGCCGATGGGACCGTCCTGCTCGTCCACCGGCAGCCAGCCCGGGAGCCGGTCCCGAGCCGGCTCGACCGGCGTCGGTGTCGGGCCGGCCAGCTGGCGGGTGGCCGTGCACGCGTTGTCCTGGTAAGGGCTTGTCGCGTTGATGGGGTGGAACTCGTAGCGTCCGCCGAGCGCAAAGCGGCGGTCCACCGAGGTCGCCGTGTGGTCCCCCAGCTCAGGGCTGCCGTGCACGACGACCGTGTCGCCGGTGTCGATCACCACGGTGGCGACACGGCCATCCTTCTTCACCTCGACCACGGTCCCGACGAACGCGTAGGGGGAGTCCATGGGTGGTGCTGCGCACGAGGCGACGGCCGGGACGGGGAAGGCGAGCATCACCGAGAGGCCGAGCAGCAAGGTGAGTCCGAGGCGGCGCGTGTTCACGTTGCTGGGACGCCGGCGCCGTCGGCGTGGTTCCGCAGTCGCCTCAGCTGCGTCGGCGGACGATCCGGCGGCCGACCCGGACGAGTACGACCAGGAGGCCGGCGGCAGTGGCCCCGAAGACGAGTGGGGCCGAGAGCGCCAGCGTGGTGCCGACGTCCAGGACTACCTCGCGCAACCCGCTGTTCTGCCCGCCCAAGCGGGCGAGGGCGGTCGCCGCGGCGGCGAACAACAGCGGCGGCAGCACGGCGGTGGTCGCGAGCGACCCGGAGCGGACGACGGCAGGTCCGGCGACCGCGCAGAAGACCACGGCGACGCCGGTGCCCGCACCGAGCGCCGGCTCCCCCATCAGGTCGACAACGACACCCACGGCGGTGGACAGAACGGCAAGCGCCACGATCGCGGGGCCCGTGAGGCCCGCCGTCCCGACGCGGCTCGTCACGAACCGCCACGCGGCTCGAACCATGCCTCCGTCGGCCGCCGTCTCCTGTCTGTCGGGCGCCGGAGTGACGGTCGGGGGTGCTGGCGGAGCGGGCATGACCGGAGTGGCTGCGGCTGTCGTTGGTGCGGCCGTCGGTGGTGTGGCCGTCGGCGGTGCGTTGGTGCTCGGCGCGGTCGTCGTCACCCGGCCACGGTAGGACCGTGAACACCCGGCGGGGCGCCGGGACACGCCCGTGCGCGCTAACGCACGGATCGCAGGGCCCACGCCTCCTCGGCGGAGGCGAGCAGCTCGGGCGAGCCGATGGGCCGCGGGACGCTCTCGACCGGCTGGGGCACCGGCAGGTCCGCGTCGGTGACCTGAAGCTCGGCCATCTTGCGCGCCTGCACGAGGACGTTGCGCTCCAGCGAGCCGATGGTCGAGTTGTAGTCGTCAACCGCACGGCTGAGCGAGCGCCCGAGCTTGTCGACGTGGCCGCCGAGTGTGCCCAGCCGGCGGTAGAGGTCGCGGCCGAGCTCGAACACCGAGCGCGCGTGATCGGTCAGCGCCTCCTGCTGCCAGGTGTAGGCGACGGTGCGCAGCATCGCCATCAACGTCGTCGGGGTCGCGATGAGGACCCGCTCGGCCATGGCGTCCTCGAGCAGCGTGCGGTCGAGCTCCAGCGCCGGCGCGAGGAACGCGTCCCCGGGGATGAAGAGGACCACGAACTCCGGCGTGGGCTCGAACGCCCGCCAGTACTCCTTCGCAGCCAGGCCCTTCACGTGCTCGCGCAGGTGGCGGGCGTGGGCGAGCATCCGTCGGGCCGCGACGTCGGGGTCGCGGGTCTCCACCGCGTCGAGGTAGGCAGCCAGCGACACCTTGGCGTCGACGACCACCTGCTTGCCGCCCGCCAGACGGACCACCAGGTCGGGCCGGATCGTGGCCCCGTCGCGCGTCACCGAGGCCTGCTCGGTGAAGTCGCAGTGCTCGACCATCCCGGCGATCTCGACGACCCGCCGGAGCTGCATCTCGCCCCACCTGCCTCGAGCCTGGGGTGCCCGCAGCGCGGTGACGAGCGACGTCGTCTGGTCATTGAGCGCCTCGCCCGCTGCCCGCATGAAGCCGACCTGCTCGGTGAGGGAGGCATAGGCGGACACGCGGGCCGCCTCCAGCTCGCGAAGGTGCGACTCGACCTTGCCCAGCGCGTCACGCAGCGGCGCCACGCTCCCGGCGAGCTCGGATCGCTGGGTGGCGGCTGCGTCGGCCACCGCCAGCCGCTCGCGCAGCACCGTGCCCTCGGCGGCGGCAGCGGCCGCCCGCGTCCGGGTGACCGACCAGCCCAGGACGGCGCCGAGCGCCAGCCCGATCATCAGCAGCAGGATCTCCATGGCCCCACGGTGACCCAGACCCCGGACACAACCCGGGAGGCTCGCTCCCCGGGCGATTCGGCGCGGTGCTCTGCCCGCCGTACCCTTGACCGCCGTGAGCCTCACCATCGGGATCGTCGGACTGCCCAACGTCGGGAAGTCGACGCTCTTCAACGCCCTGACCAAGAACGACGTGCTCGCCGCGAACTACCCGTTCGCCACGATCGAGCCCAACGTCGGTGTGGTCGGTGTGCCCGACCCGCGGCTGGCCGCCCTGGGCGCGATCCACGGGTCGGCCCGGCTGCTGCCGGCGACGGTGTCGTTCGTCGACATCGCGGGCATCGTGCGCGGCGCGAGCGAGGGGGAGGGGCTGGGCAACAAGTTCCTGGCCACCATCCGTGAGAGCGACGCGATCTGCCAGGTGATCCGCGCGTTCCGCGACCCGAATGTCGTCCACGTCAACGGCGAGGTCGCGCCCAAGAGCGACATCGAGACCATCAACACCGAGCTGATCCTGGCCGACCTGCAGACGATCGAGAAGGCGTTGCCGCGGTTGGAGAAGGAGTCCCGGCTCGCCAAGGACAAGGCAGCGCCGACCCTGTCCGTGGCGACGGTCCAGGCAGCGCAAGCGCTGCTCGAAGGCGGCACGACGTTGTACGCCGGGGCGGCGGCCGCCGAGGTGGACCTCGACGAGCTGCGAGAGCTGCACCTGCTGACCGCCAAGCCGTTTCTCTACGTCTTCAACGTCGACGAGGACGAGCTGGGCGACGAGGCGTTCAAGGAGGAGATGCGCGGCCTCGTGGCGCCCGCCGAGGCGATCTTCCTCGACGCGAAGGTCGAGTCGGAGCTCGCCGAGCTGCCCGACGAGGAGGCGCTCGAGCTGTTGCAGTCCCTGGGTGTGGAGGAGTCCGGGCTCGACCAGCTGGCGCACGTCGGCTTTCGCACCCTCGGCCTGCAGACCTACCTGACAGCCGGGCCGAAGGAGGCCCGCGCCTGGACGGTCCCCGCTGCGGCGACCGCGCCCCAGGCCGCCGGGGTGATCCACACCGACTTCCAGAAGGGCTTCATCAAGGCCGAGGTCGTGTCGTTCGACGAGCTGGTGAGCGCCGGGTCGATGGCCGAGGCCAAGGCGCGCGGCAAAGTGCGCATCGAGGGCAAGGACTACGTCATGCAGGACGGCGACGTCGTGGAGTTCCGCTTCAACGTCTGACAATGGGGGCCGACCGACCGTTGACCGGCCGCTCTCCCGCCCGGATACTCGCATAGCCCGACGACGGAGGCGCGCACACGGAGAGACGTCCGACATGAACTGCCCGAAGTGCGCTTTTCCGCAGGAGCCCGGAAGGAAGTTCTGCGGCGAATGCGGCTTCCCGCTGGGCGGCGACTGCCCCAGGTGCGGTAGGTCGAACACCCCCGGGACGAAGTTCTGCGGAGAGTGCGGGTCGAACCTGGCGTCGTCGGGGACAACCCCAGCTCCCGTGCCGACCGATGTGGTCCCGCCCAGCGCCGAGCGGCGCCTGGTCTCTGTCCTGTTCGCAGACCTCGTCGGCTTCACGACGATCTCCGAGTCCAGGGACCCGGAGACGGTGCGCGAGCTGCTTGGGTCCTACTTCGCCACGGCAACCTCCATCGTCGGCACGTACGGCGGGACGGTCGAGAAGTTCATCGGCGATGCCGTCATGGCGTTGTGGGGCGCACCGACCGCGCACGAGGACGATGCCGAGCGGGCAGTACGCGCCGCGCTTGATCTTGTCGAGGCGGTGTCGCGGATGGGTGAGCAGGCCGGTGCCGAGCTGCGGCTACGGGCCGGTGTCCTGACCGGCGAGGCGGCGGTGACCTTGGGAGCCACGAACCAGGGCATGGTCGCCGGCGACCTCGTCAACTCCGCATCGCGCCTTCAGTCGGTCGCCACGCCCGGCACGGTGCTGGTAGGTGAACGGACCTATCAGGCGGCGAGCGGGGCGATCGCCTTCGAGCCCGCCGGCGAGCAGGTGCTGAAGGGCAAGGGGGCGGCTTTGAGCTCGTACCAGGCGCTTCGCGTGGTGGCCCGACGGGGCGGCGCCGGCCGCAGCAAGCAGCTGGAAGCGCCGTTCGTCGGCCGTGCGCGGGAGCTGCGTCTGCTCAAGGAGTTCCACGTCGCGACCGCCATCGAGCGGCGGCCGAGGCTGGTGTCGATCATCGGTCAGGGAGGGATCGGAAAAAGCCGGCTGCTCTGGGAGTTCCAGAAGTATCTCGATGGTCTGACCGAGGTTGTCTACTGGCACCAGGGTCGCTGCCCCGCCTACGGCGAGGGGATCAGCTTCTGGGCACTGGCCGAGATGGTGCGCAGCCGGGCCCACATCAGCGAGTCCGAGGACCCTGCTAGCGCCCGAGAGAGGCTCGCGGCCGCACTGGTGGAATGGGTGACCGATGACGACGAGCGCCGTTGGCTCGAGCCGCGGCTGCTCCAGCTGCTGGGCCTCGAGACGAGCGAGGTGGACCGCCCCGAACGAGAGTCGCTCTTCGCGGCGTGGCGCATCTTCTTCGAGCGGATCGCCGAGCGTGGTGTCGTGGTCATGGTCTTCGAGGACCTGCAGTGGGCCGACGGCGGCGTCCTCGACTTCATCGACCACCTCGTGGACTGGTCACGTGATCGCCCCATCTACCTCATCACCCTGGCCCGGCCCGAGCTTCTGGACCGCCGGACCGACTGGGGCCTCGGCCGACGCAGCTTCACCTCTCTCGGGCTGGAACCGCTGGACGATGCATCGATGCGCGAGCTCCTCGACGGCCTCGTCCCGGGGCTACCGGAGGCGGTGACCGCCCGCGTCCTCGAGCGCGCCGAGGGGGTTCCGCTGTACGCGGTCGAGACCGTTCGCATGCTGATCGCCGAAGGACGAGTGACGGAGGTCGAGGGGACGTACCGGCCGGTCGGCGATCTCTCGGACCTCTCCGTACCGGCCTCGCTGCATGCCCTGATCGCCGCGCGCCTGGATGCCCTCGACCCGGCGGACCGCGGTCTGCTCCACGCGGCATCCGTCATCGGCAAGACGTTCAGCGTCGAGGCTGTGGCGGCGGTGCACGGCCAGGCGGCCGGGGAGGTCTCCCCGCGCCTGCGCGCGCTCGTCCGACGTGAGGTCCTGTCCCTGGAGGCCGACCCGCGCTCGCCGGAGCAGGGACAGTTCGGCTTCGTGCAGGGCCTGATCCGCGAGGTGGCCTACGGAACCCTGGCGCGGCGCGAGCGCTGCCGGCTCCATCTTGCGGCCGCCCGCTACTTCGAGACGCTCGAGGACGATGGGCTCGCCGGGGCGGTGTCTGAGCACTACCTGGCTGCGTACCGGGCACAACCCGACGGAGGGGACGGAGAGGCGGCCGCCGCCCTGGCGCGGGTGGCTCTGCGACGTGCGGGAGACCGGGCGCGTTCACTCGGTTCATTCGCCCAGGCTCTGCGGTTCTCAGAACAGGCCCTGGAAGTGACCAGCGATCTCGAGGAGGAGCAGTCCCTGCGCGTGGCGGCCGGCAACATGGCGCTGAACGCCGGTCTCCAGCACGAGTCGTTGGTCCACATGGATCGCGCCCTGGAGCTCGCGCGACAACTCGGGGACCGTCGTCAGGTGTTGCGGGCCGTCACGCGATCGGGCATCGCACGCGGCGTCAGCGGTCTGGTGACGGAGTCGCTCGAGCTCCTCGAGCCGGCGCGACAAGAGTTCGCAGATCTTTCGGACACCGTCGAGTTCGTCCAGCTGAACGCGGAGCTGGCTCGCTCGTACATGCTCACCGCACGGCCTGCGGACGCGGTCCGTGTGGTGGACGAGACGCTTCCGGCGGCCGAGCGGCTCCAGCTCACCCGCGAGATCCTTGAGTTGTTGGTCACACGTGGTCCGTCGCTGAGCAATCTGGGCCGATTGCGGGAGGGGACAGTGACGCTTACCGGAGCGGTGACCGTGAGCGCGTCGCGAGACATGCCAGAGGTCGAGCTCCGCGCGCGTGTCAACCTCAGCTACGTCGCGGCGGCCGACGATCCGGTGCTGGCGTACGGCGCCGCTCGTGAGGGCCTGGTGCTGGCCCGTCACCTGGGTTACCGGAGCTTCGGCTTCTTCCTTCTCGCCAACGCTGCCGAGTCGGCGGTTCGCATCGGTGACTGGGACTGGGCGTTGTCCGAGCTCGAGGAAGCGGTGGCCACGCTGCCCACCGACTTCATGGCCCTGCTCCGCCGGGCCCATCTCCGTGGCCTGCGCGGCGACGTCGTGGAGGACGACCTCCGTGCCGTGGACGAGCTGGTCGCCGGCCTGAGCGACGTCCAGCCTTCGGCCGCCGTGGACGACGTCCGGGCCCAGCTGGCGCTGGCGAGGGGCGATTTCGCGGAGGCGTTCCACCTGGCGCAACGGTCCCACTCCCGCAATTCCGCCGCGGACAGCTACGCGCTTCCGTCGGCCGGACGGGCCGCGGCCTGGCTGGGCAACATAGATGACGTGGCGGAGGTATGCCAGCTGCTCCGCCAGCAACCCGGGCGGGTGCCGGCCGTGGCGCGACAGGAGATCGAGAGCGCCTGGGCGGCAATGGAGGGACGTACGGGAGAGAGCCTTGCCGGCTTCGGCGAGGCGATCCGACGCTGGCGGGAGCTGGGACTGGAGTTCGAAGCCGCCGTGTGCGCGCTCGACCTCGTCATGCTGCTGGGAAGCGCCGACGGGGAGGGGCGGGAGGCGGCCGACGAGGCGGCGGCCACCTTCAAGCGGGTGGGTGCCAAGCCGTTGCTACACCTTCTCACTGAGGCCACGAGCGGGTTCGCCTCCGCGACCTGACAGACGGCATTCGTCAGTCCCAGTGACAGTCGCCTCGGTTGGTCAGATCGGCAGCGAGCCGAGCAGGGTCCGGGTCCGGTCGAGGGCCGGCTGCGCGCCGAGCTCCTCGAAGGTCTCTGCGGCTGACAGCAACGGCTTCTCCGCCTCCTCCGCGCGGTCGTCGTCGGCAAGGAACCGGCCGAGGTCGAGCTGGGCGAGCGCGCGCCAGTAGGGGTAGCCCAGCTCCTCCATGGTGCGCAGCGCCGTGGTGAGGTCGGTCTCGACCGAGTCCAGCGGGGCTCCGCTGCGTTGCGCCACGCCGGCCCGCAGCCGGGCGGTCTCCGCCCGGAGGAAGGGCGGGACGTGACCGGGCGGCCGCGAGGCGACGAGCTCGACCAGCTCGCCCAGGACGTCGTCACGTTCAGAGGCAACGGCCAGCTCCGTCGCGAGGACCCACGCCACCCGCGCGACGTCGCTGCAGGGTCCGCTGGTAGTCAGCGCCTCACGCGTCGCCGCCTGCGCCGTCTCCAGCCCAGCCGCCAGGTCACCTCTCAACGTCTGCACGACGCCAAGGGCGGCACGTCCGACCGGTCGGCTCTGCGTGTCCTCGGCATCCGCCAGCTTCGCGGTGAGTTCGCCCTCGGCGAGCGCTGCCGCTCGCTCTCCCCGCAGCAGGTAGAGCAGCATCAGCCGGGAACGTGCCCACAGGTGGGTGGCGGGCTCGCTCCTGAGGCTCAACGCGGTGCGTGCGCATTTCTCAATCTCCGACCAACGACCGAAGAGCAGCAGCAGATGGGCGATATTGACCTGGGCATACGCCTCGCCCGAGCGGTTTCCGAGGCGCTGCGTGAGTGAGAGGACCTGACGGCACTCTTCCTCCGCACCGGGGCGGTCGGTGACCGTGAGGAGATCGGAGATGTTCCCACGCACGTGGTACTCGCCGAACATGTCATCATCGCCGACCTTGAGATCGGCGGCCCAGCGATGCATTGCCAGCCCCTCGCCGGTGCGGCCCGAGTTGACGAGCATGATCCCGCGCATGGAGCCCGCGAATGCCTGCACCGACGGAAGGTCCAAGGCGGCGCCGAGCGCAAGGGCTCGTTCGAGGTGCTCGTGTGCCCGGGTCTCATCTCCTAGCCAGCTCAGTGCAGCGCCGAGCTGCACCTCCAGCCGTGCGACAGGCTCGTCCGCGCGATCTGTGGCCAGCTGTGCGAGCCGCGGAGCGACCCGCTCCACGACCTCCCGGTATCGCCCGAGCTCCTGTCGGCACCACGACGAGTCGGCCAGCGCCTCGAGAGCCGCGTCCTCGTCGCCGGCCGCAAGGTAGCTGTCGTGCAGCTCGTCGAGGGTCAGCAGCGCGTCCGGGAACCTGCCTGCCTGCCGGGCCATCCCTGCCGCCAGGCCGATCAACCTCATGCGCGTCGGTTCATCCGGGGCGATGGCTGCCGCCGACCGGTAGGCCTGCTCGGCGGCGTCCGGGGCGCCGACCGACCCTGCCCGCCGGCCGGCACGCTCGAACGCGAGCCGGGCTCTGTCCCGGGTCTGCTCGGCATCCGGTGAGTCGGGGTCGGCGAGGAGCGCCTGTTGGTAGTGCGCAGCCGCGAGCTCTGCGCTCTCCTCACCGGCGGGCTCGAGGTACTCGGCGAGGCGCAGGTGCCGGGCTCGCCGCTCCCGCCGCGAGAGGGTCTCGTAGGCGACTGAGCGCAGCATGGACTGGACGAACATGTACTGCCCGCTCGACACCGACAGCGGGTCGTCGCGGACCGTGAGGACCCGCTTGCGCACCAGGGCGGCGAGGAGGATGTCGAGGGTCTCCTCCGGGACGTCGGTCGCTGCGGCGACAGCGGACCTCGGGAAGCTCAGGCCGAGCACGGCGAGGCCCTGGACGAGCGAGCGCTCGGGCGCCGGGAGCGCGTCGAGCCGCGAGGCGATGAGACCGGCCAGACCCGTCGGTACCTCGTCGAGCTCCCCGACGTCCCCCACGAGTACATGGCGGCCGTCCTGCACGGCGACTGCACCACGGTCCACCAGGGAGCGGACGGTCTCGACGGCGTACAGCGGGACGCCTTCTGCGCGTCCCACCACCCGGTCCCGCGCCTCCGGCGTCAGCCCAGGCACCAGCTCGTCGACGAGCCGTTGCATCAGCGCATCGGACAGTGGCTCTAACGGCAGCGTCGTCACGTCTTGGCGACCGACGGGCCAGCCCTGCCGTCGCTCCGCCAGGTCAGGCCGGGCCAGCCCCAGCACGAAGATGCGGCTGCCGGAGGCGTAGTCGAGCAGGTGCTCCAGGAAGTCCAGCAGCGGTACGTCGGCCCACTGCAGGTCCTCCACGACCAGGACGACGGGAGCGGTCTCGCTCAATCGCTGGAAGAACAGCCGCCACGCGCCGAAGAGGTCCTGCCGCCCGAACCCTTCCCCGTCGGCACCGATGAGCGTCGCCAGGCGCGGGGTGAGAAAGGCCCGCTCTGTCGGGTCAGGGACCCATGCGGGCAACGCGTCCGCGACCCGCGCCACGACCGACTCCGGCGCCGTGTCGGCCTCGATGCCGAACCGGTCCCGCAGCATCTCCGCCAGTGCCCAGAAGGAGACGTCGTCC
>Ga0180121_10000823_pt1 | contig 13110 bp, 11 predicted proteins | sample AntDrymUQ5402106_2_FD_129676 | JGI IMG/M metagenome (GOLD analysis project Ga0180121, IMG submission 129676) | Polar desert sand microbial communities from Dry Valleys, Antarctica - metaG UQ540 (21.06) (version 2) (version 2) | ecosystem: Environmental > Terrestrial > Soil > Desert | place...
ATGTCGAGAGAGCGCTTATCGAGGAACACGGCGCCGAGGTGCTCGATTGGAAGTTTTCTCGGGAAGGCCTGACGGTTACAGAGTCCTAGCCTACTCTTTAAGAGCGGGGGCAAGCCCGCCTTCCTCACCACGAGCTCCTTTGAATGTTGCGTTCATCTAGTGTGAAAGCCTTTCAATCTAGGATTTAACACTCAACTAGCATGATCTCGGGGTCGGGAAGGAAGGAAGGCTTGCCCCCGCTCTTTGACCGAACTCAAGCACAGCTTGGATAACTTACTTCCTCAGGGTCTTCACAGCATCCACTGGGCTCGATTCTCATAGTAGGCCGGCGAACGATCTGGGTAACGCAGCTTGTATTTTTTGTAGCGGGCGAGCAGTTGTTCGTATCGTTTATCAGATGAGATGAGAGGGCGATGCGGCAGTGCGCGAAGATGGTTTTCAATCTTCGTCATCTTTCTTGGCGAAAAACGCCAGTCGTAATTCCCCAGGTCGTTAAGGCTGGTTAGTCCGTATCCCTTTATCCTTCCTGAAAAATCTACGTAGGGACCGAAGTAGCTCCAGGTCAAGTCGCGCAGCGACCGAAACAGCGGCTTGCGCCCGTGTAGTCCGATATCGCGGGACCGGCCAATCGAGCCCCATAAGCCCCCCTGCTGGAAAACGAAAATTACGTGGTCGAGCAGATCCACCGACTCAATATCAAGCAGGAGGGGAGGATAACCATGCTGCTCGAGGATTGCAGCCGCGCCGACAGCAGCCTCCAGGCAGTGGGCTTCATTTCGCTTCACAGTCTCGCGGAAAGAGCGAAGGGTCCCGCCGTCGCGCTCCCAGTTGTAAGGCATTGAGCTGAAGAAGCGTTGCACCTTCGCTGGAGTATCCAGCGATTGGATCAATTTCCACTCGGTTTGGGTGAAGGACTCTCTGGACGGCTTCTTATTCATCCATCAAAGGCTATTAGCAGATGGACCGGGGAAAGGCAAAAGCCTCCCATGCGATGAAGTGGGAGCGTGAACCTCTATTTCCCCCTCGCCGCACGCGAAGAGCGGCAAGGCGAAGGGGTACCTGGCGTCGCAAAACCACTCCCCCAAATCCACTCCTCCCTTGCGGGGAGGGGAACCACGTCCCCGCCTCCCGTCCTTCCTCCGCTCTTGCTTCGAGTGCCCCCTGTGTTGTAAGAGTGATGCGATGGTTGGGTAGTTTATGACCAGATTTTTAGTATTGATGCAGTATCGGTTGAGCTGCTTTACCTCCCACAAACATAGGATTTAAGAGGGTGGCGATCAAGGGGACGCATTTTGCGATGAAAAAAATTACTTCAGTCCGGCATCTGAGTCGTGGAGAACAGGAAACGGAAACCGAGGCGGCCAGGCTAATCGAACACATCGAAGATGCGTTAGCTATAGTCTCCATTCGATCGAGTACGGAGGTCGAATCACTTGCAGGCGTTGCCGACCGCATCGAACGCGCGGCGCGGGACCTCTCAGTTGCGCTGCGAGAGATGGCGCATCAACGCCGCATTTCCGAGGACGTGGTTACCTAAAACGCTGATTCCGAGGGCAGCTGAGACTCTTCGAGAAGATAGTAGGGTTTCCTGAATCGCTGGAGACGTTTATGACTTCATTTCGCACTCAAGAGGCAGATATACACCCCGGTGCATCGGGCAGTCAAAATCCATCCGTACCGTTGAGCAAAAATGCTCATCTGCTTAATTGGGTCGAAAAGATGGCTAATCTGACGAAGCCCGAGGCTATCCACTGGGTCGACGGCTCGGCCGAAGAAGACGAAGCACTTAAAGCTCAGATGGTAGCTGCCGGCACCTTTACCAAGCTCAACGAAGAACTATGGCCCGGTTGTTACTACGCCCGTTCCCACCCCAGCGATGTTGCTCGTGTCGAGGACCGCACCTTCATCTGTTCACTTTCGAAGGATGGTGCGGGCCCCACAAACAACTGGGAAGAGCCGTATCAAATGCGCCGGAAACTGAAAGAGCTTTTCGACGGCTCGATGCGAGGGCGCACGATGTACGTGCTGCCATTCAGCATGGGACCAATCGGGTCGCCCATGTCGCAGATTGGGGTTCAACTTACTGATTCTCCATACGTGGTGGTCAATATGCGCATTATGGCGCGCATCGGTTTGCCCATCTATGCCGAGATCGATAAGAACGAAAAGCGCGTAGTTCCGTGTATGCACTCAGTCGGGGTGCCGCTCGCGGCCAACCAGAAGGATGTGCCCTGGCCCTGCAACAAAGAGAAGTACATCGTCCATTTCCCTGAGACGCGCGAGATCTGGTCTTACGGCTCTGGCTACGGCGGCAATGCGCTGCTGGGCAAGAAATGTTTCGCGCTCCGCATCGCCTCAAACATCGCCCGTGATGAAGGCTGGATGGCTGAGCACATGCTGATCGTCGGCGTAGAGAATCCTCAAGGTGAAAAGACTTATGTGACAGCTGCTTTCCCCAGCGCCTGCGGCAAGACAAACTTTGCCATGCTGATTCCGCCCGCAGGATTTGAGGGCTGGAAGGTTTGGACCGTCGGCGATGACATCGCCTGGATCAAGCCAGACGAAAAAGGACGTTTGCGCGCCATTAATCCCGAGGCGGGATTTTTCGGAGTTGCGCCGGGCACGTCGGCCAAAACGAATCCCAATGCGATGATCGCACTCGCTACGAACTCCATCTTCACCAACGTGGCGCTCACCCCGGAAGGTGGCGTGTGGTGGGAAGGCATGACCGATGAGCCGCCGGCAGAATGCCTGGATTGGCAGGGAAACAAGTGGACACCGGAAATCGCGAAACAGAAGGGGGCGAAAGCCGCCCATCCCAACGCGCGTTTCACTGCACCTGCCTCGCAATGTCCAACGATCGATCCCGAGTGGGAGAATCCAAAGGGCGTTCCCATCAACGCTATTATTTTTGGTGGACGTCGTGCCACCACGATGCCTCTCGTGTATCAATCATTCAATTGGAGTTCTGGCGTTTACATTGGAGCCACCATGGGCTCAGAAATGACAGCGGCAGCGGCGGGCACCATAGGCAAGGTGCGTCGAGATCCGATGGCCATGCTGCCGTTCTGCGGCTACCACATGGGCGATTATTTTCGACACTGGATTCAGATGCAGCGCTCGCTGAGCGAGACACCCAAGATTTTTCATGTGAACTGGTTCCGTAAAGATGCGGAAGGAAAATTCATGTGGCCGGGATTCAGCGAGAACATGCGAGTGCTGAAATGGATCGTCGATCGCGCTCGTGGCCGCGCACTTGGCAAAGAAACTCCGATAGGCTGGATGCCGCACTACGAAGACATAGAATGGAAGGGACTCGACTTTCCGAAAGAGAAGTTTGACGAGTTGCAGGCATTTGATCGCCAGGCATGGCGCGAGGAAGTGCTCGGACACGAGGAACTCTTTTTGGATTTACACAACCGTCTACCGCCCGAAACCATCTACGAGCGCGAATTGCTTATCTGCCGATTGTAACACGCGAATCCCTGGGCTTTTTTTCGTGAGGCTGCGTGTGATTTCGTGGATCGCGCCTTTGCCTCCGCGGAAGACGATCCACGAAGTCAATCCGCGTCTCTAACTAGCTAGCCCTTTTCACCTTGTCCGCCTGCAAGAACGACAGCCGGGAGCCAAATCGAATTCAATTATCCCGGAGGCCAACTCATCGGACGTCCGCCGAGCACATGCACGTGAAGATGAAAGACCGACTGACCTGCTCCGGCGCCGGTATTAATAACTGTACGGTAGCCACTCTCCGCCAGCCCCTCATCATTCGCGACTCGCGCGGCGACGCGAAGCAGGTGGCCCAACAGTTGTTCATCTTTTTTCCCAGCCTCTTCCAGGGAATCCAGATGTTCTACCGGGAGCACCAGAAGATGCGTGGGGGCTTGCGGATTAATATCGCGAACGACTACAGCGCGATCGTCCTGATGCACGAAGTCCGCCGGAATCTCCTTCGTAATCATGCTACAGAATAAGCAATTTTGTTCTGACATTTGTTTCCCCTTGTAACCGAAACTGTATTGCATAACCTTGTAAAGCAAACTGTTAGGTTGCGATGGTTGACGCCACTCAGCCGTCCGCAAACTAACAGTTTGCGTTACACGATTTCGGAATGGGTCGACTGCGAAAGCGGGGCCGTCACCGAATCCCGGAGCCGTTCGATATCGGCACCGACCGCGCGCAGTTTCGCCTCAATTCTTTCATAACCCCGATCAATGTGATAGACGCGATCGATAATCGTTTCTCCGCTGGCGACCAGACCCGCCAGCACCAGCGAAGCGGAAGCGCGCAGGTCGGAGGCAATCAATGGTGCGCCAGTCAATGGCGTTGGTCCGGTGACCGCCGCGGCGTGGCCATCAATGGAGATGTTTGCGCCCATGCGCTGAAGCTCCGAAGCATGCATGAAGCGATTCTCGAAAACGGTTTCTTCAATAACTGCATGGCCTTCAGCCTGCGTCATCAAAGCCATGTACTGAGCCTGCATGTCAGTAGGAAACTGGGGGTAGGGTTCGGTCCTGACATCTTTTGCCTCGAGCGCCTGGCGACTTGAGACGTACAACGTGCTCGGATTGAGCTCTTCGATCTCCACGCCTGCCTCGCGAAATTTATCAATGACGGCGGCTAGGTGTAGTGGCTCGCAGTCTTTTATTTCGAGTTCGCCCCTCGTAATTGCCGCCGCGGCGATGAACGTGCCGGTTTCGATCCGGTCAGGGATGATTGTATGTTCGGCGCTACCGAGCGCTTCGACCCCCTCGATTTCCATCCTTGTGGTTCCCGCTCCGCGCACTCGCGCACCCATTTTGTTCAGGAGTTCCGCCAGGTCGGTGATTTCCGGTTCGCAGGCGGCGTTGTGTAGAACGGTGAGCCCGCGCGCCAGCGTAGCGGCCATCATCAGGTTTTCGGTGCCCGTAACAGTCACCTTTTCAAAATTGATCTCACCGCCTACTAAGCGGCCCCCCTGCGGCGCGCGCGCGATAACGTTACCCGATTCGAGCCTCACCTCGGCGCCCAGTTTTTCAAATGCCTTGAGGTGAAGGTCGATGGGCCGCGTCCCAATCGCGCATCCTCCCGGGAGGGAGACTTTGGCTTTACCAAATCGGGCGAGCAAAGGTCCGAGGGCCAGCACGGAAGCGCGCATAGTTCTAACGAGCTCATACGGCGCTTCGAACAAGTCGATCTGCCGGGCACTGATCTTATGGGTCCTTAGCTCAGGAGTTAGCACCGTAGCGCCCAGGTCCTCGAGCAGACGCCGCTGCGTAATAATGTCCTTAACGTACGGAAGGTTATGCAGCGTCACGGTCTCTGCGCTCAGAACCGACGCCGCCATGCAGGGCAGCGCGGAATTCTTGGCGCCACTTATTGTGACGCGGCCCTTGAGCGCGCGGCCGCCTGTTATGCGAAATTTATCCACGATGGGGAATAGATTAGAGGAAAAAGCAGAAACGTTAAAGCGAGAGCGGCGACCTGCTTATTGGGACCGCGGGCGTCCCGCCCGCATCAGGCAACGAGTTCACTCGCCTGACCATTACGTCTCAAATTTCAGCCAATGTGGCATTCCGGGAAGGCGGGCGGACGCCCCGGATTCAACTTCTCCAATACCACTGTCCGAGGAATCCCCTGCATATCGCGATAGATATCCAACAGTTTCCAGACTGTTGGGTCGACCAGCTGCTCGACGGTCGCGTGCTGGTCAAACCCAATCTCGAATAGAAAGTGTCCGCCGGTTTTCAGAAACACTCCCGCATCAACCAGTAAGCGGCGAATTATCGATAGTCCGTCGGCCCCGGCCTCCAGCGCCAGGTGCGGTTCGTAGTCGCGCACTTCTCTTTGCAGACTTTCGAGTTCGCCTACCGAGACGTAGGGCGGATTTGAAACAACCATGTCGAACAGCGCGCCTTTTCTATTTACTTCCGCGAAACAATCTGAAGCCAGAAACTCTAGGCGGTCACTCACCGAATGTCTTGAGGCATTTCGTTTTGCCACCTCGATCGCTGCTCCGGAAACATCTATCGCCAATCCGCGTGCCCGAGGGAGTTCACGAAGCAGAGTCACGACGATGCATCCTGAACCGGTGCCGACATCGCAAATGAAGGCCTTGGAGTTGGGGGCCAGTTTAAGCGCTGCTTCCACCAGCAACTCAGTCTCCGGCCGCGGAATCAAGACGTCAGGAGTAACTTCAAAATCGAGGCCAAAGAACTCCTGATGCCCGGTGATGTACTGCAGCGGTTTTCCTTTTGCGCGCCACTCGAGGGTCTCGCCAAACTTCTCCAGTTCTTCGGCACTGAGCGGATCCTCCGCGTGGCTGATGATGAACGAGCGGTCGCGCGCGATAACGTGCGTCAGCAGTGACCCGGCTTCGCGACGCGCTTCGGGCACGCCGGCTTTGCGCAACTTATGTGCGCCCTGCAGGATCGCTTCTGCAATTGAAGTAGTCATCCGCTTCGAACTGTAACTCAAAACTGTTGGTTTGCGGGTCTTTTGGGTATAGTACTGCGCATAGCTGGAGCGGCGAATTGATGAAGCAGAATTCTCGAGGTTTCGGGAACGTGTCTCGCATTGTGAGTTTCTTTTAAGCACAAGGACGAGTCTCGTTCCTTCCCGTAAGCGACAGAACCTCCAGGCCATGCGGCTTCGGAGGTTCTGGCGTAATAAGGGTCGGAAGTTTAACAACGTTTCCAAGGAGAACGCAGTGGGGGCACTCTCAAAAGCGCTTTTATTGTTCGCCATGAATTGGCTTGATGCGCAGTTAACGATTCTGTGGGTGCGCATGGACGTTGCCACTGAAGGAAATGGGTTGATGGCCAGTATCTTGAACCTTGGCGAAACACCATTTCTTGGGGCAAAGCTCATTGTAGGCGCGTTCGCCGGTTATATCCTCTACCGGTTTGCTGAAGTCCCCATAGCCCGCCGCGGGATGAAGGTTGTGTTAGGCCTCTACCTCATGCTGATGTTCGTGCACGTAGCCACCGGATTCTCTGCGTTGGGGTGGGACGCCCCGGCGACCGTACTTGGTTATTTCGTTAGCCTGCCGAATGCTTTCGTGGCTTTCTTCACCTAATCACTGTCCCAAACCCTCGCTAAGCCTGAAAGCCTTCAACGAGCCTCGGAGCAGGCGGAAGCATAAGCCCAGGGTGTAGCGAAGCGGAACCCTGGGAAAGCTTTAAGAAAATCCACCCGAGCCCGTGGAACGGCGACAGATCCCAGTTGAACTACGCTCTGTCGCCCGCTACGCGGGCTAATGACTATTTTGAACCGGCACCCAGGGTTCCGCTGCGCTCCACCCTGGGCTTTATGCTTCCACCTGCTCCGCAGGCTCGTTGAATGTTTTCCTCCCGAAACAACTGTTCGGTTGCGGCCCTAGCCACGCTGGTTGGTGGATCCCCTCTTGCGGATTTCCCGTCGAAAGTCCTAAATTATGGTGGATGAGGGCGAGCGTGACCACAAATCCCAGCGCGCAACGGGCCCGGCTTGCTTCGCATCTCAACACTACGCATAACACAGAGTCTTGCAGTGCAAATAAACAAGTGAGAATCAAGCCATGTATAGAATTTCAGCCCGTCAAATACTAATCATTGCCTTAGTTTCAGGATTGTTCGCAGCCGGGACCGTCTCGGTTGTAGATCGCCTGGCCAATCGGATTCAGCCTGCCGGTTCTGCTTTTACTGAAAACGCTCCAGCCGGCATAACAGATCCTGCCAACGCACCTGATGAACAAAACAACATCGAAATCTACCGCACACTTTCACCCGGTGTCGTCAACGTTCATTCAACTACTTACGCTCGTGATTTCTTCGGCTTTGTTGACGCGCGGGAAGGATCGGGGTCCGGATCAATTCTCGATCAGGAAGGAAACATCCTTACCAATTATCATGTGATTGAGAATGCCCAGAAGCTCTCCGTGAGTCTGGGCGGAGAGAAAGATTATCCGGCCAAGCTGATAGGCGGTGATCCGGATACGGATCTCGCAGTGATCAGACTCCTGGAAAAACCGCGCGAGGGACTGACCGTAGTGCCGCTAGGCGACTCCGACAAACTTTCTGTTGGTCAGAAGGTGCTGGCCATCGGCAACCCGTTTGGCCTGGATCGAACGTTGACCACAGGTGTAATCAGCGGACTGCAACGACCAATTCGCGCTCGCAACAATCGTCCTATCGAAGGAGCGATCCAGACAGACGCTTCAATTAATCCGGGGAACTCTGGTGGTCCATTGCTGGATTCCCACGGACGAATGATTGGAATTAACTCGCAAATTCTTTCGCCCTCGGGCGGTTCGGCGGGCGTTGGCTTTGCGGTACCTGTTAATATCGCCAAGCGTATTGTGCCGCAGTTGATCCGCAACGGAACGGTGACCAGGGCTAAGCTGGATATGACCACTCGCAACGTCGAGGCGCTTAAGAACCAGGTGGACCTGCCCGTGTCGGATGGAGTGATGGTCTGGCAGCTTGCCCCCGGGGGCGCCGCAGCAAATGCCGGTCTACAGGGAGTCACGCAAACTGAGAACGGTGAAGTCGCCCTGGGAGACATCATTGTCAGTCTGGATGGAGAAAAGGTTCGCAATGCAGATGATCTCTACCGCCTGCTCGATAAACATCAAGTGGGACAGACCGTCACCGTTGGAATAGTGCGCAATGGTAGACGTTTGACAGTGCCCGTCCGACTCGCCGCGTCAACCGACACGAGGCGCGGGACCTTTAGAAGACAGTAAGAAAAGCAGAGGTCAGAGATCGGAGGAGGAGATCAACGGTCAGAGATCAGAGGTTAGAAGTCACCTACTACCAGCGCCAGTTGTCTTCTGACCCTGACTTCTGGCCTCTGACATCTGGCCTCTGACACTTGGATCAATCCAACCATTTTTTCAATCTCGGTTACGGTTGGCTCTGCAAGCATTGCAGCGCCGAGGACAGCGAAAGCGTTGTTACCCAGGGTGGCTCCCGGAAGGGGAACCCCAACGGGTTACCGCTTGCGCGTTGGACTGATGCAACCCATCACACGTTAGCCTGTCCACGCTGCGGAATCGAAGAAACGATTGCAGTTACCTAATTCCTTCACTTAGTTAGAAACCAATCCCACCTAACATTGGGTCCGCTTCTGTAGTGGGTCCATTGCGCTTCATCTCATTCAGACCGCGGTTATTGTGGGTCGACAAATACGGAACGGGGAGCGGTAGCGACCGGGCCGTTCTGTTAGTCCGCAATAGCGGACGAATGATAATAGCCCAGCAGTTCACTGCTGGGACGACGAACGAAGAGGTTTAGTCCGTGAAGCGGACTGCTGAAGTGATCGCCTTGAACTCTTTTTTTCAGTCGTCCGCTTCACGGACTTGGTCTACATTCGTTGCGATCCCAGCGATAAATCGTTGGGCTATTCTCAGTCGTCCGCTAACGCGGACTGGGCGTGCTAGAATCCTAGCCTCGCAACCTGTTGTTTTCAATTGAACCACTAGTCAACCGCGAAGCTCGCGACATTCAATAGCGAATCCCTTGCCATGGCCGCAACGGCAGAAGTCATTGCTCAGACTCAAACGCGCCTCATTTCTTTGCGATGGATTATCAGCGCACGGGATGATCTGGTCTGGTTCATCGGCTCGGTGGCTTCCAGCTATGCGCTGCTCGTTCTCTACGTCGCCGGAGTGGTGCCACTCGTTCCAATGGTTGCGCTCTGGGCCATTCTGATCGATGCGCCACACGTCTTCGGCACATTCTCTCGAACCTATTTCGATAGTACCGAGCGACACACCCGTAAGCGCCTGTTGTGGGGCTCGTTAATCTTTTTTGCGATTGGGCCAATCATGGTCCTGGCCGGCGCGGGTCTCATCTTCTTCTTCTTCGCCGCGCTGTGGGCCTACTACCACCTCGTCAAGCAGCACTACGGCTTCATGGTGCTCTACAAAAAGAAAAACAACGATCTCGCTCCAGTTGATAACGCTCTCGACCGGTTGTTGTTGCTGTTCGCTTTCAATTATCCCTTTGTGGCCTTCATCGCCGGGGATGCTGAAGCAATGGCGCGCGTACCGGCTGCGTTGCAGTCTGGCGTCAATGGCCTGGCAACGTTTCTGCTGGCCGGTACAGTTGTCCTTGGTGTTGCCTGGGTAGGTCGCCAGGTACAACGCGCGATTATCGGCGAGCCGCTTGATGTTCCCAAGTACTTGCTGCTCGCAGCCGCGATTCCGATGCACTGGATCGTCTTGCTGACGCCGATGCCGCATAAACCAATTGCCATCGTCGCCATCCTGACTATCTATCACAACTTGCAATATCACCGGCTGATCTGGTTTCACAACCAGAAATATGTCGGTAGGCCGACGAGTCGGGGTAGCGACCGGGTCACGAGGGATAGCAATGTCGGGGGCAGTAGCCCGACCCCGGGGTCCCCGGCGCGGCAGCCGCGCTGGGGTGGGACGGTCAGGGAGGGATTTTTTCCGGCGGCAGGCACCGAGCTTAGGCAGAAGTACGGCGCCGCTGAATTCATCAGCCGCCGGCTACTCTTCTACATCGCTTTCGGAATTCTTTTTGGATTGATCTACCAGGGACCAAGGCAGTTTCTCGGTTACACAACTTTGAGGAACGATGTCGGCGGCGCAGCTCATTCACTCCCAACCCAATTAGGCATCTCCTTTCTCTGGGGATACGCCTTCATCCATTACTACCTCGACTCCAAAATCTGGCGTGTCCGCCGCGATCCTTCGGTTGGCAAAGCTCTAAACATGGGCTGAACTTTTTGGACTGCGGTGGCAAGCCCGGGGTCCCGGCCCAAGCCATCGCCACTCAAGCTCTTCACTGGGACCGCGGGCGTCCCGCCCGCTTGCCTGGAATGCCACAATGCGCGAGTTGTTAGCTTCAACCTAAATTGCGTGAACTCGTTCGATGCGGGCGGGACGCCCGCGGTCCCAGTGAAGAGCTTGAGGAGAGGGCCGTCGCCGCTTCGCTTTGCCGGCGGACCAAAATTATGACGAACCGTTTTGTAGAAACTACGAGACCACCTTCGTAAAAGCCTCCGGATACTCTTCGTGAGGTAGATGGCCACACTCTCGAAAAACTATTAACCGCGAATGCTGAATTTCCTGGTGCAGCCGCTCGCCATCGCTCAGCGGCACTTCCCGATCGTTGTCGCCCCAGAGCAGGAGTGTGGGTTGCCCGAGCAGATGCGCGTCGCGCGATACGCGGTTTGCGTCCCAACGACGCACAGTGCGAATAATCGCCCGGTGCGTTCCGCGCGACTGCAAAGGCAGATGTCGCGCATGAAGCCTTTTCTCATCCAGCACCCATTCATGACGGTCATAAACGCCCTTCATTCGCGCCCGCAACAAGCGGCGCGAACCCACCAGCAAAGGCGAAAGAATGTCGCCAATGATTGGTGAACTAAACAACCGCATCAGCAGATACCGGGTTGGCGCATTGTTCGTCACCGCGCCTACCAGAATTAACTTCTCCACGACTTCGGGATTGTCGAGGGCCACCGTGGCGGCGATCGCGCCCCCGTAAGAACTGCCAACCATATGGGCGCGAACGATTCCGAGTTGCTTCAGCAAACTGACAATCAGGCGAGCTTGTGAGCCGATTGTGTAGTCAAGTTCCCGAGGCTTACCTGAGTACCCGTAACCCAGCAGGTCGGGCGCAATAACTCTGAACCCGGCTCCGGCAAGGTCCAGGAGCACTTTGCTCCATACCAAATTGGATGAAGCGAACCCGTGAATCAGGATCATGGGCGGAGCATTGCTGTCGCCCGCTTCCTGATAGTGCACTCGCATTCCCTCAACTTCCGTGAAAAGTGAGTAGTCAGCGTGAAATACCGCTTCGCGATTCTCGTCCCATTCAACATCGCGTGGGCGCAGCAACAGCTTGGTCGCCACGAACGCCAACGCAGATGCTGCCAGTCCTCCAATCCAGTGTCGCTTCTTCATGACCGTTATGACTCGCCTCGAGCGATAACTACCCTCGGATGAAACGATCCTTCAGTGATGTTAAATTCGGCAACTGCCACCAGCTCACCATTTTCATCGCGCATTCTCACCTGCTCGCCGTCCCTCCAAACTGCATTCGCAATCTTATTTGTAACTTCGACCGGCAAACCGTTTCGCGCCCTGCGCACCTCATCGGCGATCAGATCCACAAAAGGTAATCGCGTCAGAGCCTCATCCGGTGGATGCATAATCCGGCCAAGCGACTCTTCGGCAAAGTGGAACTTCAATTGCTCCAAAGTCGTCGCATCCTGAGCGCGGAAATCCCCCGCGCGAGTACGGCGCAACTCCGCAAGATGTGCACTCACGTTCAGGTGCTTACCAAAATCTTCTGCCAACGTTCGGATGTAGGTGCCCGCCGAGCAGGCAACGCGCACTTCGAAATCGAATGTGCCGTCGCGGTTGTCTTTCAGCAATTCGGTTGTTGGCTTGCCGGCGAGGGTGATCGGCTCAAACTGATAGATGCAAACACGCACGGGTCTTCTTTCGACTTCTTCGCCGCGCCGCGCCAGTTCGTAAAGCTTGCGCCCCGCCTGCTTCTTCGCTGAGTACATTGGCGGCACTTGATCAATCTCGCCGCGCAGGGCGGCAAGCGCGGTTTCAATTTCCTGCGCGCTGTCCTTACCGAGTAGCCGCTCAGCCGGCTGATTGTCCCCGCCACCCGCTGCCTCCGGAATACGGTTGCCCGTTCTATCTCCTGTATCCGTGGCGTAGCCAAGCCGAATGACCGCCTCATACTCTTTCTCCACGCCACTTAGAAACTGGGCCAGGCGAGTTGCGCGGCCAACCATGACCACGAGCACGCCCGTTGCAAAAGGATCCAGCGTCCCCGTGTGGCCCACGCGACGCACGTGCAAAATCCGCCTCACCTCGTTTACAACGTCGTGCGAAGTCACGCCCGCGGGCTTGTCGATAACTAAAACACCATCCACGGCTGCATTGTAGGTTGTCCGCAGGCCGATTGGCGATTCTTCTCCAAGACGGTCAACTTTGTGTTTTGCAAATCCGAAGATTTCTATTTCCTTGAGCACATTTTGAGCGACCACGATCCACGAAATCTCACGAACTAACACGAATTAGTTTGGTGTTCTTTCGTGTAGTTTCGTGGATCGCTTTCCTGGTTGCGGGCAACCGTCCTGTTGTGGCTGTCTATG
>Ga0180121_10000824_pt1 | contig 13100 bp, 10 predicted proteins | sample AntDrymUQ5402106_2_FD_129676 | JGI IMG/M metagenome (GOLD analysis project Ga0180121, IMG submission 129676) | Polar desert sand microbial communities from Dry Valleys, Antarctica - metaG UQ540 (21.06) (version 2) (version 2) | ecosystem: Environmental > Terrestrial > Soil > Desert | place...
CGCCGCGGCCTGTGCCTCGTACCAGCAGGCGAAGGCGCTCTGCGTGGTACAGCGCATCTCGGACGGTGACAGCTTCCGCTGCCGCAATGGGCAGCGAGTGCGCCTCATCGGCATCGACAGTCCCGAGGCGAGACAGGGCGCCCTGGGGAACAAGGCCCGGCAGGCACTGCTGCGGATTCTGCCGGTCGGCTCCGAGGTCAAACTGGAATACGATGTTGCCCCCACCGACCGGTACGGCCGCCTCCTCGCCTACGTGTGGGTCGGATCCACCCTGGTGAACGAGGCAATGGTCCGGGGTGGCTGGGCCGTGCTCTATACGGTGCCGCCAAACATCAAGTATGCGGAGCGCTTCAGGCAGGCGCAAAATGAGGCCCGCGCGCAGGTCGCGGGCCTCTGGGCCGAGCGGGGGTTCGAGTGCACGCCGGCCGATTTTCGCCGGAGGAAGTGCGTCAGCTCACCTTGAGGTTCTTCATCATCCCGTGCGCCAGATGCGGCTTCCCGTCCTTGGCATCGGGAACGAAGCAGATCAGACCGTAGTCTCCCGGCTTGAGATCCACCTCGAAGGTTCCGCGGCCACCCTTGTCCAGGGCGACGATTCGGGCCTCCCAGAAACCTCATCCATGATAGCGGCGGACCGGGACTTTGCATGGCCTTTCCCAGGTCATCCAGGGTCTTGCCATCTTCCAGCTTGATGAGCTGAGCCTGGTGAAGCTCGGTGCCGGTGTTCACCAGCCGAAAAGTGGTGGCCCCCGCGGGAATCTGTGCTTGGGCGTCGAAGCTGAAATCCGCGGCCGTGACCGTTACCACCTTGGGGGCGGACTTCTCAGCGGTGGCAGAGGCCGCCGGCTCCGCCGAGGGACGATCTGATTTGCAGCCCGCCAGGACCCCGAGGGCAAGCGCTGCGCCGAGTCGCGCCCGGTGATCCATGAGCCTCTCCTGTGAGTAGTTGTACTGGAGCGCGCCAAGATGTGGCCCGACCGCCTGTTCCGCCAGTCCCCTTCCGGATGGGGTTGCCCGGCCAGAAGACAGAGGTAATTTCCCGCCAACGCCAGCCGTCTGGAGCCTGAATGCCCCGTCTTATCGCCGCCGTGCTCGTCCTGTCTCCTCTGATCACCGGCCTCACCCAGGCACAGACCACCGCCGACTCCAACCGTGGCGCCAAGCACTCCGTGTTCGCCCCCTTGCCGCTGCCTTCGCCTACGGTTTTCCGCACCGCCTCTGGCCGTCCCGGCCGCGGCTATTGGCAGCAACGGGCGGATTATCGCATCAAGGCCACGCTCGACACTGCCACCGGGAAGATCCGGGGCCGGGAGACGATTCACTATACCAACAACTCGCCTGACCCCCTGCGCTACCTGTGGATGTTCGTGGAGCAGAACATCTGCAGTCGAGCCGGCATCACCGAAAAGCTGGACCAGCCGCCGCTGGTCTTCCTGGGGTCCACCTTCGACTTCTCCTGCAAGGGCTTTGATGGCGGATTGACGCTGGACCGGGTGAGTATCGCGGGGCGGGCGCTGCGCCCCACGATTTACGGTACCACGATGCGGATCGATCTCCCCAGGGCCCTCCCGTCCGGCGGCGCCCTGGATATCGACTTGGCCTGGCACTTTACGGTGCCCGATTACGGCGCGGGCCGCATGGGACGCGACGGGTCACTCTACCAGATCGCGCAGTGGTATCCCCGGCTGGCAGTGTATGACGATGTCCGGGGGTGGAATCACGATCCCTACATCGGGGCCGGGGAGTTTTATCTGGAGTACGGCAGCTTCGATGTGAGCCTCACACTGCCGGCCGGCTACGTCGTGGCTGCAACCGGAAGCCTGCGCAATCCGGAGCTGGTGCTTACTGCCGCTCAGCGGGAACGACTGGCGAGCGCCGCCAGATCGGCGGAGCCGGTGGCAGTGATCACGGCGGCGGAGGCGGGACACGCCGACCGGACTCGGCCGGCATCGAGCGGCCAGCTCACCTGGCGGTTCACCGCGGACAGCGTCCGGGATTTCGCCTTTGCCGCCGGCCCGAACCTGCGCTGGGATGCGAGCGGCTACCGTGGAATCCTGGTTCATACGCTCTACCGCCCGTCGGCCCCGGAGTGGGAGGAAGCCAACCGCATGGTCCGCCAGGCGCTCCAGTACTTCAGCGAGCAGTGGTACCCATATCCCTATCCCCAGATGAGCAGCGTCGAGGGCCCGATCGAAGGCATGGAGTACCCGATGCTCACCTTTGACCCTCGCGCCCCCAGCCGGGAGGAGCGCCAGTGGGTGCTGGCCCACGAGCTCGGCCATCAGTGGATGCCCATGATCGTCGGGTCGAACGAGCGGCTCTATCCCTGGATGGACGAGGGATTCAACACCTTCATGGATCTGGCCGGTGCGGCGCGTTATTTCAGCGGGACACCCTATGGCGACTCCATCGAGGTGCACCCGCTTCACCTCTACCAGAACCACGCGATCCTGGGCCAGGAGCAGTCCCTCATCACCCGGCCGGTGGAGGTGAAGGACCTCTTCTGGACCGGCTATCAGAAGCCGGCCCTGATGATGCAGACGCTGCGATATGAGGTGCTGGGGAAGGAACGCTTCGATCACGCCTTCCGGGAGTATCTCAGGGCCTGGGCCTACAAGCATCCCACCCCGGCCGACTTCTTTCGAGTGATGCGGGACGCGTCAGGAATGGACCTCGACTGGTTCTGGCGCGACTGGGTCTTCACCAATGCCCGCCTGGATCAGGCGGTAGATTCGGTCGGCACGGCCGGGGGTGCCGCGAAGATCTTCCTGGCCAACCGGGGAACCATGACGTTGCCGCTGGAGATGGACGTCACCTATGCGGACGGCTCCACCGAGCGGATCCGTCTGCCGGTCGAGATGTGGAATCAGGGGGCCCGGTTTGGCTACCGGGTGCGGGGCGGGAAGTCGGTGCGGCGGGTGGTCGTGGATCCCAGAGGCGTGCTGCCGGACATCGATCGGGGCAATAACGAGCTAGAAGCCAGGAGTTAGGAGTTAGGAGCTAGGAGCTCCCAGCTCCCGGCTCCTAGCTCCTGGCTCTCGCCCGCTGCACCATGAGCAGGTCGGCGATGTTGTCCGACGTGAGTAGCCCCACCAGCGCGCCCGCCGCATCAACCACCGGCAGCGCCGGGAGCCGGCTGGCCCTGAGCCGATCGAGCGCCTCCCGGAAGCCAAGAGTCGGCTGGACAACCGGCACGCCGGTGGTCATCGCCTCCGACACCCGTCCTCCCGGTCCGAGCGTCGAGAGCCCCCGAATCAGGTTGTCCCGGGTGAGAACGCCCTCCATGCGGCCGTTGTTGTCCACCACCGGGAACTCCCGCTGTTCGCCGCTCAGGAGCAGCTCCACCGCGTCTGCCAGGGTCGCGTAAATCGGAATGGTGCGGAAGTTGGTCACCATCATCTGCGATACCTGGAGTCCATCGCCCGCGGCGCGAGTCTCCACCGCCTCCGCCTCAGCGGTTGCGCCGAGAAACACGAAGAAGGCGATCAGGACGTAGAAGGGATTGACTGTGATGCCGTAGAGTCCACCGATCACGGCCAGCGCTTGTCCCAGGGTCGCTGCGATCCGGGTGCCCCGCAGTAGCCCCATTCGACTCGCCAACAGGGCGCGCAGTACACGGCCGCCATCCATGGGAAAGGCTGGTATCAGGTTGAAGAGCAGGAGGTAGACGTTCACCTTCATCAGGAGAACCAGAAATGGCTCGTCGCCCCGCAGCGGACCCGCGGTGAATCCCTGACCAGTAAGCAGCAGTATGGCACAGAGAACGATTGCGATCAGCAGTGTCACCGCAGGGCCGGCAAGGGCGATCAACAGCTCCTGCCGGGGCTCGTCCGGGATACGTTCGAGGCGGGCGACGCCGCCGATGGGGAGGAGGATGACATCGGGCGTGCGCACCCCGAAGCGGCGCGCCATGAGGATGTGACCGAATTCATGGAGGAGAATGCACGCAAAGAGGGCGAGCAGCACGAGGGCAGACGTGATTGCCCCGATGAGCCCACCCTCCCTGTACCCCGACAACGCCAACCAGGCCAGGAACAGGACGAACGTCAGGTGCACCTTGATCTCGGTGCCCGCAATCCGTCCGATGGTATAAACCCACTTCATCACGCCACCGCCTCTCAGGCCTCCAGAGCTCCCACCGCCGTAAAATATACCGCGGGAGCAGCCGAGGCGGCGGGCGGCTACACCATCACGCGCAATCCGAACTCGTGGCGGGCCCTGAGATCGCGCACCGGCCGAGTGGCGGTCGGCACCGGACTGGCCGCCCGTGCCGTGACGGTGGCCTCGCCCGGCAGGGGGTGAAGCTCGGCCCATTGGGCCAGCGCGCTCCGGAAGATCAGCTGGGCATCGATAGAGCCGAGGTTGAACGTGCGGACGTAGTGCATGATGGCCTCGTCGGGCGTAACCTCCGCGGCCAGCGTGTTCACCGCTTCCAGCGCCATGCGGACATGGGTGGCTGCCACGGCTTCGTCGGACATCGAGGCCGCCAGACGGCACTCGAGATTGGTCTCTTCGATGTGCTGCACCCGCTTCCGGAGGGTATCGAGCAGCTGATCCGGCCGGAGACCGGCCCATCCCGTTGCCTTGGTCTCGCGTCTGGCATCGCTCTCGATCAGGCCGGACAGGGAGATCATGGCGCGGGCTTGCACTGTTCCTTCCAGCGCGGCCGGCACCCCGACTTCATGGAAGTACCGCTGCAGCGCCTCATCCACCGTGAGCCGGTGCTTGAGCCGCCTCACGAACTCGGCTGCCTGGGCCTGGTATGTCTCGGCGAGTGCTTCGGAGGCCCGGGCAAAGACAAGCTGCAATCGCAGCTTGGTGGATGCGGGGAACCGGCGGTTAGCGATCAGACTGGGTCCGGACATTAATACCTCTCCGTATTGCGGACGAGCGGCACGACCAGGAAGTCTGCATCGCGCTGTGAGGGTGGGGCTCGGGTGGTCAGAAATGCGAACTTTGTGCCGATGGGAGGCGCCCGGGTAGCGGACAGGCTCTGGAGTGCAAGAAATGTGAACTACGGGAGACTCAACGGGTTAGGCGCCGGTCTGGTGCGGGACACGGGCTGGCGGTGTCCCGCGCTGTAGCGCAGGTGCCACTCCCGGTGGGCCCCCCTACCACATTACAATGCGTTTCCTCTCGAACCTCGTGGAGCCGCTCCATCACCTCTATCGTCGCTCCCCCGGCCTGGACCACCAAAGACGCCGAGAAGCTGTACAACATGGCCGGCTGGGGCCTGGGATACTTCCGCGCGAATGCGGAGGGGCACGTTACCGTGCACCCCGACGCCAACAAGAAGCGGGGGCTCGATCTCTACCGGCTGGCCATGGACCTGAACGCCCAGGGCGTCGGTCTCCCGCTCCTGCTCCGGTTCTCCGACATCCTGCAATCCAGGATTCAGGCGCTTGCCACCGAGTTCGGCAACGCGATCAAGGAGTTCGGCTACGAGGGCAGCTACACCACGGTGTATCCGGTCAAGGTGAACCAGCAGCGGCACGTGATCCAGGAGATCGTCGAGTTCGGCGCTCCCTACGGTGTCGGCCTTGAGGTGGGGAGCAAGCCCGAGCTGCAGGCGGTGCTCGGCCTGAGCGAGGCCAGCAACCATCTGATCGTCTGCAACGGCTACAAGGACGAAGAGTTCATGCGGCTGGCGCTTATGGGCCAGAAGCTGGGGCACAAGGTGATGATCGTGCTGGAGCAGCTCACCGAGCTGGACGTGCTGCTAAAGGTGGCGGATGAGATGGGGGTTCAGCCGACCGCTGGGGTCCGGATCAAGCTGGCCACCGAGGGCTCGGGCCGCTGGGCCAAGAGCGGCGGCGAGCGGTCGAAGTTCGGGCTCGGCGCCGTGGAACTGATGAAGCTGCTCGACCGGCTCGACCGCCTGGGGCGAAAGGACATCCTCAAGCTGGTTCACTTCCACCTGGGCAGCCAGATCACCGATATCCGGCACGTGAAGGCGGCGCTGGAGGAGATCGGACGCTACTACAGCGAGCTCCGGAACATGGGCTTCGATCTGACCCACGTGGATGTGGGTGGTGGCCTGGGAGTGGACTACGAGGGCTCCCGCTCGACCCGGCCCGCCAGCGTCAACTACTCGATGCGGGAGTACGCCAGCGACATCGTCTACACTCTCGGCTCCGTCTGCCGGAACGGGGGCCTGCCGATGCCGCACATCATCTCGGAATCGGGGCGTGCGCTCACCGCGCATCACGCCCTGCTGCTGATCAACGTGATCGACGTGGAGTCCCAGGTCGAGCCGGCGCCCCCGAAGCTCCGGGAAGAGCCGCACCCGCTGCTGGTCGAAATGACGGAAAACCTGGATGGGCTCACCCAGGACCGGATCGAGGAGGTCTTCCACGACGTGGTCTTTGCCAAGGAGCGGGCCCAGGAATACTTCGCCAGCGGCGTCTTCTCGCTCCGCGACAAGGCCGATGCCGATCAGCTCTACCTGGTGACGCTCAACGCCTTGGCGCAGGCCATCAAGGAAGACAAGTCGGCGTTCCCCGAGATCGTGAGTCACATCGAGGCGCAGCTGGTGGACCGCTACTTCTGCAACTTCTCGGTCTTCCAGTCGCTCCCGGACCACTGGGCCATCGATCAGCTCTTCCCCATCATGCCGATCCATCGCCTCAACGAGGCGCCGAGCCGGCGAGGCACGCTCCAGGATGTCACCTGCGATTCGGACGGGGTAATCGACCGCTTTACCGGAGGCCGGAAGGGAAAGCCGTCACTGGAGCTGCATCCCCTCATGGGAGAAGAGCCGTATATCCTCGGCATCTTCCTCACCGGCGCCTACCAGGAGATCCTGGGCGATCTGCACAACCTGTTCGGCGACACCAACGCGGTGCACGTGCGGCTGACCGAGCAGGGCTACGAGATCACCGACCTGGTCCACGGCGATACTGTCACCGAGGTGCTCAACTACGTCCAGTTCCATGCCAGCGACCTCCTGGCCGCCTTCCGCCGCAAGGTCAGCAACGCGAAGGAGCTGAGCCGGCAGGACGCCAACAGCTTCATTGCGGATTACGTGGCGGGGTTGGAGGGGTATACGTATCTGGAAGGGGACGTACCGGTCGAAGGGGAAGTGAGAAGTGAGAGGTGAGAGGTAAGAGGGCTGTCATCCTGAGCGTAGCGAAGGATCTACCTGACAGGCCTCGATAGCCGCGAAGTAGATCCTTCGGTCGTCTCACTCCCTCAGGATGACAGCCTGCTTTGTTCCCTCTTACTTCCACTTCTCACTTCTCACCTCTTACTCACCCGCTCCCGCTCCACCTTCCTTCGATCCCCGCGCTTGTCGATCGGCACGAAATCCCGCTGATCCGACCCGATGTAAATCTGCCGGGGCCGGGCAATCTTCTGGTCCTTGTCGAGCAGCATCTCCTCCCACTGCGCCAGCCACCCCGGAGTCCGGCCGATGGCAAACAGGACGGTGAAGTAGTCGGTCGGGTACCCCATCGCCTGATAGATCAGCCCGGAATAGAAGTCCACGTTGGGGTAGAGCTTCCGCTTGATGAAGTACTCGTCCTCCAGGGCCAGCCGCTCCAGCTCCAGCGCGATCTCCAGCTTGGGGTTGAGGCCGGTCTGCTCGAAGACGTCGTACGCTACCTTTTTGATCAGCTTGGCCCGGGGGTCGTAGGACTTGTAGACCCGGTGCCCGAATCCCATCAGCCGCCCGGCCCCGGATCCCGACTTCACCTTGTCGATGAACGCGGGGATGTTCTGCTTCTCGCCGATCTCGTCCAGCATCTGAAGCACGGCCTCGTTGGCTCCGCCGTGCAGCGGTCCGTAGAGAGCGGCGATGCCGGCACTGATGGCGGAGAAGGGGTCCACGTGCGACGACCCCACCGCCCGCACCGCGCTGGTGGAGCAGTTCTGCTCGTGATCGGCGTGCAGGATCAGCAGGATCTCGAGGGCGCGCTGCAGCACCTTGTTCGGCTGGTGCTGCCCCCCGATACTGAACGTCATGTTGACGAAATTGCCGATGTAGTCCAGATCGTTCCGGGGGAACTCGTACGGGAGCCCGCGGGAGTGCCGGAACGCGAAGGCCGCGATGGTGGGCAGCTTGGCCAGCAGCCGAACCCGCTGCAGGTAACGGTTGGCCGGATCGTGAATGTTCTTGGCGTCGGGGTAAAAGGTCGAAAGCGCCCCGACCGCGCCCAGCAGCATTCCCATGGGGTGCGCGTCGTAGCGGAACCCCTCCAGGAACTTGGTAATGTTGGTATGGACGTAGGTGTGGAACTTGATCTCCTCTTCCCACGTAGTCAGCTGCTTACGGTTGGGCAGCTCGCCCTCGCAGAGGAGATAGGCCACCTCGAGGAACGACGCCTTCTCGGCCAGCTGCTCGATGGGATAGCCACGGTAGCGCAGGATGCCCTGATCGCCGTCGATGTAGGTGATGGCGCTCCGACACGCGGCGGTATTCATGAAGGCCGGATCGTAGGTCATCATCCCGAAGTCGTCCGCGGCCACTTTGATCTGACGCAGATCGTTGGCCCGGATGGTGCCCTCGGTGATCGGCAGCTCGTAAGTCTGGCCGGTTCGGTTGTCGGTGACGGTAATGCTGTCCTTGGGCAAGCGCTGCTCCTCGGCGAGAAATGGGAGTCCCCGGTGCCGGCTCAATGCGGAACATAGGGGGGTCGCCATGAGCACGAAAGCGGTCAGCCGGTCAGCGGGTAAGCTCGATCACGCTGTCCACTCCATTCACGAAGGCATGTCCATCATGAAGGCAGTCATCTGTTTCCTTACCGTAGCGACGGCTGTTCCCCTCGCGGCCCAGTCTCCCGTCGACACCGCAGGTAGCGGTGTGCTGATCGAGCAGGCGCTGAACCGCTCCGAGGTGATGCAGAACCTCCGGCATCTAAGCGACGTCATCGGCCCGCGCCTGTCCGGCTCTCCCGCCATGCGGCGGGCCAACGAGTGGACTGCCGAACGGTTCAAGACCTACGGCCTTACCACGAGATTGGAGCCCTATACCTTCGGGGTAACCTGGGAGCGGGGGCCGGCCTCGCTGCGCCTCACGGCGCCATTCTCCCGGGCAATCGAGGCCCACAGCTGGGCCTGGACCGAGGGGACCGGCGACAAGACAGTGGCTGGCCCGGTGGTGCTGGCCGATCTCACCACGCCCGAAAGCCTGGCCGTCTATCGCGAGAAGGTGAAGGGCGCCTGGGTGCTCCCGCGGGCGCCCTATCCGGTCTGGAACCCCGACGGTCCGGAGATGACGGCGGAAGACTCCACCCGGCTGAAGGAGCAGCTCCGGCTCCGCTCGCTGCCTACTGCCGACACCTCCACCGCGGCGGTCGCGGCGCGCCGCCAATTCACCGTGGATCTCCCTTACATCCTCAAGTCGGCAGGCGCGCTCGGCACCCTGGTGGACGGCGCCAAGGAGCACGGGCTCCTGACGATGAGCGGGTCCCCCACCAGAGTCGCCCCGCTGCCCAATCTGGTGATCTCCAACGAAGATTATGCCCTGCTCGCCCGGCTGATTGACGCCGGCACGACGCCCCGGCTGGAGGGCCGGGTGGACAATCGGCTGGGCAGGACGCCGGTGCAGCAGTGGAATACGGTGGCGGAGATCCGGGGCAGTGAGCTACCCGGTCAGGTGGTAATCCTCGGCGCGCACCTGGACAGCTGGGATCTGGGCACTGGGACCACCGATAACGGGACCGGCTCGATGGTGGTGCTCGAGGCGGCCCGGGTCATTGCGCAATCGGGCCTCAAGCCGAAACGCACCATCCGCTTGATTCTGTTCAGTGGGGAAGAGCAGGGGTTACTGGGGTCGCGAGCGTACGCTCAGGCGCACGCCGCCACGGCCGACAGCATACAGGCCGTTCTGGTGCTGGACAACGGCACCGGTGCCATCACCGGCCAGGCGTTGCAGGGACGGAAGGAACTGGAGGGGTTGTGGAAGGAGTTGCTGGCGCCGGTGGCCCGGCTCGACGCCGACAGCGTGCGGGATGCGAGCAAGACGGGCACCGACCACCTGTCGTTCCTGCCCTACGGCGTGCCCGGCTTCAACTTCGATCAGCTGCGGCGGGGGTATAACCACACCCACCACTCGCAGAGCGATACCTACGACAAGGCGGTGGCGGGCGACCTGAAACAGGCGGCGGCCGTCATGGCGGTGACGGCCTACGAGCTGGCTAATCTGCCCGGGCTGCTGCCGCGGGGCCCCAAGAGCCCCGTTGTGCCGGTTCCGACCAGGCCTTCGCCGGGGTTGGTGGTAGGGCGGTAGGGCGGTAGGTGAAGCGGCGGTAGATACTGCGGCGGTAGATACTGCGGCGGTACGGCGGTATGGGCTGCGACTTCAGCACTCACGCGTCATCCCGAGCGGAGCGAGGGATCGTCCCGGGTGACGTTTCCGCATCGGAGCTGAAATGGCAGGCTGTCCGATTTCTCGCGAGCCGGTCCGGAGGCTCGAAATGCCAGCGTGATCGGACTTCCTGACGCTGCCGCCGTACCGCCGTGCCGAATTAGTCTCCTGACTAGACGAGGAAGGCCAAATGGACCCTCAGTTTCTTGCCCCACTCATACCGGTCGTGGCGATCATTGCGTTCGCGGCGGTCAAGATCACGCGTCTGCGGGTCAATCGTGCAGAGCTACTGTCGCCCGACGTGGCTGCGCGACTCGAGGCCCTGGAGCATGATATCGAGGGCCTCCACCGGGAGTTGGCGGACACACAGGAACGGCTGGATTTCGCGGAGCGGATACTCAGCAAGGCAAAGGAGGAGCGGCAGCTTGGCGGCTAGCGCCCTGCCGCCTTGACCACAACCTTCTGCACTCTCTTCCGCTCCCGCCCCCTGCTGTCTGCAACCGAAAGCTCGAGTGTGTATGCCCCGGGCTTGGTTGAGCCGAGATCCAGCTGCTCGTGCCGGCGGGTGGCCACTCCATCCGCCTGATCCTTGAAGCTGACGACCATTGGCTTGGGCCTGGCCGACTTTTTCTTCCCCGGCGCCCGCTGCGGCACCAGTCGAATGCGAGCCCGGTAGGCCGTTCCCGAAGCCAACCCACACACATCGTAGTGGATCTCCACTTCCGATCCAGCGGCAATCTGGGGCACCGGATCCATCAGCAGGCGAAACTGCGGCGACTTCCCTCCGGTCGCCGGGGGACAGAGCGACCGTCCAGCTCCGGAGGCGCTGAGCGCGATCGCTCCGACCAGCGTCAGGGCGACGGCCCCGCCGACGGCGCCCACGGTGCGAGGATGGCGCTTCCCCCGGAGCCACAGGTCCTGGCCCTGCCGTTGCACTCGCCGAAGCGCGCGGGTCGCTACCGGCTGCGCTCGCCAACGCGCTTCGCGCGCTACCTGCCGCGCTCGACGGAGCGATCGCTGCGCTGCCGGCAGCAGGGGCCGGAGTGTTTCCTGTAGTGCCCGAAATGCTTCCTTCACCACCCCGGGCTGGGAGGGCCTTCGGATCGGACGGGGCGTCCCTGGATCCGGAATCCCGGAAAATGGATCGCTCATATGCTTCAGACCTCCCGAGAAATTCTGATTCAGCTCGCCGGCGGGAAGACGAAACCGAGCAAGGATCGTGAAATTGGAACCCCGGCGGCACCGCGGCTCGGAGCCGCGGTCCCAATTCATTAGCTCCCAATCACATGGAGCCGCGAGACAAAAACTGCAGCGGGTCCCCGAGCTCCCCGGTGGGGAACGCCCCGAGGGTCAGGTCGGGCAATGTGCAAGGAGGATGTCCGCTTGACTGCGGTCGCAGGGTGATGATTATCTTCGCCCGCTTCGTCGCGGCACAACCCCAGGCAGGATGTCAACCGAGTTATCAGCGCGCCACCAGACCTGGAGCGATACTCTGCCGGTAGCTCAGAGCGGTACCCAACCATCCTCGGTGCGCCGGGACCTGCTTTTTCTCGCTATCGCCCTGGCGTTCGTCCTGCTCTGCCGGCTCCTGCTTTATGTCTGGATGCCCGAACGGATCAGCGACTTCGATCTGCTCTACGACGCGGCAGCCCGCCTGGTCCACGGCGAGAACCCCTACCCAACAGAGACGCAGCGGTTCCCCTACCCGCTGCCGGCTGTGCTTCTGGCCGTCCCATTCACCCGGATTCCCCTGGAACTTGCCCGCCCGATCTTTGACGTCCTGATCGGCTGGGCTTTTGTCTATGGGCTCTGGAAGTACCGCGGCCCGTACGCGTTGCTCGCGGTGGTGTCCGGAGCCTACCTCTTCGCTATGACGCGGGGCCAGACCACGCCGCTCATGGTGGCAGCAAGTCTCATCCCCGCGCTCGGCTTTCTCCTTGCCGTGAGGCCCAATACCGGCGCCGCCCTCTGGATTGCCCGGCCTTCGCTGGCGGCGCTCCTGGGCGCAGGCCTCTTCCTGGGCCTCAGCCTCGCTGTGCGGCCATCCTGGCCCTGGGACTGGTGGTTGGCACTGCCGCTGGACAACACCGGGCTGATGCCTCCGGTGCTGCGTCCCTTTGGCGTGGTCCTGCTGCTTGCCGCACTCCGATGGCGTACGCCGGAAGGCCGGCTTATCCTCGCGATCGCCTTCATACCCCAGACCGCTCTGCCGTACGAGCTGGTTGCGCTGGCACTGATCCCGGCCAATCGGCTGGAGATGGCGGTCTACGTGGTGGGAAGCTGGATTGCCGTGGCAGTCGCCGAGCAGCTGCATCTCGGCCAGGGCACGGCCGAGTGGAACGCGACTGGTTGGCCGGTCACGCTCGGTGTCGTCTATCTCCCGATGTTGTATCTGGTAATTCGCCGGCAGGGGAGCAGCAAGAGTCGTAAGAGTGGACCCGACTTTGACAAGGATCGAAGAAGGCCCAATCGTCTGGCCGATCAGGAGCTCAAGGTCGACATCACGCCGAATGGCGCCGGGTTCATGGCGAAGGTGACTCATCTCGCGACCGGGCAGTCTGTTACCGAAATAGATCAAACCCGGCGGCTCGCGGTGCGGAAGGCCCACGACAAGTTGGCCGGGATCCTTGCCGAGCGGCTTCGACCTCCAGAGAAAGGGAGGACTGAACTGAAATGAAGGCAGGGTACTGTGGTTCTCCCCCTATCCAATGGCAGAGCCCAGGGGTAGTTTGTTCGCAGCCCGCCAGCCAGTCCTCTGCTCCACGCTGCCCATTTCCGAGCGCCGTCCAGATGC
>Ga0180121_10000825_pt1 | contig 13087 bp, 8 predicted proteins | sample AntDrymUQ5402106_2_FD_129676 | JGI IMG/M metagenome (GOLD analysis project Ga0180121, IMG submission 129676) | Polar desert sand microbial communities from Dry Valleys, Antarctica - metaG UQ540 (21.06) (version 2) (version 2) | ecosystem: Environmental > Terrestrial > Soil > Desert | place...
CAGGTTCGGGGTTCGGGGTCAGGTTCGGGGTTCGGGGTCAGGTTCGAGGTTCCGCATTCGGGTTCAGGGTCCCGGGAACCTTGAACCTTCGAACCCTGAACCTGAACCTGAACCCCGAACCCGGAACCCGGAACCCGGAACCTCCGAATCACTTCTGGCGGACGTCGAATGCGAACAGGGTGTCCTGGTCGCGGATGAACAGTCTGCCGTTCGAGACGACGGGGTGGCTCCAGGTCGGCAGATTACCGGTGGGAATCTGAAAACGGCCATGCTCGCGATACCCGGACGGGCTGGGTTCCGCAAGCCCCACGAGTCCTTGCTCGCTATAAAGGTAGAGCCGGTCGTCGGCGAAGATGACCGAGCCCTTTCCGACGCTGCGGTCCCGCCAGGCCACCTCGCCGTTGTCGAACTTCATCGCCATGAGAATCGCGTCAGAGAAGCCGTAGAGGTGTTCCCCGACCAGCACGGAGCTGGCGTGATGGTTCCGCATTTCGCGCGTGAAGTAGACCTGCTTCGCGTCGACGCGGCCTTTGGACGGCGTCAGCTCGAGGAGCGCCGCCCCGGTGCTGTAGCCGGACGAGAGGAACACCTTGTTGCCGCGCACGATTGGCGTGGCAATGTTCGCGGTGCGGTTCGCCACCTGGTTGTAACTCCACAGCAGACTTCCGGTCTCTACGTCTACCCCGAGCGCCCGCTCCGCGGTGAAATAGATGGCCTGGCGAACGCCACCCGCCTCATGGAGAACCGCGGAGGAGTAGCCGGCTTCGTCCGCAAGGCTCTTCCACAGCAGCGAACCGTCAGTTTTTTTCAGCGCCACAATCGAGGCGCCTGATCCTCCTGGGCTGACGAGAACGCGATCGTTCAACACGAGAGGGGATTCGCTCAGGCCCCATCGGATATTCGAACCGCCAAACTTTTCCAGCACGTTCACTTTCCACAACGAACGCCCCGTTGCCGCCTCCATGGCGGCCAGGTCGCCGCTCGCGCCGAACACATACAGCCGATCGCCGTCGACTGTCGGCGTGGCCCTGGGCCCGTCGCCGCGATCGTTGCCGAACTGGCGGCCATGCGGCACTTCCCACAGCTTCTTGCCGCTCGCCGCATCGAACGCCATCGCGTACTCCGTCCCCCCCCGGGCGCCCAGCGTGTAGAGACGGCCGTGGGCGGTCGCAAACGACGAGTAGCCCGCCCCGGCCCCGGTGACCCGCCACGCTGCCGGGGGCCCCTCCTTCGGCCACGTCTTGAGAAGCCCCTTTTCCAGGGACATGCCGTCGCGCTTCGTCCCACGCCACTGGGGCCAGTCGTCCAGCGAACGGTTGGAGACGCTTGCGGAGAAGGACACGAGCGCAATGGCGGCGGCCCCGAGGCCCACGGAATGGCGGATGGCTGAGTTCATCTGGCGTACTCCACTGTTGAATGTGCAGGTTTGGACGCCGCGCGCCCACGGACGGACGGTTCCGGTGTTGAGAGAGGCCGAGCCGCTCGGGCGGTCCGAAGAGCTGCGTCAGCGGACGATCCGGATGCCCTTCAACTCTATACGGTCGACGGGGGTCTCGCCGTTTACGACCGCCTGATCCATGGCCTCCACGGCAGCCATCCCGTCGATCACGCGGCCGAAGACGGTGTACTTGTTGTCGAGCGAGCTGGCATTGCCCGTGACGATGAAAAACGACGTCATTGCGCTCGCCGGATCGTCGCCGCGGGCCATCGAGAGGATGCCTTTCACGAGCGGAGTCGCGCTGAACTCCGGCGGCAGCGTACGCACGTACTTCTGCTGCTTCTCCGTGAGCGGTCCGCGCGTGTTGAGCGCGCCGCCCTGGACGACGAAGCCACGGACCACCCGGTGAAAGCTGGTCCCATCGAAGACGCCGGCCTGCGCAAGCCGGAGAAAGTTGCGCACGTGCCCGGGTGCCAGGTCCGGCAGGAACTCGACGGTGATGGGCCCGGCACTCGTCTCCAGAATCGCGCGGTAACTCGCGAGTTCGGAGGCGGGCTCCTGCGAGAATGGCTCGGGCTCCGGCGGCGGCGTGTCGCGAATCGTCACCGACTCGATGACGATCCGCTCGGAAGGAACCCCGTCAGCGGATGCCGGGATCTCGGAGATTTTCTGCACGACATCCATCCCGTCTGTCACACGGCCGAAAATCGTGTACTTGCCGTCGAGCGCACGCTGATCGGTGACGCAGACGAAGAACTGCGCGCCTCCGCTATCGGGCCGGTTCGGCTGCAGCACCGCGGCGACCGCCCCTCGGGTGGCCGGCTCGCTGCTGAACTCCGGGGCGAGCATGCCAAGGCCACCGGTCCCATAGAGCTTCGCCTTTGTCGGATCCCTGGACAGAGGATCGCCCCCCTGGACGATTGCCAGCCGGATCAGACGGTGGAACGTGGTCCCGTTGTACGCGCCCTCGCGGGCGAGCGTGATGAAGTAGCCGACGTGGTTGGCTGCGAGGTCCGGCCGGAGCCCGATGATGAACTCACCGGCGGAGGTCGTCACCACGGCCTCCTTGCCAATCATCTGCGCAGGCGAAAGCGTCGATTTGTAGGGGCCAGCGGGTTTCGCAGATTTCTGCGATCCGCGTTGCGCCGGCGGCGCGGCCAGGAGGACGGCCAGCAGCGGGAGCACGACAAGGGGGCCCATGCGGAGAAGTATACCGGCCCACCCGCATGAGCTCAGAGTCGAGGCTTACATGTGGTTATCGCAAATCGCCCATCAGCACTTCACGCCGAACTCCGCCGGCTCGTAGGCCAGGTTCGGCGCCAGCCAGCGCTCGACATCCTCGATCGATGAGCCCTTGCGCCCGGCATAGTCCTCGAGCTGATCGCGGCCGATGCGCCCGACGTTGAAATACTTCGCCTCCGGATGGGAGAAGTACAAGCCGCTGACGCTGGCGGCCGGCCACATCGCACCGTGCTCCGTGAGCGTGATCCCCGCCTTCCCGGCGTCGAGCAACTCGAAGAGCTTGAACTTCTCGCTATGGTCCGGACACGCCGGGTAGCCGTAGGCCGGCCGGATGCCGCGGTACTTCTCTGCGACCAGGTCCTCGTTCGAGAGCTGCTCCCGATCCCCGTAGCCCCAGTCCTTCCGCGCCTGCGCGTGCAGGTACTCCGCGAAGGCCTCCGCGAGCCGGTCGGCGATGGCCTTGATCATGATCGCGTTGTAATCGTCCAGGTTCTTCTCGAAGCCCTTGGCAAGCTCCTCTGCGCCGAGGCCGGCGGTCACCGCGAACATCCCCAGATAGTCCGGCACACCGGACGCTTTTGGTGCGACGAAATCGGCCAGCGACCGGTTCGGGCGGCCGTCCGCGATGATTTCCTGCTGCCGCAGCATCGGGAAGCGCTGGAGCTCCTGGCGGCGGCTGTCGTCCGTGTAGAGCACGATGTCGTCACCCTCGGTGCTCGCCGGCCAGAAGCCGTAAACGCCGCGGGCGGCGATCAGCTTCTCGTCGACGATCCGCGCGAGCACTGCCTGCGCGTTCTCGTAGAGCTCCCGCGCCGCGGCGCCGTACTGCGGATGGTCGAGGATCGCGGGGAACCGTCCCTTCAGCTCCCAGGCGGAGAAGAAGAACGTCCAGTCGATGAACTTCGCAACATCCCCGAGCGGCACGTCGTCGAGGTGGCGCCGTCCGAGAAACCACGGGGTGGCAATCACGTGATCGTCCCAGTCGAACGTGAGCCGGTTGGCGCGGGCGTGGGCGATTGACAGCAGCGGCTTCTCCTTCCGCCCCGCGTACTTGTCTCGCGTGCTGGCCTGCGACTCCCGATTCACACGGTCGAATTCGATCTTCCTGTCCCCCAGAAGGCTCGACACCACGTCCACCGCGCGCGATGCATCCAGGACGTGGACGACGGGCTGGGTGTACTCGTGCGAAATCTTCACGGCGGTGTGCTGCGGGCTCGTCGTGGCACCGCCGATGAGGAGTGGCAACCTGAACCCGCGGCGCTCCATCTCGCGCGCCACGAAGACCATCTCGTCGAGGGAGGGCGTGATCAGCCCGCTCAGCCCGATGATGTCAGCCTCGTGCTCCACCGCTGCGTCGAGAATCTTCGCCGCCGGCACCATGACGCCGAGATCGATTACCTCGTAGTTGTTGCACCCGAGCACCACTCCGACGATGTTCTTGCCGATGTCGTGGACGTCGCCCTTGACCGTCGCCATCACGATCCGCCCCTGCGCCGAGGAGGCGCCCGTCAGGCGCTTGCGTTCCTCCATGTACGGCAACAGGTAGGCCACGGCCTTCTTCATCGCGCGCGCGCTCTTCACGACCTGCGGGAGGAACATCTTGCCCGCGCCAAAGAGCGTCCCGACGATCTTCATCCCGTCCATCAGCGGACCTTCGATGATATGCAGCGGCTCCTCGTACCTGTGCCGCGCCTCTTCCACGTCGGCGTCGATGAAGTCGACGATGCCATGCACGAGCGCATGCGACAGCCGCTTCTCCACCGAGGCGTCGCGCCAGCCAAGATCGGCCTCGCGCTTCGTGGCGCTGCCCCGCACGGTGCCGGCGAACTGCACCAGCCGCTCGGTCGCATCCGGACGCCGGTTGAAGATGATGTCCTCGACGTGCTCCAGCAGGTCCTTCGGGATGTCCTCGTACACAATCAGCTGGCCGGCGTTGACGATTCCCATGTCCATACCGGCCTTGATGGCGTGATACAGGAAGGCCGAGTGGACCGCCTCGCGGACCACGTCATTGCCGCGAAAGGAGAACGACAGATTGCTCACGCCGCCGCTGATCTTCACGCCCGGGCACGTCGCCTTGATCTCCTTCAACGCCTCGATGTAGTTCACGGCGTAGTTGTTGTGCTCCTCCAGCCCCGTGGCGATGGCCAGGATGTTGGGATCGAAGATGATGTCCGTCGGGTCGAATCCCGCCTCGTCGATTAGGAGGCTGTAGGCGCGCCGGCAGATCTGGACCTTGCGCTCGACCGTATCCGCCTGCCCGGTCTCGTCGAACGCCATCACCACGACCCCGGCGCCATACCGGCGTATCGTCCGGGCCTTGTGCAGGAAGTCCTCTTCCCCTTCCTTCAGGCTGATCGAGTTGACGACGCCCTTGCCCTGCACGCACTTGAGGCCCGCCTCGAGCACGCTCCACCGGGAGCTGTCGATCATCACCGGCACGCGGGCGATCTCCGGCTCGGTCGCGATGAAGTTCAGGAATGTCGTCATCGCCAGCTCGGAGTCGAGCATGCCTTCGTCCATGTTGACGTCGATCATGTTGGCGCCACCGCGCACCTGCTCGACCGCGACGCTGACCGCTTCGGTGTAGTTCCCGCTCGTGATGAGCCGCGCGAACTTCGCGGACCCGGTCACGTTCGTACGTTCACCGATCATTTGAAAGTTGCTGTCGGGGCGAATCGTCAGCACCTCGAGCCCGGAAAATTGTGAGTAGAGCTCGGGGCTTCCACCCTCAGACGGAAGAGCGCCGCTCGACAGCCACGAACGCGCGGGCAGCGGGCGCGGCGTGACCCCCGCGAGGGCACGCGCGACGGCGGCGATATGTTCCGGCGTCGTGCCGCAACAGCCGCCCAGAATGTTCGCGAAGCCGCTCGCGGCGAAATCCTCGAGCAGGGTGGCCGTCTGGGAGGGCGTCTCGTCGTATTCGCCGAACGCGTTCGGCAGGCCCGCGTTGGGATAGCTGCTGACGTAGCACTCGGCGATCCGCGCGAGCTCCGCCATGTAGGGACGCATGTCGCGGGCCCCAAGGGCGCAATTGATGCCGACACTGAAGGGCTGTGCGTGGCGGATTGAGACGTAGAAGGCGTCGACCGTCTGGCCGGACAGCGTCCGGCCGCTGCGGTCGGTGATCGTGACCGAAATCATCAGAGGCAGCCGGACCCCCTTCTCCTCGAACACATTCTCGATGGCGACGATGCCGGCCTTGGCGCCGAGCGTATCGAAGATGGTCTCGAGCAGGAGGACGTCGGACCCTCCATCGATGAGGCCTCGCACCTGGACCTCGTACGCCGCGCGCAGCTCGTCGAACGAGATCGCGCGAAAAGCCGGATTGTTGACGTCCGGGGAGATTGAGAGCGTGCGGTTGGTCGGCCCGATCGCCCCCGCGACGAAACGCGGCCGGTCGGGGGTCCGGGCGGTCCACGCGTCCGCCGCTCCCCGCGCGAGGCGGGCACCTTCCAGGTTGATGTCGTACGCGAATGGCTCGAGGGCATAGTCGGCCTGCGCCACGGCCGTGCCGCCAAACGTGTTCGTTTCGATGATGTCAGCGCCGGCTGCGAGGTACTCGTGATGGATGGCGCTGATGACGTCGGGGCGCGTGAGGACCAGAACGTCGCTGTCCCCCTTGAGGTCGCGCGGATGGTCGGCGAAGCGCTCACCGCGGAAGTCCGCCTCGGTCAACTTGTAGCGCTGGATCATCGTCCCCATCGCGCCGTCGAGGATGAGGATGCGGCGTTCGAGCAGCGAACGGAGCGTGTCGAATACAGGACTCTTCATGCTGTGTCTCTCATCTCTGACGGATCACGCTCTCGCCTGAAGCTCCGGTCCGCCGTTGACCGCTCCCGGGCGTGCCGCCCTGGACGGCTTGCGACCGCTGGCAATGAGCACCGTGAAGGGATCCCCGGCCTTTCGGGCGCCGATCGACAGCTTGACGTCGCGAAGTCCGGCATCGGCGAGGAGGGCGGCAAGTGCCGCGTCCGAGAAGCCCATGGCGCGATCTCCCAGTCGGTCGCGGACCCATGCCTGACCGTGCTCCCGCAGATCGAGAATCAGCACCCGCCCTCCGGGCACCAGGATGCGGACGGCTTCCCGCAGGGCGCGCGCCGGCTCCTCCGCGTGGTGAAGGGCCTGAGAGAACAGCGCCACGTCCACGCTCCCATCGCGCAGGGGCAGCTTCTCCAGCGCACCGCGCTTCCACGTGACGTTCCGCACCTTCCGCCGGCTGGCCAGGGAACGGGCGCGTTTCAGGACGTCGATCGATCGGTCGACCGCCACGACGCGGGACGCCCAGCGGCTGGTCTCGACGGTCAGGTACCCTTCGCCACAGCCCAGGTCGGCAACACGCAAGGGCGGCAGCAGATGGCCGAGCGCGCGCGCCCATGCCGCCCAGCTCCGTCCCGGCACCAGCTGGCGCTCGTTCGTATCCGGTGAGGCGTGCGCCTCGAAGTTCTCCTTCCGGACACGCCGCACCTCCTCGAGCCGGGCCGCGTCCGCCCGGCCGTTGACCGTCGACGCAAGAGTTCCGAACTGGGCTTCGAGAAGCGCCCACAAGGGCCCGAATGCATCGACCCTGTCGCGCAGCGCCATTGGAATCCGGTAGTACGTGAACCCGGCCTCGCGATCCTCGACGATCAGCGCAGCGTCCTTGAGGAGCCCGAGGTGCCGGGATACGCCTGACTGCGCCATGCCGAGAATCGCGGTCAGCTCCGTGACGTTCAGCCGCTCCTCCGCGAGCAGGCGGAGGATCCGGAGCCGAACGGCGTCCCCGAGCAGGCGGAAGAGGGCTGGCCCATCGAGCATATCCACTAATCTACATGTATTGATTAGCTCCTGCAACATGACGACCGCCGGCAGGCGAGGCCGCCGTGGATACGGTCAGCGCGGAGGAACACCATTCCGTTCGAGCCACCGCGTGAGGTTTGGGGTCTGGGCGGTGGCGAAGCTCACACAATTACCGATCTGCTCGAGTGATTGCTGGAGCGCGCGCCGCGCGTCCGGAACCTCGTTCGTCTTGAAGAACTGTCGCACTTCGTCGAGCGTTCGGGGATCGCAGAAGGTCCCCAGCGCGGTGACGACGACGCCGTTTCCCACGGCTTCGCCTGTCTTCTTCTGCAGCTGCCCCCACTGCTCGCGGAGCAGGCCCCACACCTGGTCCCGTGCGTCGGGGTTCCTCAACAAGGCGGCCAGGAACAACTTCGCATCCTGGCTCCGAACTTCCGGCCCCAGAATCAGCTCCATGGTCCTTACCACGAGTGCCGGATCCCGAAAGGCCGCGAGCGCGTACATATAGCGATCGTGTTCCTCCGGCGTGGATGCGCCCTTACTGCGAGCAAGATACTTCTCGTACAGGCCCGCGTCTCCATGGCGTGCGGCGACGACGACGGCGGCATTCAGCAGGGTCGCGTCCGTCGAGCCTGGCGCGGCGAGCTCCTGAAGCACGACGGTCCGCGCTCTCGCGATGGCGTCGGGGTGGTCCGCCGCCTGGCCAAGTGCGGACACAAGGGAGGCGCGAAGCTCCCGGCTCTCATCGGACTCAGATTCGCTGGGCAACCAGCCGACGTGCTCGAGAGAAGGGGTGAGGAGCCGTTCGAGCCACGCTTTGTACCCCGCGCGGGATCCGGGGGTGGTGAGTTGCCGATTGTGCGCAGCGGGCTGAGCAGCGCCTGGACGACCGTGGCATTTGTCTCCCCTCGGAAGCCGGTGGCGAGATCCAGAAAGGACCCGACGTCGTGCCGGCCGGCGCGGACGAGTGTCCACTCGTCAGTGAGCAGCACTATCCGGTCGGCGGGCGTGAGGGCGTCCAGGTTCGCGGCGAGGCTCCGCAGCATGGCGGCAGTGTTCCCGACACGGTAGTACCCAAGCGCGCCGGCGTTCGCCATCAGCCACGCCGGGCACGACTCGAGCGGCACCGTTCCGGTCCGTGTCGAAAGAACATCGCACGTGATCGCGTCCCGGGCTGTCTTCAGACAGACCGGGATGCTCCAGACTCCGGACGGCGCCGTCGCCGCGCCGCCAGGGGTCGCGATGAATCGGTCCTGGGTTACCGTCGCGACGGCCCGGTCCCCTGCGCACTTCACGTCCACTTCCACTATGGGAACGCCCGCCTGATCGACAAACCCCGACAGGACGCGGTCCACCGGCTTGCCCGTGCTTGCCGCCAGGGTGCGCCAGAAATCCTCTGCCGTCGCATTCCCATAGCTGAAACGTTCGATGTACGCGTTGATCCCCGCCCTGAACGCCTCTTCTCCGACCCACGCCTCGATCATCCGGAGCACCGCTGCCCCTTTCATGTAGGCGATGCCGTCGAAGAGCTCATTGATTTCGGCGGGAGTCGACGCTTTCGCGCGAAGCGGCCGCGTGGCGTGCAGCGCGTCACGGGTCATTGCACCGCGATGCGACTGCACGTCGTCCAGCTCGACGTGCCACTCGGGCTTCCACGCCTTGAGCGGCTTGCTGGACATCCAGGTGGCGAAGCCCTCGTTCAGCCAGATGTCGTCCCACCAGCGCATCGTGACGAGGTCACCGAACCACTGGTGCGCGATCTCGTGCGCAAGCACACTGGCAATGTCCTTCCGAACGCTCACGGAAGCCGCTGCAGGGTCTGCGAGCAGCAGGGTCTCGCGATAGAAAATGGCCGCGGTGTTCTCCATCGCACCTGCGGCGAAATCCGGAACCGCGACGACGTCCAGCTTCTTGAACGGATACTTCACGCTGTAGTAGCCGTTGAAGTACCGCAGGATCTCCGCGGCGGCCTCGAGCGCCAGCCCCGTCTGCCCCTTCCTGTCCGGTGTGGAGCAGATCCTGATTGGAATACCGTCGGCCGTGGTCGAGGCACACTCGAAATCGCCGACGGCCAGCGCCACGAGATACGTCGACATTCGCGGAGTGGTTTCGAACGTCACCGTATGCTTGCCGGCTGCGGGACCGGGCGTATCGGACACGACGGCCCCGTTGGAAATGGCGATGTCCCCGCTGTCGATCGTCGCCGTCAGCGCGAACGTCGCCTTGAACGCCGGCTCGTCGAAGGACGGGAACATTCGGCGCGCGTCCGTGGCTTCGAGCTGCGTCACGGCGTACCGGCGATTGTTCGCCTTGCTCAGGTACAGGCCGCGCAGCTGGTCGTTCAGCGTACCCGTGTATTTCACATGGATCTCCGCCGGACCGGCGTCAACGGTGCGCGGGACGGTGAAGGTGGCCTGCTCGCGGCCCGGATCCAGCGAGACACTCGCCGTCTGGATGCGGCCCGCCGCGGTGACCGTGACGGATGAGAACTCGATTTCAGCTGCGTTCAGCGTGATTGTGCGGGAAGGCTTCAGGAGATTCACGCTGATCCGCTCGCTCCCGGCGAAGCTGGCAGCGCCGAGGTTCGGCTGGACGGCAATTTCGTAGTGCTCCGGAACCACGTTGGCGGGAAGTCTCTGCGCAAGAGCCGCAGGGGGGAGCACAAGGAGCATGCACACAAGACCACATCCATGAAACCGCATACGTCCCTCCGTTCGCTGCACGGCGCCAGCCGGCCGGTGACATCGGTGGTCCGCACCAGTGCATGCGACGGCCTTCGGAAGGCCATGTCGCGCGCCTATACTGACCGCGTGGAAATGAAAGTCTATCGCAGCCCTCGCGCCTTCGGTGCGCTGGTGCTGGCCCACGGCGCGGGCGCCGGGCAGTCGAGTTCGTTCATGGTGCGCATGGCCGAGGGCCTGGCCGAGCGCAGGCTGTCGACGGCAACGTTTGATTTCCCATACATCGCTGCGGGCCGCAAGGTTCCGGATCGCGCGCCGATCCTGGAGCGGGCATGGACCGATGCCCTTGCGGCGGCGCGTGAACAGCTCCCCGATGAACCGCTTTACATCGGCGGCAAGTCGATGGGAGGACGGATCGCCACCCACGTGGCGTCGCTGGGGGTGGCGGCGCCGGTATCCGGCGTGATCCTGCTCGGCTATCCGCTCCATCCGCCCGGCCGGCCTGAGCAGCGCCGCGACGCTCACCTTCCCGCCATTCGTGAGCCGATGCTTTTCGTGCAGGGAAGCCGGGACGCGTTCGGGCCGGCCGAAGAGATCCGACGCCTGCTTCCGTACCTTCAGAACGCCACGCTGCACGAGATCGAGGGGGGCGATCACTCGTTCAAGGTACCCGGGGGGCGCGGCGCGCAGGAACCCGTCCTGGTGCGCATCATGGATACGGTGGCGGCATGGGCGGAAGCAAGGCGAAGTTCGCCCGCGCCGTAGCCGCGCCGCAGCGGAGGCGGGAAGGCTGAGAGCTGAGAGGGAGCATGCGAAACGAGGTCGACGTTCATCTCATCGCGACGACGACCCACGGGCGCGTGCTGGTGCGCGAAGCGCATGCGGCGGCGGCCCGGGGCGTCCTGGTCGGGTTTCACGGCTACATGGAACAGGCCGCCATCCAGATGGAGCGGCTGCAGAGCATTCCGGGAGCCGCCCGCTGGAGGCTGGTCTCGATCCAGGCGCTGCACCGCTTCTATCGCGGGCGCAGCGAAGACGTCGTGGCAAGCTGGATGACGCGCGAGGATCGCGAGCGGGCGATCGCGGACAACATCGAATACGTCGACGCGGCACTGGACGCGGTCCCTCATGATCCCGCCGGAAAGATTGTGTTCGCCGGATTCTCGCAGGGCGTCGCCATGGCGTTCCGGGCCGCCCTCCTGGGCAGGCACGGCGCTGCGGGCGTGATCGCCGTTGGCGGCGACGTGCCGCCTGAACTTCTGGCGGCCCCGCGGGCGCTCTTCCCACCGGTCCTGCTCGCCCGCGGCGTGCGCGACGCGTGGCTCACGGCAGAGGCGTTCAGGCGCGACCTGAATGCCCTCACCGGGCGGGTGCCCGGGTCCAGAGTCCGCGGGCTCGAGTTCGAGGGTGCGCATGAATGGACCGATGCCGTCGCCGAACCCGCAGCCGACTTTCTCGCCTCGCTCTGAACCTCGCCGGCGCTTCCGGTTATAGTGAGCGGATGCGCCCTCCGCTCGCTCTACCCCATCCATCGGACGTGACGGCGGGCGAGTCGTCACTCGCCCGCACCCGCGTGCGAGGGTCGATCCCCGATCGCTTCAAATGGAACCTCGACGACATTTTTTCGAATTGGGAAGCATGGGAAGCGGGCTACCAGAGCCTCGAGGGCATGATTGCCCGCTATGCTGAATTGAAAGGCACACTCGCCGGCGGCCCCGAACGGCTGCTCGAGGCCTTCCGGCTGTCAGAGGAAATGGGACAGCTTGCCTATCGAGTCTGGTACTACCCGTCGCTGCAATACGACGAAGATCAGCGGGACAACGGCGTCAATGCCAAACGGCAGCAGGTGCAGATCCTGTTTGCGCGGCTCGGCCAGGCAGAATCGTGGTTCAACACGGAACTGCTCGCGATACCTCTCGTCCAGGTGCGCGCGTGGATGGAGGCTTCCCCCGCGCTCGCCGTGTACCGGTTCGCGATCGAGAACCTCTACAGGCAGCAGGAGCACGTGCTGGACGAGGACGGGGAGCGAATCATGTCCCTGGCCAGCCGGCTCGCCTCGGCGCCGAACGACGCGTACTGGGCGCTCTCCACGGCCGACGCCAGGTTTCCGAAAATCACGCTCTCGACAGGGGAGGAGGTCACGGTCTCCTACGGGCAGTATCGCGCCCTGCTCGCCACGCGGCGCGAGCAGACCGATCGTGAAGCCGCGTTCACGGCGTTGCACGAGACCTACAACACCACGCTGAACACTTACGCGACGCTCTATAACGGGGTGTGCCAGCGCGACTGGTTCCAGGCCCGCGCCCGCGGCTATGCCAGCACCCTCGACGCGGCGCTCCACGGCGACAACATCCCGCCGTCCGTCGTGGAGAATCTGATTTCCACGACACGCGCCGGCGTCGAGCCCCTGCGCCGGTATCACCGGCTGCGGCGCAAGGTCCTGAAGGTGGCCTCGTACCACGTGTACGACTTCTCGATTCCACTCGTGACGTTCGACAAGAAGTACCAGTACGACGACGTGCTCGACTGGATCGTGGCGGCCGTGGAGCCGCTCGGCCCCGGCTTCCAGGCGCGCATGCGTGAAGGCTTCGCCGGGCGCTGGATCGACGTGTACGAGAACGAGGGCAAGCGCTCGGGGGCATACTCGGCGCCGGTGTACGGAACCCACCCGTACATGCTGCTGAACTACAACGACACCCTGGACGACGTCTTCACGCTCGCGCACGAGATGGGGCACTCGATGCACACCATCCTGTCGCACGAGTCACAGCCGTTCGTCTATTCGAGCTACACGATCTTCGTCGCCGAGGTGCCCTCCACGCTGACCGAGGCGCTCCTGCTCGAGTACATGTTGCGGCACTCAACCGATCCAGCGGAGCGGATCGTGCTGCTGCAGCACGCAATCGACAACATCACCGGCACCTTCTTCACGCAGGTGATGTTCGCG
>Ga0180121_10000826_pt1 | contig 13075 bp, 14 predicted proteins | sample AntDrymUQ5402106_2_FD_129676 | JGI IMG/M metagenome (GOLD analysis project Ga0180121, IMG submission 129676) | Polar desert sand microbial communities from Dry Valleys, Antarctica - metaG UQ540 (21.06) (version 2) (version 2) | ecosystem: Environmental > Terrestrial > Soil > Desert | place...
TCCCTCGCCCCCGAGGAGGTCACTGCCCCTGCCGCCGAGGACGGCGTGGCGCCCCCGCTGACCGAGCGCGAGTACAAGGTCGAGGTCGGTGGGCGCCTCTACCCGGTCAGGGTGATCGGCGAGGCGCTGGGCGGCAACGGCGTGATCGCGGGCGCGGCGGGCAACCGTCCGGCCAAGCGCGAGCGAAGGGTCGGCGGCTCGGCGGCGGCGGCCGGCAACGACGTCGTCGCCCCGCTCCAGGGAAGCATCTTCAAGGTCGAGGTGGCGGAGGGCGACGAGGTCGAGGAGGGCGCGCTCATCGTCGTGATCGAGGCGATGAAGATGGAGAACGAGATCACCGCCCACAAGGCGGGCAAGGTCGCCAAGCTCGCCGTCGAGGTCGGGGCCTCGATCAACGCCGGCGACCCGATCGCGACGATCGAGTAGCTCACCGCCTCGCCATCGGCGATGATCGACGGCGTGCGGCGATTCCTGGTTGCCACCCTCGCCCTCACCTTTCTTGCGACCCTGGTTGCGATGGCGTCCGCGCCGAGGGTGGACGTCGCGGGCACGGGCGGCGCTGTCGATCGCCTCGAAGGGCGCTCCGCCTTCGCCATCGCGGTCGCCCGGGGCGAGGCACAGACCCAGATCGCCCCGCAGGCCGCGATCGCGAGGCGCTACGAGCTGTCACGGCCCACAGCGCCGCTGCCCGTCGAGCACGAGTTCCCCGAGCCGCCCCGCGCCGGGCTGATGTTCGACGTCGCCAGCGGCGAGATCCTCTGGCAGCGTCACCCCGACCGCGAGCTCCCGATCGCCAGCCTGACGAAGATGATGACCGCCCACATGATCGCCCGCGGGCATTCCGCCGATGAGAAAGTGCTGATCTCGAAGGCCGCACCACTGACCGGCGGGTCGATGGTCGGGCTCCTTCCGCCCGGCGAGAGGGTCTCGCTCGGCGCCCTGCTCAAGGGCCTGCTGCTCGTCTCCGGCAACGACGCCGCGACGGCGCTCGCCGAGCACGACGCGGGCTCCGTCGAGAGGTTCGTCAGGCGGATGAACGAGGAGGCGGAGCGGCTGGGGCTCGAGTGCAGCCATTTCAGCAGCCCCCATGGCCTCGAGGACGAGGGCAACTACTCCTGTCCCCGCGACCTGGCGGCCCTCGCCCGCGCCGATCTCGCCAATGCCCGGATTAGGGCGATCGTCCGCAGCAACCGCGAACGAGTGCCGTTTCCGATCGAGGGAGGCGTGCTCGAGCTCTACAACAACAATCCATTCATCCGCGCCGGCGACGCGACGGTCACCGGCCTGAAGACCGGCTACACCGACGCGGCAGGACGCTGCTACGTGACGACGGCGGAGCGGGGCGGGCGCGAGCTCGGCGTGATCCTGCTCGATTCGCCGAACCCGCTCGAGCAGGTCCCGAAGCTGCTCGAGCTGGGAGCGGCGGCCTGAGCCCCGCCGAGCCCGAAGCGCTGGCGGACCTACCCTGGCGTGGGCCGGGGGAGGGGCGCCCTGACCTCCCGCTCCCGCCGGGCCCGATGCCGATGCGCTTCGCCGGGGGCTGGCGCAAGCGCTGGCGCTACGCGGCCGCCTTTGGCGAGGAGCTGATGGTCTGCGCCGCCAGGGTGGAGGTCGGGCCGATGGGCCAGAGCTTCTGGGCCATCGTCGATCGATCGACCGGTGAGCTGTTCGAGCGGACCAGGCTCCGGCTCCCCGGGCTCCGCGGCGAGGTCTGGAGCGAGCGCTCCGCCGGCCAACCCTGGGACGTCGGCTCGGGGCAGCCCGGGGTGATCACGCGGGTTCAGTCGGGCCCGGTGCGAGCCAAGCTCGCGGTCGGTCCCGGCGCGTGGGCGGAGAGCGTCTGCCCGACGACTGGGTCCGGAGACGGGGCCTACGTCTGGACTCGCAAGCGCGTCGCGCCGGTCGACGTCGACGTCTCCCTACCGGGAGGTCGTCGGGTGCGGGCGACGATGCGGGGGGTCGAGGATGAGTCTGCCGGCTACCACCCGCGGCACACGGTCTGGAGCTGGTCGGCCGGCGTCGGCACCGCGACCGACGGGCGCTGGGTCGGCTGGAACCTGGTCGAGGGTGTCAACGATCCGCCCGCGCGCAGCGAGCGCGCGATCTGGGTCGAGGGAGAGGAGCTCGTGCGCGAGCCGGGCCCGGTTCGCTTCGTTGGCCTCGACGCGATCGATTTCGACGACGGCTCGCGGATGGACTTCGTCGCGGAGGCCGAGCGGGCCAGGCGCGAGAACAAGATCGTCGTCCGCTACAGCTACCGCCAGCCGTTCGGCACCTTCAGCGGCTCGCTGGCCGGCATCGACCTGGGCGCGGGGATCGGCGTGATGGAGCACCACGACGCCGTGTGGTGAGCGCCGGGTCAGCGGGAAGGACCATCGAGTTCCGAATCACTCACATGCCCCACCGGCTCTCGACCTTCCCGCGCCACGGCGGCTCCTCCCCGGCCGGGAACTCCGCGTCGTCGCGGCCCAGCAGCGTCTCGAGCGGGACCAGCACCGGGTCGGCGCTCTCCAGCAGCGGGGTCCTCGCGTATCTCGTCAGCTCCCCGGCATCGACGTAGCGCGTGATCCGCTCCCAGCCGATCGTCGGCCGGTAGATCCAGTAGTCGATCGAGACGCCACCCGCCCCGGCCTCTCCGATCGACGTGAACGCGGTCGTCCGCCGGTTCGAGGCGGTCAGGTGCAGGCCGGCGGTTCCCGGAAGAGGGGTCGAGCAGCTCACCTGACGGCAGTGGCGGTAGTCCACGCCGACGACTCCGATCCCGCCGGGGCCCAGCTTCGCCGCCGGCGCCGGCGCAAGCGCTCGAACGGCGCCAGCGAGGCCGCGGCCGTAGGGCTCGCTCAACGGGTCCTGCCAGCAGGGATCGGGAAAGCGGACAGCGCAGCGCTGCTTGAAGGCAAGCGCCGAGGCGAGCGAGCTCGATCCGTCCTCGCGGCCGACTGCGAACAGCGCGATGACGGCGCCGGCGACGAGCGCCATGAGCAGGACGACTGCCGCGTGCTCGACGCTCGCGGCGCCCCGTTCGCCTCGTCTGCGCCGATCACGATCCATGGACCGACCGTAGGGCGGGCGCGCGTACGCGTGGTGCGCGCTCCGTGCCAACTCACGCGCGAGATCGTGCCCCTTGAGAAGCGGGACGGAGCTGGAGCTAGGGCATGAGCCCGGTCGTCAGCAGGCCTACGACGAGGGCCGCTGCGACGATCAGGATCGCTAGGGCGCTCGCGGCCAGCGTCAGATCGGCGCCGATCCGCCAGGGAGCGGAGACGCGCGGCACGCTGTCCTCCTCGCGGGGGGGAGCCGCCACGGCTCCGGGCTCGGGGATTCCACGTCTGAGCCGAATCGCGTAGATCACGCCGGAGATCAGGAACATCGCCGCGCTGATCAGGAGCCAGCGGCTCAGGTAGACGTTCACGTCCTGCCCGGTGGTCGCCACGTACTCGTCGGAGGCGACCCGCAGGATCAGCGGGAAGTAGACGAGCAGGAGCAGCAGGGAGAGCCCGGCCGGGATGCGGACGTGGTTGAGCGCGTGCACCATCATCGCCCGCGATTCGATCGCCTGGGCGGCGGCGCCGTGGGTGATGCGGGACAAGACGCTGTAGAACGGCAGCGCGACGAGGTCGTGCAGCAGCGCCGCGGCAACGATCCAGATCACGATCCGCAGCGAGTTGTCGAGGTTGTTGATCCTCAGCAGCGCGTAGCCGCAGAGCAGCAGGCTGACGACCACCGCGATCAGATGCAGCGGCTGGGCGCCGTACTCGTAGCGGAAGCGCTCAAGGCCGGCCCGATCGGTCTCACCGACCGGCGCCTCGCCCTGCTCGCGCTCTCCGGCTGCCATGACCTAGGCCTCCGAGAACTTCATCTTGCGGACCCACTTCGTGTTGTGGACGCCGGGCAGGGCGGGGACGATGACCCGGGCCGGGAAGCCGTGGTCGAGGGTCAGGTCCTCGCCGTTGGCCTTCAGCGCGAGAAGTGATCGAGAGTCGTTGATCTGGTTGGCGGCGAGCGTCGCCTGGCTGAATGCCCCACCCTCCTGGATCGACTCGACGAGGACGACGGACTCGCTCGCCGCGGCGGCGATGGCAGCGAGGTCCCTCAGCCGCACGCCCGTCCAGTCCTGCCAGGTCGTCCAGCCCTCGACGCAGGCGATCGGCAGGTGCTCCGTGTACTGGTCCATCGCCAGCAGGTCCTCCCTGCTCAGCTCGACCATCTCGGAGCCGGCGCTCAGCTGCAACCGCCAGTCCGGCCCGGTCATGTCCTCGGTGACCCCGGCGAGCTCCGCGGTCTTGTTGACCAGAAAGTCGTCGGGTCCGGCCGGCCCACCGCTCTGCCCGCGCGGCGAGAGCAGCGCGATCTCGCGGACGCCGCCGAGCAGGTTCGCGCTCGCGGTCATCACGACCAGGCCGAGCGAGCCGAGGCCGACCACCCCGAGCATGCCGCGACGCGAGATCGTCGGCTCGGCCGGGGCGGGGGACGCGAGCGTGTCGATGGTGGGATCGGAGGCCCGCATCCGGTCGATGCCCTCGCCGAGCGGCCGGAAGGCTCCCTCGCGGCGGAAGGTCGAGGCGACGATCGGCAGCTTCAGGACGAGGTGAAGGGACAGGGCGCCGAGAAAGACCATGGCGGCGTAGTAGTGGGCGGGCAGGAACGCGAACCCGAGCGGGGTCAACCAGTACTCGACGTTGATCACGCCGGTGACCAGCAGGAAGATCGCGGAGCCGACGAGAAGCAGGACGCTGAGCCGCTCGAGCGAGTGCGCCACCGACCGGACCGGGGGACCCTCGAACAGTCGCGGGATCACCGACCAGAGCTTCGCCAGCAGGATCGGGATGACGGCCAAGCCCGCGATCAGGTGCAGTCCCTGCGTCAGCGAGTAGAGCCAGACCGGGCTCGTCGGCCAATCGAGGAAGTAGAGGTCGACGTCGAAGCCGCCGGTCAGGTCGTTGCTGCCGAGGCCCGGGTTGTATGCGGCGTGGGAGAGGAAGCCGGTGAGCGCGGCGATCACCAGCAGCGGCAGCATCGATGAGCCGAGGAAGGAGGTCAACCAGCGCCCCCGGAGCGGGCTCGTGAAGAAGTCGCGGCGGAAGGGGCCGGCGTTCGGGACCGGGGGGACCGGTGGCTTGCGCGCGTCCTCGGACTCCTCGACCGCCTTGCCGAGATCCTCCAACCGGCTCATGGCTGCCCCCGCTCGCGCTCGGGGTCGAAGATCTGGAGGTCACCGTCGCGCGCAGCGACGACGAGCCGGCCGGTGCGTCCGTCGACCCCGACGCTGTTCGGCTGACGAACGGTGGGGAAGCTGTCGATGATCTTTGGGGCCAGGTCGGTGATCTCGAGCTCGACTACGCGGTTGGCGGCGGTGCAGGTCACCCAAAGCCTTTCGCGTTTTTCATCGATAGCGATTCCGTAGGGGCCCCCGGGCAGGTTCGTCCGGTCCAGCAGGCGCGGAGGATCGCCGTCCTCGCTTAATCCTTCGTAAACGAGGATCGCGTCGCCGCCGGTGTCGGTGACGTAGAAGCGGCCGTCCTCGCCGGCGACGACGTGGCTTGGTCCCGCCCCGCCGGGGAGGACGGCGACCTGCGCGAGCGTCTCGGTGTCGTAGAAGGCGACCTCGCGAGCGGCCACCGCGACGACCGCGAGCAGGCCTCCGCCGACTGCGACTCCGCCCGGCTGCTCGGGTGCCGGCAGCGTGTCGGCGATCGCAGCGTCCTCCAGGACGGTGATCGTGTCGCCGCCCTCGTCGCCGACGAAGATCCGGCCGCTGGGGGCCGAGGCCGCATCGTGGGGGAAGTCGCCGGTCGGCGAGGGCGTCACCTTCCCATCCGGAAGCGTGATCTGGAGCAGCGTGTCCTCGTACTCGATCGGGGCCAGGACCGGCCCGCCCGGTCCAGCGAGGGAGAGATGGCGGGCGGAGTCGGGAGTCGCGACCTCGTCGACGATCACGGCCTTGCCGACGTCCACGAGGTCGATTCGGTCGGGATCGCGCAGGGAGACCGCGGCGAGCCCGGTCTCGGAGTCGACGACGACGCCCTCGGCCTCGCCGCCGAGCGGAATCACGGTGCCGGCGGGCCTCGGCCCGAGCGGCGGCGAGTCGGTCGGCTCGGCGGGTGGAGGGTTGGTCTCGCTCGAGCCGCAGGCGGCGAGGGTCAGAGGCAGGGCGAGGGCGGCAGTTGCGAGCGAGACCGCAGCTCCGGACAGCCACGCGCGTCTCACCGCGCCGCAGCCCGCTGGGCCTCGATCCGCCGCAGCGAGGCCGCGCAGCGGGTCCAGGGGGTGACCGCCGCAACGGCGCGCGCGTCCTCGATCGTGTCGATGTCGCGGAGTTGCTCCAAAGGGCTGCAGGTCAGCCCGAGCTCGTCCAGCCGCGCACGTTGCCGCTCGCCGGTGTCGCCCACGCTCATCGGGACGCCTGCGAAGACGCGCGGGTTCGACTTCCGCAGCCCGATCGCCCAGTAGCCGCCATCGGAGGCCGGCCCGATGACGGCATCGGTCCCCGCGGCGCAGAGAGACTCGATCGCCGCCGTCATCAGGCCGTGGTTGATCTGCGGCGTGTCCATCCCGACGAGCACGGCCGGAGCGGCGCCCGAGTCCTCGAAGGCGCCGGCGAGCCGGGCGTCGAGGCCGCCATCCCGCTGGGGCATGATCTCGAAGCCCGCGTCGGGCAGCCAGCTGCCGGCCTCACCGTCGAGGACGAGGACGCGCCGGAGAGCGGGCGTCTCCGCGATCGCACGGAGCGTGTCCTCGAGGCAGGCGCGGGCGAGCAGCGCTGCGCCCTCCGCCCCGAGCTCGGGAATCAGCCTGGTCTTCGCCTTTCCCGGCAGTGGCGCCTTGGCGATCACGATCAGTGAGACCTCGCTCGGCTCGATTCGGTTCATCGCATCGCCTTCGACATGTCATGGACCGTGCGCAGCGTGCCGCGAACGGTCCCCGTGACCTTCGATCGACCACCCTGGCGCGGCCGGTAGCCGACCCGAACCTCCTCGATCCGCCATCCCTGATCGGCGGCTCGCAGCACCATCTCGAGCGGCCAGCCGAAGCGACGATCGCGCAGGCCGAGCGCCAAGAGCGGTTCACGTCGGGCGGCCCGCATGGGACCGATGTCGGTGAGCTTGCCGGCCCGGCGGCGGATCATCAGAGAGAGCGCCCGGTTCGCGAGGCGCGCGTGCAATGGCCAGGCGCCCGGCTCGGCGGCGCGGCTGCCGAGGACTAGGTCGGCGGTTCCCGCGGCGACCGGCGCGACGACCCGCGGCAGCTCGCCCGGATCGAGGGAGCCGTCGCAGTCCATGAAGCAGACGATCTCGGCCTCGGCGGCACAGAGGCCTGCGAAGCAGGCGGCCCCGAAGCCCCGCTCCCGCTCGGTGACGACGAGGGCGCCGTGGTCCCGCGCGACGTCCGCGGAGCCATCGGTCGAGCCGTTGTCGACGACGATCGCCCGGAGGCCGGGCGGGAAGCCGGCGAGGACAAGAGGAATCGCCTTCGCCTCGTCGAGCACCGGCAGCACGACGTCGATCGAGGCGGCGAAGCTCACACGCGAACCCTACGGCCGAAGCCGACCGAGCCCCAGGTGGTCGGCGGGTCGCGCCGGCGAGGGGTTGGAGCGGCCCGCGGGCGCCCGACCTGATTTCCTCCCCATCGTGCTGGCCGGACCCGCAGCTCCGCGCCGCCTCTGGCGAGCTTCCCCTGGGATCCGGACCGCGCTTGTGCTGAGCGCCGTCGGGATCGCAACGGTTGTGATCGGGCTCGTCGTTCATGAGGCGTCCGGCGAGCTCGGCACCCCGTTGCCCCCGTTCTTCGCGTTCTGGGACCCGGCGGTGGACCCTGCCGCGCTCCTCTGGATACCGGTCCTCGGGCTCTCGCTCGCCGGCGCGATCGCGCTGCTGGGAGCGCGCGTCGGGCTCGGGACGTTCCTCCTCGGCACCCTGGTCCTCGCCCTGCTCGCCCGGCTCGCAGTCGCTGCCGCCCGCGAGGGGGTCGACGGCTGGTATGCGGTCTTCGGCATCGACCCCGAAGCGGGTAACGAGTACCTGCCGGCGTTGCCGGCCCTCGAGTCGCTGGGCGTGCGCGACTTCCTCGACCGCTTCGCCGAGCTGTCCCCGACCCTGCCGATTCACCCCTCCGCCCACCCGCCCGGGACGCTGCTGCTCATCGACGCGCTCGGGCTCGACGACGCGCGAGAGCTGGCGGCGGTCCTGATCGCGGCCGGAACGGTGGCCGTGCCGCTGACCTATGCGCTGGGGCGTCGCGTCGGGCTGGGTGAGGACGCGGCGCGCGCGGCGACGATGCTCCTCGCGTTCTCGCCGGCGGCGATGCTCTACGGCGTCGTCTCCACCGACGCGATGTACGCGACCCTCGGCCTGCTCGCCGTCTTCCTGCTCCTCGGGTCGGGCTGGGGCTCGCGAATCCTCGGTACCGCAGCGCTCGCGGTCGCCTCACTGTTCCACTGGGCGCTGCTCGCGCTCGGCGCGTTTGCGGCGCTCGTCACGCTCCTGCGCGCGGGCCTGCGCGAAGCGGTCGCGGTGTCGGTGCTCGCCGGGGTCGTCGTCCTCGGCTTTCATGGCGCCCTCCACGCCGCAACGGGCTTCGACCCGATCGGCGCGATCCGGGCCGCGGGCGACGCCTACGATCTCGGCATCTCGAACGCCCGCCCATACCTCTTCTGGCTGTTCGGCTCACCGGTCGCATTCGCCGTCGCGCTCGGGTTGCCGACCGCCTGGTACGCGGCCCGCTCGCTCGGGGCCGGCAACGAGGCCGCGCTCGCGCTGGCGGCGATCATCGCCGTCTCCGTCCTGATCGGACTGACCAAGGCGGAGACGGAGCGGATCTGGCTGTTCATGGGCCCGCTGGCCGCGGTCGCGGCGGCGGCGCTGGTGCCGGCCCGGCGGATGCCGCCGGTGCTCGCGCTGCTCGCGATCCAGGCGCTCGCGACGTCCCTGCTGCTGGAGACGATCTGGTGAGCCGGGTTCTCGTCACGGGCGGTGCGGGCTTCATCGGCTCCCACCTCGTCGACGCGCTGTTCGAGCGCGGCGAGGAGGTCAGGATCCTCGACAACCTCGACCCGCTCGCCCATCCATCGGGCGAGCCGCCCGCTCATCTGCCGGCCGAGGTCGAGCTCGTCGTCGGGGACCTGCGCTCGGCCGACGACGTCGGCGCCGCCCTCGACGGCGTCGATCGCATCTTCCACCTCGGCGGCATCGTCGGCAACGGCGAGTCGATGCTCAATGTTCGTAAGGCGATCGACTCCAACCCGGGCGGCACCGCCACTCTGCTCGAGGGCGTGATCGCCCGCCGCGACGCGATCCGCCGCGTCGTCGTCGCCTCCTCGATGGTCGTCTACGGCGAGGGCTCCTACCGCTGCGCCGAGCACGGCATCGTCGCGCCGGGGCTGCGGCCCGCATCCCAGCTTCGCGAGCGGCGCTGGGAGCCGGTCTGCCCGAAGGATCCCTGTGCCCGCGGGCTCGAGCCGGTGCCGGTGCGCGAGGATGCCACCCTGCGGCCCGTCAGCGTCTACGGGATCAGCAAGCGCGACACCGAGGAGCTCGCGCTCGTGCTCGGCGAGGCATACGGGTTCGAGGCGTGCGCGCTGCGCTACCTCAACGCCTACGGGCCGCGCCAGGCGCTCGCCAACCCCTACACGGGGGTCGCTGCGATCTTCTCCGCCCGGCTGCTCGGCGGTAGGGCGCCGCGGGTCTTCGAGGACGGCGGCCAGATCCGCGACCTCGTTCACGTCTCCGACATCGTCGCTGCAACGCTCGCGGCGATGGACGCGCCGCGGGCACCGGGCCGTGCCTTCAACGTCTGCACGGGCGAGCGGATCGAGATCGCCGAGCTGGCGTCGAAGCTCTGTGGCCTGCTCGCACCCGACCTCGAGCCGGAGATCACGGGCGAGTTCCGCGCCGGCGACATCCGCCACTGCTTCGCCGACCCGGCCCTCGCGCGCGAGCTGCTCGGGTTCGAGTCGAAGGTGAGGATCGAGGACGGCCTGCCCGAGCTGGTCGAGTGGGTCGCGCGGCAGACCGACGTCGCCGAGCAGGGCGACGAGGCGCTCGAGGGCCTGCGCCGGGCCGGCCTGGTCGGCTAGCTCAGGCCCTGACGGGCCTCGGAGACCAGCGTCACGGCCTCCGGGAAGATCACCCGGATCGCGTCGCGGATCTGGGTGGCCTGCTGGTCGGAGCCGCCGTCGAGCTCGATCTGGCCGATCGCGGCGACGGTCATTTCGACCGCGAGTTGAATCGCGTTGTCGGCGAAGGAGACCTTCTGCGCGCCCTGCATCGACTCGGCGAGCTCGCCGAGTCGCTCCCGCAACTCGTCGGGGTCGCCGCCGAACATTCCGAAGCCACCTTCCATGGCGGAGAGGATAGGGGCTTCGGGATGTCGGCCGGGCGCGGCGCCTACCGGGCGAAGACCCGGTTGGCGACCGTCTGGTCGGAACGCGACTCGAACGCGATCAGCTTGCCCTCGCCGTTGTAGGTGAGGATGTCGGCGACGTCCGCCGACTCGCCGTCGAGCGTGTTCGTCGACAGGACCACGACCTTGTCCCCGTCGGCGATGAACTCGTGCGACTCGTTCGAGAACCCCTTCTCCGCCAGCTTGCCCCAGAGCGCGCCGATCTCGGCCTTGCCCGTGTGGGTGCCGGTCAGGGAGTTGTCGCCGCGAACCTTCCAGTCCGCTGAATCGTCGATGTTTCGCATCGCGCCTTCCGCGTCGCCGCTGCCGAACGCGGCGTAGGCCTCCTGCGCGGTCCGCTTGTTGTCCTCCGCACTCATCTCGTCCCCTCCTCCGGGATCGTTGATACACGACAGTGAATGCTTATCACTTGTCGAGCAGCCGCGTGTTAAGCGTCTTCACCTCCATCACGCCCCCGCGCCCGAACGCCGCGCCGAGCGCCTCGATCGGGAACGCCAGGAACGTCGCGGGTACGTAGACCAGGACGCTGACGAGCCAGTCCAGGCGGTACAGCCAGCGTTCGCCGCTCGTCGCCGGCTCGATCCGCCCGCGCCCGGCGTTGCGGAGGAAGTTGTCGCGGAACGTGAACGCGTTGAGGAAGGTCTGGACCATCAGCCGCCTCCCCTCGGCCGCGAACGGCGTCCGCACCTCACTGACCTGGAGCCCGCGCTGCGCCAGCAGCAGCCGCACCGACTCGGGATTGAGATGGAGGCGGTGCAGCTCAGGCTCGAGCCCCGCCCACTGCGCGCCGCCGATCCCGCCCCCGAAGCTCCTGCGGTTGGGAGCCGTCAGCTCGAGCATGCCGTCAGGCCCCGCGCTGATCAGTGGCTCGAGCTCGGCGTCGACGTCAGGCGGCGTCGCCGCCCGCGTCACCGCCAGGCCGCAGCTCTCGCAGCGGTCGAGCACGATGCGCTTGTCGCGGTCGAGCGGGTCGTGCGCCGCCGTCCACCCGTAGAGCTTTGACCCGTCGGCCGGACACGGGTACAGCGCCTCTTCCTCCTCCGACCCGGCCAACTAGAGGACCTTCTCGAGCGGCTCGATCTCGGTCGAGATGCCGTGCGGGGCGAGGCAGGTGAGAAACGACTCGGGGTCGAACGCCTGCGAGGGAGCGAGCGCTCCGCTCCGCTCGTAGCCGGGGTCCGTCATCCGGGTCGCTCCCTCGGCGATCGTGACGGCCGTGATCCCGTAGACGTCGCTGCCGCGGAGGATCCCGCGGCGCTCACCGTCGCCGTGCCGGGCGAGGCAGACGATCGTGTAGCGAGCCGCCTGGCGGGCACGCTCTGAAGGCCCCTCGGGTAGCCGTTCGATCAGCTTCGCCACCGCGCCGCGGAGCGGGGTGCCCATCAGCAGCCCGCTGCCGGTCATCGCCGGCGCCGCGAGCGGACCGAGCGGCGCGCCGAGCAGCGCCCGCAGGTCGATGACCACCCGCATCGAGCGAACGTCCACGTGGCGGGGCACGGTGATCACCTCGCCGGCCGGGTAGCGGCCGACGCGGCGCTCTCCGATCGGGGACGGGAACGGGAAGCTGCCGGCATCGACGTGCCGGGACGCCGGGACGAGGCCACCGTCGCGGTGCTCGACGTCCCCGCCCCTGACCATCTCGAGCGCCGACAGCGCCGTGCCGCGGGTGGGCCCGAAGCCGCGGAGCGAGTAGGCGAGCGTGAGCTCCTCGAGCGGCCCGAGCCCGGCGGCGGTCAGCGCCGCCAGCATGTCGCCGGGGACGTAGTCGAAGCCGAACCCGCTGACCAGGGCGGCGCCGGACTCCGAGGCCGCCGTCCCGTGCCGCTCGAACGCGGCACGGATGAACGGCTGCTCGCCGGTCGTGTCGAGGTAGTGGGTCCCGGTCTCCGCGGCCGCCGCGATCAACGGGCTGCCGTGCAGCGTGAACGGGCCGGCGCTGCCGATCACGACCGCGGCGCCGGCGACGAGCTCGCGAAGCGCACGCTCGTCGTCGAGCTGGACGACCGCGATCTCCGGCTCTCGCGGAAATCCGGCCGCGACCGCCTCGAGCTTCTCGCGGTTGCGCCCGGCGAGCGTGACCCGGGCGCCGCGCCTGCTCAGCTCCGCGCCGATCAGCTTCCCCGTGTAGCCGGTCGCCCCGTAGACGACGATCGGAAAGGTACCGTCGGTGCGCGCGCTCGTCGTGGCCACCGGGCAATGCTATTCGCCGCCGGTTGGCTGATTCATCGGTGCGGCGCGGCTCCGATCCCAGCCGCGTTACCTTTCAGGCGATGAAGTTGCGTGAGCTGATGACTGCCGCGGTGATAACCGCCGGCCGCGATGAGTCGGCGCTCTCGGTCGCCCAGACGATGCGCGATCGCAGCGTTGGATCGGTCGTCGTCCTCGACGACGGCGGTGAGCCGACCGCGATCGTCACCGACCGCGACCTGACGCTGCGGGTGATCGCCGACGACCACTCCGCAGCCGACCTGCCCATCGGCGAGTGCGCGACGACCCCGCTGATCTGCGGCGAGACCGACATGGAGCTCGAGGAGGCCGCGGCGCTCATGGTCCGGCACCGGGTACGGCGTCTCCCCGTCGTCGAGCCGGATGGTGGTCCGCTGGCGGGGATCGTCACGCTCGACGACATCGCGGTCCGCACCGGCGACCTCGAGGTCGCCCAGCGGATGACCGCCGA
>Ga0180121_10000827_pt1 | contig 13063 bp, 12 predicted proteins | sample AntDrymUQ5402106_2_FD_129676 | JGI IMG/M metagenome (GOLD analysis project Ga0180121, IMG submission 129676) | Polar desert sand microbial communities from Dry Valleys, Antarctica - metaG UQ540 (21.06) (version 2) (version 2) | ecosystem: Environmental > Terrestrial > Soil > Desert | place...
GCCCAGAGGCCGTCGGCGCGGATCTCGAGCGACGCGGCTTTGGGGAGCTGCACCTCATGGTCGATGACGGTGACGAGCGGCCGCCCCTCCCCCACCAAGCAGGCCCAGTACCAGGCCGTCCTGAGGTTGGGGTAGAGGCCGAGGCGCACGTAGCCGCCGAGCGTGCCCTCCCGGTTGGTGAAGTCGAAGTACCACGACTCGCCCCAAAGGCGCTCCTCTCCCGGCGGGTGCGCGCGCTCGTCGTCGGGTGTGAGCTGGACGGCGGGCGGTTGCTCGGTCATCTGTCCGCCCTGATCCGTGGTGACACCCAAGTCGGCGGCCGTCGGGAGACCGATGACCGGGGCTGTGGTGATGGTTCGCTGGCGAGCTGGCTCACACGGTGTCCTCCCGGTAGGGGTCGTAGTAAGCCTCGTCCTCGGGCACGCCTGCGTTCTCACCCTGCATGGCGGACAGGAGCTGGTACAACGGGTCAGGTAGGTCGCGCGGCACCGTCCAGTCGAGCTGGTCGGCCACTCCGGCGATCTCGGCGAAAGGCCGCAGGAAGCTGAAGTACACGTAGGCACCGGCCCGGATCTTCTCGTCCCGGTCCATGGCGGCGATGTTCCGGTAGTGCTGGGCCTGGGCCGTTCGCACCGCGACCACGATCCCGTCATGCTCGTCGGCCGGAACCGGCCGCAGCTCCCCGGGCGGGAGGCCGTCGGTGGTGTGCAGGCCGAAGCCCACCAACCGATCGAGGTAGTCCTCTGGGGTGTGGTTGGAGGTTCCGAAGTCGGTGAAGGTGCTCCGCACATCGTCGAGCACCAGTGACGCGGTGAGGTGGTGGTAGGGCACGTCCTTGGCCACATCGGACCAGGGAAAGTCACCGCTGGCCAGGCGGTAGAAGTCGCGCACGAGCAGCGAGCGGCGGGCCCGACCAGGTACCGGGTAGGGGCCGGTGTCACCGAAGCCGGCCCGGGTGTCGAAGTAGAGCAGGAACAGGTGGTTGACGAGGGTGGCGTTGAACCGCTTCACGCGGGAGCGGTGCTCGTCGTCGTCGATCGGCACCGTCCCGGCCAGGAGTGCCGCGACGACGGCGGCGTCGTAGATCAGTGAGGTACCGGTGTCCCACGCCTGACGGGTGCCGTCGTCGCGGTAGGCGAGGGCGGCCCGTTCCCAGAAGTCGAGCACGGTGGCCGTCTCGACCGGGCTGTCGCCCTGCGGGTCGACCATGGCCATTATCTTGCGGCCCAGCAGGAAGAAGTTGGCGATCGACCACAGGTAGCAGGGGTCCACCTGGCACCCGGGCCGGCGGGCCCGCCGCCCGATCTCCTCGGCGGGCAGGGCTGCGTCGATGGTCCGCATCATCTCGGGGTAGCGCAGGTAGGACTCCGCGCAGGCCACGACGATGTAGGCCGTCACCGGGATGAGGGCGCTCTCGAGCGACGTGCGCTCCTGCGTGAGGGTCTTCGAGATCGGTCCGTGGTACGCAATCAGCCGGTTGGCCGCGGCCAGAGGCGTCTCGCCATCAGCCACGGACGACCGCCTCGTCGCCGGTGCAGTCGATCTCCACCTCGGCTCCCGCAGCGGGCTCGCCGGCGCTGAAGGCGCAGGCCATCACGCAGGGAACCTGGAACTCGCGGCTCACGATCCCGATGTGGCTGCGCACGGTGCCGCTGGTGCAGATGATGGCGGTCAGCTCGTGGTAGATCGGCGCCAGGAAGGTGGCGCCCGCGTCGCGCACGAGCGCCACCACCCCGCCAGCCCCATTGTCCATGAGGTCGAGCACGTCGTCGGGGCTTTCCATCGGCGTGAGGCGGCCCCGCACCGCCGCGGCGTCGAAGACCTTGGCCCCCCGTCCGATCTCTTGCATGGACCGGGAAGGTAGCGGGTCAGCCGCGGCTGCGGAGTTCTGCATCTGCGCCGACGTCGACTGAACGCAACGGTAGCGTCACGGGCCTTGGCTAGGTTCCTGACCGATGCTTGGCTCGACGACCTCGACGCGCTCGCCCGGGCGGCCACCTTCCCGACTGACCTGCGTCTGATCATCCAGCAGGTGATCCCCGACGGGCCCGACGGCCACGAGGTTGCCTACGTGGTGGAAGCTCGCGACGGCAGCCTCTCGGTGCGCCGCGGCCGAGCCGACCAGCCCGATGTCACGTTCGCGCTCGACCACGCAACGGCGCTGGCGATCCATCGCGGCGAGCTGTCCGCCCAGAGGGCCTTCATGGAGGGCCGTCTGCGCCTCGGGGGCGACCTGCGCGCCGTGATCGACCGAGCTGGGGCGCTCGCCGCCATCGACGACGTGTTCGCCGCCGCCCGTGCCTGAGCTTCCCGAGATCCAGGCTCATGCGGAACGCCTCGACGCCGCCCTCACCGGAGCCATCCTCGAACGCTTCACCGCCATCGCCTTCACGGCCCTGAAGACGGCGTTGCCCGCGCCGGAGGCCGCCTACGGCAAGAAGCTGGCGTTCGTCGGACGCCGCGGCAAGCACCTGATGCTCGACTTCGGCGAAGTCACGTTCGTGGTCCACCTGATGCAGGGCGGCCGCCTGAAGCCGGATGAGAAGCAGGCAGCCAAGCCGCGCTTCGGCCAGGCGCGCTGGCTCTTCGGTGACGGCCGGGCGCTCCTGCTCACCGAGGCCGGCACGGAGCGCAAGGCAGGCGTCTGGGTGCTCGCCGGTGACCCCGAGGAGCAAGCTCCCCTCCTCGGCCTCGGCCCCGACGCCGACACGATCGACGCGAGCATGTTGCAGCGGCTCCTGCTCGAGCATCCGATGCGGCTCCACGGGTTCCTGCGCGACCAGCACATCCTCGCCGGCCTGGGACGGCTGCTCGCCAACGAGATCTGCCATCGGGCCAAGCTGTCGCCCTTCGCCTCCACGGCCAAGCTCGACAACGACGATGTGACGCAGCTGGCCGAGGCCATCCACGCGTGCATCGACGAGGGGCTGGCGTTCGAGCGCGGCCTCACCGCGATGAGCTCGTCGGCCGACCGCCCCGCCCACGTGCACAACCACGTCGGCCAGGGCTGCCCGGAGTGCGGCGACACGGTGCGGGCCGTCGAGTACTCCCGCTACACGGTGGCCTACTGCGCCACCTGTCAGACCGGCGGCAAGGTGCTAGCCGACAACACGACGAGCAAGTTCCTCAAGTAGCGCAGCCGCTCAGCTCTCTTCGCCAAGGCCCAGAGGACGACTCCGAGAGCCATCGCAACGATTCGGCAGCATCAGATGAGGCCCAGCTCCCGCACGGCGTCGCGCTCGTCGACCAGCTCGGCATTGCTGGCGTCGATGCGGGCGCGGCTGAAGTCGTCGATGTTGAGGCCCTGGACGATCTGGTGCTCGCCGTCCGTGGCCGTGCAGGGGAAGCTCGAGATGATGCCTTCAGGCGCTCCGTAGCTGCCGTCGCTCACCACGCCCATGGACACCCAGTCGCCGTCGTCGGAGCCGAACGCCCAGGAGCGCACGTGGTCGACGGCGGCATTGGCGGCCGATGCCGCCGAGGACAGGCCACGGGCCTTGATGATGGCGGCGCCCCGCTGCTGCACCGTGGGGATGAAGTCCCCCTCGAGCCAGGCCTGGTCGCTGCCCACGGCCGCGAACGCCGGTTGCCCGTCGACCTCGGCGTGGAACACATCCGGGTACTGCGTGGCCGAGTGGTTGCCCCAGATCGTCATCTTGGTCACGGCGGTGCTGTGCACGCCCGCCGTGGCGGCCAGCTGGGCAATGGCCCTGTTGTGGTCGAGGCGCGTCATGGCGGTGAAGCGCCGAGGATCGAGATCCTTCGCGTTGCTCTGGGCGATCAGCGCGTTGGTGTTGGCAGGGTTCCCCACGACGAGGACCTTCACGTCGCGCTGAGCGCTGCGGGCCAGCGCCTCGCCCTGGGGCTTGAAGATGCCGCCGTTGGCGCTCAGCAGGTCCGAGCGCTCCATGCCCTCCTTCCGGGGCATGGCGCCCACGAGCAGGGCGACATCGACATCACCAAAGGCGGTGTCGGCGTCATCGGTCAGCACCGTCCCCGCGAGCAGTGGGAAGGCGCAGTCCTCCAGCTCCATGGCGACGCCCCGGAGCCCCTTGAGGGCCGGGGTGATCTCCAGCATCTGCAAGACCACCGGCTGATCGGGACCGAGCATCGAGCCGGACGCGATCCGGAACAGCAGCGAGTAACCGATCTGGCCGGCCGCCCCGGTGACGGCGACACGAACGGGATCCTGCATGGGGGCGCTCCTGGAAGGGGTCAAGGGCTAGCGGCGACGCTAGCGCTCCCCCCTGGCCCCCTATCCAGGGTCGACCGGGTTGATCGGCTTGTCCGTCAGAGCTGCATGCTCTTGGTCTCGAGGAACTCCTCGAACCCGTGGGTGCCATACTCCCGGCCGTAGCCCGACTGCTTGTAGCCGCCGAAGGGCGCGTTGGCGTTGAAGGCCCCGCCGTTGACCTCGATCTGGCCGGTGCGGATCTTGCGGGCGACGCCCTTGGCCCGATCGGCGTCGGCCGACCACACGCCGCCGGACAGGCCGTAGGGCGAGTCGTTGGCGATCCGCACGGCGTCGTCCTCGGAGTCGTACGGGAGGATCGACAGCACCGGCCCGAAGATCTCCTCCTGGGCGATGGTCATGTCGTTGCTGACCTCGGAGAACACCGTCGGCCTCACGAAGTAGCCCGCCTCGAGTCCCTCAGGGCGCTCCGGGCCACCGGTGACGAGCTTGGCGCCCTCATCGATGCCCTTCTGGATGTAACCGGTGACCCGGTCGACCTGGGCCTGGCTCGACAGCGGGCCGAGCATGGCGAAGTCGGCAAAGGGGTCTTGCGGCTGGAACTTTGTCTCCACCTCGTCGGCGGCGAGCCGCTCGGCGTCGGCCAGGCGACCGGCCGGCACGAGCATCCGGGTGAGCGCGGTGCAGGTCTGGCCCGAGTTCAGGTAGGCCTTGCCGACGCCGTCACGCACGGCCGTCTCGAAGGCCTCGTCGTCGAGGTCGTCGAGGAGGATGTTGGCGGACTTGCCGCCCAGCTCCAAGGCGACCCGCTTCAGGGTCCCGGAGGCGGCGGCGGCCACGGCCTTGCCGGCCCGGGTTGACCCGGTGAAGGACACCATGTCGACGAGCGGGTGCTTCGAGATGGCCTCGCCTACCTCGGCACCGGTGCCGGTAACGAGGTTGAACACTCCGGCGGGAACGCCCGTGTCGTGGATGATCTCCGCGAGGATGAAGGCGTCGAGCGGGGCTACCTCGCTGGGCTTGAGCACAACCGTGCAGCCCGCAGCCATGGCGTAGGCGACCTTGGCAGCGATCTGGTGGAGCGGGTAGTTCCACGGGGTGATGCAACCGACGACGCCGACGGGCTCCTTGACCACGAGGCTGTTGCCCACAGTCGCCTCGTACTGGTAGCTCTCGGCCAGCGCGGCGGCGGTGGCGAAGGAGTTGATGGGCAGGCCGGCCTGCACCATGAGGCTCAGCCACTTCGGCATGCCCGCCTCCCGGGTGACCACCGTGGCGATCTCGTCCATGCGGGCGCCGAGACCCTCGGAGATCCGGGTGCAGAACTTGGCCCGCTCCTCGGGGCTCTTGGCCGACCACTCCGGGAAGGCCGCGTGGGCGGCCTTGGCGGCGGCGTCCACGTCCGCGGCGGTGCCTTCGGGGATGCGCCCGAACACCTCACCGTTGGTGGAGTCGAACACGTCGATGGTGCCCGTCCCGGACGACGGCACCCAGGCACCGTCGATGTAGATCTTGTCGTGCTCGTACACTGCTGCCCCCTGTGGTGGTCGGGCCGCCCCTGCGGCCGCGCCCGGACGACGCTATCCCCGGTCCGGTACGGTCCGCACATGCGCGGCGCCCACGAGCTCAGCCAACCTCCCGATGAGGTCGCCTTGTGGATCGACGCACCATCGGCTCGCATCTACGGGATCATCACCGACATCGCCCAGATGGGACGGTTGAGCCCTGAGTGCACCGGCGGGAGATGGCTCGGCGCCGCCACGGGTCCCGCCGTGGGCGCCTCCTTCAAGGGCACCAACAAGCGGGGCCTGGCTCGCTGGTCGACCAGGAACGAGGTGGTGGCCGCCACGCCGGGCGAGGTGTTCGCCTTCGAGACCCAGCAGAGCGGCACGCGCTGGACCTACCGCCTGCAGCGAGACGGCGACGGCACCGTGGTCACCGAGAGCCGAGCCGCGTTCAAAGCGCGGCCCCTCGTTGCCCGCGTGTTCTCGAAGCTGGCCCTCGGGGGCGTGGAGGAGCATGACGACGAGATGCGCGACGGCATGCGGGCCACGCTGGAGCGCCTCAAGGCAGTCGCCGAGGCCCCCGCCTAGGCGAGCGGCACGTAGCCCGGCACTCGGTGGTGCGGGGTGTCGAGGTAGGCCTTGGCCTCCGGGGGCTTGCCAAAGCGGCCGTGGCTCCAGCGCACCTCCACGTGGCCGTCGACCGTCCGCTCATCGCCGGTGGCGCGGTCACGCACGCGGGCCTGCCAGCGCACCTGCGGTTGCCCAGCGTCATCGCCCCACACATCGATGCGCTTGAGCTCGTGGGCCTGCCGCCAGTCCCACGGGGTCATCACCCGCAGGCGCAGGGTGCGGTCGCGCTGGGCGCCCAGCACGAAGTAGGGGGCGCTGCCGATGCGCAGCAGGCGCCAGAGAACGGCCTCGGACTCGGGGCGAGTGGCCAGGGCACCCCGCCAGCGGTCCGCCGACGCCTTGCCCACCGCGAGGGCGAGCGCGCGGTAGGCGGCCTGGGCGTCGGGTGACCAGCCCGCGTCGAGGTAGGCCCGCAGCTCGGCCCGGTGGGCGGGGGTGAGATCGCTGACATGAGGCGGCAGCGACGCCCGCGTGCCCAGCTCGAGCCGCACCTGCGCGAACAGGGCCTGGTACGGGTCGGAGGCCACCTCCGCGTACCAGTCCCCAGCGGTGCGCGCCGGTCCGCCAATCAACCCGCGGTCGAACAGGCGGCTGGGAGCGGTGTTGGTCAGCACCTTGGACAGGTACTTGCAGCTCACCAACCACACGTGGTCGACGCGAAGGTCGGCGGGCACGACCTCGTCGCCGGGGGCCTGAGTGTGCCCCTTCCACTCCACCAGCCCGGGCGGGCGGCCCCGCAGCCCGTCGTCGGCTTGGAGGAAGGCCTGGCCGTTGGCCCACGCCGCCAGGAACTCCTGCCGGTGCTGCCCCGCTCGCTCGAGGGCCACCAGTCGCTCCCACACGACATCGTCGACGTTGGCGACCGCTCGGGCCGCCAGCGCGTCGGCCAGCGTGGGCGCACCGGTGATGGCCAGGCCCGTGGCGATCTCGGTGATCTCGGTCTTGGCGGAGGGCACGGGCGGCCGCGTCTAGGCGCCGGGGAGCAGCTCGCCCACCGGGGCGGCGACCCCACCGGCGGCGTAGGCCGCCAGACGCTCGATCACGCCCTCGCCGCCCAGCTCGAGGGCGTCGACCAAGGTCACGCCCCGGGCGTCGCGCAAGGCGGTCATCGGGAACGATGACGGCGCGGGTAGGTCCGTGGTGAGCACCAGCACGTGGTGGCCCGCAGTGGTGAGCACGGAGGCCTCCCCGAGCGTGCGGAACAGCACGTCGGAGCGACGCAGCCCCGTGCAGGCGACGGTGCTCGCGCCCGCCACCAAGACGAGCCACTCGGAACCAGCGGCGTCGCCAGCGATCCAGTCGACCTGGAGCCCGCCGGCAAAGCGGCGACGCTTGCTGGCCTTGGCCTCGGCCACCGTGAAGCCCGCCGCCAGCAGCAGGGCCTGGGCCGCCGCCAGCGCCTTGTCGGGGCGATCGGGACGGTGAGCGGCGAGCCCGCCCTCGACCTCCGCGACGACCCGTTCGCGAGCGGCCCGGGCGTAGCCCTCGTCGGTGTCGTAGCCGAGGTAGTGGCGCCCGGTTCGCACGGCGGCGACGGCGGTGGTGCCGGAACCCATGAACGGGTCGAGCACGACGTCGTCGCGGTAGGTGTAGAGGTCGATCAGGCGCTGGGGCAGCTCCACCGGGAACGGTGCCGGATGCCCCACGCGGCTGGCGCTCTCGGGCGCCAGCTCCCACACGTCGAGGGTGGCGTCCATGAACTCGTCGGCTGTGGTGCTCGGCTGGGAGGGGAGGCCGAGGCGGGCTCGCTCGGGGCTCTTGATGGCACGGTCGAACCGACCCTTGCTGGCGATCACCACCCGCTCGGTGAGGTCGCGCAGCACCGGGTTGGCGGGCTGCTTGAACGACCCCCAGGCGCAGTTGCCGCCGGCGCCGCGCGCCTTGCGCCACACCACCTCACCCCGTAGCAGCAGGCCGAGGCGGTCTTGGAGGATGCCGATGACGTCGGCTGACAGCGAGCGATAGGGCTTGCGGCCGAGGTTGGCGACGTTGACGGCGATGCGGCCGCCCGCCTCCAGCTTGGTGACGCACTCGGCGAAGACGTCTTCCAACATGGTGAGGTACTCGACGTAGGTGGCGGGGATGTGCCCCTCGCCAAGGTCGGCCTCGTAGGCCTTGCCGGCGAAGTAGGGCGGGGAGGTGACCACCAGCGCCACCGACGACGGCCGTACGCGGTCCATCGAGCGGGCGTCGCCGACGTAGATCTGGTCGACCACGCCGGGCGGCTCCACCGTGTCGTCTCGGCTCAGCGTGGGAGCCGTGAAGCGGGCGTAGAAGCCGCTGGCGTCGTGGTTCTCTCGACGGGAGACGCCGAACGACGACGTGGAGGTCGCTCGCTTGCGCTGCGCGTCTGGAGCCACCGCGGCCAACCCTCTCATCGTTCTCGTCACATCACGGACCCTACGGAGGGGGTGTGACAGGGCCACGCTACCGACCCCCGCGAGCGGGCGCGAGCACCGGGCAACGAGCCTGTCCGCGCTGGGTAGCCTCGGCAGTCCATGGCACCGAGCTCGAAGATCATCTACACGTTCACCGACGAGGCCCCCGCCCTGGCCACGTACTCCCTCCTCCCGATCATCCAGGCCTTCGCCGGGGTGGCCAGCGTGAGGGTGGAGACCCGTGACATCTCCCTCGCCGGGCGCATCATGGCCACCTTCCCCGAGCATCTCACCGAGGCGCAGCGGCTGCCCGACGCGCTGACCGAGCTGGGCGCGCTGGTGCAGCGGCCCGAGGCCATCATCATCAAGCTACCCAACATCAGCGCCTCGCTCCCGCAGCTGAAGGCAGCCGTCGAGGAGCTCCAGGCCAAGGGCTTCGCGCTGCCCGACTACCCCGACGAGCCCGAGGGCGACACCGAGCTGGAGGTGCGGGCCCGCTACGACCGGATCAAGGGGAGCGCCGTCAACCCGGTGCTGCGCGAGGGCAACTCCGACCGCCGGGCCCCCGCCTCGGTCAAGCAGTACGCCCACAAGAACCCCCACTCGATGGGCGCCTGGTCCCCCGAGTCAAACACCCACGTCGCAACCATGGGCAGCGGCGACTTCCAGGCCAACGAGCTGTCGATCACCATCGCGGAGGCGACCGACCTGCGCATCGAGCTGGTGAGCAACGACGGCACCATCACGGTGCTGAAGGAGTCGACGCCAGTGCTGGCCGGCGAGGTGATCGACGCCACCGTCATGAGCAAGCGGGCCCTGGTGGCCTTCCTCACCGCCCAGATCGCCGACGCCAAGGCCCAGGGCGTGCTCTTCTCGCTGCACCTCAAGGCCACCATGATGAAGGTGTCCGACCCGATCATCTTCGGGCACGCCGTGCAGGCCTTCTTCCCGGAGCTCTTCGCCGAGCATGGGGCCGTCCTCGACAAGGCCGGCATCAGCGCGAACGACGGCCTGGCCAACCTGCTCACCGCCATCGAGTCCCTCCCGGCCGACCAGCGTGCGGCCATCGAAGCCAGCGTCGAGCGGGGCATCGCCGAGGGCCCGGCCCTGGCCATGGTCGACTCCGACCGCGGCATCACCAACCTGCACGTGCCCAGCGACGTCATCGTCGACGCCTCGATGCCGGCCATGATCCGTACGTCGGGACAGATGTGGGACGCCGCCGGCGACCCGCAGGACACCAAGGCAGTGATCCCCGACAGCAGCTACGCCGGCATCTACCAGGTGGTGTTCGACGACTGCCGGGCCCACGGCGCCTACGAACCCGCCACGATGGGCTCCGTGCCCAACGTGGGGCTCATGGCCCAGAAGGCCGAGGAGTACGGCTCCCACGACAAGACCTTCGAGATCCCCGTCGCCGGCACGGTGCGGGTGGTCGACGCCTCCGGTACGCCGCGACTGGAGCACACGGTGGAGCCGGGCGACATCTGGCGCATGTGCCAGACCAAGGATCTGCCCATCCAGGACTGGGTGAAGCTGGCCGTCACCCGGGCCCGAGCCACCGGCGCTCCGGCGGTGTTCTGGCTCGACGACGCCCGCGCCCACGACACCCAGCTCATCGAGAAGGTGCGGCGCTACCTCGGCGATCACGAGACGGGAAGCCTGCAGATCGAGATCATGGCGCCGGTCGACGCCATCGCTTTCTCCCTCGAGCGCATCCGCCGGGGCGAGGACACCATCTCGGTCACCGGCAACATCCTGCGCGACTACCTCACCGACCTGTTCCCGATCCTCGAGCTCGGCACGAGCGCCAAGATGCTCTCGGTCGTGCCACTGATGAACGGTGGCGGCCTCTTCGAGACCGGTGCCGGTGGATCGGCCCCCAAGCACGTGCAGCAGCTCGTCAAGGAGAACCACCTGCGATGGGACTCCCTCGGTGAGTTCCTCGCGTTGGCCGTGTCCTTCGAGCACCTGGCCGAGACCACCCGCAGCAAGCGGGCGCAGATGCTGGCCGACACCCTCGGCCAGGCCACCGGCAAGCTGCTCGACACCGGCAAGTCGCCCTCCCGCAAGGTCAACGAGATCGACAACCGCGGCAGCCACGTCTACCTCGCCCGGTACTGGGCCGAGGCGCTGGCCGCCCAAGGCGACGACGCAGAGCTGGCTGCCGCATTCGCCCCCCTGGCCCGACGTCTGGCCGCCGACCAGGCCACCATCGACGCCGAGCTCCTGGCGGTCCAAGGTCAGCCCGCCGACCTCGGTGGCTACTACGCCCCCGACCTCGAGAAGGCCACCGCCGTGATGCGCCCGTCCAGGAGCTTCAACGAGGCGCTGGCCTCGGTCCACGCCTGACCTGATCTGTGTGCGCCAGCCCCGCATGACACCAAGGATGGCGGTCGTCAGCGCACACAGAACGCTGGGTTCCTAGTGTCTCGCCGATGATCGAGCCCTACTCGCTGGTCGCGTTCAACACCGCGACGGCCTCGGCCAACAAGATCCACGACGACGAGGTGGCCAAGCAGCTCGGGTTCCGAGGTGGCCTCGTGCCGGGCGTCGACGTGTACGCCTATCTGTGCCATCCCCCGGTCGAGGCCTGGGGCAGGGCCTGGCTCGAGCGGGGAACGATGCGAGCCCGGTTCCATCAGCCCGTGTACGACGGCCATCGCGTCGACATCGTTCCGGGCGATGGCGGACGCCTGGAGCTGCGCGACGAGGCCGGCGAGCTGTGTGCAGACGGCGAGGCCAGGCTGTCCGACGACTCGGTTGCACCACCGGATCCCGCCGATTGGCCCGACGTCGAGCAGGTCATCGACCCACCGCCCGCCTCCCCCGAGGTGCTGGTGGCGGGGACGGCCTTCGGGCTGGCGCCGCACGGATTCCACGCCGACCGAGCGCAGGAGTACCTCGATGACGTCCGTGCGACCTCCGTCATCTACGCGGACGAGGGCCTCGCCCACCCCGGCTGGATCCTGCGCGACGCCAACTACGTCCTGTCGGCCAACGTCCGCCTCGGCCCGTGGATCCACGTCGAGTCGGTCGTCCGGCACCACGACGTCGTGCACGACGGGGAAGAGGTGGCCGCGAGAGCGCTCGTGACCGGGGAGTGGGACCACAAGGGCCACCGCTTCGTCGAGCTCGACGTCCTCCACCTTGCTGGCGGCCGTCCCGTGGCCCGGACGGCGCACACCGCCATCTACATCCCCCGCGGAGCCTGAGCAGCGAGCGCGAAGTTTCGTAGCGTCCCTTAGCCGAGCCCCAAGTTCGCGTGGATCTGGCGGACGCTGGCGCTGCGGTTGAGGGCGTAGAGGTGGAGGCCGGGGGCGTCCTCGGCGAGGAGGGCGGCGCCCAGCTCGGTGGCCACCTCGATGCCGATCTTGGCGATCTCGTCGGGCTGGTCGGCCACCGCCTCGAGCCGCTCGAGGAGCGGCGCGGGGATGGCGCTGCCGTTCATGCCGGCCATGCGCAGCAGGCCGTTGAGGTTGGTGACGGGCATGACCCCCGGCAGGACGGGCTTGTCACACCCGAGCTCGGCCAGCTCGTCGACAAGGTGCAGGTAGTCGTCGATCGAGAAGAAGAACTGCGTCATGGCGAAGTCGGCCGCCTCCAGCTTGGCGGCGAGCTGCTGCCGATCGCTGGTGCGGTCGGGCGAGCGCGGGTGCACCTCCGGGTGGGCGGCGACCGCCACCGAGAAGCCGGCCGGGTGGGCACGCACCTGCTCGACCAGCTGCGAGGCGTGCTCGTAGTCACCGCCCGGATCGGAGCCGTCGGCGGGTGGATCGCCGCCGAGGGCCAGGATGTTCTCCACCCCGTCCTCGGAATAGTGGTCGAGCAGCGCACCGATGTCGGCCCGGGTGTGGCCCACGCACGTGAGGTGGGGCATCGCCGGGAAGGCCTGCTCGTGGGTGATCCGGGTGACCACTTCGCGGGTGCGCTCACGAGTGCTCCCGAGGGCGCCGTAGGTGACCGACACGAAGGACGGCCGCAGCTCGGCCAGCTCAACCACAGCCTTCTCGAGCATGCGCTCGGCTTCGTTGGTCTTGGGCGGGAAGAGCTCGAAGGAGAGCGTCGGGCCAACGTCGAGCAGCTCGCTGATCCTGGTCATGGGGTGACCACGGTAGGCGGCGGGAGCTCGGCGAGCCAGAGCCGATCAGGACGTCGCTCGCCACAGAACGCACCAGATGCCGGCTCCTGCCACGGCCTGCACGCCCTCCCACTCGCCGGGGAGCGCGCCCACCACGTCGTCCGCTGAAAGGTGGATCGGCGTTTCTGGGCCACTGCTGTTGACCCAGATCACCACCCCGCCCGGGGCGAGCACGCGGTCGACCTCAGCGGGGAACAAGAAGCAGTTGACGAGCACC
>Ga0180121_10000828_pt1 | contig 13062 bp, 16 predicted proteins | sample AntDrymUQ5402106_2_FD_129676 | JGI IMG/M metagenome (GOLD analysis project Ga0180121, IMG submission 129676) | Polar desert sand microbial communities from Dry Valleys, Antarctica - metaG UQ540 (21.06) (version 2) (version 2) | ecosystem: Environmental > Terrestrial > Soil > Desert | place...
ATTTCCTGAAAGCAAAAGAATGTTGCTTAATGTAACTTACAATATCCGACCAAAAAACTTTGAAGAAATTATTTTTTCTAAATTCTTCCGATGATAAAGGATAGTCGGGGGTATCGCTTAAACCAAATTGCACGGGCTTCCTCGCATCAGGATTTGGAAAGAAGGCGGTACCGAAAATCCAGTCCCATACGGCGAATTTAGTTCCGTAATTATTCTGGAATTCCTTTCCTCCATCATCTGAATGATGCCAGCGGTGCATCTCCGGCCCGTTTATAAAATACTGCAGCTTTCCTAAACGTATATCGATGTTTGAATGAATGAACATTCCCCATATTGCGCTTATCATTCCTTTATAGATCGCAACTTCCGGGGCGGCACCGAGTAAAATGATTGGGGCAAATTCAACAGATTGGTTGATTAAAATTTCAAAGGAATGGGAGCGCGCACCCGAAAGCCAGTCTACAGTTTTTGGTGAGTGATGAGCTTCGTGGGTTCTCCAAAGAATTTTATTGTTGTGCTGCCACCGGTGAAACCAGTAAATATAAAAGTCATGTGTGACTACAAAGAACAACACCTGAAGCCAGACAGGCCAGTTAACGATCAGGCTGTATTGATAAAGATCAGTGTTAATTTTTGCCCAATTAAGAAATCCGAAAATAATAAGCCCGAGCAGATAACTCTGAACGATGGAGTACATGACAATGTCATTGAAGAATCCTTCACGCAATATCTTCTGCCCTTTTGTATAAGGAAAGAGTCGTTCCAGAATAATCATCAGAACTCCTGCAACAGAAATTATTATAATTGACCAAACCTGAAGTGACATAACTTATGTTTCTTAATTTCTTTTTATCATCTGCTTCAAAAACATTTTAAATCTAAAATCTAAAATTGAATCACACTCTTCTTAACTTTTTCCTGGGACCCAATTCACTTTCATAAACTTTCTTTATTCCATCCCCCAGCGATTTTTCGATGTCACGGATATTTTCAACCAATCTTTTAAAACCCGTTACTTCTACTGATGCTGCTTGATCAGTTCCCCACATCGCTCTGTCAAGGGTAATGTGTCTTTCAACAAAAGTAGCTCCAAGTGCTACAGCGGCACATGTGGGGGCCAGACCCGTCTCGTGTCCCGAATAGCCGATTGGATTTTCCGGGTATAGATTTTTCAAAGTCTGAATTACTTTTAAATTTAATTCTTCAAGTTTGCATGGATAGGTGGATGTGGATTGCGCAATAAGCAAATTATTTTTCCCGAGAGCATCAACCGCGAACTTAATTTCTTCAAGTGTTGACATTCCAGTTGAAATAATAATCGGTTTTCCGGTTTCTCTTTTCTTTTTCATTAATTCAATATCCGTTAGTGATGCCGATGCCACTTTATAAATTGGAACATCAAACTGTTCTATGAATTCAACTGACTCTTCATCCCAGCATGAAGCAAACCAATCAATTTCATTTTTTCTGCAACATAAATCTATCTCGGAATAATCATGCAAACTCAGTTCGATTTTATGCCTGTAATCAATGTAAGTCATGCGGCCCCATGGAGTATCTCTTTCAATGTACCATTGATCTTTTGGGACGCAATGCTCGGGTGTCCTTTTCTGAAATTTAACCGCATCACATCCTGCAACTTTTGCTTCTTTAATTAATTTTTTGGCAAGCTTTAAAGAACCGTTATGATTGATTCCAATTTCGGCTATGATGTAAACCCTCTCGCCGTCTCCGATAAATTTCTTTCCAACTTTTACACGTGCCATAGTCGTAAATTTTAGTTTATAAAAAAATTTATTTAATTAATTACTTCGCACTCAACAAACTCTATGAACTCAACTAACTGTCTTCGGTTTTACATTAAAATTTCCTGTCTTCCTGAAGACAGGCTCCACAGGCTCTCCCTTTAAATAACCTTTAACGTCACCCACGTTTACTGCCTTTTTTAAAATCGGCAAAACATCCCGATATGCCTTCAAGGTATATTCAACATCTGTGTCCGAATGTGAGAAACACATATTGTGAAATCCTCCCCATAGAATTCCGCGCTTTATCATTTCCTGCTGAACAAGCGATTTCATATAAAGTGGATTGCATGCCTTGGCATCAAATGAAATAATCGTCCTGCAATTATAGCCAGAACACTTTGTAAAATCCATATCAAGATCATTAACAATTTGATTATATCCCTCTTTTAACTTTTGTCCCTGCTTTGATAGAAATTCCGGAACATTCTTTTCTTTGATCACATCTATTGTTGCCATTGCTGCAGCCAATGACAGAGCTTCACCTCCGAACGTCGTGAAAAAGAAAACTTCTTTATCGAACAACTTCATTATATCTTCTCTTCCGGTTACCACGGATATGGGCATTCCATTGGCAATAGCTTTTGAGTAGCACGCAAGATCCGGCACAATATCAAAATATTCCTGCGCCCCTCCAACTGCAATTCTGAATCCTGTCCACATCTCATCGAATATCAAAAGCGTCCCGTTTTTTTGACAAACATTCTGAACCTCTTTCAGAAAATTATTTTTTTCTTCTTCAAATACAAATGGTTCAAGTATTACGCAAGCTGTATCCGAATCAATTGACTGAATAAGAGATTCGATGTCATTATAATTAAATGTATGTGTTAGATCTTTCACTGCTTCAGGAATTCCTGCACCTCGATCAGTCACACTTATATACCAATCATGCCATCCGTGATAGCCGCAGCATAAGACTTTTTCACGTTTGGTAAACGCTCTGGAAACTCGCACTGTTGCTGTAGTTGCATCACATCCTGTTTTTGAAAATCTCACCGATTCCGCATTCGGAACAACACTCCTGATCTTCTCCGCCAGCTCCACTTCCAAAGGATGCATAAGTGAAAAAGTGATTCCGTCCTCTAATTGTTTTCTAATTGCCTCATCAACTTTATCATAGCAATAACCAAGTACAATCGGGCCAATTCCCATATTGTAATCAATATATTCGTTTCCATCGACGTCCCATACATGTGAACCTTTTCCCTTAATCAGATATTTTGGAGCAATCCCTTTAATCCATTGGGTCGGACCTTTTGCCAGCGTCTGTGTAAAGGCAGGAATTAATTCTTTAGATCGTTCACAAAGTTTATTAGACTCAGTTATGTCCGGAAAGTTTTTATTAAAATCTATTTTATTAGGCATTATTTTTTTTAAAATTTTAATTACAAGAAATTTTGTTAATCAGCGAAATCATTTAATCATAAATATCAGTGGTCAAAATGCGTTCTGAAATCTTCTTTCCAGTAAATCCCTCATATTCCAGCACATCCTGTAACAGCGCTGGTTTGAACCATTTATCATTTAATGCGATCGCTAAAACATCTGCGCTGACCTTATTTTTTAAAAATAATTCTGCAACTATTGAGTAAAGCCCTCCGGTTAAAAAATGATCCTCAAGTGTTACTAACAACTTTGTGTTTTTTACAGCTTTCATAATTTCTTCTTCATCAATTGGTTTGACTGTTCGCAAATTTATCAAACCAACAGATTTTCCTTTCTTCTCTAATATCACCTTTGCTTCAACTGCCTGTTTAAATAAGATCCCATAAACTAATATCGTAACATCTTTACCTTCAGAAATAATTTCTGCTTTTCCGATCTCAAATTCTTTCGAATGTTCAATAGCTGGTTTCAAATTGTTATATCGAATATAGAACGGTGACTCACTTGTCAATACTTTACTTAACCCGATAAGCATATCTTCTTCATCAGCCGGACAAAATACATTAACGTTCGGAATGCCTCTCATAATAGAAACGTCTTCGATCGCCTGGTGTGTCGGCCCGTTTGCTTCAGAAAGAAACCCCGAAAATCCTCCAACAAGTTTCACCGGCAAACCACTAATTCCCACATCGGTTCTTATAAATTCAAAAGCTCTCATTGTCAGAAATGATGCAAGTGCGTGTGCAACAGGTATTCTTCCTCTAAGAGCAAGTCCTGCAGCTGCACCAATCATAGTTTGTTCAGTGATTCCAGTATCAAGAAACTTATCACCGATCTGATCCGGAAGATTTCTGATCGCTGCCCTGTTCTCAGCAGTCAGAACCATGAACCTGTCGTCGTTGTCTATAAGTTGTTTAAGAAGTTCTTCGTATGTCATTTGTAAAAATGTCGAATATCATTTATTGACTCATTAATAAGTTCCAGGTTATAGAAATAATATCCCCTCAATAATTTTTACATAATTTTGTTCCACCCATTCTACACTGTAACATCCATTTGAAAGAACAGTGTCAATTTAACAATATTATAACTAAATTCGCCATTTACAAAAAGAATCTCTACTTTAACATTCGAAAGATCTGTTAATCTAAAACCGATATTAAAATCATTGATAGATGGAGCAAATGGATTGGGATAATCATAATAGTCCTTGTTAAAAAAAACTTTGCTATTACAAGTATCTTTTATGAAAACTATCTCATAATTCTTTCCTTCAATATCCTGCGCAAAAGAATTTCCAGCAAAACATAAAGCAAAAATTACTGCATATTTGAAAAAACTCTTAATCAGTTTCTTAAAAATTAATTTTTAAAAATCATAGTTATCATTGAGTCATTCCATCATAGTTTAGCGGGCAACTATCGTCTCCGAAGTAAGCTCGGTAATTTTTTCTCCGTGCAACTCTTTCAAAAGCATTTCGATCTCTTCATTTGTAAAATTAAATAAGTTAATTTATGTTTGAAAATTAGATGTTAACGGATGATTTCAATCTGCAAAAAGAATTAAATCTCTATATATTTATCTTTCGAATTACTCCGGAGAATTTCTATGATTTTAGGAACAAAAGGTCTTGATGTTTCGATTTTACTATCAGGCACTTTTAAGCATAATACCCGTATTTCGAATCTAGAAAGATTTTGCTGGAATCTCAGATTCTTGTCTAACGTTATCAATGTATCAAAATTGTTTTCAACCATTAAAGTAAGAAGTTCTCCATTCTTCTTGTTATCCATTTCATATCATTAACAGAATAAATTTCAATATCTTGAAATTCATACTTCAAATCGTCCGGAAGATTCTCATCCAACAATATTTTCATTTATATTATACTTTCCGGTATTTATTATTTTATCGGCTAATTCCAGGACTCCGATTGCCTGCTCTTTCTTAACCCCCGGAAAACTATTTAAAAAATCCTCAAGGGAATGATTACCTTCCAGATAATCAAACAGATTTCTGATTGGAACCCTCGTTCCATAAAAAACAGGGGTTCCGCTTACAATTTCCGGATCAATTGTTATTAACTTTTCTTTCATAATTTTTCTTAAAAGCTAAATAAATTTATTGAATTTTTCAGTATCCTAATTGAATCTTCTGCAAAGCATACGACAAACATTAACCGAGTATTGATAAACCTATTAAACAGTTTCTTAAAAATTAATTTTTAAAAATCATAGTTATCATTGAATCATTCCATCATAGTTTAGCGGGCAACTATTGTCTCCGAGGTAAGCTCGGTAATTTTTCCTCCTTGCAATTCTTTCAAAAGCATCTCAACTTCTGCACTAGTAAAATTTACAAACCATCTGTCGGCCTTTGCTTCAATACTCGGCAAACCTTTCCCCCGTGCAGTCTCCGCGATTATAACGCTCGGTTTCCCAGATTCAATTGGAAAGTTCGAAAATGCTTTTTCCATCTCTTCAAAATTATGTCCGTCAGCTGTTCTAACATTCCATCCGAATGCTTCAAACTTATCAGCAATCGGATTTAAAGGAATCAATTTTTCAGTTTCGATATTTGCCTGGAAATGATTTCTGTCAACTATTGCAATTAAGTTATCTAATTTTTTTGCAGCTGCAACAAGCGATGCCTCCCATATTGAACCCTCATCTAATTCACCATCACCAAGTATCACAACTATTTTATTTATCTGCTTCCTCATTTTACAATCTATTGCAACTCCGATAGCTACGCTTAACAAGTGCCCAAGAGAACCTGAATGGAATTCTATTCCCGGTATTTTCCGGTTGGGATGCCAATAAATAAAATCATTTGTCTTAAGATGATTTTTTAATCTGTCTTTCTCAATGAAGCCGATTTCAGCAAATGTACCGTAAAGCGCTGGGACATCATGACCTTTAGATAAAAATAAATAATCCCTTTCAGGATCGTTAAGATTATCTTTATTTATATTCAAAAATTCTTTATAAAGAAAAACTATCAGATCAGCGCATGATAAAGACGCGCCAATGAAGCATCCACCATCTGTAGACATTCTTATAATGTGTTCTCTTACCCTGAATGCAGTTTCCTGTAGCTCTTTTATTTTTTGCTTAGTCATTATTTAGTCAATGGTCAATGGTCAATAGTCAATAGTGAATATTATCGTCTCGTGTGCGTCTCACGTCTTGCGTCTCACGCCTGGCGTCTCACGTCTGACGGTCTTGCGTCTTACGTCTAGCGTCTCGCGTCTCGCGTCTCACGCTTGACTATTCACCATTGACTATTCACTATTGACTATCTTAGTTTGTTCAGACGACACGGTACTCAACTCACCAAGATGCTCACGATACCAATTCATTCCCGCATGCATTTCATTAATTTTTTTTATCTCAGGTTTTTTATCAAGTAACATCATAATATCACAGAGTGTAAAAACTTTATTCTCGTTATAAAGCTTATCATAAATCATTTTTATAAATTCATAGTCTTCTTTATAATCAACTGTCATTCTATGGCTCATGGAAAAATCGAGACCCGTACCCCATTCTTCATTGCCAATTCTGAACATATCCGGTCTTTCCCAGATAAAAGGTGTGGTGTGTTCCCTTTCAAAATCTTTCCCGGCTTCTTTCCATGCCTGTTCAAGGATTTTCAACGGCATAACTTCGACATCATGACCATCCGGATATGAAGCCGGATGAAGATTGCTAACATAGTCAAAGCCGTCTTTATTCTGAATGTACAATTGCAAAACTTTATCGATTACATCAGGACAGATTAGCGGACAATCGGAAGGAATTTTTGCAACAACTTCAGCATCAAACTCAAGCGCTGTTTTATAATGTCTGTCTAATAAATCTGTGGGATGTCCTCTGAAATATTTTATATTGTGTTGTTTACATATCTCCACAACAACTTCATCTTCTTTATTAGTTGTCGTTGCAACAACGATCGTCTTCGGAGTTTTGGAAGCTTTGACTCTTTCAACCATTCTTACAAGCAGAGGTTTGTCTTTGAGAGGAAGTAATATTTTATCAGGGAGACGAGTTGAACCTCTTCGTGCCTGAATTACAATTAAAATATTTGAATTATTCTTATGTATAATCTTGAAAATAAATTAAGCAGTCTGGTAAGTTATCTCAAACTTACCATTTTTATTTGCAGGATGTAATTCATTTTTTGTAGTGGATTCCGCTAGAAGTTCCTCGCAAACATTGGCAATATTTCTGGCGGAAGAGCCGCCATTCTGAATCGGAAGCTGTTTTTTAAGTTCTTCTAATTCAAAAGCAGAATAAACTTTTTTTCCCAAAGCAAGTCCGACATAAACAACAGTGGAATACATAGTCATGAGAATATCGCAATTAGCAATCATGTGATCTGTATTACCGGATGAATACACGATTGAACCGGGAGCCCACCTGTTGATCTCTCTTGTTGCACGCGGCACATTTTCATTCGGATGAAGTTTAAAAATAATCTGCTTTCCTTCCGATAACTTTAAGGCATTGAGAATAAATTTTTTTCTGTTTTCATATTTGAAAGTTTCACGTGAATCAGAGGTACATACGAGAGAAAAATTTTTATGAGGAAAATCATTATTCGTATACTGAGAGCAATTATCAAAATTGGGAATTCCTGTGACGATTAGTTTTTCTGGCTTAACCCCTTTTCTTTTAAACAGTTTTTTATAACCTTCTGAAGCAATGCAAAAGTATGTGTAATTATCCGACAGTCCAGTGGCTGCAGTACCACCAAAATAGCGGGGGATCATCTTAAATTTCTTTACAATATGGAAAAAAATATTTTCAGGATCAGTCATTCCTTCCTGAACCATGACCATTTTTTTATTCCGTAGGTTTTTAGGAACAATAAGGTCGCTGCAAACTACAACAAGATCATATTTATTTTTTTCCCCTCCGTAATCTATATTGAGATTGTTTTTTGTAAAATAAGATTCTGTATGTTCCCTGAACTTCCCACCCAACACCGAAAAATCAAGTAGTCCAAGTTTCGCGAAAAGCTTTTCTAAACCGTCAGAATAATAAGCGGTAAAATAATGTTCATATTCAGAAAGCTGCTTAGAAATCTCGTGAAGCATTGTTGTCTGATTAAAAGAACCGCACATGAAAAGAATTTTTTTCCCATTCATAGTGGCACAAAATAATGAAATATAAAATCTTAAGATACAATAAATTTAAGGGAGAATATTAAGAATATGTAAATTTTTGCGAGGTAACGTTTATTAAGGCTGGAAAGGCGGACAATGAACTTCGTTCCTTGATTTAAACTGCTTTTTACTTCAATGCTGGCACTGTGTTCGTTCAGAATTTTTTTAGCAAGACTTAAACCCAGTCCGTATCCTTGATCTTCTTGTCACGTGACTTATCAACCTGTAAAAGGGTTCGAAAATATTTTTTATCTCTTTCTCATCAATACCTTTTCCCTTATCAATAATGGAAATGCAGATTTCGTCAGTTCCTTGTGTACAGCTGTAAACATTGACTTCCACGCGAGATCCTGCGGAATATTTTACTGCATTATCAATAATATTTAGTGTTTAAATTTTAATTCACTACAAAAATACGTAATAAATTTTTCCAGGATTGTGCCGAATGTAAATGTTTGTAACGGATAAAATTTTACAGATACATTAATCAAGATCTATCATAACAAACCTCAAGTAAAACTTTTGGAAAAAACTTTTTGGGAAGTGGTATTAATTTAAATTACTAAGTGACAGCCTTAGATTTTTGTTTCATTTTACCACTGATACACAGATTAATTATAAAAATTATTTAAACTGCTCAAGTTGACTGATTCAAAATTGAAAGCACGAAATTGCCACTAATTTCACGAATTAGCACGAATTATCAAAAATGTTTATTAAATTACTAAAGTTGACCATCCGAAATCTTTATTTATTTTTTACCACAGATTCACAGATTTTTTAAAGAATTATTTTATTAACAAACAATTGTCAGTGAATCTGTGAATTTTTGATTAAATTAATTTAAGCGATCAACTTAAATTAATCTACTAGTGTAAATTCGTATAATTCGTGGCAGAAAAATTTATACGAATTAAAGCAGTCAACTTGAGTAAACAGAAAATAACAATCTGTGAATCTGTGGTTATTTTTACTTTTAACTATTTGAAGCGATCAACTTAAGGTCATTATTAATGGGTGTTATTTCAGAAAGTTTAGTCCAAATGCGATTTGAAATCCGCCAACATCCTTGATTTTATTATTTTGTATGCTTTCAACCGCTTCTCCCATAATAGGAATATAATAATAATTAATGTTTACGCTTAACGACATGCTTTTGCTCTGTCTGAAGTTTACTCCAATTCCTCCGAATCCTCCGAACGCAAATTTAGCCTGTGTATATCCGATGGCATTGAAAAAACTTCTGTCGTACGGATTGGTAAGAACCAGTGTAGGAGATACCCCAAAGTTAACCACAGGAGAGAAGTCTCCTTCAATATCATCTTTGAATAATTCTTTTTTAATTCCGATGCTAAGAGGAACCATGAATATCCTGTTTACCTTGTTCGGAATAATCGAATTACCATATATATCGTAGCGCTCAAGCTCTCTTGAATCCGAAACTCCGGAGACTAATAAATTTAAAAAAAGATCTGCGCTTTTTCCGATAGGTATGAACAAACTGGATGAAATACCCACTCCACTTTCAGAATACGTGAAACCGATTCCCCAATTATTTCTGGGTTCTTTCTTTGTATATTTTAATTGAGTTTGAGCGAATAAGAGAGTTGCGGAGCACAATATGACAATACATATTATGATGGATGTGATTGTTTTTTTTGCCATACTAGTTTGGATTTGTTTATTGTTTAAAGAAAGTTAATTAATTAATTTTTCATTTAAAACTCTAACCCGCTTGACTCCAAAAAGATTTACGAAAATTAACGAGGTAGTTGCAAAAAGACAAAAATATTTAACATTAGTTCTGGAAAATATTCATGACCCTCATAATGTCAGTGCGATTTTGCGAAGCGCAGATGCGGTAGGAATTGATAAAGTATACTTGATTTACAATTCCAACAAATTCCCCAGAATAGGAAGAATATCATCTGCAAGCGCTAAAAAATGGATAGAGCTGATAAGATTTAAGGAAGTTAAGGAGTGTTTCGATGCGCTAAAAAAAGAAAAATTTAAAATCTATTCTACTTATATTGACAATAAGAAAAAAAGCTATTCATTATATGACCTTGATCTGACAGATAGAGTGGCGTTGGTTTTCGGAAATGAGCATACAGGTGTATCTGAGGAAGTAAAATCATTTTCGGAAAAAAATTTCACGATACCAATGTATGGAATGGTACAATCTTTAAATGTGTCGGTTGCCGTCGCAGTTTGTCTATATGAAGCATTACGTCAAAGAGAGTCAAAAAACATGTATGAAAGATCAAAGTTTTCAAAAAAAGAATTAAATGAAAAGCTAAAAAAATATTCTCATAAATAGTATGGTTACTCTTAATGAAGTTGTAAAAATCTTGGAACCACATAGAAACGATATTTTCAAAAAATATAATTTGAAAGAATTAGGCATTTTTGGGTCATTAGTTAGATGTGAGAATAATTCAGAAAGCGATATAGATATGATTGTTGAATACAATGTTGTACCGGATCTATTGAAATATATTGAGTTGGAAAGTTATATAGAAAAGATTTTGAATAAGAAAGTTGATTTGGTAATTAAAAACTCTATCCGAGATGAGCTGAAAAAATTAGTTTTAAATGATACAGTTTTTCTATGAATAGAAGATTTGAGTTTTTCTTAAAAGATATAATTGAGAGTATAAGAAGTATTAATGATTTCATAGATAAAATGGATTTTCAACAGTTTTCATCGGATGACAAGACTTCAAGTGCAGTTATTAGAAAGATCGAAATAATAGGTGAAGCCACAAAGAACATTCCGGATCCAATAAAAGAGAAATATAAAGAAATTCCATGGAATGACATGGCTAAAATTAGAGATAAGGTTATTCATTCATATTTTGGAATTAATTATGAAACAATATGGAATGTGGCTAAGGATCGCCTTCCTGAAATAAAACTTGAAATTGAAAAAATTCTGACTGATTTTAGGGATGATGAAATGCAAGAAAATTTATAGTAGAAATTAATTAAAGCTTAATGCTTCCAATCTATTTATCAAAAGAACTAAAATTAAAAAATTTAGATAATTTTCTCTTAATATCAGGACCTTGTGTAGTTGAAAATAAATCTGTTACTTTCAGAACCTGTGAGAGTTTAAAAAAAATTACATCAAAACTGAAGATCCCTTTTATATTCAAAGCGTCTTATATTAAAGCAAACAGAACTTCGTCAGACTCATTCAGAACTATCGGCATAGATGAATCATTGAAAATTTTAGATGATGTAAAAACAGAATTTGGTGTACCCATTCTTACCGATGTGCATTCTGAAATTGAAGTTGAGATCGCAGCGGAAGTTGCTGACATTCTTCAGATACCGGCATTTCTTTCCAGACAAACTGAACTACTTGAAGCTGCTGGAGACTCAGGAAAAATAGTTAATATAAAGAAGGGACAGTTTTTGGCTCCTGAAGATATGAAGTATCAGGCCGATAAAGTTGCGGCCACGGGAAACAAAAAAGTTTTTTTGACAGAGAGAGGTTCGACATTCGGTTATAATAATTTAGTTGTCGATATGAGAGGGCTAGTAATAATGAAAAAGTTCGGATACCCTGTTATCTTCGATGCGACACATTCTGTTCAGATGCCTTCAAAGGAAGAAGGAGTAAGCGGAGGAACGCCGGAGTTCATACCATTCTTGGCAAGGGCAGCAGCGGCAGTAGGAGTCGATGGTTTTTTTATTGAGGCTCATCCTGATCCGAAAAAAGCATTGAGCGATGCGAGCAGTATGATGAAGCTGGATAAAATGGAAAATATGTTAAAACAATTGGTTCAAATTCATAGGTTTGTTCAAGAATATTAAAATTACATTTTAAATTATAAAATAAAATTAATTATCCATCAAATTAATAATTGGAATTTTTAGAGATTTAATAGTGATGAAATGTGAGCAAATATTTTAGAATCGAACAAAAAATTGTCTTCTAAAAAATAATTCTGATGACAATATTAAAAGGTCTAAATAATAGAATAATAAGGTTATCTGATGAAAGAAGACATCACATTGAAAATGATCATCCGGAAATGTCAGGTCAAATAGAAAAAATGAAAGAAACTTTGTTAAATCCGGATGTAATTGTTCTATCGAATACAGACAGTGATGTTGAAATGTTTTATTAATTTTATGAAGTTACTCCGGTTACAAAAAAATATATTTGTATTTTAGTTAAGGTTTTACTTTTTGATTATTTTATTATTACATCTTATTTTACTAACGCAATTAAAAAAGGAGAAGTTTTATGGACAAGCAGGTGAAAATTTGGTACGATAAAGAAGCAGATTATTTAGAAGTTTTATTTGATATTAAACCGGGAGTTTTTAAAGAAACCAATAAATGATTCTGTTATGGAAAAAATTGATAACGAAGGAAATCTATTAGGATTTTCTATTTTGAAAGTAAGTGCTTTGCAAAAAGAGAAACCTGTTTCATTAATATTGAAAAGAAAACTTCATAATTTCTAAACCATAGAATTGAATCGCAAAACTTAGTTTTGGAGTTTATGAAATATTTCCCATTTGGGATTACTCGGACAAAGTTTAATCTGTTAATTTATACTTAATGAATTTAAAAAATACCTCTTCACTCCGATCCGAAAAAATCAAATCCTCTTATTATATAGGAATTTTTTTAATTGCATTGTCAACTCTTCTGCTTGAGTTTACTTTGACAAGAGTTTTA
>Ga0180121_10000829_pt1 | contig 13061 bp, 16 predicted proteins | sample AntDrymUQ5402106_2_FD_129676 | JGI IMG/M metagenome (GOLD analysis project Ga0180121, IMG submission 129676) | Polar desert sand microbial communities from Dry Valleys, Antarctica - metaG UQ540 (21.06) (version 2) (version 2) | ecosystem: Environmental > Terrestrial > Soil > Desert | place...
ACCGCCGGCGGTGGGCCGGTCGGGGTCGGCACCGCGACGGCGAAGTCGATGGTGCTCAACATCGTCTTGGTCCACATCATCGGGATGATGGGAACGCTCGTGTTCTGGGGGGCCAATCCCAGGGCGCCGATCGGTGGCTAGGGCTGGGTTGCACGCGGGGGGCTACCGTTCCCGCGTGAGCGCGCAGCCCCGATCCGCGAAGCGGGCCATCGACAGCGTCGCCTCGAAGTTCGTGCTGATCGTTCTCGGGCTCGGCTGCCTTGCGTTCTGGGCGGTGATCCCGACCGGTGGTGTCTGGCTGGGCGGCCGGCTCGGCAACGACTTCGCACAGCAGCTGATCGCGACCCTGGGACTCGTCCTCGCGGGCATGGTGGCGATGGCCGTGATCCTCGGCTGGCTCAACGATCTCTACCTGCGGACGACGGGAGGCGCGCTGGTCGTCATGTCCGACGGGACGAGCTTCCGCCGCCGAGGGCCGCTCGAGACGGTGCTCGTCTGGTCATTGGTACCGCTGGCCGTGGCGCTGGTGGTCTGGCTCGCGCTGGGCAAGCCGACCTGAGATCAAAGCTCCTCCCCACCCTCGTTTCCTCGCTTCAGCCCGAGAAGGAGCCGCCCGAAGCCCAGCATCAGCAAGGCTGAGCAGACCAGGAATCCGGCCGACCCGACCCCGTCCTCGCCGAAGGCCGTGACCACCATCCCGACGGCTGCGAAGAGGATGACGACCGCGGCGAAGAAGCTGCTCGCGATCTCGTAGAGGGTGCGTTCGCCCTTCGGCCGGCTCACCGGGCGATGATCGCAAGCCCCGCGCCCCCGGGGCAGAAGCGTCACTGGATGGCGCGTGAATAGGCACCTTCTGCGCCTCACTATCGCGTGGACGGCAAGCATCGCTCCCATGAGCGCGCTGGACCCGATCACGCCCGTATACGGGCTCAGATCGGCCCAGCGCACCAAGTCGTCTCCGCGACACGAAGGGTGGCCCGAGGCCACCCTTCGTCGAACTCGGGTCCGATGCGGCCTACAGAGGCAGGATCGGGATGATCAGGATGGCGATGATGTTCGCAACCTTGATCATCGGGTTGATCGCCGGGCCGGCGGTGTCCTTGTAGGGATCGCCGACGGTGTCGCCGGTGACCGAGGCGGCGTGAGCCTCCGATCCCTTGCCGCCATAGGCGCCGTCTTCGATCAGCTTCTTCGCGTTGTCCCAGGCGCCGCCACCGACGGTCATCGAGACCGCGACGAAGAAGCCGACGACGATCACGCCGATCAGCAGCCCGCCGAGGGCCTGGACGCTGATCAGCCCGACGACCACCGGAATGATGATCGGGATCAACGATGGCACGATCATCTCGCGCTGGGCCGCAGCGGTGACGATCGCGACCGTTCCGCCGTAGTCCGGCTTCTCGGTGCCGTCCATGATCCCCGGGTGCTCCTTGAACTGCTTGCGGACCTGCTCGACGACTTCCCCGGCGGCGCGGCCCACCGCCTCGATCGCGAGTGACACGAACAGGTAGGTCATCATGCCGCCGATCAGGAGGCCGATCAGCACCGCGGGGTCGCTGATGTCGAAGGCGATCAGCTCACCGCTCTCCTCCTGGATCTCGATCTTGAACGCCGCGAAGAGCACGAGCGCCGCGAGGACGGCCGAGCCGATCGCGTAGCCCTTGGTCACCGCCTTCGTCGTGTTGCCGACCGCGTCAAGCGGATCGGTGACGTTACGCACGTCCTCCGGCAGGTCGGCCATCTCGGCGATGCCGCCGGCGTTGTCGGTGATCGGCCCAAACGCGTCCAGGGCGACGATCAGGCCCGTCAACGAGAGCTGCGCCATCACGGCGATCGCGATGCCGTAGATCCCGGCAAGCTCGTTGGCGCCGAAGATTGCGAGGATGATGATCAGGGCCGGGATCGCCGTGCCCTGGAAGCCCTGCGCGAGTCCCTGGATGATGTTGGTCGCGTGGCCGGTGATCGAAGCCTTCGAGATCGTCTTCACCGGCCTGAACCGAGTCGACGTGTAGTAATCGGTCACGACGAACAGGCCGGCGGTCACTGCGATGCCGATCAGGCCGCAGAACCAGAGGTCCGAGACGCTGACGCTCGAGGTGCTCGCCTCGCCGAAGCCGAGCGCGAGCGGATCGGCCATCAACCATTCGGTGATCGGGTAGAACGCCGCCGCGGAGATTGCGCCGGAGATGATCAGGCCCTTGTAGAGCGCCCCTTCGACGTTTCCGGTCTTCGACCTGACCGAGAGTGCGCCGATGATCGAGGCGATGATCGCGACTCCACCCATGATCAGCGGGTAGATCGCCACCTCGCGAGCGAACTCGGGGAAGGTCAGGACGCCGAGCAGCATCACCGCGACCGCGGTGACCGCGTAGGTCTCGAAGAGGTCGGCGGCCATGCCGGCGCAGTCGCCGACGTTGTCGCCGACGTTGTCGGCGATCACGGCCGGGTTGCGGGGATCGTCCTCCGGGATGCCGGCCTCGACCTTGCCGACGAGGTCGGCGCCGACGTCGGCGGCCTTGGTGAAGATGCCACCGCCGAGTCGGGCGAATACCGAGATCAGCGAACCGCCGAACCCGAGCCCGATCAACGCGTCGATCGCGTCCTTGTCGTCGTCACCGCCGAGAACGAGGATCCCGAAGTAGCCGGCCACGCCGAGGAGCGCCAATCCGACCACCAGGAGGCCCGTCACCGAGCCACCCTTGAAGGCGGCGTCGAGCGCCGGCGGAACGCCGCCGCGCGCCGCTTCGGCGACGCGCGCGTTGGCGCGCACCGACACGTTCATGCCGATGAAGCCCGCCGCGCCCGACAGCACGCCGCCGATGACGAAGCCGATTCCGGTCGTGACGCTGCTGGTGATCAGCGTGACCGCCACCGCGAGGACCACGGCGACCGCGGCGATGATCGTGTACTGACGGGTCAGATAGGCCCTGGCGCCCTCCTGGACGGCGCCGGAGATCTCCTGCATCCGCTCGTTGCCGGGCGACAGGGCAAGCAGGCGTTGGGTGACGAGGGCGCCGTAGAGGACGCCCGCCCCCGCGCAGACCAGGGCGATGACGACGCCGTAGTCGGTCAGGAAATCAGTCAAGGTTTCGTTTCCCTCCGTAGGTAAGTGGGTGGACTCATAGGGAAGCCGTCCCCGACTCACTGCAGGAACGGCTTGAAAGCGGGCCGCAGTGTATCCAGAGCGGGCGGACGGGGAACTATTCGGCCGAGCCGGGGACCCAGAGGCCCGGCGGGGGCTTGCGGATGCCTCCCGCCTCGCCGGCGCCGGCGGCGTCGCCCGACTCGGTCGTCGGACCGCCGCCCGAGACGGAGGGGGACGCCTCGCCGGGCGCGGTCTCGCCGGCGTGCTGGGCGAAGAGCATCCGGACTTGGGAGAGCGCGTTCATGATCTCGCGCTTGGCCTCCGGCTCGAGCAGGTCGACCAGCGCCGCGACGGCGTCGATCCCGACCCGGGCCTGGTCGAGGTCGCGCTCGTCCTCCTTGACGATCCGGCGCGCGGCCAGGTTGAGGATGCTGACGACGCTCTGGACGAGCAGGTCCTCGACGCGGACGCTCCGCATCTCCTCCTCCATCTGCCGCAGCACCTGCTCCTGCTCGGGGCTCAGCTGCTCCTCCGGCCCGGGCACTCCGGCCCGGGGCTCACCCTGCCCTCCCTGTTGACCTCCCGAGGCGTTCACCCCTCGGAGGCTACCTTCCCCGCCTCGACGCCGCCGAACGTGTCGCGGGTGAGCTCCACCGACGCGGCATAGACCTCGCGGATCGGCTGGCCTTCGGCGATCGCTGTCCGCGTGCGCTGTGTGCCGTTGGGCCCCGAGGGCGGATCGCCGATTCCCACCGCTCCCCGCGCCGGGCCGGTCCAGGCGGCCAGATCCTCAACCGCTCGGACCGTCTCGATCTCCTCGCCCCGATCAAAGTCGATCATCCGCCCGTCCAGCCCGTAGCGGATCGCCCGCCAGAGGTTCTCCTCGATCTCGCGGGCCGGGAGCGGTGAAGCCAGGCGGCCGTCGTCGTAGTCCATCGCAGCCTGGACGACGCACGCGATCAGCAGGCCGGCGAGCTCGAGCGACTCGCCTCCACCGCTCTGGGCGTCGCAGATCCGCACCTCGACGGTACCGAAGGCGTGATGGGGGCGGACGCTCCACCAGAGCTGCGTCGACTCCACCACCGAGCCGGTTCGCTGGAGCAGGTCGATGAAGCTCGCGTAGGTCTCCCAGTCTCCGAAGGGCTGGTGGATCCCACATCGCGGGAAGCTCCGGGTGAAGATCTGGGAGCGGACCGAGGCGAGCCCCGTGTCCCGGCCGTCAAGGAAGGGCGAGCTCGCGGACAGGGCCAGGAGCGTCGGCAGGTGGTTGCGCAGGCCGTCGCAGATCGCGATCGCCCGGTCGGCGCCGCGGATTCCGACGTGGACGTGCAGGCTCCAGGTGTTGTTGCGCCGGGCGACATAGCGGAGCTCGCGATGCAGGCGGTCGTAGTGGTCGGTGTCGATGATGCGCTGGTCGAGGTAGCGCGCCCAGGGATGGGTCCCGGTCGAGCCGAGGGCGTATCCGTGGTCGGCGGCGAGCGCGAAGAGCAGCCGCCGGTGCTCGCACTGGCGCTCGGCGAGCTCGGCGAAGCTCTCCGAGCGGCCCGAGCGGATCTCGATCTCGGTGTCGATCAGCTCGCCGCGCACCGAGTCCGCCAGCAGCGGGTCGGCCTGGGCCGCTTCGCGAAGCTCCGCGAAGCCGTGGGCGAGCTCGAGCGAGGCGGGGTCGAGGATTGCGAACTCCTCCTCGACCGCGCAGGTGAAGTCGGTCGAATCCTCGAATCGCTCCCGGGCGCCCTTCATGTCGAGGCTCTCGTCGCGAGCCGCGGTCATCGCGAGATCATCTAGGCCAGGTAGAAGTACAGGGCATAGAGCAGGTCGACGGCGGGACTCGATGTATGGACGGTGACCTCCGGCGGAACGTCGAGCAGCTGCTCTGAGTAATTGAAGATCACCCGGACGTCGGCTTCGATCAGGCGATCGGCGACGTCCTGGGCCGCGTCGGAAGGGACGGCGAGCACCCCGACGACGATCTCCTCGGCGGTGATGACGTCCTCGAGATCGTCGAGGGCGCGCACCGGAACCCCGCCGAACTCCTTGCCGACGTGCTTCGGCGCGATGTCGAAGATCGAAACGATCGTGAAGCCGTGGTCGGCAAAGATGTCGGAACAGGCGATCGCCTGCCCGAGGTTCCCGGCGCCGAACAGCGCGATGTTGTGCTGGCCCGAAGTCTGGAGGATCTTGCGAATCTCCCCAACGAGCGACTCGACGTTGTAGCCGACGCCGCGCTTGCCGAACTTGCCGAAGCCGGAGAGGTCGCGGCGGATCTGGGTCGAGTTGACGTGCGTCCAGGACGCGAGCTCCTGCGAGGAGATCGTCTCGCGGCCCATCTTGCGGGCCTGGATCAGCACTTGCAGGTAGCGGGAGAGGCGAGCGGCCACGCCGAGGGAGAGCCGCTCGCGGGCTCCGTTGCCGCGGGGCTCCGAACCGCCGGGCCCGGTGGAGGCGGCGTCGTTCCGTTCGGACGGCGCAGGGACGGTTGTGCGCCGGGCGCTCACCGGGACAAGGTATCGAGAGCGGCAAGGACGGCGTCCGCGTCGAGGTAGAGCTCACAGGCCCGCACCCCGTCGACGTCGATCACGGGAATCAGCTCGAGCAGCTCGCGATGGAGCTGATCGTCGGATTCGATGTCGACCTCGAGCAGCTCGAACCGGGCGCCGCCGCGCTGCAGCCCGATGAGGCCATGCCGAGCTTCCTCGCACAGGCGGCAGCCCTCGCGGCCGTAGAGGGTGACGACGCTCAAGCGCGCCCGGGCGGCGACACCTTGCTTCGCGGCGGCCTCGCGGTCGCCGCCGCGTCCCAGTCGAGATAGCCGGGGTAGTCGACCGGGGTCAGATACCGCGCCGCCGAGCCGATCATCGCAGCATTGTCGGTGCAGAGGTCGAGGGAGACGAGCTTCAAGCGGACGCTGCGGCGCTCACATAGGGCACCTGCGCGCGCGCGCAGGTGCGCGTTGGCGGCCACCCCTCCACCCAGCGCCACCGCGTCCCAGGATCCGCCCTTCAGCGCGCGATCGAGCTTGGCGATGAGCTGCGCGACGACCGCCGCCTGGTAGCTGGCGGCGAGGTCCGCGCGGCGAGCCTCGACCTCCCCGGCAGCGAGGTCGCGCACGGTGTAGACGAGCGCCGTCTTCAGTCCGCTGAAGCTGAAGTCGAGGCCGCCACCTTGGATCATCGCGACCGGGAACGGGAACGCTTCGGGGTCGCCGCCCTCGGCCTCGCGCTGGATCGCCGGCCCTCCCGGGTATCCGAGGCCGAGAAGCCGGGCCGCCTTGTCGAGCGCCTCGCCCGCCGCGTCGTCGAGGGTCCGGCCGATCACCTCGTAGTAAGCGGGGTCGGGAACCGAGGCGAGCAGGGTGTGGCCGCCGCTGGCGATCAGGCCGAGAAACGGGGGCTCGAGCGGGTCGGGCCCGAGCAGCGCTGCCGCAAAGTGTCCGTGCAGGTGATCGACGGCGATCAGCGGCTTGCGGGTGGCGGCGGCCAGCGACTTGGCGGAGTTGACCCCGACGAGCAACGCGCCGATCAGGCCGGGGTGCGTCGTCACGGCGATCGCGTCGATGTCCTGGAGCCCGCATCCCGCTCCCTGCAGCGCGGCGTCCACCACCGGATTGACGAGCTCGAGGTGGTGACGGGACGCGACCTCGGGCACCACTCCTCCGAACTGCGCGTGGAGAGCAGCCTGCGAAGAGACGACGTTGCTCAGGACTCGCGGCCCGTCGACGACGGCCGCACAGGTGTCGTCGCACGACGTTTCGAGGGCGAGGATCAACGCGGGCTCCCGGGCAACCGCAGTCAGCCGATGAAGCCCGGCTCGCCGAGCCACATGATCAGCGCGTCCTCGCCGTTGTCGTGGTAGTAGCGGCGTCGCCTGCCGGCTCGGCGGAACCCGATCCGCTCGTACATCTCGATCGCGACGTGATTGGAGACTCGCACCTCGAGCGTGTAACGGCCATCCCGTCCGGCCTCATCCAGCATGCCCTCGATCAGCGCGCCGGCGAGCCCGCGCCGCCGCAGGTCGGGGTCGACGGCGACGTTCATCAGATGCCAGACGTCGGCGTATCGCGAGCAGACCAGGTAGCCCGACAGCCCGTGCGGACCGACTGCCGCCAGGCAGACCCCCGACGGCTTCGAGAGCTCCAGCACGAACATCGCCAGCGACCAGGGCGCCGGGAACGAACGGCGCTCGATCGAGAGCACCGCCGGCAGGTCGCCATAGGTGAGCCGCCTGACGACGACGGCCTCGCCGTCGGCGCGGCCTGGACCTTGGGGGAGTTCAGTTGCGGTTGTCTCGCTCAAGCCAGCGCTCTGCGTCGGGACGTCTCAGGTAGTGCGGTGTCAGGTCATTCGCCGAACCCGGTGCCATCTCAGCGCCGAGGGTGCAGATGTGCAGCGCCGAGAGCCGGTGCGCTGGGCTCGAGTCGCTCAGCACTTCGACGCCAGCCGCTTCGATCTCGGGGCGAAATCGTATCGAGCCGTCCCCGGCCGCAAGCGCTCCCGCGATCCGCTCGGTCGCGAAGGTGCCTGCGATCTCCTCCGGCGGCAGAACCTGCGGCGCCGACGGGCCCTCCCCGCGGTCGAGCGAGGCGAAGACCTCCCCGCGGCGAGCGTCGAGGATTGCGAGCCGATCTCGACGCGTCGCCTCGGGCAAGGCCGCGATCCCGGTGGAGAGGGCGGCGGTCGTGAGGACGCCGACCAGCGGGAGTCCGCGGGCCTGGGTGAGCGCCCGCGCGGTGGACACTCCGATCCGGAGGCCGGTGAACGACCCGGGTCCGATCCCGACGGCGATCCGCTCGATCCGGTCCCATCCGCCGGCGGCACCGACGGCTCCCTCGATCGCGCCGAGGAGCGCTCGCCCGTGGGCCGGGCGGCCGTCTAGGCCCGGGCCGATCACGGTCTGCGTTACCGGCTCGCCGCCGTCGGTGATCGCGACGGCGGTGTCGGCCGTCGCCGTGTCGAAGCCGAGGATCATGTGCGGGCGTCGACCAGGACATCGCGGCGGTCACCGCCGGCGTGGGACATCTGAACCCGCAGCGCGACCCGGTCCAGCTCACCGCCCGCGACGTCGGGCCACTCGACGAAAACGATCGCGTCGGGGGTCAGGTAGTCCTCGAGGAGGCCGGGGTCCTCCCCGTCGAAGCCCCCGGCCAGCCGGTAGAGGTCGAGATGGGATACGGGCACGTCGCCCGCGTAGCGCTGCCCGATCGTGAAGGTCGGCGACGTGACCGGCTCGATGACGCCGAGGGCGCGGGCGGCCCCGCGCACGAAGGTGGTCTTCCCCGCGCCGAGGTCGCCGCTGACCAGGACAACATCACCGGCTCGCAGGCTCGCCGCGAGCCCGGCGGCCAGGCGCTCGGTCGCCTCAGCGTTGTCGGTGACATGCCGCTCCACTTCGGGGATTACACAGGGGCGCCGGGGTGGCAGGCATCCGCGCCGCGATCCGGGCCTGACCTAGGAGGTGAAGAAGTCGAGCTGGTCGCGCGCAGGTGGCGCCGTCGCTGGGACCTGCGGCTCGGCGGGCAGCTCCGGCGGCGTGACCTCACCCTGCTCGAGCGGTGGCTCGTCGAGCAGCGACTCGAGCGCGGCGAAGTCCTCGTCCATCATCGGCCGCTGCCCCGGATTGCGAAGGATTGCCGCCGGATGGAGGATCGGGAAGACGCGCAAGGTCCGCTCCCCGAGCGTGTGGACCTGAGGCCTGCCGCGTACCCGCGTGATCCCGGTCTGGTTGGCGGTGATCAGCTTCGTGGCGAAGTTGCCGAGCGTGGCGATCACCTTGGGCTGGATCAACTCGACCTGGCTGAGCAGGTAGGGCCGACAGGTCTCGATCTCGAGCGGTTGCGGGTCGCGGTTGCCGGGAGGTCGGCACTTGAGGACGTTGCAGACGAAGACGTCCTCGCGTCTCAGTCCGATCTCCGCCAGCAGCTCGTTCAGGAGCCCACCGGCACGGCCGACGAACGGGAGGCCCCGCCTGTCCTCCTCGGCGCCGGGCGCCTCACCGATGAACATCAAGTCTGCGTTGGCGTCACCGGCACCGAAGACGACGTACGTGCGCGTCTGCGCCAGCGGACAAAGCGTGCACCCCGATGCTTCCCGGTAGACCTCGACCAGCCGCTCGCGGCGGGATTCGGGGGCTTCGCTCACTTCGACGCTGGGCCGGGCTTGCGCTCGCGGCGCTTGTCGAGGCTCGCCTGGAACCGCTGACGGGCGCCGTCGCGGTTCGTCCCCCTGCGATCCTCCATCCGGCGTTGCTGGCTTCCCGTCGGCTGGTGAGTGAGGCCGAAGGAGGACAACCGACGCGTGGCGCCCGCGGTCGCGCAAACCGGGCAGGTCGCAGTCTCGGTACCCGCGCCACAAAGCTCCTCGAAGCGCTCCCCGCAGGCCTCGCACTCGAACTCGTAGATCGGCACGAGCGGATGTTAGAGGCGAGTTCGGCGCGGGTATCATTTCGGGAAGAGCCGTCGGCCGCGACCCGAACCCGGGCGTGGACCGGCATGAGGCTCGACCGGAAATTTCAACACCTGCCGTCTGGTATCTCGCCGAGAACCGGAACGGATGTCTGCCCCCCGCCTCCAAACCCCTGCGCTGTCGCCGATCCTCCTGGTCGGTCGTGGCCGCGTGAGCGGGGCGCTTCGCCGGGCCGCGCTCGCGGCCGCGCTCGAAGTCAGGGCGGCGGGCCGCGCCGACGGGGCCGAGCTCGCCCGCGGTTGCGAGGTGGCGTTGCTCTGCGTGCCCGACGCGGAGATCTCCGCCGCCTCTGCGGCGCTGGCCGATGCGGCGCCTGAGCTTCGCTTCGTCGGCCACGCGAGCGGTGCGAGCACGCTCGCCGCCGTGGAGCCGAGCCGCGGGAGCGGCGCCTCAACGTTCTCCCTGCATCCCCTGCAGACCATCCCCGACGGCGAGACGGACCTCGTCGGGTGCCCAGCCGCCATCGCCGGCTCTGATCAAGCCGCGCTCGGGCTGGCCCGGGAGCTCGCGGAACGACTCGGAATGCGGCCCTTCGAGGTGCCGGAGGAGTCGCGGGCCGGCTACCACGCCGCCGCATCGATCGCCTCCAATCTCCTGGTCACGCTCGAGTCCAGCGCCGTTGAGTTGCTCGACGCGGCGGGAGTCGCCAACCCTGACGAGGCCCGGGAGCTGCTCACGCCGTTGGTGTTGCGGACGGCGTCCAACTGGGCCGAACGAGGCCCGGCGGCGCTGACGGGGCCTGTCGCGCGCGGCGACGAGGCGACGCTCGACCGCCATCGCGAGGCGATCGCCGAACGGGCACCGGAGCTTGCCCCGCTCTACGAGGCGCTCGTCGAGCGGACCCGTGAGATCGCCGCATCGAAGCACGAGGCGCGGGCGTGAGGGTCCTCGAGACGAAGGCCGAGCTGCGAGCGGCGCTAGCGGCCTCGCGTCGCGAGGCCCGGAACATCGGGCTGGTGCCGACGATGGGATACCTCCACGACGGTCACGTCTCCCTGCTCGAGTCGGCCCGGGCCGAATGCGACGTCGTCGTGATGAGCCTGTTCGTCAACCCCGCTCAATTCGGGGCGGACGAGGACCTGGAGCGTTACCCGCGCGACCTGGAATGTGACGTCGCGACTGCCGAGGCGGCCGGCGTCGACCTTATCTACGCGCCGAGCGTCGATGAGATGTACTCAGACGGCTTCTCGACCACCGTCGCCGTCGACGGCCTGACGGACGTGCTCTGTGGAGACCCCGCGAGCCGCGGTCCCGAGCACTTCCGCGGCGTCGCAACCGTCGTTGCCAAGCTCTTCAACATCGTCGGCCCCGACGTCGCCTATTTCGGTCAGAAGGACGCCCAGCAGGCAGTCGTGATTACGCGCATGGCTCGCGACCTCGACTTTCCCGTCCGGATCGAGGTGCTGCCGATCGTTCGCGAGCCCGACGGCCTGGCGCTCTCCTCGCGGAACGCCTACCTCGATGGCGAGCAGCGCGAACGGGCAGCGGCGCTCTCCCAGGCGCTCGAGGCGGCAGCTGAGATCGCCGCGGTCGGCGCTCCGACGAGATCGGCACTCGACGCCGCCCGGTCGGTGCTGGCCGACGCCAGGATCCGGCCCGAGTACCTCGAGGCGCGCGACGCCGAGCTGCTCCACCCGATCGAGACTTTCAACTGCCGGCCGGTCGTGCTCGCCCTCGCGGCGCGCCTGGGCGAGACGCGGCTGATCGACAACGTCGTCGTCGACCCCAGCAAGCCAGAAGACCCGAATCATTCAGAGAGGAACTGATCACACTGAGTTACGCCCCCCGCGTCCCGAGTACCCCGCCCGACGAACGGCCAAAGGTCAGTCTGCCGCGGTTGGGAGAGATGAAGCGACTCGGCGAGCCGATCGCGATGGTCACCGCCTACGACTTCCCCTCCGCACAGGTGGTCGAGGAAGCCGGGGCCGACCTCGTCCTCGTCGGGGACTCGGGGGCCATGACCGTGCTCGGCCACGATTCGACCGTTCCGGTCGGAATGGAGGAGATGCTGATGCTCGCCGCCGCAGTCCGGCGCGGGCTGAGTACGCCGTTCCTCGTCGGCGACATGCCCTTCGGCTCCTACGAGGCCTCCAACGAGGGGGCGGTCAGCAACGCCCAGCGCTTCATCAAGGAGGCGGGCTGCGACGCAGTCAAGCTCGAGCGCGGCGGCGCCTCCGTCGACCGCGCCCGCGCCATCATCCGGGCCGGCATCCCGGTCATGGGACACGTCGGCCTGACCCCGCAAACCGCGACCGCGCTTGGCGGCTATAAGGCGCAGGGGCGCACGGGGGAGCGCGCTTCGCAGATCGCCGAGGACGCCTTCGCCCTGCAGGCGGTCGGCTGCTTTGCGATCGTCTTCGAGGCGGTCCCCGCAGCCGTCTGCGAGGCGATCATGCCGAGCATGGACGTCCCGGTGATCGGAATCGGCGCGGGCTCGTCCACGGATGGCCAGGTGCTCGTCTTCCACGACCTCCTCGGCATCCACACCGGCCACACGGCCCGCTTCGTCAAGCGCTACGCCGCCATCCATCGCGAGATGGTCGACGGCGTGGGGGCCTACGTTGCCGACGTTCGCGCGCGCCGCTTCCCGGACGAGTCCCACGCCTATTCGATCGACCCCGAAGAGCTGTCCGCCTTCGCCACCTACCTCGACCAGGACACCCTCGCCGGCAAGTCGAAGTGGGACTGGTGAAGGCGGCCGTCAGGGACCGATGGGATTGCGAGCGTCGACGGTATCGATCCGCCACCGCCCGCCCTCGCGGACGAGCTCGAAGCTGAGCCTTTGACCGTCGAAGTCGCCGCCGCTCGGCGTCGCCCTGGCCGTCGCGGTGGCTCCGTCGACCACCGGGTCAGGGACCGTAGCCCGGCTCGCCAGGGTTGCGGGCCTGCGAGCCGAGATGCAACCCGCGCGATCACCGTAGGAGGCGCGGAGGAACCGCTCGGTAATCTCGTCGTCGCACACCGCCGCTGCGTCGTCGGACGTCAGAAAGTCCGCCACGACCTGGCCGACGAGCTCGGCTGGGCTCGAAACGTCATCGGCAGTCGTCGGGGTCGTCGGCTCCACCGGCCCCGTGACCACCGGCTCGTCCTTCTCCCCACAGCCGGCGAGCAAGGCCAGAGCGACACCAAAGGCGGCCAGCGATGGGGCGGCACGGCGCACCCCGGCAAGCTACTCCGTTCCCTTTCCCGACCCTCCGCCCGGACCCGCGGCTAGCGTCGCGGCTCGTACCTCCAGCGGTACTTGGCGGGGGTGGGATCGGTGTTGCCGGCGAGGTCGGTCGCCCTGACCTCGAAACGGTGGCGGCCAGGATCGAGGCGACGGTAGACCTGGGGCGAGTCGCAGCTCTCGAACTCCTCGTCGTCGAGCCTGCACTCGAAGCTTGCGCCGGCCTCGCTGGCGCGGAACGTGAACTTCGCCTTCGACTTGCTCGACTCGGGGTCCGGGTTGCCGGTGTCGGAGCGCACCTCATAGGAGAACGACTGCGAGCGCTCGCCGTTGCCCTCGAACCAGACGC
>Ga0180121_10000831_pt1 | contig 13056 bp, 10 predicted proteins | sample AntDrymUQ5402106_2_FD_129676 | JGI IMG/M metagenome (GOLD analysis project Ga0180121, IMG submission 129676) | Polar desert sand microbial communities from Dry Valleys, Antarctica - metaG UQ540 (21.06) (version 2) (version 2) | ecosystem: Environmental > Terrestrial > Soil > Desert | place...
CACCGACGTCGTCGGGATCTTCCCCGCCCGCGACGCCCTGATCCGCCTCGTCGGCGCCGTCCTGGCCGAGCAACACGACGACTGGTGCGAAGGCCGCCGCTACCTCGGCCTCGACGTCCTCGCGCGATCCCGCATCAGCCTGCTCGTCGGCGACACCTCCGAGGAGGTGACCGACCCGATGACACCCCAGGCGATCAGCGCCTAGAGTCCAACCACCGGATCACGTGGTGACTGCTTCACACACCACGCCCGTGGCCTCGACCTCGCGTTCCTGCTCCTGCTACAGCACTGGCAGTCAGGTTTCGCGGTTGGAGGCGTCAGCAGTGACGGATCAACGAACCGACCGACCCGCACGGACCGACCGAAAGGCACGACGACCTCTCATGCGTTCTCTTCCTGAGCCCGTCCTCTTCGGGGCTGCGTACTACCACGAGTACCAGCCCTCGCCCCGGCTCCAGCAGGACCTCGACCTCATGGCCGCGGCCGGCTTCTCAGTCATCCGGGTGGGCGAATCGACGTGGTCGACCTGGGAGCCGGAGGACGGCGTCTTCGACCTCGAGTGGTTGGCCCCGGTCCTGGACGGTGCGCACGCGCGGGGCATACACGTCATCCTCGGCACCCCCACGTATGCGGTCCCGCCGTGGTTGCCGCGCAAGTACCCCGAGATCGCCGGCGAGCGCAGGACCGGGCAGCGCATCGGGTGGGGGCACGCCAGGAGGTGGACTTCACCCACGCGGCGTTCCTGTTCCACGCCGAGCGGATCATCCGGGCCGTCGTCGGCCGATACGCAAACCACCCGGCGGTGATCGGCATCCAGGTCGACAACGAACCCGGCTTGGAGCTGCTGCACAACCGGGGAGTCTTCGAGTCCTTCGTCGACCACCTGCGGCACAGCTACGGCGACGTCGAGACCCTGAACGACGCGTGGGGGCTGACCTACTGGTCCCACCGGCTGTCCACCTGGGCCGACCTGTGGACACCGGACGGCAACGCCCAACCGCAGTACGACCTGGCCTGGCGACGGTTCCAGGCCCAGCTCACGACCGACTTTATCGCCTGGCAGGCCGGCATCGTGCGCGAGCTCGCAAGGCCCGACCAGTTCGTCACCACGTGCATCGCGTACAGCCGCCCGGCGGTCGACGACCGCGCACTGACCGCGGCGCTGGACGTCACCGCAGGCAACCCGTACTACGCGATGCAGGACTCGCTCGCGCTGCCGGACCGGAGCGTCGCGCCGCAGGGCTGGACGACCGCGGGGACCTGGAGCATCTTCCAGAGCGCCGACCGCATGTACTCCTCGCGCCAGGAGCCGTTCCTCGTGACGGAGACCAACGCCGGCGCCATCGGCGGGCCGGCGATGAACTTCCCGGCCTACGACGGCCAGTGGCGTCAGGTGGCGTGGGCCATGGTCGCCCGCGGTGCACGGATGATCGAGTACTGGCACTGGCACACGCTGCACTTCGGCACCGAGACCTACTGGGTCGGCGTGCTGCCCCACGACCAGGTCCCCGGTCGCGTGTACAAGCAGCTGTCCGTGCTGGGTGCCGAACTCCGCACGGCAGGGGAGGTCGTGGCCGGGCTGATCCCGGACGCCCAGGTCGGTCTGCTGTACTCGAACGCCTCGAACTGGGGCCTGACGGCGCAGCCCGCGTTCTCGGACGGGGCCGAGCCCGTCAAGGACTCCTACGGTCGCATCGTCGAGGCCTTCTACCGGGGGGCCTTCGACGCGGGTCTCGGAGTGCGGCTGCTGCATGACACGCAGGTCGTCGCCGACGGCTCGGACGACACCGACCTGATGGACCCGGCCGAGATCGCCCGGGAGTTGCCGGTCCTCCTGGTGCCCGCGCTGTACATCGCGTCGAACCGTCTTTTGGACTGGCTGCGCCGCTACGCCGCAGAGGGTGGCCACCTGGTGCTCGGGCCACGGTCGGCCTACGCCGACGAGGAGGCGCGCGCGCGGGTGGAGGTCAAGCCTTCGCTGTTGGCAGAGGCCGCTGGCGTGTCCTACCAGGAGTTCGCCAACCTGTCCGCCCCTGTGCCGGTGAAGTCCGTCGACCCTTGCGTGGAGGTGCCGGCGGGCGCGTGCGGCACCGGGTGGCTGGACTGCCTGGTGCCCAACGGCGCAGACGTCCTCGTCGGTTACGACGACCCCTTCGCGGGGGCCTGGCCCGCCGTCGTCACGGCCGGCTATGGCAAAGGGCGGATCACCACGGTTGGGACGGTGCCCGACGCGGCCCTGTCCCACGCTCTGTCCGACTGGCTGCTCCCCGTGGGGGACGACGTCTGGCGTGCGGTCGCCACCGGTGCCCTGTCGGTGACCCATTCGTCGGCGACGTCGGCAGAAGGCACCCGCGTGCGGTTCCTGCACAACTGGGCGTGGGAGCCTGTCGACATCGTCCTGCCCGTAGCCACGCGTGACGTGTTGTCCGGCGACACCATCGCGCGCGGGCAGGCGGTCACGCTCGGACCGTGGGACGTGCGCGTCCTGATCGAGGAGCACGAGTGACCGTGCAGACATCCCAGCGACGGACTCCGTGGCCCGCGGACGTCCACAACCCCACCGACGCGGTGGGCGGCCGAGCGCCACGCAGTCTCGACCAGCTTGCTGGAGGCGCGCGGGGCCCGACCATGACCCGGAGGCCGTAGTGGATCGCACAGTGTTCAGCATCGTCGGCGGGGGTCGCCGGGCCGACTTCCTGCTGCGCCTCGCAGATGCCGCCCCGGACCGGCTGCAGGTCGCCGGCGTCGTGACGCGGAGTGCCGGAGCGGCGGAACGGGTCGCCAAGCGCTGGAGCGTGCCTACCCACCGTTCGATCGAGGACCTGCGGCGAGCCGGTGGTGGGGACTTTGTCATCGCGGCGGTCCCGTGGCCTGCCATGCCGGTCGTCATCCGCGAGCTCGCGGACGCGGGTCTGCATGTGCTGTCCGAGACGCCTCCGGCTCCTGACCTCGACGGGCTGCGGTCGCTGTGGTCCGACGTCGGCCGCTCGCGCCTGGTGCAGGTCTCCGAGCAGTATCTGCTGATGCCTGGCCATGCCGCGCGTCTTGCGGTCGTGCGTGAGGGAGTGATCGGGGAGACAACGTCGGTGGAGGCCAGCTCGACGCACCTCTACCACGCTGTCTCTCTGATCCGCGGGATGCTGGGGGTCGGGTTCGATGACGTCGAAGTAAATGCGCGCGACTTCCGTGCACCGCTGGTCGACCCGCTCGGGTTCGATGGGTGGGACCCTGACGCCCGGCCGGAGCCGCGGACCACGACGATCGCGACCCTCGACTTCGGGGACCGGGTGGGGCTGTACAACTTCGTGGAGAACCAGTGGTGGAACCCGCTGCGCGCCCGGCGGATCGTGGTCCGCGGGTCGCTCGGCGAGGTGGTCGACGACACGGTGGTCCGGCTCGTGGACCCGACCAGTCCGGTCGAGTCGCCGCTGGTCTACCGCCGGACCGGCGTCGACATGAACCTCGAGGGTAATGAGCTGGTGCACGTGAGCTTCGACGGGCGGGTCGTCTACCGCAACCCGTGGCTGGGGACCCGCCTGTCGGAGGACGACATCGCCGTGGCGAGCGGCCTCGAGGCGGAGGGCATCTACAGCCGCGGCGAGGGTCCCGAGCCGTACCCCCTGGCGCAGGCGTGTCAGGACCACGCCATTGCTCTGGCGATTAGCCGGTCTGCCGGTGAGCGTACGGACGTCCGCGTGAGGCGGGAGATCTGGGCGGGCTGAGCCCGGCCTGCGTGCGCACGTCGGTGTGAGGTCGGTCAGCGTTGCCCTGTCCGGGTTGCTCGAGTGGGTGTCGCGGGCCGCCTCCCGAACCAGACGGGCCCATTCCTTTGCTTGACCCGGACGTCGTCCCGGTGGCCGCGTTCATGCTCGTCATGACCGTCAGCTACGCGGGTGTGCTGACCTTCCTCAATTCCTACGCCGGGGAGCGGGACCTGGAAGTGGGTGCCAGCGTCAGTCCGCGACCGTATGACCAACGGCCCAGTTAGGGTCACGTCGGTCGTCGCGCCCGACGGAGACCTCGACGAGCACCTCACCTGACTGTGAGGGTTGTGGCTGCGGCTCGCTGAGCGGTGGGCTGTGGTTGGTGGGTGCGCGCGTGACTCTTGCCCTGACTGGCCTTCGTGCCTTTCACGAGACTTGTCCGCGCGTGTCTGCCGGGCCCGGCCCGACCGGATTGCTGGCCTCATCAGGAGCTTGACCGCCCGGTAGGCGCCGAGCGTGTCCCGTCGCAGTCCTGCCGTCTCCAGCCGGACCGGAACTATGCACGTTCCTATCGGGTCCAAGGGAGATGAACGCGATGCCGAGTCTTGCCGAGCCGCGCTACCGCCCGGGCAACGCCATCCGCGACCGCTGGGAACTGGCCAGCCCGGCTGCCCGCGCCCGCGGCGACGCCGGCAACCGGCGCCTGCACGCCCGCTGGGCCAGGTTCATCGACCGTAGGAAGAAGCCCACCATCTCCAACAGCGCGATCGCCCGCGAGCTCGCCAGCTGGTGCTGGTCCCTGGTCGTCCTGGAGGAATGACCACCCATGACCCGCTTCGCCGAACCAACGTCGTTGATGGCAAGCGCGTGGAGCGACCCGCGACCGCTCTATGAGCAGCCGGCCGTTCCCCGGCGACGCTCGCCTCTAGACAAGCGGTCACGCTCCAGCCGAACGCCCCGTCCTGCGGTAACCAACGCGCGTCGCCAACGACACGCTCACCAACGACTCACCTCGGGCGCCTCACCCTGCCCCTTGACAAGAGCTCGCTCCATATCAGAGCGAACGTTCGCCTACGCTGGCCCAGATCATGCGCCCATCATTGCCCGGCGCCAATTGTCCGGAGCCCGCCGGTACTGCGGCCGAGGGGCGCCCCGCCGGCCCGTGCGTGCAGGGTCATAAACCTTGGGCCAGTCGGAAATAGGCCTGGTTCCACCGCAGCTCCTTGGCGAACTGTCGACTGGTGGTCTCGGAGTCGATGACCAGCAGCTCTGTCTCGGCCATGGTCGCGAAGTCGTGGAGCGCGTCCAGGCCGACCGCGGTGCTGAGCACGGTATGGTGCGGGCCGCCCGCCAGCAGCCAGCACTCGGCGGACGTGCCCAGATCTGGCGCGGGCTTCCAGACGGCTCGGGCGACGGGGAGTCTCGGCAGTGGCTCGTCGGGCTCGACGATCTCTATCGTGTTGGCGGTCAACCGGAAGCGGTCGCCGACGTCGGAGATGCCGACGACGAAGCCCGGGCCGGGTGTTGCGGTGAAGACGAGCCGGACCGGGTCCTCACGGTCCCCGATGCCGAGCGGATGGATCTCACACCTGGGCCGCTCGGCGGTGATGGACGGGCAGACCTCGAGCATGTGCGCCCCGAGGATCTTCGGCTCGCCGGGCCCGAGGTGGTAGGTGTAGTCCTCCATGAAGGAGGTGCCGCCGTCCCGTCCGGCCGACATCACCTTGAGCACCCGCAGCATCGCGGAGGTCTTCCAGTCGCCCTCGCCGCCGAAGCCGAAACCATCGGCCATCAGCCGCTGCACCGCGAGGCCGGGCAGCTGCCGCAGCCCGCCGAGGTCCTGGAAGTTGGTGGTGAACGCCGTGAAACCACCGTCGTCGAGGAAGGAGCGCAGGCCCAGCTCCTGGCGGGCCGCGTAACGCAGCGACTCGCGCCGGTCGCCGTCGGGCCGCAGAAGGGGTGTAACAGCGTAGGCGTCATCGTAGTCGGCCACCAGCGCGTCGACGTCGGCGTCTGTCACTTGCTCGACAACGTCCACCAGATCGTTGACACCGTAGGTGTTGACGGAAAAACCGAAGCGCAGCTCCGCCTCGACCTTGTCGCCTTCAGTGACCGCGACGTCGCGCATGTTGTCACCGAACCGGGCCATGCGAAGCGACTGGGCGGCGCGCCACCCGAGCGCAGCCCTCGTCCAGGCCCCCACCCGCTCGACCACGGCCTGGTCGGTGGCGTGCCCGGCCACGATCTTCCGTGCGACCCCAAGGCGGCTCTGGAGGTAGCCAAACTCGCGGTCCCCGTGTGCCGCCTGGTTGAGGTTCATGAAGTCCATGTCGATCTGCGACCAGGGGAGTGACCGGTTGGCCTGGGTGTGCAGGTGCAGCAGCGGCTTACCCAGGTTCTCCAGCCCGGTGATCCACATCTTCGCCGGCGAGAAGGTGTGCATCCACGCGATCACGCCAGCGCATACGTCGGAGGAGCTCGCGTCCAGGCAGGCCCGCCGGATCGCGTCCGAGGTGGTGAGAACCGGTTGCCACACGACGCGCACCGACAGCTGCGCGCCCAGAGTCTCGGCGATCTGGCGGGACTGCTCCGCCACCTGCTGGAGCGTCTCCGCCCCGTAGAGCGACTGGCTGCCGGTGAAGAACCAGATCTCGACGTCCTCCTGCAGCGATGCGTTCGACACGTGCTCTCCTTGTCGGGGCAGCCGCTGGTCAGTGCTGACCGTAGGCGTTCTGGTAGCGGTCGTGCAGGTAGTCGATGTGCTTCTGCTCGATGGGCAGCGGCTCCCCGAGCTGCCGGGAGATGTGCACGCTGCGCGCGACGTCCTCGCACATCACCGCCGCCTTGACCGCCGCCTTCGGGTCCTTCCCGATGGTGAAGACGCCGTGATTGCGCATGAGCACGGCCGGTGAGCGGTGTCCCGACAGCGTCGCGACGATCCCCTTGCCGATGTCGTGGTTGCCGATCAGCGCGAACGGGCCGACGGGGATCTCTCCGCCGAACTCGTCGGCCATCGCTGTGAGCACGCACGGGATGGGCTCGCCGCGTGCCGCCCACGCGCAGCCGTAGGTCGAGTGCGTGTGAACGACGCCGCCGACCTCCGGCATGGCCCGGTAGACGTAACCGTGCGCGGCGGTGTCACTCGACGGGGACAGGTCGCCCTCCACCACCTCGCCCTCCAGGTTGCAGACGATCATGTTGGCCGGCGTGAGCTCGTCGTACGGCACACCGCTCGGCTTGATCACCATCAGGTCGGCCCCTTTCACCCGACCCGACACGTTCCCGGCCGTCCAGACCACCAGCTGGTAGCGGGTCAGCTCCGCGTGCAACGCCGCCACGGTCTCCCGCAGCGACGCGATCGTCTCCGCAACCGGACTCATCGCCCCACCGCCTCTCGGCGAATGCGGCGCAGGCGATGCATCACGTCGTTCTCTCCTCGCCCGAAGTAGTCGTGCAACGTCGTGTACTCGGCGAAGAGCGCGTCATAGCCGCCGGCACGCTCCTCGTCCGGCACATACACCGCGCGGCGCACGCTCCCCATCGAACCCGCCGCGACATGGATGTCGGGGTAGGCCCCGGCCGCCACCGCAGCATGCATGGCCGATCCCACCGCCGGCCCCTGAGCCGACCCGGTCACGCTCAACGGCAACCGGGTGACGTCGGCGTAGATCTGCATCAGCAGTGCGTTCTTCGTCAGGCCGCCGGCGATGACGAGCTCGTTCACCGGGACGCCAGACTTCTCGAAGGCCTCGATGAGCGTGCGTGTTCCGAACGCGGTCGCCTCGATCAGGGCCCGATAGGTGTCCTCCGGGCGCGTGGCCAACGTCTGTCCGACCACCAGGCCGGACAGCTCGTGGTCGACCAGCACCGACCGGTTGCCGTTGTGCCAGTCCAGGGCCACCAGTCCGTGCGCGCCCACTGGCTGCTGAACTGCCAGCTCGGTGAGGTACTCGTGCACGCCCAACCCCCGCCTGGCCGCCTCCTGGACATACCCGGGAGGCACGCAGGTGTCCACGAACCAGCCGAAGATGTCGCCCACGCCGCTCTGCCCTGCCTCGTAGCCCCACAGGCCGGGCACGATTCCCCCGTCGACCACGCCGCACATGCCGGGCACGTCACCGAGGCGGTCGGAGTTCATCACATGGCAGGTCGAGGTGCCCATGATGGCCACCATCTGCCCGGGATCCACTGCCTGGGCCGCGGGTGCGGTCACGTGCGCGTCGACGTTGCCCACGCACACCGCGATGCCCTCCGGCAGACCAGTCCACCCCGCCGCCTCCGCCGTCAACCCGCCCGCCAGGGCGCCGAGCTCGCCGATCGGTTGCGCCACCTTGTCCTCGACGAAACCGGCGAAGTCCGGGTTCAGCGCCGCCAGATAGTCGCCCGACGGGTACTTCCCGTCCTGGTAGATGGCCTTGTAGCCGTTCGTGCAGGCGTTACGCACGTACGTCCCGCACAGCCGCCACACGATCCAGTCCGCCGCCTCGACCCAGCGCTCCATCCGGGCGTAGACCTCCGGGTCCTCCTCCAGCAGCTGCAGCCCCTTCGCGAACTCCCACTCCGAGGAGATCCGCCCTCCGTACCGGGCCAGCCAGCGTTCTCCCCGCGCCTCTGCCACTGCGGTGATCCGGTCCGCCTGGGGCTGCGCGGAGTGGTGCTTCCACAGCTTCACGTATGCGTGCGGCCGGTCCGCCAGCTCCGGTACTTCGCACAGAGGCGTTCCGTCAGCCAGTACGGGAAGCACGGTGCACGCGGTGAAGTCCGTGCCGATCCCGATCACTCGCGACGGGTCCACCCCGCTGGCTGCAACCGCTGCCGGGACGGCGCGCCGCAGCACCTCGACGTAGTCCGAGGGATCCTGCAGCGCCCAGTCAGGCGGCAACGCCGCTCCAGTCGCGGACAGCTCCCGGTCCATGACGCCATGCGCGTAGGGGTGGACCGACGTGCCCAACTCAGCCCCGTCGCCGACCCGGACCACCACCGCGCGACCAGACAGCGTCCCATAGTCCACGCCGATGACGACAGGGTCTGCAAGCTCGCTCACTGCTGTGCTCCTTCGCTGGCTCGTCGACCTACTCTGGCAGCGCTCCTTGGTGGTGGTGCGCCCCCATTGGGAAATCTCTGTGGCCGCCTCGGGACTTCGGCATGCGCGTCCACGGTCAGCGGCCAGATCTTCCAGCCGGCTGCGCACCCGGTGGTCGACGCGTCCGTGGTCATTCGGGTCTTTGAGGCTCTGGAGGCTGGCAGACGACCACTCGTAGAGGATACGTCCGTCGGACCGCCCGCTCCAGGGGACCTCAGTCTCGTAGGGGAGGAGCTGGGAAGCCGACGATGACGATCTCACTGCATCGGGGGAGCGAGGAGACGTTTCGAGGGGTTCACGCGCGGGGCGACCACACCCGCATGGCGCCGGTCTGCCGGTTTCCCCACGCGTAGTAAGTGGTCGTCGGCGGAGACGCCCGACGGCGTGGAGTTGGACGATGCCGCCGAGCAGATCGGGCCGGTCTGACTCTGTGACGGGGTGCATCGACGTCGAGCGAGACGTCGTCCAGGCGGAAGCCGTCCTGGTCTACTTGCTCGAGGTAGTAGATGAGAGGTCCCCGCTCGATCGCGACGCAGCCTCGAGCCGCGTCAACTCGGCTGTCAGGCCTGGTCAGGCGCGGTGGCATCTCCGGCTCGAAGTTCAGGCTGTCGCCGATGCGCCACCGCCGGGTGATGCGAAGCCAGCCCTCCTGCGGCGTCTCGTCGAGGACCATGCCCTCCAGGCTCAGGTGGAACCTCTCGGTCCATTGGGGTACGCGCAGCACGAGAACCCACGGCTCACGCGTGCTCTGCGTGACGGTCACCTTGACGCTCCCGGACCACGGCAGGGCCGACTCGACGCTGACTCCGACTGTGCCGACGCTGGTTCGCGACGTGAAGTCTCCGGAGAGGCACTGATGGACGACGAGGACCGTCTCGTTACCAGGCACGACGTAGTGCTGAAGGGACGCCAGCAGCCGCATCACGTTGGGCGGGCAGCATGCGCAGCGGAACCACGGGGTGCGCGCGGGCTCGATGCCTCCGCCGCAGGCAGGGTGATCGTCACGGACCTGCAGCGGATTGACGTAGGTGTACCGGTCGCCGCTGCAGGAGATCCCGACGAGGAGGCCGTTGTGCAGCGTGCGCTCGATGAGGTCGGCATACCGGACCTTGCCCGTGGCGAGGAGCAGCCGCCACGAGAGCATCACGGAGGCGACAGCGGCACATGTCTCGCAGTACGCACGCTCGTTCGGCAGTTCGTACGAGTCACCGAACGCCTCATCGGTGTGGTGCGCGCCCATGCCCCGGTGAGGTAGGTCATGGTGGCCACCATCTCCGTCCAGAGCCGTTCGGCGGCATCGAAAGTGCGTGCTCGCCGGTCTCCGCGTAGACGTCCACGACGCCGGCCAACAGGTAGAGCTGACGTACCGCGTGCCCCGCGACGGTGGTGGCACCCCGCACGGGGGTGTGGTCCTGCCAGTACCGCGGTCCGAACGTGGACCCGTCGCGCCGGCCGTCCCCGAGCAACCCGTGCCCGCGACGGTCGATGAAGTACTGTGCGCGCCGCAGGTACCGCTCCTCACCCGTGGTTCGGTAGAGCTCCACAAGCGCGGTCTCGATCTCTGGGTGCCCGTCGAGGCCGTCGATCAGACCGGGCGCCGTGCCGAAGCTGGTCTCGACGAGATCAGCCATCCTCGTCGCGATGTCGAGGAGGTCGGTGCGTCCGGTCGCCCGGTTGTGTGCAACTGCCGCCTGAATCAGGTGTCCGGCGCAGTACAGCTCGTGGCCCCAGTCCAGGTCCACGAACCGCTCTCCTGGCCTAGCGACCTGGAAGTATGAGTTGAGGTATCCGTCGGGCTGCTGGGCGTTCGCCAACAGCTCGACAGCCTCGTCGACCCGCCCCTCCAGGTCCGCGCGAGTGCTCGGGTCGACGTCCTCGTTGCTCACCAGCCACCCGACGGCCTCCAGCCACTTGTAGAGGTCGCTGTCCATGAACGGCAGGTCCTGACGATACGGCCCGCTCGCGGTCCCGGCGGCCAGGTGCAGGTTGTGGATGTTCCCGGCCGCCTGCAGCCGCTCCCAGCCGCGGGGAATACTCACCGTCTCGTTGACTGTCCGGCGGTCCCTGCCAGAAACCGGCGGTGATGTGCGCGGTGTTCGCCGGTCGTAGTGACGTGTACCCCGCGCGGGTCATCTCGACCGGACTCAACTGGCTCTCGCCGAGCGTGCCTGGAGACGTCATCTGGTAGGGCCCTTCAGGTGGTGCCAACGCCGCGTGCGTCGGCACCCCGGGAGACTCGAGACACGACACTAGCTGCCTCGGCCCTTCGTGCAGGCGCACTCGGCGCGGACGCTTTCGTCCGCGCCTGTACAGTGAACCTGACCGCTTCGCTGAAGTGAGCCAGGACATGGCGGAGCTGACTCAGTAGACCGGGGGTCCCCAATGCCCGACGCGAGGCGCGGGACGTTGCCGGAGACGATGCAGGCAGTCATCTGTCACGGGCCTGAGAACTACCAGCTCGAGGAGGTGCCCGTGCCCAAACCGGGCCCAGGCCAGGCCCTGGTGCGCGTGGAGGCTGTCGGCATCTGCGCCAGTGACCTCAAGTGCTACCACGGCGCCGCAAAGTTCTGGGGCGACGAGAACCGTCCTGCCTGGTCGGAGACGGAGGTCATCCCGGGGCACGAGTTCGTCGGCGAGGTGGTGCAGCTCGACGACAGGGCGTCGACCCGCTGGGACGTGTCGGTGGGCGACAGGGTGGTCTCCGAACAGATCGTCCCGTGCTGGACGTGCCGCTACTGCCTGCGCGGCCAGTACTGGATGTGCGGGCCGCAGGACATCTATGGGTTCAAGCGCCGGACGCCAGGCGCCATGGCGTCGTACATGATCTATCCGGCCGAGGCGCTGGTCCACAAGGTCTCGAAGAGCCTCGACGCCGCTCACGCGGCCTTCAGCGAGCCGCTCTCGTGCGCCCTGCACGCCGTCGAGCGGGCCAACATCCACTTCGACGATGTGGTGGTCGTGGCCGGCTGCGGACCCATCGGCCTCGGCATGATCGTTGGCGCGGCCGCGAAGTTCCCGGCGCAGGTGATCGCGCTCGACATGGCGCCTGCCAGGCTGGAGCTTGCGAAGCTCTGCGGCGCCACCCGCACCGTCGACGTCACCGGGGAGAACCCAGTCGACGTGGTGAAGGATCTCACCGACGGCTACGGGGCCGACGTCTACCTCGAGGGCACCGGCCACCCCGCCGCAGTGCTACAGGGACTCAACCTGCTTCGCAAGCTCGGGACTTACGTCGAGTACGGCGTCTTCGGTGCCGATGTCACCGTCGACTGGAGCATCATCAGCGACGACAAGGAGCTCGACGTGCTCGGTGCGCACCTCGGCCCGCACTGCTGGCCGGCGGCGATCCGGATGCTCGAGGCGGGCAAGCTGCCGATGGACCGGATCTGCACCCACCAGCTCCCGCTCGACCGCTTCCAGGAGGGTCTCGACCTCGTCGCCGAAGGAACCAAGTCCATCAAGGTCTCGCTGATCCCGGCCTAGCCGTTCCAGCCTTGCCGACCTACGACGGAACACCAGCTTCGTGGGGCAGCTCGAGAACTGGCGCGGGAGGACCCCGGGCGATGGGTGTGCGGATGAGTAATCGAGGAGGTCAATCACGGTGAGACAACAACTGCCAACCCGAGCTCTGGGGCGTAGCGGCCTCCATGTGACGGCCATGTGCATGGGTACGGGCGGGCTGGGCAGCGTGCCCGAGCTGTTCGGTTACGACGTTCCCACCGAGCGCGCGGTGAATACCGTGCGGCGAATCCTGCAGGGACCTTTCAACTTCTTGGACACCTCCGCGATCTACAGTGACGGCGAGAGCGAGCGCCGCATCGGCGTCGCGCTCGCCGAGACCGGCGGCCCCCCCGACGGTTTCGTGGTCGCCACGAAGGCCGACCGCGACAGCAGCACCGGCGACTTCTCCGGGGCGCAGGTGCAGAAGTCGGTGGAGGGCAGCCTCCAGCGGCTCGGCCTGGACACCCTCCAGCTGTGCTATCTGCACGATCCGGAGCACATGTCGTTCGAGCAGGGCATGGCCCCCGGTGGTGCGGTGGAAGCGCTCGTCGAGCTGCAGCGTCAGGGTGTCGTCAAGCACCTCGGCGTCGCCGGTGGTCCGGTAGACCTCATGGCGCGCTACCTGCGCACGGGTGTCTTCGAGGTCCTCATCACCCACAACAGGTGGACACTCGTCGACCGTTCCGCGGACGGTCTGTTGAACGAGGCGGTGGATCTGGGCGTCGCCGTGGTCAACGGCGCACCCTTCGGCGGCGGCATCCTCGCCAA
>Ga0180121_10000832_pt1 | contig 13045 bp, 7 predicted proteins | sample AntDrymUQ5402106_2_FD_129676 | JGI IMG/M metagenome (GOLD analysis project Ga0180121, IMG submission 129676) | Polar desert sand microbial communities from Dry Valleys, Antarctica - metaG UQ540 (21.06) (version 2) (version 2) | ecosystem: Environmental > Terrestrial > Soil > Desert | place...
GTTGCTGCAACTTCTGTAAACGTTCCATTTTGCTGATTGAGGAACAATTCGTTTTCGCGGCTTTTTCCTTTAATGTCTCCACTGTTGCAGACATATATATCGAGCCATCCATCACCATTCACATCGGCCATGCTTACCCCGGTGCTCCAGTCTTTGGTACCTCCGGTACCAGATTTCTTCGTGATGTCCTCAAACTTCCAGTTTCCCTTATTGAGGTATAATTTGTTATCGCCCTGGTTTGCCGTAAAATAAATATCCGACAGCCCGTCATTATTGATATCACCGATAGCAACTCCGCCGCCATTGTAAAAGTTCCGGTAGTTGAATACATTGAACTCCCGGCTATCCTGCACGGTATTCTGAAATTTGATCCCTGTGGAAGAAGCGGGAAGGGAAACGAATAAAGGATCCGGAGGAGAATTGTATTGATGATTGTTTTTGCAACCTGTTGTTACAAAAACACAAAACAACCAGCACATCCTTACAGGAGTGATCATCATACGCTTCATATAAAAAAGAAAGCAAGTAGATTTCTACTTGCTCTCAAAGTTATTATGTTGTTGAAATTAGTATCCGGGATTTTGCTTAAGCTTAGGATTTGCTCCTAAACGAGGGGCAGGAATCGGGTATAACCTTTTTGTTACGGGGTGACCTCCGGGATTGTATCCGAAAGCACTTTCCCAGGTACCAAAACGGATCATATCGTTTCTTCTCCAGCTTTCCCATGAAACTTCACGTCCTCTTTCTTCATATATGCCAGGCAGATCAATTACAGTCTTGGGGGCAGCTCCTCTTGCAGACCGAACCTGGTTCACCAGTAATAAAGCTCCGGCAGCATTCGGTGCTGCTTTACGAAGTAAAACTTCTGCTTTCATCAATAAAACATCTCCGTAACGGAAAACGATATAATCATTATTTCCGTTTCCTCCGTTTGATTTGCTATCAGGGTAGTATTTAATACCACGGACTCCTGCAGAACGACCAAAATCGGTACCTCCCTGGTCAAAGCTGGGACCCAGGTTTGGTGTGAAATTGATTTGTGCTGCATTATCTATTAAGGGTGTACCATTCGAAGCAAACTGGGGTCCTGCAAGCCAGGTTCTATTTCTCTGGTCATTCGGATCATTGAAAGTGCTGTAGAAATTTGCCAAAGTACAGAAACCATTCCATGGATCTGCTGGAAGATCAAATGTAAAACGGCTCTTATAATGGAGTGTTCTCATCTGGAAAGTCATATCTGCAGCAGCTTTTTGCGCATCAAATGGAATAGAGAAGATTGCTTCTTTAATTCCAGGACCATTTTCTGGTTTGAACATTTTAGTGAAATCGCCTTCGAGGTCAAATTTTCCGGAAGCAATGATCGCATCCAGGGCAGCTTCCGCTTCCGTTATCTTGGTCGTGCCTGTGTATACCTGACCATTCAGGTGCATTTTTGCCAACAATGCCTGTGCCATCCATTTATTCGGGCGACCATATGTTGTAACTCCATTATCACTGCTTAGATCTGGTAAAGCAGCGGCTACTTCCGTAACGATAAAGTTATAAACCTCCGTACGCGTTTTTTGTTCAGGAGCCTCCGGTGCAGTTTTAAAGTCAGTGACCACCGGAACATTACCAAAAAGATCCATCAACAGGAAGTAATAGAAGGCACGCTGTGTTTTAACTTCGGCGAGCGTTTGTTTTTTACCTGGCAGGTCTCCGGCTTCTGTAATGGTTTCAAGGATACGGTTTGTGTTTGCTATACCACCGTATAACCAACCCCATGCATCATTAAAGAATCCAAGGGTGGGTGTCCAGTCATGGAGGTGCATATTTTTCCAGTTCCCCCCATCGGCCCAGTCGCCCCCGCGAGTAGGAACCAGACACTCATCAGTACTGGTTTCTGATAAATTGAAAAACTGCCATGGATAGCTCCTCATAGGAGTATAAGCAGGTCCTGACAATGCAATAAATTGCTCAGGCGTTGCGGGGAAATTATCAGGTGTTAATTCTGATTCTACTTTTTCATCCAGCTTGGTACAGGAAGAAATAGTAACAGCAGATGCAATCGTTAGTGCTGTGAAACAATACTTGGTGAATTTATTCATACTAGAATAATTTGAAAAATTTAGAAGTTCACGTTTACGCCCAGTGTAAAAGTCCTTGTTTTAGGATAGATACCTTCATCGATACCCGGAGAAAGGCCTGAAAGATTCAATTCAGGGTCAACACCAGAATATTTAGTTAACGTAAATACGTTCTGTATGGTTGCGTAGATGCGAGCCCTGCTGATATATTTAGTAAAAGTAGGCAATCCATATCCTAATGTCAGGTTATCCAGTCTGAGAAAAGATCCATCTTCCAGGTATTTCGTGGAAGGTCTCGGCTGGAAGCTAATCGCAACCCCCGGAGCAGTAGATTTAGTTATTTCTAATGCTTCTTTTGAAACATTGCTAGCCTGTAGTTCTCCGAGCCTGTCGAGGTTCATAGCAGTTGAATTAAGAATTTTATTTCCACCTTGTCCCCGGAAGAAGAAATTCAAATCCCATTTGCCATAATTCAACGTATTATTCCAACCAAAAATATATTTAGGCAATCCCTGACCTGAGAGAGACTGATCATCACCACTCACTAATTCGCCATCAAGTATTTTCCCGTTCTTGCGTCCATCTTTTGGCGTGAAGTACTGGTTACCGAATTGATCATGTCCCTGGTATTGGTATAAGTAGAAAGAGCCCACAGGTAGTCCTTCCTGTAGAATCTGGGAAAACTCGTTAGACAAACCCTGGCCACTGATATACCCAACCCTGACAAATGGTTTGGGAGCCGGGAATTGAGTGTTGCCAAGCGTTAATACTTCATTCTTATTATAGGATGCGTTAAAACCACTGGTCCAGGTAAATGTGGTCGAACGGACAGGAACAAAATTCAACACCAGCTCTATTCCCCTATTCCGCATGGAACCTGCATTGGCTGTTATCTCACCAAATCCAAACCTTTCTGCAGGAATGGAATATACATATAATAAGTCTTTAGATTCTTTTTCGTATGCGTCTATTGAACCACTTACCCTGTTACCGGCAAATCCAAAGTCTATCCCCAGATTCAATACAGATGTTCGTTGCCATTTCAGATCAGGATTGGCAACAGCTACCGGACCCACCGCAGCTATATATGCCCCATTGTAAAAGAAGTTACCATATCCCTGATTACTGAAACGTTGTAAAGACAGGTATGCAGGAATATTATTTTCACCGGAAGTTCCATACCCAACACGCAGTTTCAAATCGCTCAGTAATTTCTGGCCACTCATGAAGTCTTCATTAATAATATTCCATCCTGCAGAAATAGATGGGAAATTACCCCATTTGTTATTTGCTCCCAGTCGGGAAGAACCGTCACGTCGAACACTTCCTTCGAGAATATATTTATCGAAAGCAACTAGTTTTAATCTTCCAAACAATCCAATAAGCCTGTTGGCGTTTTTATATCCTGCGCCTACACCATTAAACCCATCAGGTACGTTGGAAAGTCCAAGATTGTTTGCTCCCAAATCATCAGAAAGCAGGTTAGTCATGCGCGCATCAAAACCATCGTATTCATTTTCCTGGAAAGAATATCCAGCTGTTGCACTCAAATCAATATTGCCTAATGCTTTCAGGTAAGAGAAATAGGTTTCCAGGATTTTTTGTGTTTCATTGTTATTATATCTCACTGCTTCGCCATTTGTAGACTGGCCTTGAGGAGAAGTTTTATCATTGAAGACACTACCCGAAGCAACAGTTCTCTGTAAAGACAACGCAAGATCATACGTTAGCCCCGGAAACAGGTCAACACTTATACGTCCTGATCCAAGAAATATGTTTGCCTGGCGGAGATCTTTCCTTTGTTCCAAAATAGATACCGGATTGTACGAGTTGAATCTTCCCGGAGTCTGGCGAAATGTTCCGTCTGCTTTTCTGACTGCAAGCGTGGGCAAAAAACGCAGCGCACTGAAAACTGCGTTATTCTGCGCATCTATCTGACTTCCTCGTGAATTTGCGAAACGCTGGTTAATAGTAGTTGTAGCAAGAGTAAGATTGACACGCACTTTATTATCAAACATGGTATAATCTGTACCTAGTCGACCGGTAAGTCGATCAATATTGGTGGTGATCAGAATACCTGTTCCTTTAAAATAGTTTACAGATGCAATATATTTTGCTGTGCCGGTTCCGCCCGTAACAGACAGGTTGTGATTTTGAGAAACACCGGTTCTGGTTATTTCATCCTGAAAGTCAGTTTCAGCACCTGCATCCAAATCACCAGGGTTCAAAGATTTTCCAACAGAAGCCAGATAATCTTTGATTTCCTGTCCACTCAGAACTTCCACGCGGCGGGACACGTTTTCGACACCAACATATCCATTATAGGATACAGAAGTCTGTCCTGATTTTGCTCTTTTGGTTGTTACAGCAATAACTCCATTCGCCCCCCGTGCTCCATAGATCGCTGTAGCAGATGCATCCCGTAATACGTCGATGCTGGCAATATCGTCCGGCGCAACCAAATTGATGTCAGCATTTGGAATACCATCAATTACATAAAAAGGCTGGGCTCCTCCCAACAAAGATCCAGGACCACGCAACTGTACGTTGGATCCTCCATTCGGGTCATTACCTGCACGGGTAATTAATAGTCCGGGTACTTTACCCTGTAGCAATTGGTCAGCAGTCTGGTTAACGCCTTTATTAAAATCTTTCGGAGTTACTTTAACAACAGCCGTACTCAGGTCTCTTTTCCGGGAAGATCCATATCCTACCACCACTACTTCTCCCAGGTTGGTATTATTTGCAACAAATGATATGTCTGCTGTAGTCTTATCGGTTACATCCATTTCTTGTCCCGTAAATCCTACGGAAGAAAAAACAAGTACCGAAGAATTGGAAGGAACAGTAATACGAAAGGTTCCATCTGGCCCTGTTTGAACACCGGTTGCTGCACCTTTCACTGTAACTGACACACCCGGTAAGCCGCTTCCATCCTTACTGTCGGAAACTTTGCCAGATACTACCTTGCTTTGTGCAGAGGCACTTAGCGTAAAGAGAAGGAGTAGAAAAGGTAGGGTAATGGCTTTAAGCAATCGTTTTAAAGACATAAACATTTAGTTATATGGTTATCAAAAAATAGCTACAGAAAATGTGTAATCTATACACAATGTTAAACTGTTTTTTTATATTTTTAAAAAATAATTAACATTCAAATAATAGGGAAGGATTACATTTTCAACGAATTGTGGAAGCTTATGCCTCCTCACAATTACAAACTTTCAACACGCACACGGTAACTTACTTAGGCTCCTTAAATAGACAGTTTCCCTAAATTATTGCTGCCTCGGCATGTAAAATTTATCCAGCCAGGGGTGAGAATTTATTTCCATTGAATTTATACAGTTTACCCGGCCTGTGAGGAACATCGTGCTCCATTTCGTTGATATCAAGCAGCCATTCCATCAGGAAAAATTTTTTCCTGAAGTTCCTCCTGTCTAGTTTGATACCGAGGATTGCTTCATATAAATTTTGCAATTCGCGTAAAGAAAACTTTTCCGGCAGGAGGTTGAAAACTATCGGGTACTCTTCAATTTTTGATTGCAATTTGCTTAAACACGTATCCACGATCAGCTTGTGATCAAAAGCAAGCGTATTGATCTCCTGCACCGGATGCCAGTGCAACTCATTGTCAGCAAGAATTAGTTGATGATTTTTTATGTTTACCAGCGAATAATAAGCTGTGGTGACTACGCGACCGGCAGGATGTCTGCCAATATCTCCAAAAGTATATACCTGCTCCAGGTACACATCATCCAGCCCTGTTCTTCCTTTCAGAATCCGGTAGGAAGCACTTTCAAGATTTTCTTCATGTCTCACCAGATCGCCTAACAATGACCATTGTCCCTGAAATTCTTCCAGATCAGATTTGATCAATAAAACTTTCAATTCGTTATTATCGAACCCAAAAATGACACAATCAACCGAAATGGCCATTTGGAAATAGGTGGTGTTATCCGGAACTGATTGATGCATTTTGACAGGTGTGGCAGTTTCCAATGATTTGCGCAAGGCTATTTAATGATAACTTTTTGTAATTTATTTCCGTAAGGCGTTTGTAATTGTATGAAATACGTTCCGGAAATAATAACCTTGCCCGTATTTGTCTGCCTGATTGGAATCGTATAAGTTCCTTTAGTTCTGAAATCATTAAACAGTTCGCAAATCTTCTGACCGGAAAGATTTATCAAGGAAATATTTACCATGCCCTGCTGCGGCAATTCGAATTTGATCCTGCTGCCACTCGCTAACGGATTTGGATACACGAATAAGTGAAAATTTTTGATCACCGGATCAATACTGCCAACCGGTGTGATCATGCTGGTTATATTCCGGTTCAGATAAACATGATATTCTCCGGGTTGAAGAGGAATATTTTGGGCTCCACCAGTAGCATTGATCGTTTCACCGTTCAGATAATTATACCAGGTACCGGATCCTGAAAATGAAACCTGTAATGTGGCGGGTGTTAAACCGAAATTCCCTATAACCATCACATTGGAAGTATCAGTGGTAACTTTCAACCATTTAACTGCAGTGTTCAACTGATGTGAAACGCGGTTTGATACAAATGCATCCTTGTACAGTGGATGATTGCGGAGTTTTATCAGTGCACTATAAGCTTCGTATAATCGATTCCGGTAGAATTGCTGTCTGTAATCCCATTTTATCGGTTTCGGATCTGTACGACAGTTGGAATTGACTGTACCGTTCTGACAATAATTGATAGAGTAGTCATATCCTGTTTCGCCAAATTGCCAAATCATTTTCGGACCGGGCATCATCAGGAAAAAAGCGGCAGACATTTCGCTTCGCTGTAATGCGGTGTTGACGTCTTTAATATTATAACCCCCGGAAGAAAGTCCATCCGTAAGGTTTTTATACATCATCCTTTCCTCATCATGACTTTCCATATACGAAATGAGATGAGGTTTGCTCCATCCGCGTACCGTATGGAGGGCGCCATCGAAATTGGAAGTAGCATTGCCTCTGGAAGCTTCGGTGAAGGCACCATTTGCATTTCCCCATAATAGCATTCCATAATCTGACAATACGATTTCTTCTGAATTGTCTGCGAAATGTTCAAGAATCACATATGCTCCCGGAGATTTTAATTGTACCGTATCATAATACCTTTTCCAGATATTGATCCTGCTTGAATCGAAAGAACCCCACTGCCCAACATCGCAATTGTTTCCTGTAGGATCACAGGTTCTGACCTGCGTAAATCCTTTAGAAAGATCAAAACGAAAACCATCGAGTTTGTATTCATTCAACCAGTGTTCCACAACGCGGCTGGTAAAATATCTTGTTGCCAGGCTTTGGTGATTAAAATCATACCCTACATTAAAGGCATGTTTGGGATAAGGATTAAACCACGGACTTGTACTATCAGGCCTGTTATTGCTGAAATACATTTGTACCATGGGAGATTGGCCAAAGGCATGATTCAATGCAATGTCCATGATCACGGCTATTCCCGATTTATGACATTCATCTACAAACTCTTTCAACTTGTTTTTCGGACCATAGTACTTATCAGGAGCAAAATAAAAAGATGGGTTGTATCCCCAGCTACTATTTCCTTCGAATTCATTGAAAGGCATCAGTTCAATGGCATTAATACCCAGTTTTTTTAAATAACTCAACGTATCCTTTAAAGTCTTCCAGTCATGACCAGCTACAAAATCACGTAACAGTAGTTCATAAATGATAAGTCCTCTCTTATCAGGCCGCATAAAAGTATTCACCTGCCACGTATATACAGGCTCGGCTGTTTGCAAAAGACTTACTATTCCGGTGGTTTTTCCTGTCGGGTATGCTTTCAGACCTGGATAAACAGTAGCTGAAATGAAAGGATCATTCGCGGGATCGAGCACTTTTTGAGTATAAGGATCCGCGATGCGCAAACTGCCATCAATGATATATTGGTAACCATATTCAACACCGGGAACCAATGCAGTAACCCTTTTCCAGAATCTTTGCCCGTCCGGGGTTTTATTCATTTGCCCGTTGATCGATTCCGTCCAATTATTAAAATCCCCGATTACAGAAACGCTGTTTTTATTGGGAGCGAACAAAACGAGAATAGCAGAAGTATCTCCGGATTCGTAGTTGACTCCATCTTTCGTACCGGCTGGTTGTGGCAGAACACTTACCGGAGGAGCAATAAAAAACTGGAGGGTATCTGCACGCAGGATCGTGTTACCATTCATTGCCTGTCCGATAATACGCTGTAATCCTGAACTGTTGAGGGTAACATTTTTGAAAATAACCGTATCACTGGCGATGCTGTCGATTGCAATTCCATTATAAAGTAGTCGCAGCTTTGTAAAATTATTAGAAACGTAATGAACAGGTAAAATATCTCCCACATTTTTCTGAATAGGTTCTGGAACAGGAATAAATCTGGGCTCGAATGGTGGTTGTACAAATTTTGCAGCCAGCGAATTGTCATAGATTTCTATAAACATATCGCTACCATCGCTGTTTCGTTGTACAGCATTACCAGCCGCATCCCGGAAAAGCAGTGCGACTTTCTTTATCCGAACACCAGCGGGTACGTTGAAAAAATTCCTGATATTATTAATAATATATTGATACCGGTTGTTCCCGAGATATGTTGTTTTTGCAAGGGGGTTTGAAGTACCCCAGGTAAACTTTACACTGTCCCAGGGAGTTGGATTATTTCCCAGGATCACACCTATGTGCACGTAGACATCATTGGGAGTGGGGTTGTTGAAAAGGCCTTTGTTGCCTTTTGAAGCATCCATTGTAATTGATAAATAGCTGTTATCAGTTGGAAAATAAGTAGTAGTAAGTAATAGTTGAGCATTCGAAGAATGAAACAAACAAAATAGCAAACCTGCAAGCGATATCGTTTTGAGCATCAATTTTTAATTAATGTGTGTAAATTACACAAAATAAATTGTTGCGATGTGGAACAATAACGAAACTCTAAGAACAGCAACTGCAACAAAAAAAGCACCGTATATTAAAAAGTATTATTTTAGCCGACTAATATGTATATAAAACACATTTGCATATGAAAAAGATTTTTTTGTCTCTTTTTGCGATTGCCTCGCTCGCTTTTCTTTTGGTAAGCTGTACCAGGGGAAATGAGGATACCCTGGTAAATCCCAATCCGGAAGTCATTGATCCAAGGGTATTGGTTACAAGTGCAGATTCTACCGGCGTATTATTAAAAGTTCCGGAATCAACTCCTGAGAATTCTGCTATCCGGCTTGTGGGAGAACTCACAGGGTGGGATCCGGCCAATAAAAAATACCTGTTTAAAATGATCAACAAAACTACTTACCGGGTAACAGTTCCGATTGCGGATTTTGGAACAAATGCTGAAAGGAAATATAAGCCATTACGCGGAGATACCTGGGACTTCGAACCTCAAAAAGCAGATGGCAGTGCCATTGCTGACCAGGTGCTGAAAAAAGATCCGGGTAAGTTGAGCTCAGTTACAGTAGAAAAATGGAAACAATAGTTTACGAATACAACATTAATAAAAAATGCCACACTCTGTGTGGCATTTTTATTAGTAGCCAATCAATCATCAGGTTTTCTACTTTGAAAAAATCACACCCAACAGAGTGAAGCACTTCCATTAATTTCGAAACAAACTATTTCATGTTTTCGCTGGACCAAACACGGCAATTTCAAAAGACGACAGAGACTTTTCTCAAAAATTATGCTGAACTCTCCTATGTGATTTCTCATATCGAAGTTCTCAGAGAGCTACTCCGCTTTCATGAATACCGGTATTATATCCTGACCGATCCGATTATTACTGACTACGAATACGATCAATTATATAAAGCCCTTGAAAACGCTGAAAAAGAAAAACCACGACTCATCACCAGAGATTCGCCCACACAAAGGGTGGCAACCACGCTTACTTCCAATTTTCCCAAGGCCGATCACCTCGTACCCATGCTATCACTTGAAAATTCTTATAACGCTGACGACCTGATTGATTGGGACCGTAAAGCAAAAGAAGCTGCAAAACTTACTGAAATTGAATATTGCGTCGAACCCAAATTTGATGGTGCAAGTATCTCTCTCCTGTATGAAGATGACCAGCTTGTACGCGGAGCTACCCGGGGGGACGGAATCACAGGTGATGAAGTCACGATCAATCTCCGGCAGATCCGTGCACTTCCCTTGTCAGCAGGATTTTCGAAACATGGAATCCATCAGGTGGAAATTCGGGGTGAAGTAATGATGAACAAAATCAATTTTAAGAAATACAACGAAAAACTGGCTGAACAGAATCTTCCTCCTTTGGCCAACCCAAGGAATGCCGCAGCCGGATCGTTGCGTATCAAAGATCCGGGAGAAGTTAAGAGAAGAATGCTGGAAGCTTTTCTTTATAATATCAGTTACTACCAATTGCAGAGAGGAAAGCCTATTCCTAAACCTTTGTGGACACATGCCGGGACCCTCGGTCTTTTATGGAATCTTGGTTTCAGGAGTCCTGAAAAAGAAAAACTTGTGGTGAAAGGAATCGATGCAGTAATTGAATACTGCCGGAAATATGAACAGAAGCGGGATGAACTGCCTTATGAAATTGATGGCATGGTGATCAAGGTAAATGACCTGGACCTGCAGGAAAAATTAGGGATGACTACTCATCATCCACGATGGGCAATCGCATTCAAATTTAAGGCAAGGCAGGGTACCAGTAAATTGAGGAGTGTAGAATTCCAGGTGGGGCGAACTGGCTCCATCACGCCGGTTGCAAAGATAGACCCGGTACCTATCGGAGGCGTGACGGTAGGCTCTATTTCGTTATTTAATGAAGATGTGATCCGTGAAAAAGATCTTCGTATAGGCGATACCGTTCTTGTGGAAAGAGCGGGGGATGTGATCCCTTATATTGTTAAGCCGCTCGTTGATGTTAGAACAGGTGATGAAAAGAAAATTAAATTTCCCTCAAACTGCCCGGTATGTAAAGATGAGTTATATAAAATCCCTGATGAGGCTGCATGGAGGTGCAACAATATTAACTGTGAGGCTCAGGTGCTGGAAAGAATGTTTCATTTTACCAGTAAGGATGCCATGGATATACGGGGCTTCGGTGAAGCCATCATCCGAAAGTTCTACGAATTGAAATTGCTTTCCACGATCCCCGGAATCTACTCTCTGCCGTATGATAAAATTGATCAGCTCGAGGGATTTGGATCAAAAAGCATCGACAATTTGAGAAGCTCGGTAGAAAAGTCCAAAGATCAGCAGTTACATCGATTGATATTTGCGTTAGGTATCAGATATGTTGGAGAAACCACCGCTAAAACTCTTTCCCGTACCGTAAAACACCTTTTAGATTTCACAAAACTTTCTGTAGAAGAATTACAGCAACTGGAAGACATAGGCCCGAAAGTTGCCGGTAGTATCTACCAGTTCTTTCAGAATGATGACAACATCAGCATGCTGGATGAACTTGGAAAATCAGGTGTGAATCTGGCTAATAAAAAAGAATCGTTCGCAGGTGAATCAAGATTAAGGAGCCAGACTTTTTTGTTTACGGGTACTTTACCTACATTGAAAAGAACAGAGGCAGAAGAAATGGTTGAACTTCACGGAGGTAAGCTACTCGGTAACGTTAGTAGTAAATTGAATTACCTGGTTGTGGGTGAAGATGCAGGCTCTAAATTAGAAAAAGCAAAAAAGATTGGAACAATAAAAATCATTGATGAAGCAGCATTTTTATCAATCATACAGAAACCCTGATTTCTTACAGCATGTGTATGCGCCAAGCATATCTTTTTTGTAACTTTAAGTAAAAGGAATGGCGATGGTAAAAAAAATTTCAGGAGAAGTCTGGAAGCCTTTACAGTTTCCTGGTTGGAAACACCTCCGTAAGCAGTATGCTTTATCTTCCATGGGCAGGATCGCAAGCTTTACTAATGATGTATCAGAAGATGGAAAACTGTTGGAAGGCTCTCTTACTACCGGATACAAAACACTAAACCTGCATCGCCCCGGGAATAATGGTACGTTATATATTCACAGAGAAATAGCACGACTTTTTTTAAGAAAACCCACAAGCAAACAGAAGTTTGTAATACACGATAATCACAATAAACTCGAAAATTCCGTTAAGAATCTGCGATGGGCCACTTTGGAAGAAATGATCGAACACCAGCAATCAAGTCCCGCAAAAGTGGCATATAAAAAAGTACAGGCAAACAGAACAACAGGACTCAAATTAAATGCAGTTCAGGTAAAAAGCATAAAGAAAGTACTTACTGATAAAAAAAGATCGATCACGATCAAAAAACTTGCGGAGAAATACGGGGTCAGTGAAATGACGATGTACAGAATAAAGAGCGGGGAGAACTGGGGAAGAGTCCGGTCATAATGATTCGCATATATTTTACAATGGTGTAAGAATGCAAAACATTCTTTACACCATTGTTGTTTTATGTGAAATCATTTCAATTTTATTGTCTCTAATTTCTCACCCGATCGCTGCAATCCAATAAAAAATGTTACAGAAAAGCACTCTTACCTTTCTAAAAAATCTCTCTAAGAATAATAATAAGTCATGGTTTGATGCCCACCGGGAAGCTTATGATCAATCAAAAGCAGATTTTGAATCATTTGTAAAGCGGTTTTCCCAATCCTATCACCTCATAGATTCGGATATAGAAATCATGGATGCCAAAAAATATATCTTTCGCATCAATCGTGACATTCGATTTTCAAAAGATAAAACACCCTATAAAAACAATTTTGGTGCAAGTTTCAGCAAAGGCGGCAAAAAATCTGTATTTGCAGATTATTATATGCATATAGAGCCGGGAAAAAGTTTCATTGGGGGAGGGCTATGGATGCCGGAACCTTCCGCATTAAAAAAGGTGAGACAAGAACTGGATTATTGCTGGGAAGAATTCAATGCCATTGTAACAAAACCAGCCTTTCGAAAACACTTTGGAGAATTGTACAGAGGCGAAGGGATGCAA
>Ga0180121_10000833_pt1 | contig 13040 bp, 7 predicted proteins | sample AntDrymUQ5402106_2_FD_129676 | JGI IMG/M metagenome (GOLD analysis project Ga0180121, IMG submission 129676) | Polar desert sand microbial communities from Dry Valleys, Antarctica - metaG UQ540 (21.06) (version 2) (version 2) | ecosystem: Environmental > Terrestrial > Soil > Desert | place...
CGCAACACCCGCTCTTCCTCATCGCCAAAGAGCCCTGACTCACCCGCGTGTGGATTCACCGCGCACACAGCTAGGCGCGGCCGCTCGATACCCCACCAGCTCTGCAGCGCCTGGCTCACGGTTCGGCCAGTGCGCACTACCCGCTCAACGGTGAGCAGCGCCGGCACATCCCGGAAGGGCACATGAGTCGTGACCAGTACTACCCGAAGGGGAAGGCTTGCGGGATCGTCGGTGGTGTGCTCCGCGGCGAGCATCATGGCCACGTCGACGTCGCCGGCGAGGTGGGCCAGCCATTCGGTGTGACCGGGATAGGGGAAGCCTGCGAGATGAAGCGCGTGCTTGTGGGCGGGAGCAGTAACGATGGCATCGACCTCGCCGGCGAGGGCGAGCTTGACCGCCGCTTCGACCGAGTGGCCGGCGATGCGGCCGGCGCGGATCAACCGCTTGCGGTCGGGGTCCGAGTTTCCGCTGCCCAGTCCCCACGCCCCGACGGAGACTTTACGCTGGCACGGTATTCCGGCGATCTGATCTTCGGCGCCAACGATGGTGATCTCGGCTTCGAGCGGCTGAGCCAGCGCGCGGGCCGCGATCTCGGGTCCGATCCCGCGCGGGTCTCCCAGCGTGATGGCGAGCCTAGGAGCGGATCTCGACGTAGGTCGCCTTTCGCAGCCGGTCGAGATAGCGGCGGATGGCAAGCTGCTGCCCCAACTGCTCGCGGATGCGATCGCGGACGTCCTCGTACTTGACGTCGCCCTCGGGCCGTCGGCCGGTGACCTGGAGCACGACAAACTGGTCGCGGCCGCTCGCGGGCAGCGTGAACACCGGCACCACGGTTCCAGAGTCCGCCGCACCGATCACCTTGGCGTAATTCTCCGGCAGCTTCGTGATCGGCACCGCTTCCGCATTGCGCTCGGCTGACGGGTCATGATAGAGTCGTTGAAGCGAATCGAAGGGTGCGCCGGCCGCCAGCGCCTTCTGCACTGCCTCTGCCCGATTCCGCGCGCTGTCCACGTGGGCCGAGTCGATCTGGGGCATCAGCAGAATGTGCCGGGCCTGCACCTCGGCCGGCTGTACGCGCTCGACCTGGATGATGTGATACCCGAAGGGCGACTCCACCGGGTCGGACACGACGCCGGGCTTGAGCCCGAACGCGACCCGCTCGAACTCCGGCACCATGACCCCCCGCCGAAACCAGTTGAGCGAGCCACCCTGCTCCTTCGATCCCGGATCCTGGGAGAACCGCCGCGCCGCGGTGGCGAAGTCTGCCCCCTTCCGAAGCTCGAGCACGATCGAATCGGCTTGCGCCTTCGTGCGTGACTTGGCCTCCGGCGACGGCTTCGGGGAGACGACGATCTGCCGGAACGAAAGCGTGGCCGGGCGAGTCCCCAGGCTGGCCCGCTGCTCGTCGAAGAACTGCTTCATCTCCTTCTCCGTCGGCGAGACCGCCTTCAGCTTGCCCTCGCCACGAAGCTTCTCGACCAGCCGGTTCTGGAATGCGGCCCGCCGCTGCTGGTCGCTCAGCCAGCGGCGATACTCCTCCGGTGTCTGAAACCCGGCCTTCTGGAGCTCGGCCCGGTAATCCACTTCCGACGTGAAGTTGCCGCGCACCTTCTTCACCTGTTCTTCAACTCCGCTGGCGATCTCCTCGTCGGTCACCGTGATGGCGGTGTCTCGCTGGGCCTGCTGCACCAGCAGCTCCTCGTCGATGATCGACCCCACAATCTGCTCCCGGATGGCTGCAAGGCCTTCGGGATTGGTCGGCAGCTTGGCGCCCTGGGACTCGCGGGAGAACATCTCCTCCTCGACCTGCGACGCGAGCACGGGGCGATTTCCCACGATGGCCAGCACCCGGTCCACGGTGAAGCTGGTATCGTGCGCCGGGGCGACCATCGCCTCGCTGCGGGGCGGCGCGCCGGAGGTGTCGGCGCTTGCCGAATCAGGTGCGAGAGGATCGATTGCAGCCGAGGTGGTATCCTGCGCCGCGACCGCCCCCTGTACCCACAGCAGCAGTGCAAGTACGAGGGTCAGCCGGGTACTGCAACGTCGTATCATCAGTTGCCTGGGTTTGCGGGCGCGCTGTCAGCCGGGGCGCGCGGAGCCGGAGCCCGCTTCGGGGCCGGGGCCTTGGCGCGGTTGGTGTCGGGCCCAAGTCCTGGAACCGGCGGCCCACCCGGGGCGGGCTGCATCGGCCCGGTGCCCTGACGTGCCGAGTCGGCCTTGACGCTTTCGGCCTGGGCGAGCTCGATGGCGCGGTTGATACCACCATCGTGGACCTTGTAGGTGGAACGTTCGCGCAGCAGGGTGGCAAGCGCGGACGGCAGGGGACGGAGCCGGGTCTTGCCTCCCACCAGCCGGTCGAAATACTCCTCCAGCTTGAGCGCGGCAACCTTCCCGCGTTCCGCGACAGCCACGCTCGAGTCGCCCAGGGTCGAGTCATCGAGACCCATCTCGGCGCGGAGCGTATCGATCTGGCTCCGGTAGCGGGCCTGGAGCCCCTGCCACTCCTCCGGCGTGATGCTGATCTTGGCCGAGTCCGCCTGTTCCAGCAGCAGCACGTTCTGGGTTAGAATCTTGGCGAACTGAGTGAGCATGCTGTCGTTGGCCTGCTTCAGCTGCGCGATGTATTGCGGCGGCAGGGCCTGGAGCCAGCGCATGAACTCGCCGACGGTGAGCTCGCCACCCTGGAAGCTGACCAGCGTCTTGTTGGACCGACGGGCGGCATCGGGATTCTCGCCCGCCTCGCGCATGGCGGCAGCCGCACCGCGCGCCACCTTGATCTTCCTGGTCAGCGCCAGGCTGTCCATATAGAGAGAGTCCAGCCGGGTTCCGGCGCTCTCGGTCAGGTATGAATTGAGCCGCTCGCGGGCTCCGCTCTGGTCGGGGCGTTTAATGATGTGGTAGCCGAACGGCGTTTCCACGACGCCGCTCAACCCGCCTGGCGCGAGCGTCCAGCCTGCGCTGTCGAAGGCAGTGACGAACTTGCCTTTGGGGCTGGCGGGCAGGAATCCACGCTCCATCCGGCTACCGGGATCTTCCGAGAGCTCCGACGCGAGCGTGCTGAAGTCGGCTCCGCGCTTGAGCCGGCCCAGGGTTCCCGTGGCCTTCTTCCGCGCAACGTTTCGCACCTCGGGCACGGCGTTGGGTGGCACCCGAAAGAGGATGTGCTGGAGGACGCGAACCTGATCGGCCTTGTACACGCTGTCGGCCGCGCCGGGCCCAACATTCGACCGCCGGGCCATCAGCGTATCATGCCAATGGCTGCCCTTCAGCTCGGCCATTTCCGGCCAGACCACTTGGGCGATCCCCGCGGAGTCGAACGGCAACTTGCCAGTGGCGGCCGCCTCGGCGAAGAGGGCGTAGTCGATCCAGACGTTGGCGATGAAGTTTCCGGTCTCGTGGGAAGGCTTGACGCCCTTTGCGCTGCCGAGCACCTGAGCCAACCGTTCCGAGGTCAGCTTCTGGCTGCCGGCCTCGGCGGCCACATCGGCGTGGGCGGAGAAGAGATTCCTGAAGCTGTCGCAAGCAGATGTGAACAGCGCGGGGATCAACACCCCAAGGGCCAGTCCGATACGTCGCATTTAATCTCCAATAGTGAAGAACGCTATGGGCTTGACCAACAGCCAATAGCCCATAGCCCAGCAATCACAAAGCTTTACGTAGTGCCCTCACCAACGCCGGAACAATCGGCTCGCCGCCCAGACGCACCAGGCGCAGCGAGAGCGGTACCGTGCGCCTGACCTCCGCGGCCAGCTGCACGTCATCGAGGGCCGAGGTGAGCCCGGCGAGCTTGGGCTGGGTCCCAGCTCGGAAGGTGAGGCGCGCCTCGTCCCCCCGTACCAGCACGTTCTGAAGCCCGAGTGCCGCCCCCATGACCCGAAGCCGCGCCATGTCCAGCAGCATTTCGGCCGCGTCCGGCAAGGGCCCGAAGCGCTCACGCAGTTCGTCTCGCAGCCCATCAATTTCGCCGGACTCGGCGGCTCGCGCCAGTCGCCGGTAGAGATCCAGCTTGACGTCGTCATCCGGGATGTACCCGTCGGGCAGATGGGCCGACCGGTCCAGCACCACGTCGGGAGGGGCCGGCTGCTCGATGGTCCCCTGGCCCCGGAGGGCCCGAACCGTCTCCTCCAGCCACCGCATGTAGAGGTCGAAGCCCACCGCCTGCGCGTGCCCCGACTGCTCGGCACCCAGCAGGTTCCCGGCCCCGCGGAGCTCGAGATCCTTGAGGGCAATGCGATATCCCGCTCCCAGATCGGTATGATGCTCGAGCACCTTCAGCCGTTCCTCGGCGTCGGCGTCAATCGTGTCAGGAACCAGGAGATAGCAGTAGGCCCGGCGGTGGCTCCGGCCCACCCGGCCCCGGAGCTGATAGAGCTGAGCCAAGCCAAAGCGGTGGGCGTCGTGCACCACCATCGTATTGGCATTGGGAACATCGAGTCCCGATTCCACGATCATGGTGGAGACCAGGATGTCTACTTCCCCGGCCACAAACCGGCGCATGACCTCCTCCAGGTCTTCCGCCGACATCTGTCCGTGGGCGACTCCGACCCGTGCCCTGGGAGCGAGCGACTGCACCTTGGCGGCCACGGTGTCGATGGTCTCGATCCGGTTGTGGACGGCGAAGACCTGGCCACCGCGGTCTATCTCCCGGGCAAACGCCTCCTCCAGCAGCGGATCATCCCACGGCTCGACGAAGGTCAGGATGGGAGATCGGTCCCGCGGGGGCGTCTCGATCAGGGTGAGGTCCCGAAGTCCGGCCAGGGAGAGATGGAGCGTGCGCGGAATTGGCGTGGCGGTGAGCGTCAGCACGTCCACCGAAAGCCGGAGCGCCTTGAGTCGCTCCTTGTGCTTCACGCCGAAGCGATGCTCCTCGTCTACGACCAGGAGGCCGAGATCCTTGAAGGCCACATCCTTGGATAACAAGCGGTGGGTGCCGATCACCACATCGGTCTCGCCCGACGCGAGCCGCGCCAGGGCAGCCCTCTGCTCCTTGGCAGTTCTGAACCGCGAGAGCACCTCGATCTTCACCGGGAAATCGGCCAACCGCTCGGTGAAGGTGCGACCGTGCTGCTCGGCCAGAATGGTGGTGGGCACCAGCACGGCCACCTGCTTGCCCCCCTGCACCGCCTTGAACGCCGCCCGCACCGCGATCTCGGTCTTGCCGTAGCCCACGTCGCCCACCAGCAGCCGGTCCATGGGCCGGGGCTGTTCCATGTCGCGCTTGAGCTCCTCCGTTGCCTTGCGCTGGTCGGGAGTGTCCTCGTACAGAAAGCTGGACTCGAGCTCGCGTTGCCACTTCGTGTCCGGCGGGAAGGCGTATCCGCCGGTGACCTTGCGACGGGCGTAGAGGTCCAGCAGCTCGGCGGCCATCTGCTTGATGGCCTGGCGGGTCTTTTCCCGTACCCGCTGCCAGCTGGTGCCGCCAAGGCGATGGATCCGGGGCGGGGGGCGGTCGCCGTCTTCGCCTGCGGACCGGTATCGCTCCAGTTGATCGAGGCGGTACAGCGGCACGTTGAGCCGGTCGCCACCCTCGTACTCGACGATCGCCACTTCAAGGGTGGACTCACCCACCGTGATGGTCTGGATCCCGCGGTACACCCCGATGCCGTGCTCGAGATGGACGACGTAATCGCCGAGGGTCAGGGCGCCGGTGGCCGCGGAAGGAGCCGCCTGGCGGTAGCGCCGCGGCCGGCGGAGCCGGCGGGCGCGGCGGAAGATCTCGTGGTCGGTGAGCACCCGGAGCGAGGGCAGCACGAATCCGCCGTCCAGGGCGCCGATCGCCAGCGTGGCGCCGGTGCGGAAGCGGGCTCCCTCCTCCAGCAGTTCCTCCATGCGCTCCAGCTGGCCTTCATTGTCGCACAGGATCAGACTGGGAGGACTCGACCCAAGCAGCGCGCGAAGCCGGTTGAGGTCCCGGTCGATCCGCTCGGGCGGAAAGAATCCGAACTGGAGGTCGGGCTCATCGTCCCGCAGCATCAGCCGGGGGAAGGCTTCGATGTGCGCGCGCCAGGCGTCCGGTCCCTCGAAGATGGCATCGCGACTGGGCACCTGCTCGCCCAGCCGGCGGGCGACATCGAGATGGTGCTCGGCTTCGTTCCATGCCCGCGTCACCTCGTCGAGGTCCGGCCCGAAGGCCTCTTCGATGACGATGGTGTCGGAGGGAAGGAGCTCGAGGAGAGTGCGGCGGGAAGGCGGTAAGGCGGAAGGGCGGGAGTCGGCTTCCTCCCGGATCGCCTCGGTATTGATGGGCAATACCGTTACCTCGCTCAGCTCCTGGAGCGAGCGCTGGGTGGTCAGGTCGAACCCGCGCAACGACGAGATATCGTCTCCCCACCACTCCAGCCGAGCGGGCGCCGCCATGCCAAAACCGTACACATCCAGAATGCCGCCGCGAACGCTGAACTCGGCCACCTCGGTGACGGTAGGCACCCGTTTGTACCCCATCGTCTCGAGCAGGCGGGCCACCTCCAACGGCGGCCGCCGCTCCCCGACGGCCAGCGTGAGACGCAGACGGTCGAGTGCCGCCGGCAGCAGGGTTCGCTCGGCGGTTGCGCGTGCGGTGGTCACCAGCACCCGCAGGCGTCCCTGGAGCAACGCCTGAATCGCCTCGGCCCGCTCGCCCGCGATCTCGTAGTGCGGCTCGTCCTCACCGAGAGCCTCACGCTGGGGGTAGAGGGCAGTGACCTCGTCGGTGAGATGGCTCAGGTCGGTCAGCCACCGCTCGGCGTCGGCCGGCGTAGGGGCGACAATGGTGAGCAGTCGTTGAGGAAACGTCTGTACCAGCCAGGCGGCCAGCACCGCTCCGCTGGATCCCGGCAGTCCACCGAGCCGAAGCACCTGGCCTCGAGCCGGCAAGCGCTCCGTCAGATCGCGCACCGCGGGGACGGTCCCAAAGGCATTCAGCACCGGCTTCAGGGTCATGGCCGGCGCCTCCACGCACTCGCCAGGCCCACCTCGGCCAGGCCAGTAATCAGTGCCAGCCACAGCAATGGCCCGCGGAGATCTCCGAGCGAGGCCGAGGAAAACGCGCCATTGGCCGCGTCCTGGAGCGCAACCACTCGCGCTCCTTTCCAGAGCTCTCGCGCCTGTCCGTCGCTGGCCCGGGCCAGCCGCGACTCGCGCGGGTCGGGATTCACGCTGATTGCCCCGACGGTGTCGCGGCCCGAGCGCAGGTAGTAGACCCCCACCTCCGGTGGCTGGAACAGCCCGCCACCCTCTACCCGCCACTCCTGGTCGCCCCGCCGCACCTCGGTGACCACGTCCGGCAGCGGCACCGGATCTCCTGGCGAGCCCTCTTCCAGCGCGGCCTCACCGCGGGCCAGACGGTTGAGCAACACATCGACGAACGGCATGAACCCGGCCGACACCGGGAGGTCGGTCCACGCCGGATCGAGCCGGCTGCCGAGGAGGATTACGCTGCCGCCCCGAACGATCCAGGGAGCGCCGTTCACACTGGCGAGTACGCCGGTGCGGCCGCTGGTGGTCGACTGAAGGGAGTATCGCCGCACCACCCGCTGGCGGCCTACGACGGCACCGCTGTCGCTGGAGGTCACATCGTTCACCAGATTTCCGTAGCTCCACCCAACTCCACGCGCCGCCAGCGCACGATTCAGAGCGCCCAGGGCGGCGGGGTCTTCAGGCGGCTGCACCACCGAGGCCCGGGGGCCCAGGCGCCCCAGGGTTACCTCATGACCCGGACGGATCCGGCCATTCGCGGCCAGCACCTCGCAGGCTGCGGCCACGAAGCGGCTGGTCGAGTCCCAGCTCACCCGGGCCACGGGCGCCACACGCACGGCTGCTACCCGCTGGTCATCCAGCCGGAACTCATCCGGATCCAGACCGGCCGTCAGCGTCCACCAGCCGGCCGGCACGCCGGGCAGCGAGAGCGCCGCGGTGCCGCCCACGCGTGCCAGTGCTTGCCGAGGGGGGCGCTCACCCAAGCGGGCGGTGAGAGGGACTGATTCACCCGAGTCGCCTACCAGCACCACCGAGACCCGCCCGCCATCGGATGACCACGGCTGGGTCCCGGTCTCGAGCTGCCCGATGCCGGTGTTTGGCGGGGGAGCCTTGTCGGGGCGGCCGACCAGGACCGGCACGACGGGATTAGCGGCGGAGAGAGCGCTGGCCTGGAGATCGGTCAGGACGACGAGCTCGCCGGGCCGGGGCTCCGACTGGAGAACTTCTCCCGCCAGCGCGATGGCGGCTCCCAGTTCGAGCCGCCGCGGAGACACGGTGAGATTTCCCAGGAGCTCACTCAAGGCCACCCGGTCGCCGCGGCGGGGAACTCCGTCCGCGGCGATCAGCCAGAGCGCGTCCTCCGGAGTAGACCGCGCCAGCACCTGTTTCCCCGCCGCTACCAGCTGTGCCAACTGGGGAGACCCGCCCGCCGTGGTGCCGCTGCTCGGCGAGTTGTCGACGATCAGCACCAGCGCACTGGGCGAATGACCGGGCACACCGTCCAACGGAGCTGTGGGGCCGGCAGCCGCCAGCACCAGCGTTGCCACCAGCAGCGTTCGCAGGAGCAGCAGCAGCCAGTTCTGCAGCTTCAGCCGCCGGTTGTGCTCCCGGGTGGTGCTGACCAGATAGCGGACAGCAGGAAAGACCACGGTTGGTGGCTCACGCCGTGCCAGCAGGTGCAGGAGAATCGGGATGGCGGCCGCGGCGAGCCCGGCCAACATCCACGGGTGGAGAAAGCCGATCATGCCGAGCGTGAAGGGGGCGTCAAAGCCTCGCGCAATACAATACCGAAGGGAGTGTCAGTCGTAACTCGATGATAGGCGATTCCATGCCGGCGACACGCCAGGCGCCACTCGCTGATCACACCGCGCACGGTGTCCCGATAGGCGCCGGCCCAGTCGCGGGGCCGGAGGACAACCGCGCTCCGCGACTCCGGATCTTCGAAGCGCGCCTCGGTGGGGCCGCCGAGGCTGACCTCGGCCGGGTCCATGATATGCAGCACCAGCACCTGGTGCCCTCGATGCCTCAGGAAGCGGAGCGCCTTAAGTGCCAGGACCCGGTCGAGCAGCAGGTCGGACACGAAGACCACGAGTCCTCGCCGCCGGAGCTGCCCGACCACACGCCTGAGTGCGGGCTCAGCCGCGGTGCCCTGCCCCGCCTCCAATCCGGCCAGCGTTCCCAGAAGCTGATGCCAGTGGCTCAGGCGCGCGCGAGGCGGGGTAACGGAGCGAACGTCGTCGTCGAAGGTGATGAGCCCGGTGGCATCCCGCTGGCGGATCAGCACCAGGGCGAGAGCGGCGATCAGACGTTGCGCGTAAGCCAGCTTGGGGAGCACGGTGGCGGGGGAGCCGGTCCAGGCCATCGAGCGGCTGGTATCGAAAACGATCACTGCGCGGAGATTGGTCTCCTCCTCGAACTGCTTCACGTACAGGCGGTCGTTCCGGCCGAGAATCTTCCAGTCAACGTAGCGCAGCTCATCGCCCGGCTGATACATCCGGTGCTCGGCAAATTCAACCGAGAACCCGCGTCTGGGCGACCGATGCAGCCCGCTGAGGAAGCCCTCGACCACACCTTCGGTGATGAGCTCGAGGCCTCCCAGCTTCGAGACCTCCAGAGGGTCGAGCAGGTCCAGCCGCGAACGACCGGATGGCAAGTCAGAACGGTTCATGCCCCGCGCAACGTATCCGTACGCCACGGTCCAAGTCAAACTCCTGAATGGGACTTATCGCTGACTTCGCGATGTCATCCAGCGGATACAGCGCGGCCCGCGCGCCGGCGAGTGAAGCGGCCTCAACGCTTTCCCCCACCGCGCGTTAGGCGATGACCTCTAGTTGGCACGCCATCTGCTGACACCGAGCGCATACGCCTGGAGGGTTCATGAGTGTCACCCTGGGGTGGCTGTTGATCGTCAGCCTGGCTCCCCCCGCCCCCGCATCCGTCTCGCTTCAGCAGCCGCAGCCGCGCCGGCATTCGGACGCGCCCGGTCGCATCAGCGTGTGGACCGACCGGGAGAACCCTTACCGCCGCGGCGAGGGGGCCAGGGTCTACTTTCGGAGCGATGAGCCCAGTTATGTGACCGTGCTCAAGGTCGATACCGACGGACGAATCCGAGCCCTCTTTCCCCTCCAGCCGTGGGGCAGGGCGCGCGTAAGGGGTGGGAGGACCGAGGAGCTTTCCGACAGCCGGAACGGCCGCGGGATCATTATCGACGACGACCCCGGTGTCGGCTACCTCTTTGCCATATCCTCTCCAATTCCCTTCCAATACGAGGACATCACCCGGGGCGACTACTGGGACTTCCGGGTCATCGATGGCGGCCGAATCCAGAGCGATCCCTACGTGGCTCTCACCGCACTGGCAGGGAGGATCGCGCCCCGCGACGACTACGAGTACGACATCGTTCCTTACTACGTGGAGCGCCGATACGAGTACCCGCGCTTCGTCTGCTACGATTGTCACTCATACGCCAGCTACCAGGAGTGGGACCCTTACACCGCTTCCTGCGCCCGCTTTCGGGTGGTGGTCTACGACGATCCGGCTTATTACCCCTATCGCTACAACCCGGGGCGTAACGTGGTGATGACGCGCCCCCGCCCGGCAGCCAAGTACGTCTTCAAGGACGCCGAGCCCGGTGCCGAGTACGTCACCCGGCTGCGCCAGCGAAATCGCGAGCGGCCCGAGCCGCGCAACGAGCGCGGCCGTACCAGCGCCGACGTCGGCGGCCCCGGCGCTATCCCGGCGCCTGGTGTCCGGCGACCCCAGCCACGTGCGGCGGCGGAAGCAGCCGAGCCCGAAAACTTTCGCCGGCGGGACATCCCGGAGCCGGTGACTCCGCCGCCGCCAGCCCCCGAGCGGGTGGAGGGACGCCGAAGCCGCCCGCGTGCCGCGGAGACTCCCCGTGTTCGGCCGGCGGACCGGGAGCCCCGCAAGGTGCCGCCGATCCAACGCGGAGCGCGGGACCCGCAGAGCACTGGAGAACCTGAGCTGCGCCGCCGCAAGCCCTGACCGGTCTGAAACCGCGAGAGCCGTATATCGTAGACCCTTCCATGCGATGGCTGTTTCTCTTCCTGACCTGCAGCAGTCTGCCCCTTGCGGCCCAGTCCACCAGGCCCCTGTCGGGGGCAGCTGAGACCATCACTGAAGACGATATAATGCGCCGGATACGCGCCATCGCTGCCGACTCGATGATGGGACGGGATACCCCGAGCCCCGGCCTGGAGCGCACGGCCGGGTATGTCGCCTCGGAATTTCAACGCGCGGGACTTCGGCCGGCCGGCGAGGAGGGCAGCTACCTCCAGAGATTTGCAGTCACCCGCTGGACCGTCGATACCGGGCGCTCGGCCGTCGAGTTTACCGCGAATGGATCGCGAGGCGTGGCTCGCATCGGAACCGACGCGCGAGTTGTGTTGGGGGCGATCCCGAGCGCGCCGGTCCAGGGCAGCGTCCTCCTGCTGACAGGCTCGGACCGCGCGATTGCCAGGGCCGGTGCGCGGGTGAAGGATCAAATCATCCTGCTGGTGATCGACTTCTCGAATCCAATCTCCCCGGCCCTGAACCAGAGGATCGTCGATCTGGCCCGCGCCGGCCCCAGAGCCGTAGTGATTCTTTCCAATCGAGACTCAGTCACTTTCTCCCAGAGGCTTGCGACGGCTGCCCGGCCCAGACTCACCCGGGACCTGGAGCCCGTAAGTGAAGAAGGCGCTCCAGTCGTCGAGGTACACGAGCGGGCCCTGGGTCCGGTCCTGGCCGCGGCCGGCCTCGACCCTGCCCTGCTGCGCCGGCAGGATCACCAGAGGATGGTCCCGGGCCTGGCCATCGAGCTGAGGCTGGAACGCAGGGTCATCGCCCAGGCCAATGTGCCGAATGTCGTGGGGATTCTTGAGGGCTCCGATCCGACGCTGCGCCGTGAGTACGTGGTGTACTCGGCGCATATCGATCATATCGGTGTCAGCCACGGGCAGGCGGACAGCGTGAATAACGGGGCGGACGACAATGCCTCCGGTGTTGCCGGCCTGCTCGAGTTGGTGGAGGCCTTCAGCCAGCCTGGAGCACGGCCGAAACGCTCGCTGCTCTTCCTGGCGCCAAGTGGGGAGGAAGACGGTCTTCTCGGTAGCGCACATTTCACCGAGCACCCCACTGTTCCGCTCCGTCAGGTCGTGGCTAACCTCAACATGGACCTGGTGGGCCGCAACTGGCGGGACTCCGTGATTGTGGTGGGGCTGGAACAATCGGATCTGGGCGGGACTCTGCGACTAGTGGTTCGAGCCCACCCTGAGCTGAGAATGACACCTATCGCCGACCGCTGGCCGGAGGAGCGGATTTTCTATCGCTCGGATCACTACAACTTCGCCCGGAAGGGTGTGCCCATTCTATTCTTCACCAGCGGAACCCATGCCGACTACCACCAGCCGAGCGATGAGCCCCAGACCTTGGACGGTGAGAAGGAGGCGCGGCTGGTGCGACTCCTCTTCTACGTGGGCGCGGCGGTGGCGGACAAGATTTCCCGCCCCCAGTGGACGCCCGATAGTTACCGCCAGATCGTCGAGCGGTAAGTCGTCCCGACTCTTTTCACCAGGAACACGCATGCGTTGCTCGACCCTGCTCGGCCTCGTCCTTGCCGTCACCCCAGTGGCGGCCCAGACCACTCCTTCCGCGTCCCAGGCCGCGGCTTCGATCACCGCCACTGATGTCGCCCGCCGCATTGGGATCATCGCGGACGATTCCATGATGGGCCGCGACACGCCCAGCCGGGGGCTCGACCTCACTGCCGAGTACGTGGCTGATCAGTTTCGACGCTTCGGGCTCAAGTCCTCGTTTCAGCGGTATCCCATTACCCGGCGGAGGCTGGAGCCGGGACGCTCCCGACTGATTTTTGCTGCCGGAGGCCGGCAGGACACCGCGAACTTCAGCACCGCGGCCCGCTTCGGCGGGGGAGTGGTACCCGGAAAGCCGGTCCGGGCCAGCGCCGTGCTGGTCGGTGGCCCACACACGGCCGAGTCGGCGGCGGACGTGAATGTGCGCGACAAGGTCGTGCTCTTTGTGCCGCCTGCCAAAGGCGACCCTGCGGGGTACCAGCAAGTCCTGCG
>Ga0180121_10000834_pt1 | contig 13036 bp, 11 predicted proteins | sample AntDrymUQ5402106_2_FD_129676 | JGI IMG/M metagenome (GOLD analysis project Ga0180121, IMG submission 129676) | Polar desert sand microbial communities from Dry Valleys, Antarctica - metaG UQ540 (21.06) (version 2) (version 2) | ecosystem: Environmental > Terrestrial > Soil > Desert | place...
ATTCTCATCCATAATTATTTCCGGAGTTTCGTATTCCATGCATAGATACAATTTTTCAAGCGTATTCAATTTCATATGTGGACAATCATTACAGGCACAACTATTGGTAGGAGGAGCGGGAATGAAAGTTTTTCCCGGAGAATATTTTTGCATCTGGTGCAATATTCCGGTTTCTGTTGCGACAATATATGATTGATGATTATCTTTTTCAGTATAATGCAGTAACCCTGTTGTAGAACCTACAAAATCTGCTATTCTTAAAATTGCATCTTCACATTCCGGATGGGCTATCACTTTTGCAGAGGGATGCCTTACTTTCAATCTCATTATTTTTTCAAGACTGAAAATTTCATGAACCATGCATGCTCCGTTCCAAAGTACCATTTCCCTACCGGTTTTCTTTATAAGATATGCACCAAGATTTTTATCCGGTGCAAAAATAATAGGCTGGTCTTTCGGAACACTCTCGACAATGTAAGGTGCATTGCTGCTGGTACAAATAATATCGCTCTGAGCTTTGATTCCGGCAGAGCAATTAATATATGAAATCACAATATGACCCGGATATTTTTCTCTGAATTTTTTGAATAACTCTGGAGGTGCGGAATCAGCTAAAGAACAGCCGGCGTTGAGATCCGGCAATAAAATTTTTTTAGTCGGATTCAGTATCTTGGCAGTTTCAGCCATAAAATGAACACCTGCAAACACAATGATATCAGCTTCCGTCTTTTCAGCTTGTTGCGCAAGACCAAGACTATCACCTATAAAGTCTGCCACATCCTGTATATCCGGTTCCTGGTAATAATGCGCAAGCAGAACAGCATTCTTTTCTTTTTTCAATCTTTCAATTTCATAAAAAAGATCGATAGTCGGATCTATCTCCACATCAAGGAATCCAATGCTGCTTACTTTTTCTTTTGCTTCTGCGATGTTCATAAGTACCGTAGTATTTAATAATAATACATAATATATATAAAATACCTATTACTATTACCTATGTGAAGTCGGGGATAAATTTTTGACGAACTTATTTTGAAAATCAAAGAAATCAGTTTATCCACCTGATTCCACCACCCATCAACAAGGAATGAATGAGTGCTGTTCAGTATAATATTTATTTATACACTCTTGTGGAATATATTATAACTGTAAAAGTAAATTATTAAACAGGCATATTTTGCTGTTGATAGAATTTGTAAAACTACAGGGTTGTATACAACTGTTTGTGTGCGCCCCGGCTTGGAGTAAGTTGTTAGCCAACTATCCCCTGCCGGGGAGTGTTGATACAGCGACTTTTGCACATCTAGGATGCTTTGTTAACCTTGCATGTTAACCTTGTTTTCACAGATTTGTTTCACAGGATTTTTATTTTTCTTCTAATTGTATAGTTAACATTTTTATTGTTGGCAAAAGCACTGTCGATAATGCTTTCAAAGCATTTCCACAATTTGTGGATAATCATTTTTAACCTATTTTTGCCGTCCCTAAAACAGTACCTAATAAACTATCATGTCAATTATTCAAACTATCCGCGATAAGGCTGCCTGGATCATTATCGGCGCTATTGCTCTCGCGCTAATTGCTTTTATAGTACAGGATGCTTTTCAAAACAGGAATACATTCAATAATAACAATAACACACTGGGTAGTGTTGATGGTACTGATATAGATGCTGTTGCATTTGAAACCAGATATAAACAGGTAGAAGAACAGTACCAGGCCCAGGGTTATCCGATCAATGAAGGAATGAGAGAAGGTATTCGCGACCAGATCTGGAATGAATATGTTCAGGATGCTTTGTTGGTAAAAAGATATAAGAATCTGGGTATCCAGGTTTCTGATAAAGAGCTTGCAGATATATTATATGGAGCAAATCCTCCTCAGGATCTCCGTCAGCAATTCACAGACGAAAAAACAGGGCAATACAATGCCACTGCTGCTTATCAGCAAATACAGACATTACGAAAACAAAAAACCAGCGCCGCCTATAAAAGCTTTTTTGGCGAATACCTGCCTTCCCTGGCCAAAAACAGACAGAAAGAAAAATATCTTTCGCTTATTGCGAACAGTTCTTATATACCAAAATGGCTTGTCGAAAAAATGAATTCGGACAACAGCCAACAGGCCAGCATTTCTTTTGTTTCCGTTCCATATACCTCTATTAGTGATTCTATAGTTAAAGTGACAGATGATGAAATAAAAAAATACATTTCAGATAGAAAAGAAGGTTTTAAACAGGAAAAAGCTCGTGGCATTGAATATGTAATGTTTGATGCTGCTCCTACCAGGTCAGATAGCCAGGCTGTATACGACCAGGTAAATGTATTAAAGGAAGAATTACGTACTACAACAGATCTCCCTTCATTCTTTGCAAGAAATCCGAGTGAAATACCTTTTTTTGAAGGCTTCGTCCTGAAATCTAAAATGAAGATGCAAAATCCGGATTCCATTCAGGCTTTGCCGGAAGGCACTGTTTTAGGACCATACCGGGATGAAGGAAATTATGTATTGGCTAAAATGATCGAAAAGCGTACAATGCCGGACAGCGTGAAAGTGCGCCATATATTGATAAAAACCGCTGATCGGGGTCAACCCATACTGGCAGACAGCACGGCAAAAAAGCGCATTGATAGTATTGTAAATGCAATTCGTTCCGGAGCATCGTTCGACAGCATGGTAATACAATATTCTGATGACGTTGGCAGCAAAGACAAAAAAGGAGAATACGATTTTGAATCTACTCAGTTCGGAAACATCAGTAAAGAATTTGCAGAAACGATATTTTATGGCAAAGCAGGAGATAAAAAAACCGTGAAAGTAGACAACCCTCAATATGCGGGATATCATTATATGGAGGTTATTAGCCAGAAAAACTTCGAGCCCGCCTATAAAGTTGCCTACTTTTCCAAGCAAATTGTTGCTTCTGACCAATCTACGAATACCGCTATGGGACTTGCCGCGCAATTTGCTGCCGAAAACCGAAACAAAAAGCAATTCAAAGAAAACGCGGATAAAAAAAAGCTGAATGTTTTTAAAGCAGTGGACATTAAACCACTTTCCAGTACTATAGCCGGACTTGGACAAAGTCGCGAATTGGTGCGTTGGATGTATGAAGCAGAAGTGGGAGACGTGGCAGAAACTCCATACCTCGTCGGTGATAAATACGTCGTACCCCTGTTGACACAGGCTTATGATGATGGCCTGATGCCTGTTGATATCGCAAGACCACAGGTAGAACCCTTGATCCGGAATCAAAAGAAAGCTGAACAGATTATTAATAAAATCAAGAACCAAACTACTCTGGATGCTATTAGTAAAAACACCAACCAGGGCATACAAAGAATTGATTCAGTCCAATTCAGTAGTCCTTTCATTCCAAACGTGGGCCAGGAATTGAAGGTGATAGGCGCCTCTTTCAATAAAGAAAATCAGAAAAAGGAATCAGCGCCTATTGCAGGTAATGGGGGAGTTTTTGTTATTAAGGTTGAAAACATACGCGCCGTTCCTAATCCTAATTTCGATGTTAACCAAATGCGCATCCAATTATTGCAACAACAACAAGGGGCATTAACGAACCCTCAAATGCTATTAACCATTCTGAAGAAGTCGTCAGAGATAAAAGATAACAGGCATAAGTTCTTTTAGCTATAAGATTTTTCTAAAATCATTAACATGGGCGAAGAGATTGTAAATAAAGTATCGCAAAGCCCGTTGATCTCACTGGACCTGGAGGAATATTATCCAAAAGATCCGATACAGGTTTTCGATTTGAAACCACTTCTTTTTAGGGAGCTTATATTAAAGGAGAAGGAATTCAGAGCGGCTCTGAATCAGATTGACTGGAATCATTATAAAGATCAGATCGTTGCTGTAACCTGCTCCGCAGATGCGATCATTCCAGTATGGGCTTACATGATTGTTGCTTCTTATCTCGTACCCATAGCAAAAGAGATCGTTTTTGGAAATAAAGAAACAGCATTAAAAGAAGTTTTTATAAAGAATATCAGTCAGCTTTCAGTCGAAGACCTTACCGACAAGCGTGTAGTGGTAAAAGGATGCGGGGATCTGGAAATCGGAGAATTTGCATATTTGGAAATTACAAAGAAGTTACGGCCGGTTGTTAAGAGTATTATGTATGGCGAGCCCTGCAGCACAGTTCCGATTTACAAGAAAAAATAGTACGATCAAGTTTTACTTGGAGATTACTGCTTAAGCAGGCAGCTCTATCTGCAATCGCCAATCTGCAATTCAAAACCATCCTCTTTTTCTGAACATGATCAACATCCACACAGGTACGATCAACATCAGCCCGACGGCAATATAAAAGCCATAATCATTGTGGAGGTAAGGTATTTTATCGAAATTCATCCCGAAGATACCACCGATTACGGTTGCTGGCGCAAGCACACAGGTAACGATGGCCATTACTTTCATCACTTCATTCATTTTCATATTCACGTTATTAACATACAAATCCTGCATACTCATCATAATATCCCTGTAGTTTTCTGATAATTCATAAGCCTGCATGATGTGGTCGTAAATATCTTTAAAGTATTTTTTATTTCTCTCATCGATCAGTTCACTTTCACTACGAATGATGCCGGTTAACAATTCCCTGACCGGGGAAATGTTCCTTTTCAATACGATCAATTCTTTCCGCACCTGAATGATTCTGGCAAGAGAGCGCGTTTTTTCCCGGCGGATCACTTCTTCTTCCAGTATTTCAATTTCATCTCCAAGCTTTTCCATCACTACAAAGTAATGGTCAACAATCAGGTCTAGCATTGAATAACATAAATAGTCGGCCCCGCGCTGCCTGATATTGCTTTTTGAAATTTTCAATTTTGAACGAATAAGGTCGAAGGCATCACGCCTGGCATCTTCCTGAAAGGATAATACGAAATCTTTACCCATGACAATGCTGATCTGTTCCGTTTCTACCTGTTTTTTTACATCATTGAAATACAACATGTCCAGCAGGCAATACACAACATCATCTATTTCATCCATCTTCGGTCTCTGATTGATGCTCAGAATATCTTCGATGATGAGCGGATGTATCTGGTACCTGTCACATATTGCCTCTACGTCTGATTTCCTTATTCCATCTATGTTTATCCAGCTGATGTGGTTCGTGTCTTTAAACCTGTAAGAATGTTCAACTTTATCGAAATGATGCTCTTCTTCCATTTCTGCATTGTAATCAAAAACAGAGACCTTAATTTCCTGCGCCTCTTCCCTGACAGGCGGGATGGTTGGATTTATATGCAGTATTTGTTTCGTTCTTTGTGTGCCGAAAAGTGGAGGCAAGCCTAAATACCGGAGATATCGATCGGGTTGAATTGACATAATATTTTATAGAAACAATGGAAATTAAATAATATTCATAATAACAGACTTTCAAAAAAAAACCCCTGCATTGTGCAGGGGCCTCAATAATTTTAGAATGTTACTCAATTCCTACTAAAGTCAGATCCGGCCCCATCGTATTGCCTTCAATTTTTACAATAGCAGGGAACTGTGGATTATTCAATATCCAAATGCGTGAACTTCCGTTTTGACCTTCCAGGAGGATCACATTGAGCACCTTACCGTTTAATACTAATTTTTGTTGGTCGGAAGGAGTTTTTACAGAATAATTCTGCTGGTCATAATCGGTTTTTTTATCTTTTCCTATTGCATCCCATTGTGCTTTTGAAAAGACTAATACGGTTTGCTCATCTGCAATATCTATATCATTCCCTGCACTAGGTTCATCCCACCAGCCACGCACTGCTTTATCAAGGGAGTTTTTTTTCATTACCCATCCACCATTACCCATTCCTTCGATATTCCATCCGAGTTTCAAATAACCAGGGGAGACAGAGTCTACCGAAATCAATAAAGGAATTTCCTGACCTCCAGTAGAAACCGAATATCGGAATTTCGCACCCTGCCTGATATCCGGGGTGTAATTCTCCTGAGCATGAATGCTAATCGTAAATACAGAAATTGTCAGTGCAAGGAAGATTCTTTTCATATATTATTTTGTGTGATAAAGATAATCCAACTGAGGGGGCAATAAAAATCCATTCTGTAAAGGGCTAAATGCCGTGATGAAAGAGCTGAATCAATGAGCATTTTGCATGCCTTGATTTAGTTCACCCGAAAATATGCCTTCAAATACCAGGCAGTAAACAAAATGACAGAAAGGGTGAAGGTGACACCGCTCAGGGAAGTCTGGAAAGCCCCTGACACTTTTTGTGCTGCTTTGTTTAAAAGAAACTACATTCATGGCATGATTTTTTTCAACAATTCTTCAAAAAACGACTTAACATGACAGTTCATTCCCTTGTGCGTAAGCACACACAAAAAACACTTTTAGTGGTTGTAGCTGCTCTTGCTAACCTGGTTGCTTTGGCCCAGGACAAAAAAGTGGATGTTGACATTAATACCAATAAAGGCGGAGGCTGGTATTCTTCTCCCTGGGTTTGGGTCATTGGCGCGGCTGTTTTTATTTTATTGCTTGTTGCGATTCTTCGTGGTGGCGGTAGCCGCAAAACAGATGCGTGAGTCTGAGTCAGAAAATAAAGAAGTGAAACAGTGGGCTGCGCATCATTGCTCAGCCTATTGTTTTCGTTTTATAACCGGCCATACAGTTCACGAAGTTTTTCCCGGGTCATCTTTTTCTCCCAGTCTTTACCCAGAGCATTTTCCCACAAGGGTTTCATACCCAGAGACACATTGATCATTTTATCAAAATCTTCTTCCTTCAGGTTTTTTGTTACATGCTGAGGGATGTCAATATTATTTTTGTCAACCATAAATTTAAACTCCCTTACACCCGAAGGATAAAACTCTTCAAGCTTATCAAAAACAATGCAATTCCCGATTCCATGTTTTGTTCCAAGAAGGTAACTGAGACCGTAACTAACGGCATGAGCCACTCCAACCTGTGAGTAGGCGATACTCATTCCACCAGCATACGAAGCCATCATCAGCTGATCGTCACTTTCATCCTGCCAGCCGGTATTTTCTACAAAAACTTTTCTGCAAAGTTCAAGTGCCTTTTCACCATAGCTTCTGCTGAACTCATTCAGAAAAGTACCTTCCAGGCTTTCTATGCAATGTATATAACAGTCCATTCCTGTATAAAAGCGTTGATTTGCCGGAGCGTTAGCCGTTAATTCGGGATCCAGGACAATCTGGTCAAAAGGAGTAAAATCTGAATTCATTCCCAGCTTTTTAGTCGGGCCCGTCAGTACAGTAGTCCTTGAAACTTCTGCTCCGGTGCCGCTAAGTGTAGGGATGCCCGCTTTATAGACACCGGGAACTTTGACCAGATCCCATCCCTGGTAATCGGCTGATGAACCAGGGTTGGTCATCATTAGAGAAACAGCCTTCGCGAGGTCCATAGTTGATCCGCCGCCGATTCCAATCACACCACTCACTGTGCCATAAGTTTGTTTCAAATCCTTGGCGATACTGTCTACGTAGGTGGTCTTGGGTTCATAAGTAACATCAACAAACAAAACTTTATCATTTCCTCTTACAGGAATTCGATTCACCAATTCATTCCTTTCAAAAAAATGATCTACCAAAAATATAAACGGGGCATTTGGTTTACGATGAGGAGATAGAATTTCATCGAGTTGATTGAAGCTGCCACGTCCATAGATCACATATCCTACAAGTTTGAAGTTTCTGAATTTCATGATTGTTGTTTATCGACAGATTACAAATTTCATCATCCAATGATTGCTCTTTGATGGATGATCTGTCACGGGACCGTATAAATAATATAAAAACCAGCCGGACACCTACCAGGTTGATTTTAATTTGCTAAATTTTACCAGGTTGAATTTTCCCTCACCGTTGCTGAACAATTCCACGCCGTCATTTTCTTCTTCTGTAAAAACCTGCATGGTAAGCACGGTCTCTCCATCGTTAGCAAAAACTTCAATGATTGATTTATCAAAAAATATTTGCAGTTTTATTTCATTCTTTGAGGGATTAATCGGAACAGAATACCTGCTCATCGCGCTAAAAGCTTTACTGAATCCTGCATCTGCATAATCACCCCGGTCGATGTACAATTCTTTTTTAACAGGATCATATCCCACTTGTACTTTTTTTTCATTTTTCACGGCGAGGTTCACTCCTGATATTGTTGACGTCCCCATCGTTATATGCATCTCAAAAACCTGGCCTTTAACCGGTAGAATTCTTTTTCCTTTAACCTTCAGGTTCAACCATTCGGTTGTTCCTGACCGTAATGACCGGATTTCTTTTGCCGGTTTTTGTATCAAAGTGTATTTATTGCCAGTCTTTTTCAGCATCAATTCTCTTGGAAGGGCCATGGCGCTTTTCCATGGAGAAGTGGGGATGTCATTTGCATATCGCCAGTTATTTGCCCACCCGATTAATATCGGAGCGTGTCCGGCAGGAAGATTGTTAAAAGTGATTCCGGCATAATAATCCGGTCCATAATCCGGTCGGTAAACTTTTGTGATGTTGTTTTCACTAGTAAAACTTTTGCCGTCAAACTCACCAACAAAATATTGCATCGTCACCTGCTGTGAATTGATCAGTACCCACTTCGTTTTTCCCGGCTGATTGATAACCGGTATCTGTAGTAGATCGGGACATTCCCAGATATCCTGTACATCCCCTGCAGGACCGAAATCGCTTGCATGCGTCCAATTTTTTAAATTGGTCGAAGTGTAAAATTGCACAAGGTGTTCTTTGGGTAGCACAACTGCCATAACCCATCGCAAACTTTCGGAATGCCAGAAAACTTTTGGGTCTCTGAAATCTTTTTTGCCTGTATTCAATATCGGATTGCCTTCATATTTTTTCCAGGTTCTTCCTTTATCAAGGCTATATGCAAGGTGTTGCTCCTGGCGATAATCATCCGGTTTTACAGAGTCGGAAATAATATGTGCTGTGTATACAGCCACGAGCGGAATCTGTCCTTCAAGGCCAAAACCGGTGGAATTTCTGGTGTCTACAGCGGCACTTCCTGAGAAGATCATGACGCTATCCTCTTCTGCCAGTGCAATCGGTAAATGTTTCCACCGAAAAAGGTCCCGGCTCACAGCGTGCCCCCAATGCATATGTCCCCATTTGTTTCCAAATGGATTGTATTGATAGAACAAATGGTATTCGCCGTCAAAATATACGAGACCATTTGGGTCGTTCATCCAGTTTTTCGAGGGTGTAAAATGAAATTGAGGCCTGTAAGGCTCCCTATAGGATTGGGCCTGTAGCGCCATCTGGAAAAAGAGAAGGAGAAACAGCATATTTTTTTTCATGACAATTTTCATTGATGAGAACTCCGGGAAATTAAGTCACAAGTGCCGCCGCACCAAATACCCCTGCGCTATCTCCAAGACTTGGTTTTAATATAGGGACGTCTACCCTGTTGTTGAAGATAAACTGGTTGAGAGAATCCAGCCCTTTCGTATATATCTGGTCAATATTCCCTACTCCTCCTCCGATCATGATCACATCAGGATCTAGCATGTTCACTACAACAGATACCGCTTTCCCGAAAAAATGACATAACCTGTCAACAGTTTTTATTGAAGCTTCCTCCTTACCGGATTGATACAATTGCATAATTTCTTTCAGGGTAATATGTTTGTCAGTTAATGACGTGTAGTATTGTTGCAAGGAGGGACCTGATAAAACTTTTTCAACACAGCCGGATTTTCCACAATAGCAGGGGCCACCGGACTCATCCAGAAAATTATGTCCCCATTCTCCTGCAATACCGTGCCTGCCATTCCATACTTTTCCATCAAATACAATTCCCCCGCCGACGCCTGTGCCCATAATAATACCAAAAACAACTTTTGCATCTGGGCATTGACTTTTAACCACTCCCCAGTGTGTTTCAGCCAACGCAAAACAGTTCGCATCATTTGCCATTACTACAGGAATGCGTAACATTTCTTCCAGATCTTTCTTCAGCGGCATTTTGTTCAGCGCGGTTGAATTACAGTTTTTCATTGTTTGAAGAAAAGGATCCAGCACTCCGGGAGTACCTATACCAATGGTTATTGGCACAAGCCCGGATTGTTGTTTCATCTGGTCCACCAGCTTACCGATCTGGTGAACAATGTGATGATACCCCTTAGAAGCTTCTGTATTGATGCGGGTTCTGATAATCGGTTGCGGCTCACTGATAGAAGGAAGAATCACGCCTTCTATTTTGGTTCCGCCAAGATCAATTCCCCATAAAGGTTGTTTCATGTGATGGTTTGATGAAAAAATTTCCGGTAACGGAAACTAACGAATAAATTTAAAGAATAAACCAACTGACATGACTGCTTATCCGGTTCGCATTGCTCTCATTGCTGCATTAGGCGGCTTTTTATTTGGATTTGAAACAGCCGTTATTTCCGGGGCAGAAAAAACCATCCAGGAATTATGGACGCTGAGTTCATTCTGGCAGGGTTTTACGGTGGCTTCCAGCCTGATCGGAACTGTATTAGGATCATTAATAGCAGGCGCTCCTGCCCAAAAATATGGTAGAAAGAAAGTATTGCAGGTGATAGCGGTAATGTACCTGCTGTCCGCTATCGGTTGTGCGCTTTCCCCTGCATGGCTGCTATTTGTAACGTTTCGTTTCATCGGCGGTATTGCAGTAGGAGCATCATCAGTGGTTGGACCTATGTATATTTCAGAGATCGCTCCTCCACATTTGCGTGGACGGCTGGCAGGCTCCTTTCAATTGAATATCGTTGCCGGAATTTTTGTAGCCTTCCTTACAAATTTTTTATTTGTAGATATCGGGGAAGACTCCTGGAGATGGATGCTCGGTATCATGGTGGTCCCTGCTGCCATTTTCTGGATACTTTTGCGCACTATTCCGGAAAGTCCCAGATGGCTGATATTAAATCACCGGGATGCAGAAGCGATACCGATCCTGAAAAAACTGGGCGAACAGGACACTACAAAATCAATAGCTGACATACAATCCTCTGTTGCCCATGCATCAGAAATTTTGCATCATGCATCAGAAAAATTGTTTCAACCTAAATACAGAAAACCGATTTTGTTTGCAGTAATTCTGGCTATGTTCAATCAGCTCTCCGGAATCAATGCCATCCTTTACTATGCGCCAAGAATTTTTGAAATGGCCGGATTTGATAAGGAGGATGCATACCTGCAGCCGGTTTATATCGGGGCTGCGAATTTATTTTTTACCATTCTGGCAATGACGCTGATCGATAAGCTTGGTCGCAAAACCTTGTTATTAATTGGTTCTTTTGGTATGATAGCTTTCCTGGGTCTTACTGCATATTCTTTTAATAGTGGAATTTCCGGCGACAAGATGATCCTTGTTTACCTGATTGGCTTCATAGCATTCTTTGCATTTTCACAAGGTGCCGTCATTTGGGTTTTTATTTCGGAGATCTTTCCGAATTCAGTCCGGTCAAAAGGCGGTTCGCTGGGAAGTTTTACGCACTGGATCATGGCAGCTATCATATCCTGGACATTTCCCGTGATTGTTCAAAATATTCCGAACGGGGGCACTATCTCCTTTATTTTTTATTCGGGCATGATGTTGCTTCACCTGTTTTTTGTCTGGCGGTGGCTTCCTGAAACAAAAGGGAGATCGCTGGAGGAAATTCAGAAGCGATTGGGAATTTCATGATGTTTCACCGCAGAGAACGAGAGAAAGCTGAGGTTACGCGGAGGATTATGGCATATCAACAGGAACTATACTCCAGTATCATATGGGTAAAAAGGTTTTATTTCAACATCTTTTCGGCTTTCACTAAATCCTCCGGCGTATCAATTTCAACACCCATGTAATCGGTAATAACCATTTTTAGTTGGATCCCGTGTTCAAGGTAACGCAGGCATTCTATTTTTTCGGCAGCCTCCAGGGGCGTCCTTTGCCACGATGTAAAATCAAGTAATGCCTGCTTTCGGAAAGCGTATACACCTATATGCTCATAATAAACCGGCGAATCATCCGTGTCCCTTGGAAATGGGATCACGCTCCTGCTGAAATATAGTGAATTCATGTTTTTATCTACAACTACTTTTACGTAGTTAGGGTCTGAAATCAGCTTTTGATCTTTCAATTGTTGCATGAGCGATGCAACCTTTACTTTTTTGCCTGCCGCTTTTCGAAAAACATCAAGCAATTTATTTAGCGGTTCTTTTTTTACAAACGGTTCATCCCCCTGCACATTTACAACAATATCAACTTCTATGTCTTTAATCGCTTCCGCAATTCGATCACTTCCGCTTTCATGCGATCTTTTACTCATCACAGCTAGTCCGTTATTATTCTCGATTTCCCTGAAAATAATATCACTATCCGTAACTACACGAACTTCATCAAATAAACCCGTTGCCACTGTATTGTCATATGTGTGACGGATAACTGATTTATTTCCGAGCTGCTTCATTAGTTTAGCAGGAAACCGCGTAGCTGCGTACCGCGCAGGAATCATTGCAATTATTTTCATGGAAAGCTTACTGAAAAAGTGAAAAGAAATAAAAATACGGGAGAATTCATGATAAGCGAAATGATTAAACCTCCATCAATGTTCACTTTCATGATAACAAACAAAATCTTATACGTCGCAGATTGAATAAGTTAATCGACTACATAGAATTCTCTCAGCATTCTGCCGAAATTCCTTACCACTGATCTTCCATTAGCCGCGCCACTGTTGCACAGTACGATGATGCCAATTTTTTGATTACGGTTTATTTCAACGTAACTGCTGAACAGCGCTCCCTTACCAAGAGAGTAGGCAATTTCCAACCCATTCAATTTTTCATTTTGCCAACCTACCGCAAAAAAAGGATATCCAAAGAGTAATTGATTGACAGATTGGTTAGAAAGGATTGATGTTTTGTTTTCAAGTGCTTTCAGATGATCCTGGGCGAATTTGATAAAATCAATAATAGGATTACCCATTTTGTTCGCAATGTGAATATAGGAAGTAACAAGATACCAAAATATTTAGTAATTTAGAAGCTAAATATATTAGTATGTTCCAGGGTATATCAATTCAGGCATTTA
>Ga0180121_10000835_pt1 | contig 13034 bp, 5 predicted proteins | sample AntDrymUQ5402106_2_FD_129676 | JGI IMG/M metagenome (GOLD analysis project Ga0180121, IMG submission 129676) | Polar desert sand microbial communities from Dry Valleys, Antarctica - metaG UQ540 (21.06) (version 2) (version 2) | ecosystem: Environmental > Terrestrial > Soil > Desert | place...
GGAACGACTTCCTGGCCGACGCCCACCGCGAGCGCCGCACCCTTGCTCTCGCCGAAGCCACCGGCGATGACGCTCAGGAAGCGGCGGTTCATGGCGCGACACATGATGTGACTGAGGATCGCGCCGCTCGAGCCGACCAGTGCACCCGTCACAATGAGCAGGTCGTTCGACAGCATGAATCCGGTCGCGGCAGCGGCCCATCCCGAGTAGCTGTTGAGCATGGAGACGACCACTGGCATGTCGGCGCCGCCGATCGCCATCACCATGTGGATGCCGAACAGGAACGCAAGCACCGTCATCGCCGAGAGCGCCAGCAGCCCATCGCCGTGATCCGCGCCAACGAACCGCCACCCCAGCCACAGGCTCACGAGGAGGAGGCCGAGGTTCAGCCAGTGGCGCGCCGGCAGGATCAGGGGATTGCTGCGGACGATGCCCTGCAGCTTGCCGAAGGCGATGATCGACCCGGTGAAGGTCACCGCCCCGATCAGCACGCCGAGATAGATCTCGACATCATGGATCGAGCGCTCGACGCCGGTCATCTGGTTGGCGGGGTCCATATAGCTCGCGAAACCCACGAGCACCGCGGCGAGGCCGACGAAACTGTGCAGGATCGCGACGAGCTGCGGCATGTCCGTCATCACGACACGCTTCGCGATCACGATCCCGACCGTCGCCCCGATCGCCATCGCGGCGATGATGGCGGTGTAGCCGGTCACCCGCGTCATCAGCACGGTGGCGAGCACGGCGATCGCCATGCCCACCATGCCATAGGTGTTTCCGCGGCGAGCCGTTTCGGGCTTGCTCAGCCCGCCGAGGCTGAGGATGAACAGTACGCTGGCCGCGAGATACGCGGCTGAAGTGATGCCGGCTGACATGCGCCTGTTCTCCTACTTCCGGAAGAGCTTGAGCATGCGCTGGGTCACGAGGAATCCACCCGCGATGTTGATCGTCGAGATGAGAATCGCGATGAAGGCGAGGATCGTCACGAGGCTCGTGGAGGGCCCCGAGACTTCGAGCAGCGCGCCGATCACGATGATGCCGCTGATCGCGTTGGTGACGCTCATCAGTGGTGTGTGCAGCGACGGCGTCACGCTCCACACGACCTTGTAGCCGATGAAGCAGGCCAGCACGAACACCGTGAAGTGAGTCAGGAATGCGGGCGGCGCGACTGCACCGATGCCGACGAACGCCGCCGTTCCGACGATCAGCGCGACGGCCGAGGCCGGCCCAGGCTGCGGATCCTGCTTCGCCGAAATGGCGGTGTTTACCACCGGTGTTCCGGCGACGGGCTTGCGTGCCGGGGCGACGACCGCGGGTGCGGGCGGGGGCCAGGTCACCGCACCCTGATTCACCACCGTCGCGCCGCGAATCACCTCGTCCGCCATGTTCACCACCGGGGTGCCATCCTTCGCCGGAGAGAGCTCGGCGATCAGGTGACGGACGTTGGTGGCGTAGAGCCGGCTCGATTGCGCGGGAAGACGACTCGGCAGGTCGGTATAGCCAATGATGGTGACGCCGTGTCGGACGACGACCTCGCCCGGGACCGTCAGCGCGCAGTTGCCTCCCTGCTCCGCCGCGAGGTCGACGATGACACTGCCGCGGGCCATCGATTCGACCATCGGCTCGGTGATGAGCTTCGGCGCCGGCTTCCCCGGAACGAGCGCGGTCGTGATGATGATGTCGACTTCCCTCGCCTGCTGCGCGAACAGCGCCATCTCGGCCTTGATGAACGCCTCGCTCATCACCTTGGCGTAGCCACCATGGCCGGAGCCTTCCTCCTCGATGTCCACCTCGAGGAACTGGCCCCCCATGCTCTTCACCTGGTCGCGCACTTCGGGCCGGGTGTCGAACGCGCGCACGATGGCGCCGAGGCCGGTCGCCGCCCCAATCGCCGCGAGGCCGGCGACGCCGGCCCCGATGACCATGACCTTCGCCGGCGGGACTTTCCCCGCGGCGGTGACCTGGCCCGTGAAGAACCTGCCGAAGTGATTCGCTGCCTCGATCACCGCGCGGTAGCCGGCGATGTTCGCCATCGAGGACAGGGCATCGAGCTTCTGCGCGCGCGAGATGCGCGGCACGGCGTCCATGGAGAGTGCCGTCACCCGCCGCGCGGCCAGTCGCTTCAGCAGGTCAGGGTTCTGCGCGGGCCAGAGGAACGCGATCAGGTAGCCGCCTTCGCGGAGGAGGTCCGCCTCGTGTTCGCCGGAGGCAGTCGTCTCGGGCGCCCGGACCTTGACGATCATGTCGGCACCGTTCCAGACCGAGCGCGCATCGGGGACGATCGCCGCTCCGGCATCGCGGTAGTTCACGTCGGTGAAATGCGCCGAATCGCCGGCGCCCGCCTCGACGACGACCGTGAATCCGAGCTTGATGAGCTCCTTCACCGAATCGGGCGTCGCCGCGACGCGCCGTTCCCCAGCATGGATCTCCTTCGGAACGCCTATTCTCATGCCGTGGGACGTCTCGTTGGGTGTTTGCTGTTGCGTGGAGCCGGCGCGCGGCGACTGGCCCGAACGCGGGTCAAGATAGCACTATGCTCGTCGGCGGACAGTCGCCCCCGAAGTTGCGGGGGGGGGGACTCGCGGGCAGGCTCGGGACGCTTCACGTCGGACATGGAGGGAGGTGCAGGATGCGGAACTTGCCGTGCAGCACGCGCGAAGCCGGATCGGCTACTCGCACTACGCGGGTCGCGGCGATCGTGCTGGCGCTCGCCGTGGGAATGCCACTCCCGGCGCAGCGTGGGCCCGCCGCGCACACCCCTGCCCCCGGCGATGCCTGGGAGCGTCGGCGGCCATCACAGGTCGGCCTCGACTCGGCGAAGCTCGCTGCGGCGATCGCGTTCGCGAAGAGTCGGGAGTCGAAGACTCCGCGCGATCTCGAGGAGGCGCACTATCAGAGCTTCGGCCGTGAGCCGTTTGGTGGTGCCGTCGGGCCGTTCAGCGAGCGCGGGCCACAGACCGGCGTGATCGTCCGGCGTGGCTTCATCGTCGCCGCCTGGGGAGAACCGGAGCGCGTGGACATGACCTTCAGCGTGACGAAGAGCTTCGTCTCGACGGTCGTGGGGCTCGCAGTCGACCGGGGGATGATCCGCAGCGTGGACGACCCGGTTCGCGCGTACATGGGTCCGATCCTGCACGCCTCGGCGCCGACGCTCGCGACGGAGGGTGGCCGCGGTCGCTTCGATGGACGCCAGCCGGTGGACCTGTTCGCGACCCCGCACAACCGGACGATCACCTGGGATCACCTGCTGCGGCAGACGAGCGACTGGGAGGGAACGCTGTGGGGCAAGCCCGAATGGGCCGACCGGCCCGGCAGCCAGCCCGGCACCTGGTGGACGCGCGACCGCGCGGCCCCAGGCAGTGCGTATGAGTACAACGACACGCGGGTCAACGTGCTCGCGCTGGCGGCGCTCAACGTCTGGCGGCGTCCGCTGCCCGAAGTGCTCCGCGAATACATCATGGACCCGATCGGCGCCTCGCCGACATGGCGCTGGTATGGCTACGACAACTCGTGGATCGTGCTCGACGGCCGGCTGGTCCAGGCCGTCGGCGGCGGGGGTCACTGGGGTGGTGGGATGTTCATCAGCGCGTTCGACCAGGCGCGCTTCGGCCTGCTCACGATGCGCAACGGCAAGTGGGGCGACCGCCAGCTCATCTCCGAGGCCTGGCTTCGCCGTGCGCGCACGCCGACACCCGCGCAGCCCGATTACGGGTTCATGAACTTCTTCCTCAACACCGGCCGCAAGCGTCTCCCCAGCGCGCCGGAGTCCACGTTCTTCCACCTCGGGAACGGGACCAACGCCGTCATTTGCGATCCGGAGAATGACCTCGTGATCGTTGCGCGCTGGATCGAAGGCAATGCCATGGATGGCATCATGGAGCGCGTCCTCGCGGCAATCACCGATCGGCCCGGGGCGGCCCTGCGGTAGATACTGCAACTGCTTCCTCATGAAGAGCATGAAGGGTTGCATGAAGGGGCAGGAAGGACGGCAACTGACTTGTTGGCATCTCCGGTGCCGGTAATCGTGCGCCTCGTGGATGCTGGTTGGTGTCCGTGAGGCTCCGACACCGCTCCACGTAGCGATGACCCGTAGATGATCTTGTTGTCATCCATGCATGCACTTATGCAGACCCAAGGATCCTGCCTCGCATCCTTCATAGCCCTTCATGTCCCTTCATGGACCCTTCATGCTCTTCATGAGGGAGCAGTTGGGGTTGAAGGATCCGGAGAGCGAGACTTTACCCTCCGGGGGTATGCTGAGAAAACTCAAACAATCTTTGAATGAATCCCCTCGCCGAGGGGATTTGTCGTTTTAGGGAAGCGAAACTGCCAAACCATTTCCGCGGAAGTGTTGTCATACGGACATCCTTCACGTCGAGCGTCCCATGTCCCGTCACATCGTTTTCCTCTGCACGCTCGCGCCGAGCCTCGTGTGGGCGCAGGGCAGCGACCTGCGTGTGTCCGTCCCGCGAGCGGAAACTCCGACCGCCCTCGCTGCGGCGCAGGCAACGCGCGCGACGCAGCCGCCGGTGCTCGATGGGCGCGAGAGCGACGACGTGTGGGCATCGGCCACGCAGATCTCCGCGTTCCGCGTGTACGAGCCGGTCGAGGATGGTGAGCCGTCGATGCGCACGATGGCGAAGGTCGCGTACGACGACCGCAACCTGTATGTGCTCGTCCGGGCGTTCGATCCGCATCCGGACAGCATTGTCTCGCTGCTCAGTCGGCGCGACGTGCGCACGGCGTCGGACCAGATCAAGATCGTCATCGATTCGTACTTCGACCATCGAACGGGCTACGAATTCGCCGTGAATCCCGCCGGCGTGAAGCGCGACTACTACATCTATGACGACGTCAACGAGGACGACTCGTGGGACGGAGTCTGGGACGTCGGCACGGCGATCGACTCGCTGGGCTGGATCGCCGAGTTCCGGATTCCGCTCAACCAGCTTCGCTTCCCCGAGCGCTCCGAGCACACGTTCGGGTTCGGCGTGTACCGCGACGTCGCGCGCAGCAACGAGCGGATGGGCTGGCCCGTGCTTCGTCGCTCGCGCTTCGGCTTCGCCTCGCAGCTGGGCGAAGTCTCCGGCATTCTCGGCGTCGGGTCGCCGAGGCGTCTCGAGCTGCTCCCGTACACCGTGCAGCAGAGCGTGAGCGTTCGCGATGGCGCCGGCTACCGACGCGACAACGGCGTGACCGTCGGCGGGGATCTCAAGTATGGCCTCACCTCGAACCTGACGCTCGACGCGACCGCCAATCCGGACTTCGGGCAGGTCGAGGCCGATCCGGCGATCTTCAATCTCTCTGCGTTCGAGCAGTCGGTGACCGAGCGGCGTCCCTTCTTCCTCGAAGGCACGGGGATCCTGCGCCTCGACCTGACCTGCGAGGATGATTCCTGCAACGGTCTCTTCTACCCGCGGCGCATCGGCCGCGTGCCACAGCTCGGCTATCTCGCCCCGGTCAACAGCCAGCTTCCCGATGCGACGAGCATCCTTGGCGCCGCGAAGATCACCGGCCGGATCGGGAACGGCATCTCGGTCGGCCTGCTCGACGCCGTCACCCAGGAAGAGTCCGTCGGTGGCGTCGTCATCGAACCGCGCACGAACTACCTCGTCGGGCGCGTGCAGCGGGACTTTCGCGCCGGTGGCAGCGGCGTCGGCATCATGGTCACGGGGGTCAATCGCGACCTGAATGACGTGAGCGCGCAGTCGCTCCGCCGCCAGGCATACACTGCCGGAGTAGACTTTCGCCATCGTTTCGCCGGGGCGCGCTACTCGGTGAACGGATACGCGGTGAGCAGCGTGGTGCGCGGTGAGGCGGACGCCATCGCCGCGACCCAGCGCAGCGGCGTTCACAACTACCAGCGCCCGGACGATCGCATCGCGTACGATCCGAGCCGGACATCGCTGTCGGGCACGGGATTCCACCTCAGCCTCGGCAAGGTCGGCGGCGGCGTGACGCGCTTCAACTCCAACGCCACTCGCTGGTCACCCGGCCTCGAGGTCAACGACGTCGGCTTCCTGCCGAGTGCCGACGAGCAGAGCTGGAACAACTGGTTCGCGCTGGTCTTCAACAAGCCCCATTCGTTCTATCGTCGGCTCCAGGTCAACTTCAACCAGTGGCAGAGCTTCACGACTGACGGCATGCGCACGGCCCTCGGCGGCAACATCAATGCGAACTCCCAGCTCCGGAACCAGTGGTTCACGTACATGGGGGTCGGGTTCAACGCGCCGTCGAACTGTGCTCGCTGCCTGCGCGGCGGGCCGGCCCTGCGGAGCTCGCCGCGCGTCAACTCGTGGATCGGCCTCGAAGGAGATGGCCGTCGGTCGATCGTCCCCAGCATCAACCTCTTCGGCAGCCGGTGGGACGAGGGGCGCTCGGCATCGTACTCGGTATCGACGGGGCTTCGGGCACGGATCGCGAGCCGGTTCTCGATGTCGCTCTCTCCCTCCTACCGCGTCAACACCGACGATCGGCAGTGGCTCCGCAACTTCGGCGACCCTGGCGCCGATACGACGCACTACACCGTCGCCCGTCTCCACCAGCGCACGGTGTCACTCACCGGACGCGCCGACCTCACGATGACGCCGTCGCTGACGCTCCAGCTCTATGCGCAGCCCTTCATCACGACGGGTGACTTCGAGAACTGGAGCGAGGCCGCGGCGCCGCGCTCGCGCGACTACACCGCCCGATTCCGTCCGTACGGTGCCGGCGCCGATCCGGGCGCCTTCAACGCGAAGCAGTTCCGATCGAACACGGTGCTGCGCTGGGAGTATCGACCGGGCTCCACTCTCTACGCCGTGTGGGCGCAGGGCCGCTCGCAAGACCACCTCGATCCCGGGACCTTCGAACTCGGCCGCGACAGCCGCAACCTGTTCTCGGCACATCCCGACAACACGTTCCTCATCAAGGCGAGCTACTGGTTCAGCTTGTAGACCTGGCTCCACGTGGCCATCGCCCCTCCATTTGATCCTGCGGTCATCCATGCGCACTCCGGCATACTCAGGATCCTTGCCTCGCCTCCTTCATGGCTCTTCATGGACCCTTCATGCTCTTCATGAGGGAGCAGTTGGGGTTCAGTGCCAGCGTCGCGTGATCGCTGAGGAATTCGGGGTACGGCGCCGGGGCCTCGGTCCCGGCTCCGCCCCCCTCAGGATCTGACCCTCGGTCCACTAGCTTTCGCCGAGCCCATTCTGCGCCTCTCCTCGGCCCTCCCGACCCATCCCGCTCTCCACTCCACGCGCGCCGCGCTTCCTCTCGGATTATCTCACGGCGTCGACCGAGGGCCGCGAGGACCTGCTCACCGGACCAATCCGCGGCGAGCTGCTCGGCGCCGAACACCTCGCCGAGCGGGCACGAACCGACGCCCGACGACAGCGGCTGGTCGAGGGGCGTGGCCGGCGACGCACGCCGCTGCTTGCCCGGCTCGCTGGAACGCGAGAGATCCTCGACGACGCGCACGAGCGTCTCGCCGATGCCGCAGCCGAGGATGTAGACGTCGGGCCGGCAGCCGACTGGCTGCTCGACAACTACCACGTTGTCCAGGAGCACATCCGGGAGGTCCGGGAGAGCCTGCCGCGAAGCTATTACCGCGAGTTGCCCGAGCTGGCGAGCGGCCCGCTAGCCGGATATCCGCGCGTCTACGAGCTCGCGATCACCCTGATCTCCCACACCGAAGCCCGCGTCGACCTCGCGAACGTCGATCTCTTCGTGGCCGCGTTCCAGGAGGCGACACCGCTCCGGGTCGGTGAGCTCTGGGCGATTCCGGCGATGCTGCGGCTGGGCCTCATCGAGAGCGTGCGGCGCATGGCGCTGCGCACCGTGCAGCGACTGGACGAGCTCGAGGCAGCGGACCGCTGGGCCTCGCGCATGCTCGACCCCGCCGGCGGCTCGAGCGCGCTCGAGCGATTCGTGAACGACACCCCCAAGCTGTCGGCCATCTTCGTTGCACGCCTCCTCTATCAGCTCCGGCTGGCGAAGCAGGCCTTCCCCGCCGTGCTCTGGCTCGAGCAGTGGATTGGCGATGAAGGGATGAACGCCGAGGTGGCGGCCGCGCAGTCCACGCAGCGGCTGGCGATCACCCAGATCGTGATGGCCAACAGCATCACCAGCCTTCGCGCGATCGCGCGGATGGACTGGCGTGTGTTCGTCGAGCGCCAGGCCGTGATGGAGAAGGCATTGCGCGAGGATCCGGCGGGCTTCTACGCACGGATGACGTTCTCGACGCGCGACCACTACCGCCATGTCATCGAGCGCATCGCGAAACGCACGCGTCGGTCCGAGGAGTCGGTTGCGCTGGCGGCGGTCGACCTGGCGCGCAGCGCGGGCAAGGCCGCCCACGCCGACGCCGCGGTTGGCCACGTCGGCTACTACCTCATCGCTGATGGGCGGAGTGAGCTCGAGCGCATCACGGGATACACTCCGCGCTTCGGCGAGGCGTTTCACCGCGCCGTGCTGCGCCACCCGAACGTGATCTTCGTCGGCGGGATCCTTGCCGGGACGCTCCTCGCGCTCGCCGCCGTGCTCGCGCTGCTCGGATTCGAGGCGCGCGCGGCGTGGGTCGCAATCATCCTCATCGCGCTGATCCCGGCGAGCGACATCGCCGTCGCCGTCGTGAACCAGCTCGTCGCCGCGTTCCTGCCCCCGCGGGTGCTTCCCAAGCTCGACCTGCGCGAGGGCGGCGTCCCCCAGGAGTTTCGCACCGCGATCGTCATCCCGACCCTCTTCGGAAGCGTCCGCTCGGTGCACGAAGCGCTCGAGAACCTCGAGGTGCAGTTCCTCGCCAATCGCGAGGCGCACCTCCACTTCGCCGTCCTCGGCGACTTCACCGATGCCCCGACGGAGACGTGCGACGACGACGCCGCCATCGTCGCCGCGGCGGTCGAGGGGATTCATGCGCTCAACGCCCAGTACAGCGGCGGGGCGCAGGTCGCGTTCTACTTCTTCCATCGCCCTCGCCGCTGGAACCCGCAGGAAGGCGTGTGGATGGGGTGGGAGCGGAAGCGCGGCAAGCTGGCCGAGTTCAATCGCTTCCTGCGCGGCGGAGCGGCCGATGCGTTCATGACGGTGGTCGGCGAGGCGGAAACGCTGCGCACCGTCCGCTACGTCATCACGCTCGACTCCGACACGGTGCTCCCCCCCGATGCGGCGCCGCTGCTCGTGGGAACGCTCGCCCATCCGCTCAATCGCGCGGTGTTCGATCCGAAGCTGGGTCGCGTCGTTCGCGGCTACGGCATCCTCCAGCCGCGGGTCGGCGTGTCGTTGCCGAGCGCTCACCGCTCGCGCTTCGCGTCGGTCTCCTCCGGGCATCCCGGAGTCGATCCGTATACCACGGCGGTGTCCGACGTCTACCAGGATCTCTACGGCGAAGGGAGCTTCACCGGAAAAGGGATCTACGATGTCGACGCGTTCGAGCAGGCGACCAACGGTCGCTTTCCCGAGAACACGCTTCTCTCGCATGACCTGATCGAGGGAAGCTACGCGCGGGCCGGGCTGGCGACGGACATCAACGTCTACGACGACTATCCCACGCACTACCTGACGCACGCGCGTCGGAAGCATCGGTGGATCCGCGGTGACTGGCAGCTCCTCAAGTGGCTGACCGGCCGCGTCCCCGGCCCGGATGGACCGGAGCGCAATCGGCTCTCGGTGCTGTCGCGCTGGAAGATCACGGACAATCTCCGTCGCAGCACCGTCGAGATCGCGCAGCTCCTCTTCCTCGTCGTCGGGTGGACGCTGCTGCCCGGCTCACCCCTGCGCTGGACGGTGCTCGGACTTGGCGCGATCACTGCGCCGTGGATCGTGTCGCTGTTGCTCGCCGTCCTGCGCCCGCCGCTCGACAAGTCGTGGCGCGCGTACTACGGCGCGGTCGGACGCGACGCCGTCACGAGCGTGCAGCAGATCGTCCTCGCGATCGCCTTCCTCCCGCACCAGGCCTGGATATCCGCGGATGCAATCGGGCGCACGCTCTGGCGCGTGTTCGGGTCGCGACGGCACCTCCTGGAGTGGCAGAGTTTCTCGGTCATCCAGGGCTCGGTGGCGCGCACCGCGGGGATGGTGTGGCGCGAGATGCTGCCCGCCGTCGCGATCGCGATCGCGACGGCAGCGGTGATCGTCGCGCGCGCGCTCGCCGGCTCGATGCCGCCCGACGTGATGGCGTTGGCGACGCTACCGCTCGTCGGACTGTGGTTCGTCGCGCCCGCGATCGCCCACGCCCTGAGTGCGCCGGCCGTGCGCCGCGAGCGCAGGCTGTCCGCACCGGTGCAGGAGGACGCGATCCGTTACGCGCTGCTGCACTGGCGCTTCTTCGACCGCTTCGTGACGGCGGAGTCGAACTGGCTCGCGCCGGACAACTACCAGGAGAGCCCGTCACCGGTCGTCGCGCTGCGCACATCACCGACGAACATCGGGTTGCAGCTGCTGTCGACGGTGAGCGCCTACGAGCTTGGCTTCATCACCGTCGACGACCTGACGCGCCGGCTCGAGCTGACCTTCCGCTCCCTCGAGCGCATGCGGCGATTCCGCGGTCACCTCTACAACTGGTACGACCTCCGGGACCTGAGCGTGCTGCAGCCCGCATACATCTCCACGGTGGACAGCGGCAATCTCGCGGGTCACCTCATCGCGGTGCGTCAGGCGTGTCTCGCCGCGATCGACCAGCCGGCGATCGACCGCCGCACCTGGCGCGCGCTCGATACGGCACTGCGCCTCGCCAGCGCCCGGCTCGAGACCGCAGGCGCGTGGACTGCCTCCAGAGATCGCGAGGAGCGCACGGCATTGCGGACCACCGAGGAATATCTCGCGACCGCCCGCGCGGAGGTCGCGGATGCCTATCAGGCGACCGATGTGTCCGCGACCATCGTCCGTATCACGACGTCGATCCGCGCGGCGCTCACCGCCGTCGCCGACGCGGGCCATGGCGGCCATGCCGACCCGGCCCACGAGTGGATCGCCTGGGCGCTGCATCTCGTGTCCGAGCACGGCCTGCGCACGGACGAGATGACCGCGAGCACGATGGTGGCCCGTGGCGACGAGCTCGTCCCGCGTTATCCCACGCTGCGCGAGGCGGCCGCGACCTCTCCCGGTGCGTCGGAGCTGTCGGCTCGGCTCGAGGCTCTCGCTGCGCGCTCATACGACTTCGCGATGGAGATGGACTTCCGCTTCCTCTTCGACGAAAAGAAGAAGCTCTTCGCGATCGGCTATCAGCAGGCGGCTCACGCGCTCGACGATTCCTCGTACGATCTGCTCGCATCGGAAGCCCGGCTTGCCAGCTTCCTTGCCATCGCGAAGAACGATGTCCCCGTGGACCACTGGTTCCACCTCGGCCGGACGCTGACGCACACCGGAGGGGCGACGGCGCTCGTGTCGTGGAGCGGCAGCATGTTCGAGTACCTGATGCCGGCGCTCGTGATGCAGTCGTATCGGTTTACGGTGCTCGATCAGACCTATGCCGGTGCGGTCCGCCGTCAGATCGATCACGGCGCCGAGCATGGCGTACCGTGGGGGGTCAGCGAGAGCGCGTACAACGTCCGTGACCGACACCTCACGTATCAGTACCGCGCATTCGGCGTTCCCGGCCTCGCGCTCAAGCGCGGTCTCGGCCGCGACCTCGTCGTCGCGCCTTATGCATCGGCACTCGCCATGCTCGTCGACGCCGAGCGTGGGTTGGCCAACCTCCGCGAGCTCGAGAAGCTCGGCGCCCTCGGGCCGTACGGGTTCCGCGATGCGCTCGACTACACGCGCCCGGAACCGGGGCAACGCTATGCCATCGTGGGCACCTACATGGCGCATCACATCGGCATGGGATTCGTTGCGCTGACGAACGTGCTCACCGGCAATGTCTGGCACCGCCACTTTCACGCCGATCGCATGGTCCGCTCGGCAGAGCTGCTGCTCCATGAGCGCATCCCTCGCCGACTGGTCATGCAGGACGCGCAGGAAACCCGTCCGGACGAAGCGCTGCCCGATCCCGATCTCGAGAGGCCAGCCGTCCGCCAGATCGACCACCCCGACACGTCACTCCCGCATATCGCGCTGCTTGGCCGGCTGCCATACACGATCATGATCAGCCACTGCGGCGCCGGGTACAGCCGCTACGAGGACCTCGCCGTCACCCGCTGGCGCGCCGACGGCACGATGGACCACACCGGGCAGTTCTGCTATGTGAAGGACATCGGTCGCGGCCACGCGTGGTCGGCGGCCCACCAGCCGATGTGTGTCGAGCCGGAGTGGTATCGCGCGTTCCTCGCCACGGATCGCGTCACCTTCCACCGCGCTGACGATGGCATCGAGACGCGAACGGAGATCGCGGTCGTGCCCGAGGACAGCGCCGAGGTCCGTCGCGTCACCGTCACGAACAATGGCGACGCGGTTCGCGAGATCGAGCTGACGAGCTACGGCGAGGTCGTGCTGACGAGCCCCGATGCGGACCGGGCCCACCCCGCGTTCGCGAACCTCTTCGTCGAGACCGAATGGCATGAGTGGTGTACGGCGATCACCGCGACCCGCAGGCCACGCTCGGCGAAGGAGCAATCGCTGTGGTGTGTCCACGTCGTCGACTGCGGCGGACCTGAGCGCGTCGGCCCCGTCACCTGTGAGACCGACCGCTCACGCTTCGTGGGACGCGGACGCACGACGCGCGATCCGATGGCGATCGAGCGCGACGGACCGCTCGACGGGACGACGGGCGCAGTCCTCGACCCGATCTTCGCGCTTCGCACGCGGGTCCGGCTGTCGCCGGGGCAGTCGGCATCGGTGGCGTTCACCACGCTGGTCGCCGGCAATCTCGAGCGGGCCTTCGCGCTCGCCGACCGGTATCACGATCCGCACGCCGCGCAGCGTGCGCTCGATCTGGCATGGACATCGACCCAGGTGGAGCTGCGCGAGCTGCGCACCACTCCCGCGGATGCGGCGGTGTTCCAGGAAATGGCGGGGTTCCTGTTCCATGGCAACCGGGCGATGCGGGCGCCACAGGCCGAGCTCGCGCGGAACCACGGGTCGCAGCCGCTGCTCTGGGCGAGCGGGATTTCGGGCGA
>Ga0180121_10000836_pt1 | contig 13033 bp, 14 predicted proteins | sample AntDrymUQ5402106_2_FD_129676 | JGI IMG/M metagenome (GOLD analysis project Ga0180121, IMG submission 129676) | Polar desert sand microbial communities from Dry Valleys, Antarctica - metaG UQ540 (21.06) (version 2) (version 2) | ecosystem: Environmental > Terrestrial > Soil > Desert | place...
GGCGCGATCGCGGGCAGTACCCGATTCCACGACATCGCGGTTCCCGTGGATCGGGTCGAGATCGGCTATACCTGGTACGCCAGCAGCTGGCAGCGCACCCACGTCAATACCGCGTGCAAGCTGGTCCTGTTGACCCACGCCTTCGAGGAGCTGGGCTGTAAGGTGGTCGGCTTTCGCACCGACAACTTTAACTTCGCCTCGCAGAAAGCGATCGAGGCGCTCGGCGCCCGGAAGGACGGCGTGATCCGTCACCACCAGGCGCGGCGCGACGGCACGGTCCGGGACAGCGTGATGTACAGCATCCTGGTCGACGAATGGCCTGACGTGAAGAGACATCTCGCTACTCGCCTGGCGCGGGTCCGTAGCGAAATCCCTGGCTGCAGCTGATGTGCGTCTGGCGGTGCCGTGTACCAGGTGCAATGTTCCAGGGACAGGTCTTAGCCGCGCCGCCACTGGAGGACTCTATGTCGACCCACCTTGCAGGCATTGCACGAAATTTTTGGCCGCATCTCCCCCTCGCTCTTCTCCTTATCAGTGCACCCCTCAGCCAGGCAGCCGGACAAGTCTCCATCTCGATACAAGGTGGCGTGCACGCGGCTCGCCTGGACCGTCCCGAGCGGGCCGTGATGGATCCTGGGCAAGGGATCGCTCTGCAAGGCGGGAAAGGAGAGGCATCCGCGGTCGGTTTCCGCGTCGGCTACCGGCTTTCCGACCACTGGGGCATAGACGGCGGTGTTACCCGATCGAGCAATCGCGCCTGGAACGGCGGCGCGCCGTTCGGTCTCACGATCGAGCGATTCGAGACCCGGATGGTTTTTACCAGCGCCACGCTTCGGGCTCGTCTCGGCGCTCCGCAATCGAGGTGGGGTCTGAGTCTCGGCGCCGGTCCCGCCCTCATCTTTCATGAGGGAAGCGGCACCTCCCTCCTGACCCGAAACACGGACATCGGTGGTCTGGTGGACCTCGTGGGGAGTGTGCGGATGATCTCTCGTCTGGCGTTTACGCTGGACCTGCAGCAGTACCTCTTCGGGAGTAACTTCGCAGAGGCGTATGAAGGCCAGTACGTGGGCGACCCGATCCGGCCGGCCGGCTCGCGGTTTCGCCATGAGTTCGTGATCCTGGCGGGGCTCACCTGGCGTGCCGGCAATTGACCGCCCCGACAAACGTCAGCGCAACGCTGCTTCTGCTTCTTGGGTTGGCGGTCTCGAGCTCGCCGGCCGCAGGGCAACTGGCGGTAAGGGGGCCTGCCGCCTCGATCCTGTTCAGCGGCGCCACGCCCAGTCCACTCGACATCGACGCTCTCCTCCAGCCGGGCGACAGCATCGAGCGCGACATCCGGCCCACCCACTGGAAGGAAGGAGCGCTGGTGGGTGGGCTCGTCGGCGCGGTCGGCGGGATTCTTCTCGGCCGCTTTGTCTGCGGGCTGGACGAGTCCAATAGAAGCTGCACCGGCTACACGGTGGGTGGTGCGGTGGGCGGGGCGGCCCTGCTGGCAATCACCGGAGCATTGATCGGCGGCCAATTTCCCAAGGGAGATGCCGGGAATACGCCGCCGCCCGAGTAGGCGCGCACTGGCAACCGCTGCCTCCTGTAACTCGCCCTTCTTTTATCCAGTGCAGTGCACCTACATCGTCGGTTGCTTTCCGCCGGCTACGCCCAGGCGCCTTCCCGACTTCATCATGCCGTTAGTCACCGGCGAGTCGCTGAGAACCCGCTGACTCGCGGTCTCTCATGAGGCACCGCCACCGCGCGATGGTGATTTTCGGGAGAGGAGTGCCGGACCATGAGCCAGGCGCGCCCGACGAAGAATGATCTTGCCAGCGCCTACGGCCGCGGCGTGCCCGATTTGATCGCGCCCGGGCTGGCGGTCCTCTTCTGCGGCATCAATCCCAGCCTGTACTCCGCGGCCACCGGGCATCACTTCGCCCGGCCGGGCAACCGCTTCTGGCCCGCGCTTTACGGCGCCGGCTTCACCCGGCGACTGCTCCATCCCTCGGAGGAGAATCTGCTGCTCGAGGAAGGGGTGGGCATCACCAATCTCGTCGCCCGGGCCACCGCTACCGCCGCGGAGCTCACCAGGGACGAGCTGCGAGCCGCACGGCAGAAACTGGCGCGCAAGATCGGCCGCTACCGCCCCCGCTGCCTCGCCGTGGTGGGCATCGGGGCGTACCGGGTGGCGTTCGCTCGCCCCAAAGCGGGTATCGGCCGGCAGCCCGAGCTGCTGGAGACAACGATTGTCTGGGTGCTGCCTAATCCCAGCGGGCTCAACGCCAACCACCAGCTGCCGGATTTGGCAGAGGCCTTCAGGGCAGTTCGACAGTTCGCCGCCCGGTCAGCTGGCTCGCGCCGCTGAAGGAATTCCCCAGTACCGCCGCAGTGAGCTGATGATCACCGGGAGGCCGCGGAAGATACAGAACGCCACCGCCAGCCAGGCGGTGACCCGAAAGACGTTCATCATCGTTGGAACCATGCGGGCCAGGTCCGGCGACAAGCCAGCGAACGCCTGTGTAAGGGCCAGACCGCAGAAACTGGCGACTTTGGTGACCGCGTAGCCGGTACGCATCCAGGACGATCCCACCAGAAAACGACTCAACGCGGTGCGATGTTGGGCGAAGGGGGCGGTTCCCTGCGCCACGCCAATACTTCGAAAGGCGTCGGTGAGCGTGGTGCGCGCGATGATGATCAGGGGAATCGCCACCGGGATCATTCTCAGATCCGCAAAACCGACCCACAGAATCAGCTCGTAGGTGCGGTCCGCGGCGATATCGAGTACGCTCCCGAAGAGGCTGGTCTCGCCTCTGCTGCGAGCCACAACGCCGTCGACCGTATCGAGCATCAGCCCCACGAATAGCAAGACGACTCCGGCCAGCCGCACCCAGGGTGACCCGAAGTACAGGATCAGCACCGTAGCCAGGAGCAATGGAAATCGTGAGAGCGTGATCCAGTTGGCGAGCATGGGTAGGCCTTGAGCAAAGTGTTAGACTCTTAGCATGGCAACAAATGGCGAGCACCTCCTGAAAACCAGTACGTTCATCCCCCGGCCGCGGAGTGAAGTGTTCGCGTTCTTCGCGGCCGCGGAGAACCTGGAGCGGATCACTCCACCCGAGTTGCGTTTCCACATCCTGAGCCCGCTTCCCGTCCGGATCGGCGCCGGGGCGCTTATTGATTATCAGCTCCGTCTGTTCGGCATCCCCTTTCGGTGGAAAACCCTGATCTCCCACTGGGAGCCCGATTGTAGTTTTGTCGATGAACAGGTGACGGGGCCATACGCAAAGTGGGTGCATACCCACGCGTTTCACCAAGAGTCCGGCGGAACACTCGTCACCGACGAAGTCCGCTACCGGCTGCCGTTGTTTCCGCTGGGCGAGATCGCTTACCCGCTGGTGCGTGTGCAGCTCCAGAGGGTCTTCGCCTACCGAGCCCGGCGCCTCAAGAACCTGCTGGCCCCGTCCCCGACGTGATGGCAGATCCTCGCCGGTGGAATCTGGGCGAGGGTGCCACGCTCTTGCTTCTGGTCGCCTGGTCCTTCTTGCGTCCCCTCCACAGCCCCGGTTGACCTGATCCCACTCGGGACCCCACTTGTGTCTACTTCACAACCTGTTCATATTCTGTTCAAGAACATAGCGCGACACGTTACCACCTTTTTGGGAGACATTGAGTCATGACACGTACGATCACGCGGACCGGCCTGGCGGGTCTGGCCCTTGCCCTGCTCCACGGCCCGCTGGCGGCACAGCAGCCAGCGACTCGGTTCTTCGTCGAAGGCCTGGCTGGGGCGGTGGTGCCCACTTTCGACATCGCCGATGTGGCCAAGACCGGGGGCGGCTTCGGCACCGCGCTCGGGTACCGGCTCAACCAGCGCTGGGTGCTGATGGGCGAGTTCGACTACGGCAGCCACAAGGACAAGCCCACCGGCTCCGCCGATATCAACACCCTGCACTACATGGCCAAGGTCGGGTATTCGCTCACTGGTCCTAAGGAGCGGGGCTGGGAAGCGATCGTGAACCTGGGCGTGGGCGCCGTGAGCTTCGACGTGGGGGGCCCCTCCGGTACCCTGACCTATCCGGCGATCAATGCCGGCGCCAAGATCGCCTACAACTTCAATCGGTCCTTTGCTCTGGTGCTCTCCCCGCAAGGTGACATCGCCTTCAGCAAGGAATCCGAGCTCACCACCAACAACGCGTGGGTCTGGCCCTTCACGGCCGGTCTCCGCGTCGGCTTCTAACCTCACACTGGGATCATCACCATGAAGAAGCTCGACATACTCGCCGCTGCCCTGCTGGTCGTCGGAGGGCTCAACTGGGGCCTGGTGGCCTTCGCCAACTTCGATCTGGTCGCCGCCCTCACCGGCGCGGGCGGCTTCGGCAACAAGAACCTGTTCGGGGCTTTGGTCTACGGCCTGGTCGGTATCTCCGCCGTGTACTACGCGTTGCGCCTGAAGGCCATGCAGCGTCAGCTTCAGACGGCCTAGGGTGTCACTGTGCTGGCCCCGGAACACCACTCCGGGGTCCGGCGCGTTGGCCAACCTTTCCGGGTGAAAGTATGCCTCGTCGTCATGTATCACCCGATGTTGTGGCAGGAGGTCTTCTCACCATAGGCGCGCTCTCCGCCGCCACCGGCATTCCGGTAGAGACTATCCGTACCTGGGAGCGGCGATATGGCTTCCCGGTGGCGGAGCGCAAGCCGTCGGGTCACCGGCTCTATCCGCTGGGGACGGTTCCTCGGCTCAGGCGGGTGGCGCAGGCGATAGCCCGGGGCCATCGGGCCGCCGAGGTCCTGCCGGCGTCCGAGCACGGCCTCGAAGTATTGCTCGCATCGCTGCCGCCCGCGGCCGGCGAGGCTGGCCCCTTCACAGAACCGAGCCCTTCGCCTTCCGGCATGACGCCGGCCGATGCATCGGAGGTGCTTCGGTGGGTTCGTGCATTCGACACCGAGCGGCTCAAGCGCTGGTTCCAGACCGATTGGGCCCGGCTGGGGCCGCTCGAGTTCCTGGAGCATCGCGCCGCGGCTTTTCTCAGAGCTGTGGGTGACGCCTGGGCGGAGGACCAGCTCGAAGTTCGCCACGAACACTTCGCCTCCGCGGTCCTGGGCGACTTCCTGCGCAGCGTGCGTCAGCCACTCGACGATCGGGCCCGCGGTCCCATCGCCGCGTTGGCGACGCTCCCGGGCGAGCTGCACGGGCTCGGGCTCCAGATGGCTGCCCTCGTGTTTGCCATATCCGGGTGGCGCCCGCTCATCCTCGGCGTCGACACCCCGGTCGAGCAGATCGCCGCCCTCACGCGAGAAGTGCCGATTGCCGCGGTGGCACTGAGCTGCGTCGAGCCGCAGGGCGCGAAGACATCAGCCCAAATCCGCGCGCTCCGGCGCAGACTTCCCCGCCAGGTCGCGCTGATTGTCGGCGGGTCTGGCGCGCCAGGGATCCATGGTACGGTGGTCCTCTCCGACCTTGCATCCCTCGAGCACTGGCTCCGGAGCCGCGTTTAAAGCCGACCTCTCACGAACTTGCCGAGGAGTGAAAACGAGGCCGGCCCCCGTACTGGGGCTCCCGTAGTGGGCAACCCCATTTCGTCGCCACCCTTCGAGCCAACATCCGAGTGATCATAAAGGAGAGAAAATGCGGAGCGCTTCCCCGCTGCCGGCCGGCATTGGCAACCTCGCAGCAGTTCTTCTTGCGTCCTTACGATTGCCACCCGCCGGAAGTGAATCCCTCCGGTCAGTCGCCGAGATTTTGGGTCCGTCCGACGCCACTTCGGTCCGTCTGACGCCCATCGGTCGGTCCGCTGACACAGCAGGTCCCAACCCTTGTAAGGCGGGCATCACCCCCTCGGAGCTCACCATGCATCGGGTCCTTCTCCTCGTCGGCTTCGCCATTGCCTTCACCCAACACTCCCTCCTCGGGCAGGCATCTCCGGTCGCCCTGTCACGTCAGGTATTTGTCGCGGAGAGCAGCTTCGCGGCCACGATGGCCCGGCGCGACCTCCGGGCGTTCGCCGAGTTCGTGTCACCGGAGGCGGTGTTTTTCGGGGATACCTCGACGATGCGCGGAAAAGCGGCGGTGATCAAGGTGTGGCAGAGATTCTTTACGGACCCCAAGCCCCCGTTCTCGTGGAGACCCGAGACCGTCGAGGTGCTGCCCTCCGGTACGCTGGCGCTGACCAGCGGACCGGTTCATGACCCTGGCGGCAAGGTGGTCGGCACCTTTACATCCATATGGCGGCGCGAGGCCGATGGCGGCTGGCGTATCGTCTTCGACAAGGGATGCCCGCCCCCGCCCCGGCCATGACACCGTGGGTGTCACAATCGCGTCCCTGAGCTGTTCCAACTCTGGGCGCGACTCGGCACTTCTCATAGGAGGTCATCATGATACGAACCACCATCGCCCTAGCACCTGCTCTGGCAGCCCTGCTGCTGGCTGCGTGCGGGAGCTCGGGACCAAATCAGAATATCAGCTACCGGCCGCCGAACACCGAGTTTGCGGCCAGCATGGGAGTGACTCCTCCCGTCACCGAACAGCAGGCCATGGACATCGCCGCCGCCGCTGCGGGCGGGACCGCCGTGAGCGTCGGCCAGGAGCGTGAGGCCGGCTTCCTCCTCTACGAGGTGCAGGTGGACACCCCCTCCGGCCGCAAAGAGGTCGAAGTGCGGCAGGTCGACGGCGGCGTGGTGGAGATCGAGGCGGCCGATAGCGACTAGCCTCCCCGTCCCTTACCGCCTTACCGCCTGATCTGATAGGCTAGCTTCACGAAGAACCCGTCATTCGCCCGTTGCAGTCTCGACCAGTTGAACTCCGCGTCGGTCTCCAGCGAGCTGCCGTAGCCCAGGAACGCCACCGTCCCGGGCGTTGGTTCGTACGATGCGAGCAAGTCCATCCTCAATCCGTTGGACTCGGTTGCGGGTTGAGCCGCGCCACCCACGAAGAGCGGCGCGCCCGTAATCCGATCCTGCAGCGCCGCGCGCCGCTCCGAGCGATACTCCCCAATCACCCGAAAGAAGAGCGACCGGTTGGGCTGGTACTCCAGCTTGAGCCGGGGAATGGTCGAGCGCGCGAACTCACTCCCGTCCAGTCGGTTCAAACGAAATACTGTGCCTGTCGCCGCCACCCGTACCGTAGACGCAGGCCGCAGCTCGAGCTGGCCATTCAGGAACCAGCCGGTGCCGGTAGTTCCCTCCTGAAAGATCGCCCCCCTGCCCCGTTGGTACGTCAACACCGCGCCGAGCTGCCGCCAGGTGGGCGTCGTCACCCTGGCCTGCCACACGAAGCCGGAGAAGTCATCGGCCGGACTATACACCGAGCCCCCGGCGCCCCCCACGGTGTAGCCCGCAAAGCCGCTGTCCTCGAAGTTCACGAAGTTCCGGTCCAGGTGGCCGTTCAGCTCCCATCCGCCCCGGAGCTGGAAAGTGGCGTCGAGCTGCTCTCTCCCTTCCAGGCCCGGCTCGAATCCGAAGTCATCGTACAGCCAGGTGCGTTCCGGCCCGAAGAAGACGGTGAGATTCTCCAGCAGCGCTCCGCGCGCGCCGTAGTGTGTGAGGCGATTAAAGGCCTGCCCAAACACCACGCCGCTCCGGAGCCGGTTCACGAATCCAGCCTGCGCGTCGAAGCCCGCGCCCTGCCCCTTCAGCAGATAGTTGAACCCCCAGGTCCGCCCGGTTCGATCGTATTCTGCCTGCCAGATGGGAGCGTTCCGGCTCCCGGCGCCGTCCGTGGTCCAGGAGCGCCCATACTGGAACTGGGCGTAGTAGAGACTCCAGACGTAGCGAAAGTCGGCCGCGAGCACCCGGTTGTGGCTGTCTCCCTGGTCGCGATTGGTGAAGGCGAGACCGGCGATGGAATTGCTGCCGAAGTCGCGCCGGAGCCGGGTGATGTTGAACCAGGCATCGCTCTCCCCGGTCTCGTCCACCGCGGTCAGGTGCGCCACCCCCAGCTGCCCGAACTTGCCGGTGAGCTTCACGCCGGCCTTGGGGTCTACGATTCGCCGGGTATAGATCAGCGTCTGTGGGGTCCCGAACAGCTCGATTCCCTCGAGGAAGAACGGCCGCTTCTCGGGAAAGAAGAGGGCGAAGCGCTCGTTCACCGTCACCTGTCCCTCGTCGCTTTCGACCTGGCTGAAGTCAGGGTTGGCGGTAGCGTCGAGCGCGAAGCTGCTGAAGCCGAGCCGCAGGTTGAGCCCCGCGTCCGGATTCACGTCATCGCGCTCGAACGCTCCATTGCCGACGTCGCGGTTCCCGTCGGCGGTGGCGGTGACGAACGGCTGCGCCTCCACGGTGACCCCGTGCCGCAGGTCGTGCAGCCCGCCGAGGGCGCCCTCCTGCCCCAGGAAGCTGGCGCTGGCCCGGCGCACGTCGGTCCAGGTATTGGTGTAGCCGCTGCGCTGCACCACCCGGGTGGCGTTGAAGCCCCAGGTCTGCGGGCCGCTGCCGCGGTAGCGGAGGTTCCGGAACGGAATGCGGATCTCGATCTCGTACCCGCGCTCGGTGATCCTGCCCTTCGAGTCCCAGGTGAAGTCGGGGTTGTCGTCGACGCTGCCGGGGATGAGACTGCTGACCTGGCCCGCGCCCTCGCTGCGCACACCGTCGGCCTGAATGCCCAGAGGATTCACCCCGAAGAAGAAAGCCCGCCGCCGGTCGTGGAAAGTGTCGAGGTCCAGCACGACGTAGTCGTCGTTGTCGATGTTGTCGCGGTCGGCCACGCTCGCGCGAATGGATGCGGGGTTCCGGTCGTGGGCGATGATGCCGAAGTAGATTGCGTCGGGGGCGTACCACGCCAGGATCTCGGTCTCGTCTTCGGCAGGCCGGCCATCCACCGGCTGATACTGCCAGAAGCCAGTCAACCGGGTGGCCTGCAACCAGACTGGCTCATCGAGCTTCCCATCGATCTGGATCTCACTCTCCAGCCGCGGAATCTCGGCCGTGGGCGAGCCTTTGCCCTGGACCACGAGGGCGGGGCCGAGGTCCTGGGCCTGGAGGAGCAGCAGGAGCGTGAGCACGGTTGGCCGGGTTGATGTGGAGGTGGCCGATGGAGGCCGCAGGTAAAATAGTCTCGATCAGATCTACGGACAGGTGCAGAATGGAGTTTCCTGGAGTCTCGCCACAGAGGCAAACGCTCCGTGTCCTCAGGGTCTCTGTGGTAAATCAGTGCATTGGCCTCCTGCTGGCCGTCATGGCGGTCGCCGGGTGTCACACGGGGCGTAACTACGTCACACCGGAAGGCCCGCGCTACGTGGGCATCCCGGGCGCGAGCCAAGGCGCCTCGCGTGCGGATACCGATACCCTGCGGGTGGCTTCGTTCAACATCGAGTTTGCCCAGCAGGTGGACAGCGCCCTGGCACTGCTCACGTCGGACTCCGCGCTTCGGCACGCCGACCTGCTGCTGCTGCAGGAGATGACCGGCGACGCCACCCGTCGCATCGCGGGCGCCCTCGGTATGTGGTACGTGTACTATCCTGCGTTCTTTCATTTCCGGACCGACCGCGACGTGGGCAACGCGGTGCTGTCGCGGTGGCCCATCGTGGCGGATCACAAGATCGTGCTGCCCCACGTGTCGCGCTTCGTGCGCACTCAGCGCACCGCCACCGCTGCCACCGTCCGCATTGGTGACGACCTGCTCCGGGTCTACTCGACCCACCTGGGCACCATGGGCGACCTGGCGCCGGCCGCCCGGCGGGATCAGCTGGGCGCCATCCTGGCCGACGCGGCCCGCTACGCCCGGGTGGTCATCGGCGGCGACATGAACGACGTCGCGGTGGGACGGGTCGCCCGGGACTGCGGCTACGCCTGGCCCACGGAACACGGCCCGGCAACGACCCGCCTGGGTCGGCTGGACCACATCTTCTTCAAGGGCCTGGGCACTCCGGCGGCCGAGGCATCCGGCACGGTGCACGATGTGCGCGGCGCCAGCGATCACCTGGCGGTATGGGCGCTCGGCGTCCTCCGGTGACGTCCGGGCTCGCCGATAATCCCTGGATCGCTAATATTGAGTGAGCGAAGGGCAACACACTCACCAGCTGGAGAGGACGCGCTTGAGCAAAGACACGGACAGCCGCCCGGAGAGAGACCGCCTGGCCGCGCTGTATAACTACGACATCCTCGACACGCCGGCTGATGGGGCCTTCGACCGGGTCACCGCGCTAGCGGCACGGTACTTCGACGTTCCGGTGGCGCTGGTTTCCCTGGTCGACGAAGATCGGATCTGGTTCAAGTCGAGGCACGGTCTGGAGGCGGAGGAGATTCCTCGTTCCCCGGGCCTTTGCGCCTCGGTCATCCTCAGCGATGGGGCCTACATCGTCAAGAATGCGTTGGAGGATCCCCGGACCCTGGCGAACCCGCTGGTGGCCGGACAGCTCGGGGTACGGTTCTATGCTGCGGCACCCCTGACCACCCACGACGGGTTCCGGCTGGGCACGATGAACATCATCGATTTCGTTCCCCGAGAGTTCGAGGCCGAGGACCAGAGGATGCTGCAGGAGTTCGCCGGCCTGGTCATGGACCAGATGGAAGTACGGCTCTCCGCCAGAAAGGCGATCGCCAGTCTCTCCAAGGTCCTGCTGGAAGCCGAACAACCCCAAGATCTCGAAAAGCTAATTACGGTGAGTGCCTGGAGCCGGAAGATCCAGGTCGAGGGTGAATGGGTGTCGTTCGAAGAGTTCCTCACTAACCGGCTGGGCGTGTCCATCACCCACGGCATCGATCCGGAAACGGCCACACAGCTCCACCGCGAAATCGACCTCCGGAACCAAACGCGAAACAGCTGACGCCGGGTGCTGAACCTGCGCGGGCTTGCCGTGGTCATCATTCTCGGGACTGCTGCCGCGGACTCACCGGCATGGCCGCAGGCTTCCGCGCCCAGTCACGACTGCCGCTTGGTGAAAGTCCCCATGCGCGACGGCATCGCGCTCAACACCAGCGTCTGCCAGCCGGCCCACCCCCACCCGCCACTCCCCTTCCTCATCACCCGGACCCCGTACGGCATCGCCGGGGATACCGTGGTGCGGAACGACTACCGGTTCTTCGCCGCCGACGGTTACATCTTCGTCTTCCAGGATATCCGCGGCCGCTACGGCAGTGACGGGCAGTTCATCATGCAGCGTCCCTTGCGCGACCCGACCGACTCGAACGGTGTGGACGAGAGCACCGACACCTACGACACCGTCGCCTGGTTACTCCAGAATGTGCCTGCCCACAACGGACGGGCCGGCGTGCTGGGGGTCTCGTACCCCGGGTTCCTGGCCACGATGGCGGGCATCAACCCCCATCCGGCGGTCAAGGCGATCTCACCGCAGGCGCCGATGACCGACACCTGGATGGGTGACGACTTCTTTCATCAGGGCGCGTTCCGGCTGTCGTATGGTTTCGAGTATGCCGGTGGGATGGAGCTGAGCAACGACCAGTCGGTGCCGCTGCCGATCGACCAGTGGGACACCTACGACTGGTACCTGCGGCTGGGCCCGCTGTCGAACGTTAACGCGAAGTACTTCCGGGGAAAGGTGCCGACCTGGAATGCCTTCGTCGCCCATCCGGCGTACGACACGCTCTGGCAGAAGCGCGCGGTGCAACCGGTGCTGAAGGCGCCGTCGGTGGCGACCCTCACGGTCGGCGGGTGGTGGGATCAGGAGGACCGTTTCGGCCCGCTCGCTACCTACGAGGCGCTCGAGCGGGGCGACTCCTCCGGCCGCAACTTTCTGGTGATGGGACCCTGGAACCACGGCGGGTGGCGCAACCCGGCTCGGCGAATGCCGGTTGTCGACGGTGGGACGCAAGATGCGTATTTGCGCGACGTTGAGGCCCCGTGGTTCGCGTACTATCTCAATGGCCAAGGCAGCCGGACACAGCCGGAGGCTATGGTCTACGACGCCGGAACCATGCGCTGGCGCGAGTTTGAAACCTGGCCCCCCAAGACGGATGCCGCTCAACGCAGCCTCTACCTTCGCGCCGGCGGCAGGCTTTCCTTTGACCCGCCCGCAACTGGCGAGGCAGCTTTCGACCAGTACGTGTCCGACCCGGCGCACCCGGTTCCCTACCGGCCCCGGCCCATCGAGCAGACCTACGATCCCCGCGGCTCGCGCTGGCGCACCTGGGAGACCGAGGACCAGCGCTTCGTCACTAATCGGCCGGACGTGGTCAGCTGGGTCACGGAGCCCCTCGCCGACGACCTGCTCATCGCGGGCGACGTTACCGCCCGATTGATCGCCTCTACCACGGGGCGCGATGCCGACTGGGCCGTCAAGGTGATCGACGTCTTCCCCGACAGCATTCCGGACAACTGGCAGCTCGGCGGCTACCAGCTGATGGTGGCGCACGAGATCATGCGGGGCCGCTATCGCAGAAGCTTCTCCAAACCGGAGCCGCTAACGCCGAACACCCCGCTCGGCTTCACCGTCGATCTGCACCAGCAGAGCCATACCTTCCGGAAGGGACACCGTATCATGGTGCAGATTCAAAGCACCTGGTTCCCGATCTACGACCGGAACCCGCAGACTTGGGTGCCCAACATCTTTCAGGCCAGGGCCTCAGACTTCAAGGCCCAGACCCATCGCGTCTGGCACACGCCACAGCATCGGTCGCGGGTCGATGTGACCGTCATGCACTAGCGCTACTCCACCACAACATTCGAAAGGTTGCATTTGGGGTACTTCAACTTCAGCTGTTCGAGGGTATCCGCCACCACGGAGCCCACCACGTAGTTGCGATACCACTTCTGGTTGGCCGGCACGACATACCAGGGAGCCCATTCGGTCGACGTCTTCGAGAGCGCGTCCTGGTACGCCCGCATGTAGTCCCTCCAGAACTTACGTTCCTCCAAATCGCCGGGGTGGAACTTCCAGCACTTTTTCGGATCGTCCACCCTGGCCTGCAGCCGCTTGCGTTGCTCGTCCTGGCTGATGTGAAGGAAGAACTTCAGGATCACCGTCCCGTTCTCGTGGAGGATCCGCTCCAAGGCGTTGATCTGCTCGTAGCGCTTGCGCCAGACTGCCTTGGGGACCAGATCATGAACCCGCACGATCAGGACATCCTCGTAGTGGCTCCGGTTGAACACGAC